>Ga0302314_10015773_pt1 | contig 12818 bp, 13 predicted proteins | sample III_Palsa_N2_3_FD_200533 | JGI IMG/M metagenome (GOLD analysis project Ga0302314, IMG submission 200533) | Peat permafrost microbial communities from Stordalen Mire near Abisko, Sweden - III_Palsa_N2_3 | ecosystem: Environmental > Terrestrial > Soil > Palsa > Peat permafrost | place: Sweden...
GGGGTTGTCGGTCGACGAAGCCGCGCTGGGTTACAGCCTCCTGGACACTCGCAGCGGGCGTGTTTGCTACACTGAGGTGCGGTGGTCGTCTTGGATGTGCGGGCTATCGGACCCATGGAAACCGGCCTAGGGTCAAGGTGCGGCGAGCGATGTGGCCAGCTACGCCGTCGAGCTACGCGTTGGATCGTGAGTCCAGGAAGGCCTCGTTGGTGCATTTCCTTGGACGGTGGAATCCGACGACGCAAGAGATGATCCTTGGGCAGACGATCGGTTGGATCGAAGACGACAAGCCCGTGAGCGGACATTCCGAAGGGCGGTTCGGGGCGTTTCATTGCGTTGCCATGCCGCCTTTCCCACGCTATCCGGCGGTAACCTTGGATTGGCTCCCAACTGCTTACGTGGCGCTTACGCGGAAGCAGCGCAAATTTCGGGTGAGGACGGATCGTGACCAAGCTCGGCAAGCGCGTTGTGGAGGCCGCGGAGGTCCACAGCAGGGACTATGTCATCTGGGATGACGACCTCCCAGGGTTCGGTGTGCGCATATTCGCCTCAGGCAAGCGCAGCTACCTGATCCAGTACCGGGCGTAAGAGCGGTCCCGGCGCTACGCCATCGGCCTGCGCGGCGTTTCTCGGGCGCTCTCAGGTCGAGGTTCCCTGACGGTGGTTCAGCGCCACGGCGTCAAGGCCGGCGAGGATGAAGCGCTGGAAGTGATCGATCAGCGGTTCCGCCTCCGCTGTCGCGCCGGCGATGGCCGGTGCGATCCCCTCGATCTTGGCGCGGTCGGCCAGCACCAGGAATATGCACGGGGCCACCGTGGTGAGGAGCGCTCGGCCGACGACCGGGTCGTCGGGCGCGCAACCGATCAACTCGGCGATCATGGCGCCGATCAGCCGGATTTTCGGTAGAATCTCGGTGTCGAACAGGGTGTCCCGCGCCGGCGTCGGCGAGGCGAGTTCGCGGCCGAGCAGGCGCATTTCCCACGACGCCGGCTCCAACAGCAGTCGCACGACCGAGGCCAGGACAGCGCGAAGTTTGGCTCTGGTGTCGATGTCGCTGGCGGCGATCTCGCTGAGTGTCTCGAGTTGAATCATTCGATGATGCGCATGCGCCAGCGTCGCCGCGTAGAGGGCGTCGAAGCCGCCGAAATAATAGTTCACGGCGGACGCGTGGGCGCCGGCGCGATCGCAGATCTCGCGACTGGTGGCGCGATCATAGCCCTTGGCGGCGAACACCTCGCCGGCGGCGTCGAGCAGCTGTTCGCGGGCCCGATCGCCAACCTTCTTGGGCGCCTGGGCGGCGAGGAAACCTTGGTCTCTGGTGGCCATGCGTCTCACTAGCCATTTTGTCTAAGAATGTAAATTCGAAATTCGAAATTGACTTTCTTTTTTACGTGATGCAGCATCCGGGCCGGCAAGTTTCGAGGATGGATGATGGCGAGCGGGCAGTCGGAGGCGAAGCCGGACAACAAGCCCGGCGGGAAACGCTTGATCATCCTGGGGGTGGTGATCGCCGCGCTCGTCCTTGGAGGCGTCTGGTACTATTTCAGCACGCGCGACATCGTGACCACCGACGACGCCCAGACCGATGGCGACGCGGTCACCATCGCGCCCAGGGTCTCCGGTTACGTCGTCGATCTGGCCGTGCATGACAATCAGCGGGTCAAGGCTGGAGCGCTGCTGTTCCGGATCGATCCGCGGGACTACATAGCCGCGGTCGACCAGGATCGCGCAGCCTTGATGCTTGCCCAGGCGCAGCTCGAAAACGCGCGGGCCAATCTGGAAATAACCAGGGTCAGCGCGCCGGCCAGGCTGGTCCAGGCCAAGGCGCAGCGTGATGCGGCGCTCGCCGGCCGCGACTTCGCGATCGCCGACCTGCACCGCCAGACCGATGTCGACCGGCGGGCGACGACGCAGCAGACCATCGACCAGGCCTCCAACCAGTCGCGGTCGGCCGCCGCGACCCTGACCAACAACGAGGCGCAGGTCCGGATCGCCGGCCTGGTCCCTCAGACCATCGCGCAAGCCAGGGCGGCCGTGGACCAGGCGAGCGCCCAGATCGGCCAGGCCAGGGCGCAGCTCGCCGCCGCGCAGCTCAATCTGTCCTACACCGAGGTCCGCGCGCCTCAAGACGGCTGGGTCACCAGGCGCAACGTCCAGCTGGGCAGCCTGGTCCAGCCGGGCCAGTCGCTGTTTTCGCTGGTCACGACCGATGTCTGGGTCACCGCCAACTTCAAGGAGAACCAGCTGGGCCGGATGCGCCGCGGTCAGAAAGTGACGATCAAGATCGACGCCTATGGCCACCTGACCCTGCACGGCCATGTCGAGAGCCTTCAGATGGGCTCGGGCTCGCGGTTCAGCGCCTTTCCGGCCGAGAACGCCACCGGCAATTTCGTCAAGATCGTCCAGCGGGTCCCGGTCAAGATCGTGATCGACAGCGGGCTCGATCCCGACCGGCCCCTGCCTCTGGGCCTGTCGGTCGATCCCAAGGTCGACGTGCGATGAGCGAGGTCGACACCGTCGACCGCTCCTGGCGGCCGGCCGCCAACCCGTGGCTGATCGCTCTGGTGGTGACTAGCGCATCCTTCATGGAGGTGCTGGATTCGACGATCGTCAATGTCGCCCTGCCGCATATCGCCGGCTCGATGTCGGCCAGCGCCGATGAGAGTACGTGGGTGCTCACCTCCTATCTGGTGGCCAATGGCATCGTGCTGCCGATCTCGGGCTTCTTCACCCGCATCCTTGGGCGCAAGCGTTATTTCCTGATCAGCATCGCCATGTTCACCGTCTGCTCCCTGCTCTGCGGCCTGGCCACCAACCTGCCGCAGATCATCATCTTCCGTTTGCTGCAGGGATTTTTCGGCGGCGGCCTTCAGCCCAATCAGCAATCGATCATCCTCGACACCTTTCCTCCGAACCAGCGCTCCCGGGCCTTCGCACTCACCGCCATGGCCACGGTGGTGGCCCCGGTGCTGGGTCCGACGCTCGGCGGGGTGATCACCGACAACTTCAGTTGGCGCTGGGTCTTCCTGATCAATGTGCCGGTCGGCGTGCTGGCCTTCATCGCGGTGATGGTTCTGGTCGAGGATCCGCCGTGGCTGCGCCGGCAGCTCAAGGCGTCGGTGGACTATGTTGGCCTGGGCTTCATCATCCTGGGCTTCGGCGCCCTGCAGATCATGCTCGACCGGGGCGAGGACGCGGACTGGTTCAAGTCGGGCTTCATTCAGATGCTGGCGGTAATGGCCGCGGCGGGGATCGGGGGCGGGATCTTCTGGCTGCTCCACACGAAAAACCCGATCGTCGACCTGCGGGCGCTGGCCGACCGCAACTTCGCCGTCGGCTGCCTGATGATCTCCGCCATGGCCTTCATGCTCTATTCCAGCGGGGTGCTCATTCCCCAGCTGGCCCAGCAGCACCTGGGTTATACCGCGACCTGGTCGGGGCTGATCCTGATGCCGGGCGCGGTGGCGCTGTGTTCCTGATCATCGTCGTCGGCCGCATCCTGCCGCTGTTCCAGACACGCTACTTCATAGGGGTCGGATTCTTCATCCTGGGCTGTTCCTACGTCTATTCACATGGGCTGACGCAGGACATCGATTTCCCGACCCTGGTGAAGATGCGGATCGTGCAGACGATGGGCCTGGGCTTCCTGTTCGTGCCGATCTCCACGATCGCCTATCTGACGCTGGCGCCGCGTTTCAACAGCGACGCCGCCTCGCTCTACACCATGTTCCGCAATATCGCCGGGTCGGTCGGCATCTCGGTGGCGACGGCGCTGGTGTCGTCGCGCAGCCAGGTGAGGATGGCCTATCTGGGCGAGCATATGACGCCGCTCTCACAGCCCTACAACGACACCTTGACCACGATCGCCGGCGCCCTGGGATCGGGCGCGGCGGCGACGCAATCGGCCATGGGCAAACTCTATCAGGACCTCATCGAGCAGTCCCAGATCCTGGCCTATACCGACGTGTTCGCCTTCTGCGCGGCCCTGGCCTTCTGCACGATTCCGCTGATCTTCCTGTTTTCACCGGCCAAGGCCTCTGGCCGCGGCAGAGGAGCGGCGGAATGAGCCGGCGAACGATGCGGTATTCTCTTCTCGGGGGCGCTCTGTTGCTGGCGGGCTGCGCCGTCGGCCCGAATTTCACCCCGCCCGACGCCAAGGCGCCGCCGGCCTGGCATGATCCCATGGCGAGCGACGTGACCGCTCCGGCGCGGGTGACCAGCGAGGCCGATCCCGATCCGCGCTGGTGGCTCGCCTTCAATGACCCGGAACTCACCTCGCTGATCGAGCGGGCGACACGCGGCAATCTCGATCTCCAGGTCGCGGTCCTGCGCATCGACCAGGCCCGGGCCGGCGAGACGACGGCCGCCGCCCAGGGTCTGCCGAGCGTCAGCGCCAACGCCTCGTACACCCGCGAGCAACTGGGGGTGAAAGGCCTTGCCGAGGAAAATTCAGGCGGCCTTTCGGGAGGGGGCCCGCTCGGCGGCCTGATCAATGGGTTTGAACAGCCGATCGGTCTCTATCAGGGCGCGCTCGACGCCTCGTGGGAGCTCGACCTGTTCGGCAAGGTGCGCCGTTCGGTGGAATCGGCGCGCGCGGCCACGGCGGCGCAGATCGGCGACCGCGACGACGCCCTGGTCTCGCTCCAGGCCGAGGTGGCCGAAACCTACGCCCGCCTTCGCGCCGCCCAGGCGGCCCGCGCCGCGGCGATGTCGGATATCGCCGCCGAACGCGAGGTGCTGGACCTCACGCGCGATCGCGCCCGGCGCGGCCTGGTCAGCACCCTGGATGTGGAAAACGCCACCGCCCAGGTGGGCGCCACCGAAGCCCTGGTGCCGCAATATGACCAGCAGATCGCGCAAAACCTCAACGGTCTGGCCGTCCTGCTCGGCCAGACGCCCGGCGCGCTCGACGCCGAACTGATCGCCGCCGCGCCGATCCCGCCGCCGCCGCCCGAGGCGCCGATCGGCCTGCCCTCCGGCCTCGCCCGCCGCCGGCCCGATATCCGCGCGGCCGAGGCGCGGCTGCATGAGCAGACCGCGCAGGTGGGCGTCGCGGTCGCCCAGCTCTATCCGGATATCTCGCTCACCGGTCAGGTCGGACAGCGCGCGGAAAATGCCGGCGACCTCGCGCGCTGGGCCAACAACTTCTATTCTTTCGGTCCGTCGGTCTCCCTGCCGATCTTCGAGGGCGGGCGTCTGAAGGCCAATGTCAGGCTGGCCAGGTCCGAGCAGGCGCAGGCGGCGCTGCAGTACCGCAAGACCGTTCTCACCGCTCTGCAGGATGTCGAGAACGCTCTGGCCGCCTTTCGCACCGAGCAACAACGGCGCAAATCGCTGGAGGCGACGGTGACCGCCGACGAGACGGCGCTCTTCCTGGCGCGCGACCGCTACGACCACGGACTGTCGACCTTCATCGACGTGCTCACCGACGAGGCCAACCTGATCCAGGCGCGCCAGGAGCTGATCCAGAGCACGCTCGCCGTCACCACCAACCTGGTCACCCTCTACAAGGCCCTCGGCGGCGGCTGGCGGGCGCCGGACAGTCCGGCTTAAGGGCGCTCCATGAAGGCGCGTGCGGAGCTCCAAGCTCTCAACGCAAGGACGAGCATCCTGAAGCGTTCCCTGTAGTCCTCGATTTTCGGCGTCGGCACGAACGGACTGAGTGACATGGTCCTATCTCCCAGGGTGCCTGATGTCGGCGCCCAAGCGCGATCGATGTCGGTGAAGCAGCTCCAGTCCTTGTCCTGCCATCCGCGCGCGACCGCCATGTCGAGCTTGGCGCGCAACGCCTCGGCGCTCGACAGCCGCAGGTTCACGCCCTGGGCGGCGTCGATCATCAGGCTGACGTCCTTCAGCCCGCCGGCCGCCGTGAAGCCGACGTTGTCGAAGTCGCGCTCGGTGATCTTGGTCACATATTCCCGGGTCGCCGGATTGCCGAAAAACCCGGACAGCATCTGTTGGACGAGCATCGGCGGCAGGCCCGACTTCTCCGGCCAGGCCAGGGACTGGCCGATCAGGTCCATGGCCGAGGCGCCGAGGAAGGCGGACCCTCGAGAACCTCAACATGTCTAGTGCGGGCCACGCCGAAGCGCCTCATGGTTTGCGTCATGACGGGGCCCGACTCATAGCGATCGACGCCACGTGCCATTTGCCCAATCGTTCGACCCATCGGGACGGGGTTGCCTTGCGGCAAATGGGCCGCCACGCAGCCGCGCGCCGTGGCGCGCGCGACTGCGCTCGCCTCGCACTGGGTTCAGGCGGCGGCCTTGCCGAAGCGCGCGGCTTCCTCCGCGCCGCCAGTAACGTCGCCGGCGCTGTAGGCGTGAGCGCCCGCCCCAGCCAGCTTGCCGCCCTCCACGATGAGGTATTCGTCGCGGATCGGCCGTCCGTCTAACCAGCACTCCAGTATCTCGCGCGTCCCGGCCGCATAGCGGGTTTGGGCGGAGAGAGACGTCCCGGAGATGTGCGGCGTCATGCCGTGATGGCGCATGGCGCGCCAGGGGTGGTCCATGGGCGCCGGCTGCGGAAACCAGACATCGCCCGCATAGCCCGCCAGCTGGCCGCTCTCCAAAGCCCGAACCACCGCGTCGCGGTCGCAGATCTTGCCGCGCGCGGTGTTCACCAGGTAGGCGCCGCGTTTCATCTTCGACAGCATGACGTCGTCGAACAGATTTTCGGTCTCGGGATGCAGGGGCGCGTTGATCGTCACCACATCGCAAACCTTCACCATGTCCTCGACCGTCGGGTGCCAGGCGAGGCCAAGCTCCCGCTCGACCGCCTCCGGCAGCCGATGGCGATCGAAGTAGTGCAGGTGCATGTCGAACGGCTTCAGGCGGCGCATGATCGCCAGGCCTATGCGGCCGGCGGCCACCGTGCCCACGTGCATGCCTTCGACGTCGTAGGAGCGCGCGGCGCAGTCGGCGATATTCCAGCCGCCCTTCACCACCCACTGGTAGGAGGGGATGTAGTTGCGCACCAGGCCAAGGATCATCATCACCGCATGTTCGGAGACGCTGATCGAGTTGGAGTAGGTCACCTCCGCCACTGTGATATCGTGCTCGATGGCGGCCTGGAGATCGACGTGGTCGGAGCCGACGCCGGCGGTGATGGCCAGCTTCAGATTGCGCGCCTTGGCGATCCGTTCGGCGGTGAGATAGGCCGGCCAGAACGGCTGCGAGATCACGATGTCCGCATCGACCAGTTCGCGTTCGAAGACGCAATCGGGCCCATCCTTGTCGGAGGTGATCACCAGCTGGTGGCCCTTGCCTTCGGGAAACCCGCGTAGGCCGAGGCCGCCGGAGACGCTGCCCAGAAGGACGCCCGGGTCAAAATCGATCGCCGCCGGCGTCGGGGCGGTCTGGCCGCCGGGATAGCGGTCGATCTTCGGGATGTCGTCACGCGCATAGGAGGTCGGATATCCGTCGATCGGGTCGTCGTAGAGAACACAGACAATTTTCGCCATTTCGGTTGTTCCTTGATCAGGTCCGAGCGTGGCATCGGGGGATCCCGGCCTCTTCGCCGTACCTGTCCGGCGAGATTGAGACGGCCTTACGCCGCGGTCTTTGGGCTGAAGCTGAGTTCCCGTGAGAAGACCTGAGCGACGCCGTATTGTCCCCCTGTCCGCCAACGGACTGGTCAGCGCTTTCCCCCGCCGGCGTGCCCCCCTCGGGATCCGGCGACGCGCACCCCGTGGGTTCCGCCGGCGCGCCCGCCGCGGACTCGTCCGGCGGACCCATCACGCAAGCGGTCGCCGCCGTCCGCGATGAATGCGCGGCCCGGATGGTCGCGGGAATAGAACGCGCCGCCGTCCATCCAATAGCCGTCATGGAACGGGCCGTAGGCGGCGGCGTCGTAGGAATCGTAGTCCAACGGGTCGCCGTCGGCGAACAGGCCTGGTCCGTCCGATGCGCAGGACGCCAGTGCCATCGAAACACCCACGATTGCAAGTAAGTTGGTAGATTTCACAACCAATCTCCGATCCGAATTCATGTACATGGTCACACCGAAACGGGCGACTATCTACACGTTGACGCGAACCGAGATCGGTGTCTTTGCCGCGACGCTGATTAGTCCTGAGCTCTTCTGAGACAGCCAGCCTCGCCGTGACGGCGCATGACGGCGTCGAGCTCGCCGCTCTGGCCCAGCTTGTCGATCGCATAGGCGCGCATGGTCTCCAGCAACCGGTAGCGCGGCGCCCGCGCGCCAACCTCGGCGGCGACGAGCGATTTGGCCGCGAGGCTAGCCACGCTCTGGGCGACCTCCACCGCGCTGACCTCGCCAAAGGCGGCGGACCGGCTCGCTGCTTCCATCGTGAAGTCGCCGGTGAAGACGGCGAGCCGGCGCATGACCACGCGTTCACGGTCGGTGAGCAGTTCATGGCTCCAGTCGAGGGTCGCCCGCAGCGTCTGGTGGCGCGCCGGCGCCGTGCGGCGGCCGTCCGTGAGCAGGCTCAACCGGTCGTCGATCCGGGCGGCGAGCCCCTCGACGCCCAGTGCGGCCGCGCGCGCCGCCGCCAGCTCGATCGCCAGCGGGATGCCATCCAGCCGGCGACAGATCTGCGTTGTCGCCGCCGCCACGCCGACGCCGAGAAGGGATGCCGGCTCGGCCGCGCGCGTGCGCTCGATGAACAGTTTCGCGGCGCTGAACTGCATCACCGCCTCGAGATCCCCCTCGCCTTCCGGCGGCACCTCGAGGGCCGGCACGCGATAGACCCATTCCCCCTCCGCCCTGAGCGGTTCGCGGCTGGTGGCGATCACCCGTAGCGTGGCGTTGGCGTGCAGGAGGGCTTCGGCGAGGCTCGCGGCCGCATCGATCACATGTTCGCAGTTGTCGAGCACGAGCAGCAGGCGGCCCTGGCCGAGCGAGGCGGCCAGCCGGGCCGGCGACATCGGCCCGCCTCCAAGTCCAAGCGCCGACGCGACGATGGCCGGAACCATCGCGGGATCGCTCGACGAGCCCAGCTCGGCGACCCACACGCCATCGAACGCCGGCGCCTGGCGCCGCGCGAGTTCGATGGCCAACCGCGTCTTGCCTATGCCCCCGGCGCCGACCAGGGTGACGAGCCGGTTGGCGCCGACCAGCGCGCCTACATCGAGAAGATGGGACTCGCGCCCGACGATATCGGAGGTCGGCGCGGGCAGATTGCCCGAGCGCCGCGGGGGATGCAGGTCGATGATCGTGGCGCCGCGGTGATCGACGCCGGGCGTCTCCGGTTCCGGCCGCGACCGGGGTCCTTCAGGCGTGACCTCCGCGACAAAGCGGTAACCGCGACCGGACACTGTCCTGATGACATCCCGATCCGACCCAAGCGCCTTGCGCAAGCTCGAGATCTGGAATTGCAGGTTGTTCTCCTCGACCGTGGTCGTCGGCCACACGCGGCTCAGCAGCTCGTCCTTGGTGACCAGCTCGCCGCGCGCTTCGATCAGGACGAACAATACTTCCAGGGCGCGATTGCCGAGGGGGACCGGGACGCCATCGGCACAGAGCTCGCGGCTATGCGGGACAAAGCGAAACCGGCCGAAGACCAGGGCGGGCGATGGACGCCGACCGAAGCCGGCGGCTTCCAGCGACACCAGCTGTCCCGAGGGGCGGTTGCATCCGTCGGCATCGGACGCGTGAGAGGTTTCAGCAAAGGTCATCTGGGGGTCTCGACTGTTTTGGTCTTTCGATGGCCCGGCGCACGCACCCCATCAGGTCATCCTCGGTGAAGGGTTTGGCCAGATAGCCGACCGCGCCGGCCCGCAACGCCGCGGCGCGCGCGGCCTCGTCGGGGTGGGCGGTTATCAGTATGGTCGGAATGGGTTCGCCGGCGGCCACGAGCCGGCTGTGGAGTTCTAGCCCGGTCATACCCGGCATCTGCACATCGACGATCAGGCAATCGATGCACGCGCGCCGATCCGAGCCGAGCAGGGAGGCGGCCCCGTCGAACGTCTCGACGAGGTAACCGTGCGACTTCATCAGGCGCGCCAACGCCGTTCGAACGAAAGGATCGTCGTCGACGATCGAGATCAGGGTCTGGCGCGCCAAGGGATTCATCCTAGCCGCGATTATCGGCCGTTGAGGCGGGAGACGGCTATCTGACCGAGCGTTCGGTTCAGCTGGCTTTTCGCCAAGCCCCGCTGCCAGTTCGGGTGAGGTCACCTATCCCCAGGGATAGGTGATATGCGCAGATGGATGGAGCCGTCGATCTACGGCGGCGACCTGATCGGCAATGTGAACCGGAAGACGGCGCCTCGTGGCTCGTTCGGCTCCGCCCACAGCCGTCCACCATGGGCGGAGATGATCGATCGGCTGATCGACAGGCCCATGCCGGTTCCCTGCGGCTTGGTGGTGAAGAAGGTGTCGAAGAGCTGTTCGGCGCGCTCGGGGGGCAGGCCGACGCCGGTGTCGCTGACGGACACCATGATCTGATCTTCGTCGGTTCTGCGCGATCTGATCGCAATCTCTCGGGTTCCTTCCACCTCCTTCATGGCGTCGATGCCGTTAAGAATGAGATTCGTCAGCACCTGCTGCAATTGCACGCGATCGCCGACGACGTCGAGGGAACCCGCCGCCAGCCAGCTGCGGATCGATACCGAATAGCGCGAAGCCTCGCCGGCCAGCAGGAGCACCGTATCTCGCACGACGTCGTCGACGTCTATCGCCTCGCGTTGCGGCGCCCCCTTCTCGAACAGCCGGCGCGTGCGGCTGATGATCGCCGCCGCGCGGGTTCCGTCGCTCACGATCGCGCTCGCGGCTTCGCGGGCCTCCTCCAGATTGGGCGTATCGGCCGCGAGCCAGCGCAGGCAGGCGTTGGCGTTGGCGACCGCGGCGGTGATCGGCTGATTCACCTCGTGCGCCAGCGAGGCCGTCAACTCGCCGATGACGTTGATCCGGCTCACGCGCGCGAGATCGGCGTAGGCCTCCTCGGCGTCCTTGCGCTGCGAAATGTCCTCGCACGAGACGAGGAAGATCGGTTCGTTCTCGCCCCATTGCACGAACTTGGCGTTCTCGCGCACCCAGAGAACCGCGCCGTCCTTGCGGACCTTGCGCGCTTCCCAGACCCGCGATCGTCCCGGCGTCTCCACGCACAGGGCGAGGTTGTCCTGAACCGATCCTCGATCGGCTTCCAGGAACAGTCCCAGCACGGGTTGACCGACCAGCTGGTTCACCTCGTATCCGAGCTGCGAGGCGCCGAAGGCGTTCACCGACCGTATCGTCCCCTCGGCGTCGATCAGGAAGTACATGGTCGGGTTCTGCTCGAAAATCTCCTTCCAGTGCCGCTCGCTCACCTTCAGCGCCGCGGACCGCCGGCGAACGTCGCTCACCAGCCAGGTCACGATCAGCGTCGTAACCGGAAAGGCGACCATGAGAGCGATATCGCGAAAGACACTCGCCTTGAGGTCCCAGGCGACCGGCCGGGCGAAGATGAACACCAGCAAAGCGACCGAAGCGGCCGACAGAATGACCGATGACGCGAAGCTTCCCCGCAGGGACAGGAGGACCAGCGTCGTCAGGAATGTGAAGCCGGTCGGCGCCACGCCGACACCGAGCCAGTAACAGACGAAGGCCAGCACACCCAGCACAAAACCGCCGAGCAGGCATTCAGCCGTAACGCGCCGGAACCGGGTCAGCCAATCGCCCGTCATCTTGGATTCGAACCGCTCCGCAATCGCCGCCGCGTCCTAGTGGATCGAAGCTGCCACCTGGCGCCCACTATCGCGCGCCGGCACCGCTCCCGGAAGAGGCTCGCCGAACCACCCGGAGGTGGACTTTCTGAACTTCCGAGGTGGGTGGAAAGCGACATTTCGAAAGGATTTCGGCAGCGAAAGTTTGGGGCCTCCAAGATGCTCAGGTCACCGGCGCACGGCGTTGGGCTAAGCCGGGAAGAGCTCGCTGAGCCAACCAGCTACGTCCACCGGCTCCGCGCGCAGCACGAATTCCTGGCCTTTGGCGACGCTCTGCAATCCGCAGTGATCGCCGTCCAATCGCCACCGATCCTGGTCAAGATGGTAGCTGCGGCTCGACCCGTGCGCTGGGTGCATCCACCCTGGTAAGCGCCAGACGGAGCGGTTTCGTTGGGATTGGTCGGTAAGGATCAGGCTATCGGCGATGCGGGTAAATAGACCAGCACCGGCAGCGTCAATGCCTGCGACGCCGAGTCGATCCGTGGCGACGTACAGCGTATTGGATGCACGCTCACGTCCACGCAGATGAGGATGGTCTGAGAATGCGTCAATCGGAGAGGGACGCTCGCCTAGCCCTAAACGGATAACCTCGCCCGCGCGCAACCATCCATATATTACATGAATGCCTCGTGAGCCGCGTAAATAGCGCCAGCCGCTCGAACTATCCTCAACTTCCCGGAACCAACCAAAGAACAAGAAAAGGTCGCCGGTGCATATGCCTTGCTTGCTCAGGTGACCTTGAGCGGCATCAATTTGACCAAAACTAGCACGCCAACCAGATCGCCGTGGTAATGATCCTTTATTGAGGTCGGGGTCCAAATGACATTTATCGGCTCGGCTAAATTTGCCTCCAGTTAATGCTTCAACCAGTTCTCCAACAGCAACTCCGTTGACCATGACATTGCCGAACGCACATGGATCGTTGGGGCTGGGAATTGGAAAGGGAACAAGACGGCCGCCCGGAAGTATCGCGCTGGGAACACCGCCGTTTTGGCCGTCAAATCCCTTGCGACTGATGATGACCTTCATGAACTGACAACGCCACAGGAGCGTCCGCGAAGACAGGCGTAACTGCTCACCCCGTCAGCGGGACGACATGGGCGGCGTTGGGGCAGACGACGTTGCTGATCGCCTGTAGGGCGGAGAGTCCGC
>Ga0302314_10015774_pt1 | contig 12816 bp, 3 predicted proteins | sample III_Palsa_N2_3_FD_200533 | JGI IMG/M metagenome (GOLD analysis project Ga0302314, IMG submission 200533) | Peat permafrost microbial communities from Stordalen Mire near Abisko, Sweden - III_Palsa_N2_3 | ecosystem: Environmental > Terrestrial > Soil > Palsa > Peat permafrost | place: Sweden...
CCCGGGGCGCGGCCCCGCCGCCCCCCCCCGGCCCGGGGGGGGGCGACGGGGCGGCAGTGAGGGTGATTCCGTTGAGGTGGATCAGCGGGGTGCCTAGGTCGAGCCGGAGCGGTGGCAGCTGCGCGCGGCGGTGCCGGGCCTCGGCACGCTTGGGCAGCAGCGGAGTGACGTCGGGCTCCGCGCCCTCGACCCACAGCGCGGCGGCGACCCGCAGCAGCCGGCCGAGCCCCGGTTCCTTCTCGTCGGCTGCGGCCACGGTCAGGAAGGGGACCGCCCGGGCGTCGTCGTCCTCGGAGGCGAGGGTGTCGCGGACGAAGCCGAGGGTGCTGCCGGTGCCGAGTTGGACGAAGGCGCGCACGCCGTCCGCGTAGAGCCCCTGCACGACTTCGCGGAAGCGCACCGGCTCCAGGAGGTGGCGCAGCATCACCTCGCGGACCAGGTAGGGATCGTCGGGGAAGGGCGCGGCGAGGGTGGCCGACCACACCGGGATCACCGGCGGGGTGAGCCGGGTCGCGGCGATCACGGGGCGGATCGGGCCGAGGTGGGGCAGCAGCATCGGGGAGTGGAAGCCGGAGCGGAACGGCAGGGTGCGGCCGTGGACATGGTCGGCTGCGAGGTGCTCGAGCAGCCGGGTCACTGCCGCGTCCTCGCCGCAGACGATGGACTGGTGCGGGCAGTTGTCGTGGGAGACGACGGCCGCGCTGCGGTCGTCGCCGAACAGGGCAGTGAGGGCCTGTTCGGCGCGGTCGGCCCCGCAGCCGAGGGCGGCGAACACGGTCCCCGCCACGGTGAGGGTGTCGTGGTGGGTGAGGTTGTCCAGAAAGGCTGCGGCGTCGTGCCGGGGCAGGAGCCCGGCCGCGCCCATGGCCCCCCACTCGCCGACGCTGTGTCCGGCGGTGACGTCGGGCCGGATGCCGAGGCGGTCCAGGGCGTCGGTCAGCAGCTGGCCCAGGCTGTGGACGCCGACCGCCTGGCCGTAGAGCCCCTCGTGTGCGGTCCTGGGGAGGCCGGGCAGCCGGAAGTGCGCGGCGATGTCGGCGACCCGGGGGGCGAAGGAGGCCTCGATGCCGGGGTAGAGGAACGCGATCCGGCCCGGTGCGGCCGCGGCCGGGCCCAGCAGCGGGGCGGGGGTGAACCAGAGGTCCTGGCGTCCGCGCCAGGGGCTCCCCCGGGTGACGACGGCCCGGGCCAGGGCGAGGCTGCGCGGGGTGGGCGCGACCAGCGCCAGACGGCAGGGGCCGCCACCGTGGCTGCCCCCGGCCGCCAGTTCGGCGTCGGGGCGGTCGAGCAGCCGGGCCAGTCCCTCGGTGTCGGCGGCCGCGAGGCACAGCAGCGGCTCGACCGGGTCGGCTGCCCGTACCTGCACCGGCAGGGCCACCGGCGAGGTCTCGGGTGCCTGCTCCAGCAGCAGATGGGCGTTGATCCCGCCGAAGCCGAAGGCGTTGACCCCGGCCCGGCGCGGCCGCTCGGCGGGGTTGTCCACCTCCCAGGGGCGTGCGGCCCCGATGAGCTGCAGCCGGCTGCCCTCCAGCAGCTCGTGGCCCTGCTCGGCGTGCAGGGTCGGCGGCAGGACCCGGTGGTACAGGGCGAAGGCGGCCTTGATCAGCCCGGCTGCGCCCGCCGCCGGCATGGCGTGCCCGATCATGGACTTCACGCTGCCGAGCCCGATCGGGCCCGAGCGCGGGTCGTCGCCGAGGACGGTGCGCAGCGAGGTGATCTCCGCCGTGTCGCCGACGGGCGTGGCGGTGCCGTGGGCCTCGATCAGGCCGATCGCGCCGGGGCGGGTGGGGTCGAGGCCGGCGGCCTTCCAGGCCCTGGACATGGCGAGGATCTGTCCGTCCGGGTGCGGGGCCATCAGGCTGGCCGCGCGCCCGTCGCTGGCCACACCGCTGCCCCGGATCACGGCGTAGACGCGGTCCCCGTCGCGCTGGGCGTCGGTGAGCCGCTTCAGGACCACGATGCCGGTGCCCTCGCCGACCAGGACCCCGTCGGCGCGCCGGTCGAAGGGGCGGATGCAGGAGCTGCGGCTGAGCGCCCGCAACTGGCAGAACAGCGACCAGAGCACCACGTCGTGGGCGTGGTGGACGCCACCGGCGAGCATCAGGTCGCTGCGGCCCGAGGCGAGTTCGCGCACGGCGTGGTCCACGGCGACCAGTGAGGAGGCGCAGGCGGCGTCCACGGTGTAGGCGGGGCCGCGCAGGTCCAGCCGGTTGGCGATGCGGGAGGCGGCGAGGTTGGGGACGATGCCGATGCTGGCCTGCCGCAGCTCGGGGCCGAGGGCCGCGAGGAAGGCCCCCCGCACCTGCTCGATCCGGTCGGAGCCGATCTCGGGCAGCAGGTCGGCGAGCACGGTGGTGAGCTGACGGGACGTCTGGATGCGCTGGTTCTCCCGGTGCATCCCGGGGCCGATGTAGCCGCCGCGCCCGAGGACCACGCCCACCCGCTCGCGGTCGGGCACCCGGTCCAGGCCGCCCGCGTCGTCCAGCGCCCGGGCCGCGATCTGCAGGGCGATCAGCTGGTCGGGTTCGGCGGTGTGGACGGCCAGGGGCATGACGCCGAAGCGGGCCGGGTCGAAGAACTGGGTGCGGGTGTCCACGAAGCCGCCGCGCCAGGTGTAGAAGCGGTCGGCGGAGGGGTTCTCCCAGGCAGTCGGGTCGTAGTAGACCGGGTCGATGCGTCCGGGCGGGACGTCGGTGATGGCGTCCACGCCATCGATGATGTTCTGCCAGTAGGTCGCCGCGTCGGTCGCCCCCGGGAAGACCGCGGCCATGCCGACGATCGCGACGTCGGTGGCGGTGATCGTGGTGCTGCTGTCACCGGACATGGGCGGGCCCCTGCCGTTCGGCGGCACCGGCGGCGTAGGCGGCGGGGTCGCCGCACAGGTAGACCACCTGCGCCGCCGCTTCGGCGTCGGGCAGCGCCAGTTCGCGCAGCAGGCAGGCGGCGCCCTGGTCCGGGTCGATGAGTGCGATGCCGCGCCTGGTGTACTCGCGGGCCAGCTCCTCGGAGACCATCCCGCCGTCGGCCGAGGCCCAGGGGCCCCAGTCCAGGCTGACCACCCGGCCCTTGAACTGCCCGGACCACTCCCGGGCGAGTGTGGCGAGCGCGTCGTTGGCGGCGGCGTAGTCGGCCTGCCCGCGGTTGCCGAGGACTCCGGAGACACTGCCGAACAGGGCCAGGAACCGCAGCTCCGAGCAGTCGCCCTCGGCCAGCGCCGACACCAGGGCTCGGGCTCCGTCGACCTTGGTCGAGAAGACCTGGTGGAAGGAGTCCGGGGTCTTGTCGCGGATCAGCCGGTCGTCCAGGACCCCCGCGCCGTGGACGACGCCGTCGATGCGTCCGTGCCGCTTCCGCACCTGCCGGACGATTGCGGCGAGCGCGTCGGGATCGCGGACGTCGGCGCTGTGGTAGCGGACGGTGGCGGCGGAGCGCGACAGCTCGCCGAGCGTGGCGCGGATCTCCCGGTCCGTCAGCAGGCCGCGCAGCCGCACCTCGATCTCGGCGGGGTTGCGCAGCCCGCCGGCGATCAGCGCCGCGCGCAGCCCGGCGGCATCGGCCGCCCCGGCGTAGGCCGGGTCCTCCGCGCCGGGCGCAGGGGCGCGGCCCACGAGTTCGAGGTGGCAGCCGGTGGCCCGGGCCAGCGCACGGGCGCAGCGCGCGGTGATGCCGCGCGCCCCGCCGGTGAGCAGCACCACCGCGTCGGCGTCGAGGGAGGGGCCCTGGATACCGGGGGCCACGGCGGGGATCGCAGCGGCGACGAGCCGGGGCGCGGTGCGCACGCCGTCGATGTGAGTAACCGTCACTTCAACCGAGCTGTCAGCGAGTTCACGCAGGATGATCCCGGCGGTGGCCTGGGTCGGCCACTCCGGGTTGACGGTGACCGAGCGGACGCGGACCGACGGGTACTCGCGGGCGATCGTGCGGGCGAGGCCGGGGAGCCCGGCTCCGGTCGGATCGGGGCCGTGGACGAGCAGCAGGCTCCCGGCGCCGTCGAGCAGGGCCGCGCGGACTGCCGGGTAGACCAGGGGTGCCAGCGGCTCGTGGTGCGGGCCCAGCGCGGCGATATGGATCAGGCCGTCGAGCCCCTCGCCCTCCTGGTGGCGCGTCATGACCTGGGCGCCGCCCGCCTCCAGCGCCGATGTGAGGGCAGCGGCGACGCCCCCGGGCCCGTCCGGTACGAGCAGGTAGCGGCGTCCGGCGGGGTGCGCGTCCAGCGTCTCCTCGCTCCAGGGCGCGGGGGCGGGCAGGACCAGGTACCGCCCGGGGCGGTCGGCTCCGGGCACCCGCTGCGCGGGGACGTCGGCGACGGCGTCGGCCGCGGCGACGATCCAGTCGACCACGGCGCGCACGGACTTCAGCCGGGCCAGCTCCTCCATCATGCCGGTGTCCATGCCCGACCCCTTGTCCATCAGGCCGATCCGCCGCGCCACCTCGCCGAGGATCTCGGTGCGCTTGATGGAGTCGATGCTGAGGTCGGCCTCCAGGTCGAGATCCGGGTCGAGCATCTCCAGCGGGTAGCCGGTGCGGCGGCCCACGATCTCCAGGACCAGGGCGAGCAGCTCCGCCGCGGACCGGGGCCCGGCAGGCGAGGCTTCGACCTCGGCGGTCTGCGGCACGGCGACTGCGGGCACGGCGGTGGGCAGCGGCTCCAGCGTGGGCTCTGCCCCGAAATAGGCCAGCATCACATCGCGTTGGGCCGCGACCAGCTGACGGGTCGTCCGCAGGTACTCCATCGCGGTCTGCTCGCGCTCGCCCGCCGCAGCGGCGGCGGCCGGCTGCGTGCCGACCAGCGGCTGCGCCGGGGCCGGTTGCAGTGCGCCGGGCAGCGGCCGTCCCGAGGAGTCGCGGATCAGCGGACCCTCGATGATCCAGCCGGGCCGCCGCGGCGGCTCGCCCTCGCCGATCAGTGCGGCGTCCCGGCCCGAGAACAGTGCTGCCGCATCCACCGGGACGCCCAGCACAGCGAGCTGTCCCAGGGTGAGCAGCAGTCGCCGCAGACCGGGCTCCCCCGGCACGTCGCAGGCGACCGCCGTGTGCGGCCTGTCGCCGAGGATGCGCCCGACCAGGCCGGTGAGCACCCGTCCCGGACCGGCCTCGACGAAGATCCGCACTCCGGCCGCGTACATCGCCTCGATCTGCGCGACCCACTCCACGGGCGCGGCGACCTGCGCGGCCAGCGTCGCCCTGACCGACCCCGGCGATCCCGGGTAGACGGCCGCGCCGACGTTGGACCACACCGGGAAGCGCGGCGCCCGCACCGGCAGGTCGGCCATCCTGGCGGCGAGGACGTCCGCGGCTGCGGCGACGGCGGGACTGTGGAAGGCGCAGGCGACCGGCAGCGGGCGGGCCGCGATCCCGGCGGCTTCGAGGAGTTGGACGGCCTGGGCCACGGCCTCGGCCGAACCCGACAGGACCACCTGGTCGGGCGCGTTGTGGTTGGCGAGGACGACGGGCAGCCCCTCGGGCAGCACGGCCCGCACGCTCGCCGGGTCGGCGCCCACCGCAGCCATGCCCCCGGGGTGCTCGCGCGCCGCCTCGGCCACCGCTTCGCCGCGCGCCCTGCTCAGCGCGAGCAGCGTGCGCCGGTCGAGGGCCCCCGCCGCGTAGAGGGCGACGAGTTCGCCGTAACTGTGCCCGGCGGCGGCGTCGGGGTGGACGCCGAGGGCCCCGAGGAGTTCATGGACGGCCAGCTCGGCCAGGCCGAGCGCGGGCTGCGCGATCCGGGTGTCGGTGAGGGCGGCCTGCTGGGCTGCGCACTGCTCGGGGGTGAAGGCGGCCGGTGGGTGGAGCGCCGCGACCCAGGCGGGATCGGCGTCCCGCAGGTGGTGCTGCAGCCGGGGGAAGGCAAGGAACAGGTCGGCGAGCATGCCGGTGCGCTGACTGCCCTGGCCGGGGAAGAGAAACGCGAGCCTGTCGGCATCCGGTCGACCCTCGCCCGCCAGGAACACGCTCTCGCCCGGGACCGCCCGGCCGTCGAGGCAGGACTGCGCCCGGGCCACCTTCGCCGCCAGGTCGTCCCAGCCGTCGGCGACGACGGCCAGCTGCACCGGACGTGCGGCGCCCCCCGTCGGCGGCACCGCGCTGACGGTGCGGGCGAGGTCGCGCAGCCGCCAGGGCCGCCCGGCCGTGTCGCCCACCCGCAGCAGCTCTGCGAGCCGGTCGAGCTCCCGACCGGCCTGCTCACGGTCGTGGCCCCGGAACAGGAAGAGCTCGCTGGGCCAGTCGTCCCGGCCCTGCACGGCCTCTTCCGCGCCGCCGTAACCGGCGATCACCGCATGGAAGTTGGTGCCGCCGAAGCCGAAGGCGCTGACGCCGGCGCAGCGCTCCGCCGGTTCGGCGGCCCAGGGGCGCGCGGCCGTGTCGAAGGCGAAGGGGCTGTCCTGCGGCTGCCAGTAGCCGCCGGGCCGGGTCATCCGCGTCGGCGGCCGTACTCCCGTGTGCAGCGCCAGGGCGGCCTTGACCAGCCCGGCCAGGCCGGCCGCGCACTTGGTGTGCCCGATCTGCGACTTGACGCTGCCCAGCGCGCAACTCCCCGGCGCGGCACCGGCCTCGGTGAAGACCTCGGTGAGCGCCGCCAGCTCGGCCCGGTCGCCGACCACGGTGCCGGTGCCGTGCGCCTCGATGAGCCCGATGCGCTCCGGGCCGATCCCGGCCGCGGCGTAGGCGCGGCGCAGGGCGGAGCGCTGGCCGTCCTCTCGGGGCGCGGTGAGGCCGAGCGAGCGGCCGTCGCTCGAGGAACCGACGCCCTTGACGACTGCGTACACCCGGTCGCCGTCGCGTTCGGCGTCGGCGAGCCGCTTGAGGACCACACAGGCCACGGCCTCGCCGAGGGCGATGCCGTCGGCGTCCTCGGCGAAGCTGCGGCAGCGCCCGGTGGGCGACAGGGCGTGCACCGAGGCGAACATGGTGAAGTCATTGATGCCGTTGTGCAGGTCGGCGCCGCCGCACAGCACCATCTCGCTGCTGCCGGAGCGCAGTTCCTTGCAGGCCGCGTCGAGGGCGGCCAGGGACGAGGCGCAGGCCGCGTCCACCGTGAAATTGGCTCCGCCCAGGTCGAGCCGGTTGGCGACCCGCCCGGCGACGATGTTGCCGAGCACGCCGGGGAACGAGTCGTCGGAGAGCCTCGGCAGATGCCGGTCCAGTGCTTCGGGCAGCTCGCCCGCCAGCGCGGGGTGGGCCGACCGGAACCCGTAGGCCCCGGCCAGCTCGGACCCGCCCGCGGCGCCGAACACCACGGAGGTCCTGGCCCGGTCGAAGGCACGCCCTGCCCCTGGTCCTGCACCGGTGCCGGCCGCTCCGCCCGCGCCCGGGTCGTATCCGGCGTCCCGCAGCGCCCTGGCGCTGACCTCCAGCGCGAGCAGCTGCGTGGTGTCGATCCCCGGGAGCGAGGCCGGGGGGATGCCGTAGGCCAGCGCGTCGAAGGGGACGGGCGGCAGGAAGCCGCCCCATGTGGACGGCGTGTCCACCCCGAAGTGGCGCTCGGCGCTCCAGCGGTCGGCCGACACCTCGGTCACCGCGTCGCGGCCGGCCAGGATCTGCGCCCAGTAGGCCGGCAGGTCGGGCGCACCGGGGAAGACGCCGGCCATGCCGACGATCGCGATGTCCAGCGGCTCGACCGCGCGTTCGGACGACGCATCGGCGCGGGCCGCGTCGGCGGCCCGGTCGGCGAGCAGCACCGCCCCGCCGACCACCTCCTCGTGCAGGGCCTCGACCGTGGTGGTGCGGTCGCGCAGCGCGGCGACGTCGCCGAGCATGAACAGGCCCTCGGCGCGCTGCTCCTCCTCGCCCACCCCGACCAGCTCCGCGCCCTCACGGCGCAGGCCCTTGCTGGCGATCCGCAGCCGCCCCAGGTTCAGCTGCTCCAGCCGCTCCCACTGCTCCTGGCGGCTGCCGCCCTCGGCGGCCGCCCCGTTCGCGGCGGCCCGGAACGCCTGCACATAGGGGGTGTCGCCGCAGCGGGTGGCGTGCCCCGGCGCGGTCTCCAGCAGGACGGTGCGCTCGCAGTCCAGCGCGGCCTGCTGGAAGACCGGCCCGACCGCGCCGACCGCGACGGCCTCCTCGGTGAACAGGTAGGCGGTGCCCATGAGCACGCCGATCCCGACCCCGCGTTCCGCGAGCGGCGCGGCGAGCGCGGCCACCATCGCGGCCGAGCGAGCATCGTGCACGCCCCCCGCGAACAGCAGCTGGAGCTCGGCGGCCGCCTCCGGGCGCGTGTCCAGGAACGCCAGCAGCCGCTCCACCTGGGCGTCCCACAGCGCGAAGCTGCTGCGCGGGCCGACGTGCCCGCCGCACTCGCGGCCCTCGAACACGAACCGCCGGGCGCCCTCCGCGAGGTACTGGTCGAGCAGGGCAGCGCTGGGGGCGTGCAGATAGGTGCGGATGCCTGCTGCCTCCAGCGGCACGGCCTGGTCCGGTCGCCCCCCGGCGATCAGCGCATACGGGGGCCGCGCCGCGAGCACGGCCGCCAGCTGCGCCTCACGCAGTTCGGCGGCGACGAAGCCGAGCAGGCCGACGCCCCACGGCCGGTCACCCAGCAGCGCCGCGGTCTCCGAGAGCAGGTGGGCGACCTCGCCCGGCGGCAGCACGGCCAGGGCCAGGAAGGGCAGGGCCCCGCCCTCCGCCACTGCGGCAGCGAAGGGCGCGCGGTCGCTCACCCTGGTCATCGGGCCCTGCGCGATCGGGTACCGCAGCCCGTGGGCGGACGCGAAGGCGGACCCGGGGGCGAGCGGGCGCATCCGGCCCGCCGCCTCCAGATGCCCGGCGACGGCCTCGGTGAACGCCCGGACGATACCGCCGGTGGTGCCGTAGCGGTCGGCCAACTGCCGGGCGAGGAAGGCGTCCTGGCCGACCGGAAGGTACTGCGCTCGAAGGTCGCGCGCCCCCAGCCGCAGTGCCATGTCCTCGGCCCCGTCGAGCCGGTCGACGGGCAGGTCGGGCCTGGCGTAGACGCGGTGCCCGCGATGGACGACGGTCTCGCCGCCGTCCATCGCCGACAGCGCGGAGGCGACCTGGGACGGCAGCCGGGCCTCGGCCGACAGCGCCAGCTGCGTGTCCAGCAGCACCCCGACCGCTCCCCCGGCGACCGCCGCCGCCGCCGAATGCGGCCCGATGCCACCCGCGCTCCACACCGGCAACCCATGGCGGCCCAACACCGGGTCGGCCAGCAGTGATTGAAGCAGCATCAGTGAGCTGAGCCGACCGACCCGGCCGCCGCCCTCGCTGCCTCGGGCGACCAGGCCGTCGGCTCCCTGCTCGGCCGCGGCCCTGGCCTCGTCCACCGACACCACCTCGGCCAGCACCCGACGGCCGGTGGCCCGCACCTCGGCGACGCCCCAGGGCGAGCCCTGCGGCAGCAGCACGGTGCCGAACACGCCGACCGGCAACTCGCCCACGGCCAGCGGGCAGCCCACCGGCGCCCGCACGCCGAGCCTGGCCGGAACGCTCCCGCGCTGCGCCCAGCGCAGCATCTCCTCGACGGCGGTGCGGGCCGCCCCCGCGTCGCGTCCCAGGTCGAGCACCCCGAGCGCGCCGGACCTGCCTGCCGCGAGCGCGATCCTGGGATCGGGCTCCTCGAAGGGAGTGACCACCAGGACCGGAGCGCGCTCCGTGAGCTCTACTGACACGACGTGCCCCTTTCTGGCCCGGCAGGACGGACGGGGCAGCGTGATCCCCCGTATGTCTTACGGAAGATCGGGCCAGTTGGTTACGAAACACAACCCGTTCGTGGAGCCGGGTGCGGGCGGCCGCACAGATTAGCCCTCCGATTCCCCGACCGCACGGACATTCCCACACTCTCCGCTGTCGGCCGGACACGTGCGGTATCCAGGTGTCGGGAGGGATTCCTATCGTGTTTTTCCGCCGAACCGTCCGCAACCGCCGCCGCCCGGTCGGCGCCGACGCCCTGCTGGCCGCCGCAGAACCGTTCATTCAGCAGTTCTTCCACGAGCACCCCGACCTCGGCGACCCCGGGCGCCGACTGCGCCAGGTCCGCGCGGCCGTCGAGGCGCACGGCAGCTACGAGCACACCCCCGACGAGTTGGCCTTCGGGGCCCGCGTCGCCTGGCGCAACTCGGCGCGCTGCATCGGCCGCCTGTACTGGCGCAGCATGACCGTGCGGGACCTGCGCCGGGTCCGCCACCCCGACGACCTCGCCGAGCAGTGCGTGGAGCATCTGCGGCTGGCCACCAACAGCGGCCGGATCCGGCCCGTCATCAGCGTCTTCGCCCCGGACGAACCGGGCCGCCCGGCGCCGCGGCTGCTGAACGAGCAGCTGGTCCGCTATGCCGACGACCCGAGCAGCCGCTCCCGGCTGGAGCTGGCCCGCAGCCTGGGCTGGAAGGGCGGCGGGCGGGACTTCGAGGTCCTGCCGCTGCTGGTGGCAGAGGCCCGCCACCGCACGCCGCGCTACTACGAGCTGGCCGCGGACGCGGTACTGGAGGTCCCGTTGACGCACCCGGCCAACCCGGACTTCGCCGACCTGGCCCTGCGCTGGTACGCCGTCCCCGCCGTGTCGAACATGACCCTGGAGATCGGCGGGATCAGCTATCCGGCGGCGCCGTTCAACGGCTGGTACATGGGCACCGAGATCGGTTCGCGCAACCTCGGCGACACCGACCGCTACGACCTGCTGCCCGACGTCGCCAAGCTGTTCGACCTGGACACCACCACCGCCCGCAGCCTGTGGCAGGACCGGGCCCTGGTCGAGCTGAACCTCGCGGTGCTGCACTCCTTCCAGGAGGCGGGGGTCACCATCTCCGACCACCACACCGAGTCGGTGCGCTTCCTGGCCCACATCGACCAGGAGCGGCGGCGCGGCCGCTCCGTCCCCGCGGACTGGAGCTGGATCGTGCCGCCGCTGTCGGGGTCGGCCACCCCGGTGTTCCACCGCCTCTACGACCCCCCGGACCAGGACCTGCGCCCGGCGCTCCTGCACCGCGCCGAGCCATGGGCCTGAACGGCCGGTGGGTGCGGACGCCCACGCGCCCGCACCCACCGGTGTCAACGGAAATCCCCCCGGCTCAGCCCTTGTTGGCCCCCAGGGTCAGCCCGGAGATGAACTGCTTCTGCAGCAGGAAGAACACCACCAGGGTCGGCAGCGCCACGATCAGCGCGGCGGCCGAGATCAGGTTGTTGTTGACGAAGAACTCCCCCTGGAGGTTGTTGAGCGCGGCCGTGATCGGCCGTTTGTCACCGGTCTGCATCAGCACCGTGGCCCAGAAGAAGTCGTTGTAGATCCAGGTGAACTCCAGGGTCGCCAGCGCGGCCAGCACCGGGCGGCAGAGCGGCATGATGATCTGCCAGTACTGCCGCCAGGCGGAGGCCCCGTCGACCAGGGCCGCCTCGCTGAGCTCGCCGGGGATGGTGCGCATGTAGTTGGACAGCACGAACGCGCAGAACCCGGTCTGGAAGGCCACATGGATGAGGATCAGCCCGAGGTAGGAGTCGTCCATCTTGCCCGAGTCCGACAGCCAGTAGGGCAGCGGGATGAGCTGGTACATCTTGTAGAGCGGGGTGATGATCGCCTGCTGCGGCAGCAGGTTGCCGGCCGTGAAGACCATCAGCAGGAAGATGTTGATCCTGAACTTGTAGCGGGACACCACGAAGGCGACCATGCTGGACAGCAGCAGGGTCAGGATCAGCGCGGGCACCGTGATGATGACCGAGTTCCAGAAGTACAGCGGCAGGTCGGCCTGGGTCCAGGCGGCGGTGAAGTTGCCGAACCCGAAGTGGCCGCCCAGCGAGACATAGCCGTACTTCTGAGTGTCGGCGTAGGGGCGCAGCGCCGTGAAGAAGGCGTAGGCCAGCGGGGCGAGCCAGATGACCGAGGTGCCGATCAGGAAGGCGTGCAGTCCCAGGCGTCCGATCCGGCGCGGGCGGGGGGGTTGGCCGGGCCGGGGGTTCGCCGCAGCCGTCGGGCGTGCGGCCGTGGTCGCGCTCATTCCTGCCCGTCCTTCCGGAAGACACTGATCAGGTACGGGATGATGAAGGCCATCGAGACGAGCAGCAGGATCGTCGCGAGCGCGGAGCCGTAGCCGATGCGGCTGGCCTCACCGATGATGTTGTCGGTGACCAGGACGGACAGCAGCTCCAGGCCGTCGGTGCCCTGGTTGATGACGTAGACGATGTCGAAGGCGCGCAGCGACTCGATCACGGTGATCACCATGACCACCACGTTGATGGGTCGCAGGGCGGGCCAGACGACGTGCCGGAAGGTCTGCCAGCCGCCTGCGCCGTCCAGGGAGGCGGCCTCCTTCATGGAGGGGTCCACGCTCTTCAGGCCCGCCAAGTACATGATCATGACGTAGCCGGTCTGCCGCCAGCAGGCCATCAGCAGCACGACCCAGATGTTCAGGTGCGGGTTGCCGAGCCAGTCGATCAGGTCGTTCTGTCCCGCGTGCCCGGTCAGGTTGTTCAGCAGGCCCTGGGTGGGCGAGAAGATCAGCTCGGTCATGAAGCCGATCAGCGCCAGCGAGAGCACCACGGGCAGGAACAGCACGCTCTGGTAGACCCGCGAGAAGCGGATCTGCTTGTCCAACTGGACCGCCAGGAACAGGCCCAGCGGCGCCGGCAGGCAGAAGAAGACCACCAGCCAGATCAGGTTGTGTTCCAGCGCCGGGTAGAACGAGGGGTAGATCGTGAAGATGTTGTGGTAGTTGGTCGTGCCGATCCACTGGATCTGGGAGATGCCCCCGAATCCGGACCAACTGGAGAACGACAGGACGATCGAGAGCAGTGCGGGGATCCACACGAAGGAGAGGGTGAGCAGCAGTGGCACCCCCGCCATCAGCGTGAGGACCACGCGGTCGCGGGGGGCGC
>Ga0302314_10015775_pt1 | contig 12816 bp, 8 predicted proteins | sample III_Palsa_N2_3_FD_200533 | JGI IMG/M metagenome (GOLD analysis project Ga0302314, IMG submission 200533) | Peat permafrost microbial communities from Stordalen Mire near Abisko, Sweden - III_Palsa_N2_3 | ecosystem: Environmental > Terrestrial > Soil > Palsa > Peat permafrost | place: Sweden...
GCCGTGAAGCGCGCCGCGATCCTGCTCGACGTGTGCTGCGTGCTGGCCTTCGTAGTGATTGGCCGTGCCAGCCACGGGGAGGCAGCCAGCATCGCCGGGCTGGCCCGGACGGCCTGGCCGTTCATGTCCGGGCTGGCAGCCGGGCTGCTGGTGACCAGGGCCTGGCGGCGGCCGGCGGCTGTCGTGCCCACGGGCATCGGGGTGTGGCTCGCCACCGTCGCCATCGGCATGCTGCTGCGGGTCGTGTCCGGCCAGGGCACGAACGTCACGTTCACGCTGGTCGCGCTGGCGTTTCTCGGGCTGTTCACGCTCGGCTGGCGGGTGATTGCCCGGGGTGCTGCCTCAGTACGGGGCGCCCGGCTCCCCGGGTAGAGCCACCGGTCCATCATCAGGGGGTAAGGGCTGGTCACCACGGCTCGGGCAGCAGCGCTGCGAAGCCGGGCAGCAGCGCTGCGAGGCCGGGCAGCAGTCGCTGCGCTGCTGCCACGTCGCCGTCCAGCGGCCGGTCGCTGGTATCGGCCGGCAGCGCCCCGGCGGCCAGCCCGAATGCATCAGCAAGCAGGGACCCGGCCGGCCGGATCCCGCGCAGTCGCAGCGCTCGCACCGCGGCGACCAGCTCGCATGCCAGCACGATCCGGTAGGCCGGGATGACGTCGGTGGTGGCCCGCGCCGCCTGGGTGGAGAACCCGGCATGCTCCTCGACTCCTCGCGAGAGGACCGCGCTGCCCAGCGCCGCGGGTGCGGCCAGCCTGCGGATGTCGGCGATCGCCGACTGGGCGACATACTCCAGGATCATGATGCCGGAGCTGGGCGGAGGGTCGGTGGCCAGGAACGGCGCCAGCCCGGTGAAGCCAGGTTCGACCAGCGTGCCCAGCCGGGCAGCTGCCAGCGCCGAGGTCTGGAAGAGCGCCGCGCGGACCGCGTCAAGCGCCAGGCCGATGTAGGCGGTGTGGAAGTTCCCGTTGTGCCAGACCGCCTGTGCTGCCACGTCGATCAGCGGATTCTCCGCGGCCGCGTTGAGCTCACTGGTCACGATCAGCCCGGCATGGCGGGCCGCGTCGACTGCGGGCCCGTGGACCTGCGGCAGCGCCCGGTACCCGTAGGGATCCTGGATCCGCAGCGCGGGCCCGGCTGGCCCGGCCAGCAGGCCGCGCATGACCGCGGCCACCGCCTGCTGGCCCGGATGGGGACGCGCGGCGTGCACGGGCTCCGCGGACGGCTCGGTGGATGCCTTGACGGCGAGATGAGAGAGGGCCGCGATGACCATCGCAGCCTGCAAGAGCTCGCTCAGGTCGCTGCAGGCCAGCGCGGCTTCGGCGATAGTCGCGGCGTTGCTGGAAATGAAGGCCAGTGCGTCCGGGGACGCCAGCGCGAAATGCGGCGGCCGGGCTGGCCGGGGCACCCAGTCCCGCTCGCCGAGCAGGCACAGTGCCGTCATGGCCAGCGCGGTGAGATCCCCGGTGCCGATCGCCCCCCACACCGGGACAGGCACCGACAGGCCACGGTTGATGGCGTCGATGAGCGCGTCGAGTACGCCTGGATCCACGCCAGACCCGCCGGCCGCGATCTGGTTGACCCGTACGACGAGCATCCCCCGGCTGAGCTCAGCGGCTATCAGCGGCCCGCCGCCGCCGGCATGACTGCGCACGAGCCGCAGGCCGTGGCGGGCGGTGTCGCCGCTGCTCACCGCCGTCTCACGATTCGCGCCCACGCCGGTTGTCCGGCCGTAGACCTCACGGCGGGCGGTGGCGTAGGCGGCAACCTCAGCAGCCGCCCCGGCACGCTGCCTGCCGTCAGCGCTGAGCGCGACCTGAACCGCGCCGCGCGCTACCGCTGCTACGTCATCGCAAGTCAGCGACCTTCCGTCGAGAACGAGCACCTGCTGATCCATCGAAACCACTCCCCCGGAGTCTCCCGGCGGCAGAGCATACATTCCGCCACTCGCGGCGGCGGCGCGCTCCCGCCGGCCTGCCCTGATGGTCTCGATCACCAAAACCATGGCGTGCAGGCGGATGGGGTCCTCGCCGTCAGCCCTGAATCTGGATCGCCAATAGCCGGACTGGATCAGCGCCTGAGCGTCGTTCGAAACTGTTAATCACGAGGCTTCGTAGCCAGATTCCGCCAGTAATCCACGTATTCGCGGGGGTCGAACACTGGCCGGGACAGCTCTCCATCCGTGCGCCGGCACCCTGCCCGGCGCCGTTTACCTGCATAATGCTGGACATGCGTTTGTCCGCACGTGCCGATTACGCCCTGCGCGCTGTCATCGAGCTCGCTGCCGCCCCGGACGGTCATGTCACGGCCGATCAGCTAGCCAAGTCACAGCGCATTCCCGGCAAGTTCCTCGAGGCGATCCTGACTCAGCTCGGCCGCAGTGGCCTGGTGCGCAGTCGGCGTGGCCCGGATGGCGGCTTCTGGCTGGCCCGCCCCGCGGCCGAGATCTCGCTGGCTGACATCATCCGCGCTATTGACGGGCCGCTGCTTGGCGTCCGCGGCGAGCGCCCGGAGAACCTTGGCTACATCGGGGCAGCCGAGCCATTGCAGACCGTCTGGATCGCGCTGCGCGCCAACGAGCGCGCGATCCTGGACGATGTCACGCTCCAGCACGTGGTCTCGGGGGTCCTGCCGGACAGCGTCCGCAAGCTTGCCGACGATCCCCGCGCCTGGGCCTGACCCAGCACGCCGGGCGCCGAAGCCGCCCGCTAGATCAGGCCGCTGGCACCGCTAGCTCAGACCGTGACCTGGCACCGTTAGCTCAGACCGGCACCATGTCAGTGATATCCGGCGCGCGCCAGTTCAGCTGATCGAACGCCATGCCGCCCTGCAGCGAAACCGCGTCGATCATCTGGGCCTGGGGAGGGCCGAGCCGCCGGCCGGGGTGGGACGGTGGCCGCCCCTGCGCGGGCCCGCCCATCGCGGACGCGCCCATCGCGGACCTTTCCCGCAGCGCCAGCTGGCGGCCGCCGGGTGCTCCGAGCCGCACCTGGCCTGCGGCGGCAGCGCGGTCGGGCACGGCTGGCCGGGCAGGCGGGCCGGACGAGGGCTGGGGCTCCCTGACTCCGGTCAGTACCGGCTCGTGCTGCAGCTCGGCGAGCGCGAAGTTGTCGGACACCTCCCGGAGCACCTGCGACAACGGCGTCCCTAGTGCCGAGCAGATCGAGCCAAGCAGCTCGGATGATGCTTCCTTCTGGCCGCGCTCAACTTCGGAAAGGTAGCCCAGGGACACCCGCGCCGCGGCCGACACCTCGCGGAGCGTGCGGCCTTGCCGCTGACGGAGCCGACGTAGCGCGTCACCGAGCAAGTGACGAAGCAGAACCATCGCCGCTCTCCCTTCCGAGGCCGGCCGTCCGAGGCCGGTCGCTGATACCTCCACCGTACCCGCCCGCACGGACAGTACGGGAGTCCGTATAGGGGCGTGTTCTCGCTCGTAACACTGTAATCACGTATTCTCTTCCCTTATCGTGCCCAGGAGCAGGCGCAGGCAATGCGCGACGGTCTGCTGCCGGATCTCGGCCCGCGAACCGTGCAGCGCTAGCGACCGTACAGCAGTGCCTCCCACGGCGTCAGGTCCGACACTGACCGCGATGTAAACGGTTCCCACCGGCTGCCCGTCGGACGGATCGGGGCCTGCCACGCCGGTAGTGGCGGCGCCGATTGTCGCTGCCATCCGGCGGCGGACGCCCGCCGCCATCGCCGCGGCCACGTCGGGGTGCACGGCACCATGGCGTTCCAGCAGGTCCGGGGGGACTGCGAGCATCGTGGCCTTGAGATCGGTGGCGTAGGCGACGACCCCGCCGCGGAAGGCGGCGGACGCGCCAGGGACTGCGGTGAGCGCGGCGGCGAGCAGCCCGCCGGTGAGCGACTCGGCTACCGCGGCCGTGTGGCCGCGCGCGGTCAGCAGGCTGACGATCTCCGCGGCGACCTCGCGCTCGCTCATGGTCTCTTCCCGGTACCGTGCACCGGGCTGTGCTGCGGTACCGCGCGACCCAGCCAAGCTCAACGCATGACCGCAGGAGGGCGCGGCGGCACCGGCGCGCTGGTGGCCGCTGCCACCAGATCCACCCCCTCCGAGCCGGTGACGGTGGCACGTACCAGGTCGCCAACTGCCAGCGGATCCCCGGACAGCACCGTCGTTGTCCCGTCCACCTCGGGTGCCTGGTGCGCGGCCAGTCCTGAGTAGCGCCCGTCGGTGAGCTGCTCCTGGATCAGCACATCCAGGGTTTCCCCGATCCGCTCAGCCGCCCGCTGGGACATCAGCTCCTCGGCGAGATCCGCGAGGTCCTCGACCCGCCGGGCGATATCGTCGGCCGCTATCTGCCCGGGCAGTGACGCCGCCTCGGTGCCGTCCTCGTCGGAGTACCCGAAGATGCCAATGGCGTCCAGACGGGCGTCGCTGAGGAAGCGCTGGAGCTCATCCAGGTCAGCTGCTGTCTCGCCGGGGAAGCCGACGATGAAGTTGGACCGGACGCCCGCGCCGGGAGCGGCCGCCCTGATCTGGTCGAGCAGCCCGCAGAAGCGCGCACGGTCGCCGAACCGGCGCATCGCCCGCAGCACGCTCCCGCTGGCGTGCTGGAACGACAGGTCGAAGTAGGGGGCGACGCCCGGGGTGGATGTCATCACCTCCACGAGGCCCGGCCGGACCTCGGCGGGCTGCAGGTAACTGACCCTGACCCGCTCGATGCCTGGCACGGCGGCAAGGGCGGGCAGCAGTTTCTCAAGGAGCCGCAGATCCCCCAGGTCCTTGCCGTAGGAGGTGGAGTTCTCGCTGACCAGCAGCAGTTCGCGCACTCCGGTGCCAGCAAGCCAGCCGGCCTCAGCCACGAGGTCCTCCGGAAGCCGGGAGATGAACGCGCCGCGGAAAGCGGGGATCGCGCAGAAGCTGCAGCGGCGGTCGCACCCGGAGGCGATTTTGAGCGGGGCGACCACGCCGCCATCCAGTCTGCGCCGCATGATCCGCGGCCCGGACGCAGGGGCCACGCCAGGCGGCAGGTCAGGTATACCCGGCGGCAGGTCTAGCGAGCCAGGCTCAAGGATGCCACGGTCGAGCGTGCCCGGGGCGAGCGTGCCCGGGGCGAGCGTGCCCGGGGCGAGCGTGCCCGGGGCGGCGGTCGCGGCGACTGTCCCATGGCCGGGCAGGTGCGCGCCCGCGGCAGGGCGCCCGGCCGGCGAGATCGGCAGCAGCCGCCGGCGATCCCTGGGCGCGTGCGCAGGCCACCGCTCGCCAGCCACCACGGCGTCCAGCCTGGCGGCGATGTCACCGTAGTCGTCGAAGCTCAGGACCTGGGCCTCCGGCAGGGCCTCGGCGAGTCCGGCACCGTAGCGCTCGGCGAGGCACCCGGCAGCGACCACCTTCGCGCCTGCCGCCGACGCGCCGAGCAGCTGGTCAATCGACTCTTCCTTGGCCGCCTGGATGAAGCCGCAGGTGTTGACCAGGACCACGTCGGCGGCCCCGCCGTCGGCACCAGTGCCGTCGACGAGCGTCCAGCCAGCGGAATCTAGCCGCGCGGCGAGTTCCTCCGAGTCGACCTCATTGCGGGCGCAGCCCAGCGTGACGAGGCTGACAGTACGCCCCGGCCGGTCTGCGCTTCCCTGACTCGATGACACACCGGCAGACTACGGTAAGCAGAGCTGTGCAATGCCCGCGGGCCGTGACGGCCCGCGGGCACCGACGGGCAGCGATGGCCGGCCGGGGCAGTTGCAGACGGGCGGGCAGTCGCAGGCGGAGAACGGCGGGGCAGCGTCAGCCTGTTGTCCGCTGGCCAGGCCCGAAGCTCAGCGTGACCGGCTGGCCGGACTGACCGGGCGAGCCGAGGTGCTTGCCGTTAACGGTCAAGGCGATCCCGCCGGGATTTCCCAGCACGAGGCTGACTGCCTGATGCTCGGTCCAGCGCTTAACGGTGCCGCCGTAGACGATCCCGCTGAAGATCGCCCGGCCGCTCGCCGTGCTGAGCTGGACCCAGCAATCCTGCACGGCGGTGAGGTGGATCACCACGGCACTCGCTACGGCAGGCGACGGATCCGCAGCCGGCGACGGCTGCGGCCGCTTCTTGCCGGTGTGCTTCGGGACCGGGCGGCCCGCTCCCTGGGCAGCTACCCGCGAGACGCCGGAGGAGTGCCACGCCTGGTAAGCCACGAAGCCGACGATCAGCGCCAGCGCAAGCGCCATCGCGGCGCTCCAGTTAGGCCTGTGCCGATCGTTCAGCTTGATCGGGGTCGATGGCTCGAAGACATCCGCCGCCGTGACCGCCTGCGGTGCCCCGTGCGCCAGGTCGTACTCCCGGACAAGCGCGTCCGGGTCAGCGCCGACGGCTCTGGCGATGCTGCGGATATGCCCCCGGGCATAGAAATCGCCGCCGCACGCAGAGTAGTCGTCGCGCTCGATGCCCCGGATAATTGTTTCCCTGATGCAGGTCCGCTGGCTGACCTGGGTAATGGTGAGACCGGCCTGGCGGCGTTCTGCTGTCAGGGCGTCACCGATGCTCACGCGGCGCCTCCGCTGCTCTGTCGCACTGCGTGCCGCCCGGGGGTGCGGGTAACAGTTATCTGGATTTTACGATCCCTGCGTACGTGTTCCGTCACCAAGTGTAGACAGCATCACCCCCGGGGCGCGTCGACTGGCGCAACCTATCGCGGATCTTTACCCGGTTTCTCGGAGGCTGTCTCGGCGCTGCCTCAGCTGGCCGGCCCGCCCCGCAGCGAAGCGATAAGTTCCGGTAGCTCGTCTGGCTTGACCAGCACGTCTCTGGCCTTGGATCCTTCGCTCGGCCCCACCACGCCACGGCTCTCCAGCAGGTCCATGAGCCGTCCTGCCTTCGCGAAGCCGACCCGCAGCTTGCGCTGGAGCATCGAGGTGGAGCCGAACTGCGTGCTCACGATGAGCTCGGCCGCATCGCACAGGTGCTCAAGATCGTCCCCGATCTCGGCGTCAACCTCCCGCTGGCGGCTTTCAGGTACCGCGACATCATTCCGGTAGGACGGCTCGGCCTGCCGTTTGCAGTGCGCGACGACGTCTCGTATCTCCTTCTCGGTGACGAACGCGTTCTGCAGCCGCAGTGGCTTGCTCGCTCCCATCGGCAGGAACAGCGAGTCGCCCTGGCCGACGAGTTTCTCGGCACCAGGCTGGTCCAGGATGACCCTGCTGTCGGTCAGGCTGGAGGTCGCGAACGCGAGCCTGGACGGCACGTTGGCCTTGATCAGGCCGGTGACCACGTCGACACTCGGGCGCTGGGTAGCGAGCACGAGATGAATCCCGGCCGCGCGGGCCAGCTGCGTGATCCGGACGACGGCGTCCTCCACGTCGCGCGGCGCGACCATCATCAGGTCAGCCAGCTCGTCGACGATGACCAGCAGGTACGGGTACGGCACATAGACCCGCTCGCTGCCGGGCGGCGCGGTTATCTTTCCTGCCCGGACCGCCTTGTTGAAGTCATCCATGTGCCGGAAACCGGACGCGGCCAGATCGTCGTAGCGGCGGTCCATCTCCCCGACCACCCACTGGAGCGCGTCGGCGGCCTTCTTGGGGTTCGTGATGATCTGGGTGATCAGGTGCGGTATCCCGGCGTAGGACGACAGCTCGACCCGCTTCGGGTCGACCAGGATCATCCGCACCTCGTCCGGCGTGGCCCGCACAAGGATCGACGTGATCAGGCCGTTGATGCAGGTCGAGTTGTGCGTGGGGATGCAGGACCGGCTCGCCAGGTACAGGCGGCTGGGGCTGTCGACCTCGATACAGCGAACCGGAACGGACCCGACTGCCCGCACGTCCACGATGTACCGCTGCCGCGCCGGGCTGGCCGACTTGATCGCGCCTTGCTGCGCCAGCTTGCGGTTAAGCCGAAATACTGGCTCGTGCGGCCTGAATGCCACGCTGTAGGCCACCGACGTACGCTGGCTGCGGCCCCGGCACGGCTTCGCTAGCAACGTGGCCTTGAAGCCCAGCCCAAGCACTAGGTCCAGGGCGTCGCGGGCGAGCCGCTCGTTCGTGAGGGAAAGGACAACCGCACCACCGCGCCCGCAGTGCCCGTCCGTGTCAAGCAATCCCGCGAGCAAGGCGCGCCGTTGTCCGACCGAGGTCCTCAGATACAGCTCTGGGATGTGCTTATTGCCCAGCAGGTCAAGCTCTCGCAACCGGCTCATGAAGCCGGTGCGTGACTGGTGCCACGCCGAGCCGGTGCCCCGCTCCGCTATTCCGTACTGCAAGAGCGCCTTGTGCTTGGTCACCGCGTAGCCATCGGCGCCGATAGCGTCGATGACCTGCTGGTCGGCACAGGTGATGCGAGCGCCGTCCGAGTGGCCGTCGCCGAGCCACGCGCCAAGAGTGTACGGCGCCACTGGAAGATCGCGCTCTGGGTAGTCGAGCGGCCCGCAGACTGCGATGGAGTGGTTCGCCCTTCTTGGCGCGCGCAGCGTGGCGGCGATCTCGGCAGTGGTGATCGGCTCGTGACCGGAATGGCGCCGGTGACCGGCGCCGGCTGGGTTACTGACGCGCTCGGCCAGCGCCTTGTAAACCAGGTGCCGTGAGTAGGTGGGGGTCCAGAACGAGACCTCGCGCCCGTTACGCTGGTAACTGGACCGGCGGTTGCGGCCCTCATGCGGGAGCCATTTGACGAGACCGTACAGCACGTTCCGGAACTGCTCGCCGACGTCAGCGAGCACTTCCGCCGTCATAATGAGGCGGTCCGGCTCGCTCAGCACTACCGCGGCCTGCGCGCTCACATGGGCCACAGCTGCGGCCGGCCAGTAGGGCACCCCCCGCGCAGGCCTCCCGCGCTGCCGACGGCCGGCCGCCGTCTGGGTCTGCCACCGGTGCTCCGCGTCGGCCACGATCACGGTGCCGTCGGAGAACTCGACCTCGTAGCATGGGCGGCCGTGCATGACGGGGGTGGCAGCGATCACCGCGCAACGGTGACCGCGCTCATCGAAGACCTCATCGCCCGGCTGGATCTCGCCCATCGTGGTCCAGCCGGCCGGCGTGGGGACGGGCGTGTCGAGCGCCAGCGCCTTCCCGGCGCCGGTCGCGCCGGCGATCAGCATGTGCGGCATCTTGGCGATATTGGCTACCACCGTCCGGCCCTCGACGTCCTTGCCGAGCGCCACCACCATCGGGTGGTGATCGGCCATGGCCACCGGCGAGCGCAGCACGTCGCCCAGGCTGACGATCTCCCGGTCGGTGTTGGGGATCTCCACGCCGATCGCGGACTTGCCCGGGATCGGCGACAGGATCCGCACATCCGCGCTCTTCACCGCGTAGGCGATATTCCTGGACAGCGCCGTGACCCGCTCGACCTTGACGGCGGGGCCGAGCTCGATCTCGTACCTGGTGACCGTCGGGCCCCTGGTGAAGCCGGTCACGTGCGCATCCACCTCGAACTGCTCAAGGACGACCGACAGGGCCTCCACCATCGCGTCGTTGGCGCGAGTCCTGGCCTTAGGAGCCGAGCCAGGCTTGAGCAGTGCGGCCGGTGGCAGCGTATAGCTGGAGTCGCTCGCGCCGGCCAGGGTGAGCTGCTCGGTCTTCTTCGATGCCTGGCCGCTTCCCGGCGAAGCCGGCGCCAGCCCGGCCTGCGCGGCATCGCCGGCCCCCGTCCCTGCGCCAGCCGGGCCATCTTCCTGGCCGGCCCAGGGATCACGCCAGGATGCCTCCGGCGCTCCCGCCCGGCCGGCCCCGGGTCCTGGCTGCCCGGTCGGCGGGGCCGGCGGCGGCCCGAACAGCAGCGCATCGGGCACCGGCTCGTCGTCCCCGGCAGAGTGCGCGGTCACCGCGGAGGGGGCCTGCCTGCCGTCGGCCCGCGGGGGGACGGCGCCACGGGCAAGGGTGCCGCCGAGCAGCGGGGTGTCGTAAGGCCGCTGGTGCTCACCGGCCTCGATCGCCTGGTTGCGCCTGCGCCCGGCTCTCGGCAGCTGCCAGTGCGGCAGGCCAGCCGCGTCGCCGGCCACGTCGCCGTCGCCGGCCTTGCCGCCACGGCGCGCGAAGCCATGCAGCTCAGCGAGCCGGCCTGGCACCCGGTGCAGCGGTGTGCCCGTGATGACCAGCAGCCCGAAGCCGGTGAGGAGAGCGAGCAGCGGCGCTGCGGCCCAGGGCGTGACCGCCGCGACGAGCGGCGCCGACGCGAAGAACCCGATGAGGCCGCCTGCGGCGCGCATCGCCGCCGCCCCGTCCGCTGGCCGGGGCGTGCCGTTGGCGATGTGCACCAGGCCGAGCGCCCCGACGATGAGCGCGGCCCAGCCGATCACCACGCGCGCCGTCTCGGCGTTCCGGTCCGGATGCCGCAGCAGCCGCCAGGCGAGCAGCGCGAGCAGAATCGGCACGGCCCAGGCGCCGACGCCGAACGCGCCCCTGACGACGGCGGCCAGCAGGTGGCCCACCGGGGTGCCAAGGCGCCACCACGCCGCCGCCGCCGAGATGATCGCCGCGCCGAGGACGGCCAGGCCGAGCCCGTCCCTGCGATGGGCCGGGTCGAGATCCCGCGCGCTGCGGCCGAACGCCCTGGTGGCGTAACCGGCGGCATGCGCGACCGCCATCCAGGCGGCCGCGATGACCTTGCCGAGCCAGCTGATCAAGATCACGATCGGGTTGGCGGGCGGCGGCGGGCGGCGGCTGTTCTTGCCTGAATATCCGTTACGGCTGCCACCGCGACGCTGATCCCGGCGCGCGGCAGGCCGGCGGTTGTTCCGGGCCGCGCCGCCCTTAGCGCCCTTGCCGCTGCCCTGCCCGCCCTTGCCAGCGCCCAGCGGGCGCTTTTCGCTGCTCGCCGAGCGGGCACGGCCGGATGTCCCACCTTGCGGGCGGGAGGTACTCCTGGGCGCACGGGTGGCCATGATGACCAAAGTAGCCAGCGTTTTGCCCGGAGGCGGGGATGCTAGCGGCGTGTCGGCCCGGGAATGATACCTAGCGTTTGCCACCTCAGCGAAGAAGCCGACGGCGTGTCGGGCAGCGAATGGTAGCGATCATCTGCCGCACTGCAAGAACGCGGCAGCGGGCTACGATGGGCCGGCCGCGGCATGGCCCCGCGCCATGGCGGGCCGGCCGGCCGCTGCCGACGTCGAGGAGAGGGCGGTGCGATCGTGACCATCGAGCGGATGAACCCGCCGGGCCTGGCCAGGCCATCCGGCTTCTCGCACGCAGTCGTGGCGACCGGCAGCCGGCTGGTGTTCCTGGCCGGCCAGACGGCAACCGACGTCACCGGCACGGTCGTCGGCGACACCGTGACACGCCAGTTCGAGCTGGCGCTCGCCAACCTGCTGGCAGCACTGCGCGCCGCGGGCGGCTCGGCGGAGCACCTGGCCAGCCTGACCATCTACGCGGTGGACCTCGGCGACTACCGGGCACACGGCAAGGAGATCGGCCAGGCCTGGCAGCGGCTGGCCGGCCGGGAGTACCCGGCGATGGCGGCTGTCGGCGTCACCAGGCTCTGGGATCCCGCGGCGCTCGTCGAGATTCAGGGCTACGCAGTCGTCCCTGAGCCCGCCCTGGCCAGCGCAGCCAGGCTTAGACCTCGATCAGCACCGGGATGATCATCGGGCGGCGCCGGTAGTTCTCGTTCACCCAGCGGCCTGCCGTCCTGCGGACCAGCTGGGTCAGCTGGTATACGTCGTTGATCCCGTCGGCGGCTGCCCGGGCCAGCGCCTCCTCCAGCCGCGGCCGGACCTCCTCGAAGGCCGCGTCATCGATACCGGAGCCGCGGGCGTGGATCTCCGGCCCGGCGACCATCTTGCCGGTCGTCGAGTCGATCACGATGACTACGGAGAGGAACCCCTCCTCGCCGAGGATCCGCCGGTCCTTCAGCGACGTCTCGGTCACCTCGCCGACCGACAGCCCGTCCACGTAGACGTAGCCGCAGGGCACGGCGCCCACGACCGAGGCCTGCCCGTCGATCAGGTCGACTACGACGCCGTCCTCGGCGATCACGATGTTCTTCTCCGGGACGCCGGTGCGGGCCGCGAGTTCCGCGTGCGCCTTGAGGTGCCGCCACTCGCCGTGCACAGGGATGAAGTTCCCGGGCCGGACCAGGTTCAGCACGTACAGCAGCTCGCCGGCCGGCGCATGGCCGGAGACGTGCACGAGCGCGTTCCCCTTATGCACCACTCGCGCGCCGAGCCTGGTCAGGTCGTTGATGATCCTGGACACGGCCGTCTCGTTGCCGGGCACCAGCGACGAGGCCAGCACCACGGTGTCGCCCTCGGCGATCCTGATCGGGTGGTCCCGGCCGGCCATCCTGGACAGCGCCGACATCGGCTCGCCCTGTGATCCGGTGGAGATGAGCACGATCTGCTCGGGCGGCAGCTCCTCGGCGTCCTTCATATCCACGATCAGGCCGCCGCGCACCGACGGAATCTTCAGGTAGCCGAGATCGCGCGCCACGCCCATGTTCCGCACCATCGACCGGCCGACCAGCGAGACCTTGCGCCCGTGCGCCGCAGCGGTGTCGAGCACCTGCTGCACGCGGTGCACGTGGCTGGAGAAGCAGGCCACGATGATCCGCTGCTCGGCGGCTCCGAAGACCTCGGCCAGCACCGGCGCGATGTCCCGCTCGCTGGTGACGATGCCAGGGACCTCGGCGTTCGTGGAATCAGCCATCAGCAGATCGACGCCCTCGGCGCCAATCCGCGCGAACCCGCCAAGATCGGTCAGCCTGCCGTCGAGCGGCAGCTGGTCCATCTTGAAGTCGCCGGTGTGCAGGACCACCCCGGCGCTGGTGCGGATACCGACCGCGAGCGCATCGGGGATGGAGTGATTGACCGCGAAAAATTCAAGGTCAAAGGGCCCGAACGAATCCCTGGTGCCTGCTGCCACCTCCTCGGTGACTGGCGTGATGC
>Ga0302314_10015776_pt1 | contig 12816 bp, 12 predicted proteins | sample III_Palsa_N2_3_FD_200533 | JGI IMG/M metagenome (GOLD analysis project Ga0302314, IMG submission 200533) | Peat permafrost microbial communities from Stordalen Mire near Abisko, Sweden - III_Palsa_N2_3 | ecosystem: Environmental > Terrestrial > Soil > Palsa > Peat permafrost | place: Sweden...
GGAAGCGCGCGGTCACGCTCGCGCCGTCGTCGGTCGTCACCGCCCACTCGGCGGCGGCGGCATCCCACCCGGCCGACGTCACCCGGGTGTTGAGCTGCAGGCTCGGCCACAGCTTGAACCGGTCGGCCACGTGGTTGAGGTACCGCAGTATCTCCGGCTGGGCCGGGTACCGCTCGCTCCACGACCATTCCTGCTCAAGCTCGGGGGAGAAGGAGTACGAGTAGTCCTTGGACTCCACGTCGCACCGCGCGCCCGGGTAGCTGTTCCAGAACCAGGTCCCGCCGATCCCGCTGCCCGCCTCGAACGCCCGCACCGTCAGCTCCGAGGATCGCAGCGCGTGCACCGCGTAGAGCCCCGCGAACCCGGCCCCCACCACCACGACGTCTAGGTCGGACACCGGCATTCCTCCTTCGGAACTTGTCTTGAACGTTAAGAGAAGACAAAAACCCCGGTCAATGCCCCAGCCAAACAACCTTCTCGCCACCCCTTTGGTACCCGGCCCAAGACCCCGCTGCCGGGGTCGCGGCGGTGGGCTGGCTCGATAGTGTACGGGCGTGATCTGGACCTATGGCACGTACGAGCTTGATGATGACGCTAGCCGGGTGGACGTGGACGCGGTCTGGGCGTTCCTGTCCACCGACGCCTACTGGGGCCGGTCCCGAACCCGGGCGGACTTCGAGGCGCAGCTCACGACCGCCTGGCGGGTGGTCGGCGTTTACGAGGCAGCGACCGGGCGCCTGGTCGGCTTCGCGCGGGCGATCTCGGACGGCGTGGCTCTGGCCTACCTGTCGGATGTCTTTGTCACCGCTGAGGCGCGCGGCAAGGGCCTCGGCAAGGAACTCGTGGCGACGATGATCGACCGGGGGCCTGGCGCCCGCTTCCGCTGGGGCCTGCACACGTCCGACGCGCATGGCCTGTACCGCCAGTACGGGTTCGCGGACCCCGATGACAGGTACCTGGAGCGCCCCGGCCAAATATGACGCTGCCCCGTTCACCGGTGCGCACCTGACCTGGCGTCGCCGGTTCCCGCGGGCGCGCTGCGGCCACACCGTTATCCGTGGGGGAATCGTTCCAGGCGAGCGCGCTCGGTGGGCAGCGTGTTGGGGTCGGCCAGGCGGTGGCGGACGGCCATGGCACGCCAGGTCTGGTCGATCGGGCCCGCCGCGCGGACGAACGTGCGCGTGAACAGCGCCTGCAGGCTCCTTATCATCACTGCTTTAAGTCCCCCGTCCGGCACATCAGAGAAGCCCAGGATCGCCCAGGTCAGCGCCACGTCGTAGACGGCGGGGGCGTTGGCCGCGCCTTCCCAGTCGATGATCAGCGGCCCGGTTGGGGTCAGGATCACGTTCAGCGGATGCAGGTCCCGGTGCACCAGGACATGGCCGTCCCCATCGTCGTCGTCGCCGACGGTGCGGAGCCCGGGCATTGCCGGCACCTGGTGGACGAGGTGGTGCAACCGGGCGAGCAACCGGGCCTGCCCGCGCAGCGACCATGGGCGGCGGCCCAGTGTCTCGAGCATTGTCGGCCCGTCCGCCCGCTCCATGATGATGTCCGGGCCGGTTGCCTCAAAGACCTCGGGCACCGGCGCCCCGAATGCCCGGGCGTGCCGCATGACCTGGGCTTGCAGCTCCACCCCGCGAGGGTCGCGCCCGTCACGGTAACGACGGAGAACCCGCCCGCCCCCGATGTCGTAAACGTCGGCGTTCCGTCCCGCCCCGATAAGCGCCCCAGGCGCCTCGACCGCCATCCCCCCAGTGTCCCACCGACGGGCGTGGGTGACATAGGACGTCGGCCGGACATTAACGGAATGTCCGGCCGACGCGGGGGCGGGCGGCTTCCCCCTCGGGTGTCACTCGCGGGCTGGGCGGCTGAGGGGCCGAGTAGCGGATGTGAAGGATGGAAGCCGACGACGAGGCTAGGCGGCGTCGGCTGAGGATGATGGTGACGGTGATGCCGTGTCGGCGATCTTGGTCAGGGACTTGCGCAGTTCCAGCCAGACCGCGGCGAGGCTGGCGGCGGCCGGGTGGTCGCCGCGGATCACGGTCGTGGTGGCGGACGTGCCCGTCCCCTCCTCGGCGGTCTCGCCTTCCCCGATCGTCTCGGCCTGTTCGTTGACGGCCTTGAGGGCGGCTTGGCCGGCCGCCACCAGCACCGGGTCCACCACCAGGATCGTGAGCGTTTCCCCGGTCACCTGCAGGGACATCTGACGGCGGCCGGCCTCCTCGGGGGGTTCGTCGCTGGTACCGGTGACGTCGGCCGTGCGCAGCAGCTCCCGCGCCTGGTCGAGATCGACGCCAAGGCCGGCCAGCGTGCGCGCGGCGGCCGAGTCGGGGTCGGCCAGCGCGGCCAGCAGCAGGTGGTGCGAGCCGACCGGGGAGTCGCCAGCCAGCCGGGCCGCCTCGGCCAGCGTTGCGTCCGTGGCCGGGGTGGCGTGCACGTTGGCCGCCGCTGCGTCCTCATCCTCGCGGGCGCCGCCGCGGCGCAGCCCCATCCGACGCAAGAGCGAGGTCGGGATGGGCCCCAGGTCGGACTTGTCCTCCTCGTCGCCGGCCGGAACACGGTCGAGCACGGCCGCGCGGATCGCGAGCAGGTCGCCGTGCTCGCGCATGATCTGCGCGGCGACGCCCTTGTCCTCCCGGATCAGGCCGAGCAGGATGTGCTCGGTGCCGATGTAGTGGTGGTGCAGTTGCAGCGCCTCGCGCAGCGACAGCTCCAGCACCTTCTTGGCCCGCGGCGTGAACGGGATGTGCCCGCTCAGGCGCTTGCCTGCGCCCGCCCCCACCTTGTCAAGAACCTCTTCGCGGACGCCCTCGAGCGTCATCCCGAACTCTCCCAGGATGCCGGAAGCACCCCCGTCGGCCTGGTTCGGAAGGTCGTCGGGGCGGCGGAGCAACGCGAGCAGGATGTGCTCGGTGCCGATGTAGTTGTGGTTCATCTCGCGCGCCTCTTCTTGGGCCATGACGATGGCGCGGCGCGCATATCCAGTGAATCGCTCGAACATGACTTAAGACTGCACCCAGTCTTTTAACCTAGTCAATACCATGCTATTAATAGGGTAGCAAGGCAAAAGACAGGGCGGATCAGCGGGGAAGCGATGGACTGGGAAGACCGGCTCGACGAGTGGGAGATGGAGCTAGAGCTGTCGGCTCAGCTCGGCGACTCGAAGTGGGTGACGCTGGAGAAGGCGGCCGCGGAGACGGGCGTGTCCCGCGCGGCGCTGCGCACCTGGTACCGCAGCGGCCAGATCCCGTCGAGACTGGTCGACGGCCCGCATGGACCGCAGCGCCTGGTCCCGCTGGCCGTGATCGCCGAGCGCGCCGAGGCCTCGCCCCGGCTGCGCAAGACCGCCGAGCGCCGCCTCTCCGACGAGGCCCAGTTGGAGATCCTCCGCCACCGAGTCGACCAGCTGGAGCTCCGCCTGGCGGCCCTGGAACGCCGCGCCCTCCCGGAAGACTGACCGAAGCCGGCGCCGACTAAGGATAACAGCAAGAAAAACGTGCTTGTCGGGCGAAGCCACGGTCCGTTCAAGATCCTGGTCTGGATCTCCTAGACCTCGCCGAACAGACGGTCGCCGGCGTCGCCGAGGCCGGGCACGATGTAGCCCTTGTCGTTGAGCCGCTCGTCGACCGCGCCCGTGACTACCCGCACATGGTCGCCGGGGAAGGCCGAATCGACGTGGGCGAGGCCCTCGGGGGCCGCAAGGAGGCAGATCGCGGTGACGGCGGCCGCGCCCCGCTCGAGCAGCATGGTGATCACCGTGACCAGGGTGCCGCCGGTGGCGAGCATCGGGTCGAGGACGAACACCTCGCGGCCGGTCAGCTCGTTGGGCAGCCGGTTGGCGTAGGTCGAGGCGACGAGCGACTCCTCGTCGCGGACCATGCCGACGAAGCCGACGCTGGCCATCGGCAGCAGTCGGGTCATCCCGTCGAGCATGCCGATCCCGGCCCGCAGGACCGGGACGATCAGCGGCTTCGGGTCCGCCACCCGCACGCCGGTGGCGGCTGCGACCGGGGTGGTGACGCCGACCTCGTCCACGCGGATGTCGCGGGTGGCCTCGTAGGCGAGCAGGGTCACCAGTTCATCGGTGAGCGTGCGGAAGGTCGCGCTGTCGGTGGAGTCGGAGCGGAGCATGGTGAGCTTGTGAGCGACAAGCGGGTGATCGGCGAGCAGCGTGCGCATGGACAGTAAGTGTGTCAGGTCGCGCTCGATCACGTGGCACTGCGGTGGGTGGCCGCCGCCGTCGTGCGCGCGCTCGCGAGGTCGCGCTCGATGCGCTCCGCCGTGGCGAGCAGGGGCGAGAGCAGCTCGGCGACGATGGAGTCGAGCGACCGCCGGCCGGCGTGGGTGGCGACGTTGACCGCCGCGACCACGGTGCCGTCGGGGTCCTTGATCGGCGCCGCGAGCGAGCGGAGCCCCTCCTCGAGCTCCTGATCGACCAGCGCCCAGCCGCGCGCCCTGATCTTGCGCAGCTCCTGGCGCAGACCCCGCTCGGTGGTGATGGTGTGGTCGGTGAGGTGATGCAGCGACACGGTGGACAGGTACGCGTCCAGCCACGGGCCGGGCTGGGCGGCCAGCAGCACCCGGCCCATCGACGTCGCGTAGGCGGGGAAGCGGGTGCCGACCGAGATCGCCACCGCCATGATCCGCTTGGTGGGGACGCGGGCGAGGTAGACGACGTCGCCGCCGTCGAGTTCGGAGACCGAGGACGACTCGCGGACCTGCTCGACCAGCTCCTCCAGGTGCGGCATCGCGACCTCGGGCAGCGTCCGGCTCGACAGGTAGGCGTAGCCGAGCTCGAGGATCTTCGGACGGAGCTCGAACCGGCCGTCGGCGGCGCGCATGTAGCCGAGGCGGACGAGGGTGTGCAGGAAGCGGCGGGCGGCCGCGCGGCTGAGGCCGGTGGCGGCGGCGACCTCGGACAGGGTGAGCCGGGGATGGTCGGCGTCGAAGGCGCGGATGACCGACAGCCCGCGCTCAAGCGACTGGACGAACTCGCTGCTGTCGCCGCCCGCCGTCTCGGCCACGCCTGCGTTGGTCGGGTGGACGGCGGGGCCGGGGGCGGTTTCGTCGGGCATGAGGACAATGGTAGACAGCGCGCCATCTGTTCGCTTGCTGCACTATCGTTCGTTTAACGGACATTGGAGGGTCTCGATCACATGGCTGCCACCGTGCGCACCCAGGTAGGCATCGTCGGCGCGGGCCCGGCCGGACTGCTGCTGTCGCATCTGCTGGCGCTCGCGGGGATCGACTCGGTGCTGGTGGAGAACCGATCGAGGGCGTACTGCGAGGCCAGGCAGCGGGCCGGCCTGCTCGAAACCGGCACCGTCGAGCTGCTCAGGGCGGCCGGGGTCGGCCAGCGCCTGGACGCCGAGGGGATCGAGCACGACGGGATCTACCTGCAGTTCGCGGGCGAGCGGCACCACCTGAACTTCCGCGAGCTGACCGGCGGCCGGACGGTGACGATCTACGCTCAGCCCGAGATCGTCAAGGACCTCATCGCCCGGCGGCTGGCGGACGGCGGAGCGGTCGAGTTCTCCGCCACCGACGTGGCGGTGTCAGGCATCACCGACGACCGGCCGGTGCTGACCTACACGGACGAGTCGGGAACGGCGCACGAGGTCTCCTGCGACGTGATCGCCGGGTGCGACGGCTTCCACGGGATCTGCCGGCCCCTACTCCCCGACCTTGCAGTATATGAGCGCGAGTACCCCTTCGCCTGGCTCGGCATCCTGGCCGACGCCCCGCCCGCCACCGACGAGCTGATCTACTCCCGCCACCACGACGGCTTCGCGCTCTACTCGATGCGCTCGCACACGGTCTCCCGGCTCTACCTGCAGGTCCCGCCGGACGAGCCGCTCGAGAACTGGCCCGATGACCGGATCTGGGCCGAGCTCGACAAGCGCTTCAAGGTCAACGGCAGCGACTGGTCCGTCTCCGAGGGCCGCATCACCGATAAGTCGGTCACGCCGATGCGCAGCTTCGTCGCCGCCCCCATGCGCCACGGCCGCCTGTTCCTGGCGGGCGACGCCGCGCACATCGTGCCGCCGACCGGCGCCAAGGGACTCAACCTGGCGCTCAGCGACGTCGTGGTGCTGGCGAACGCGCTGCGGGCCGCGCTGGTCGACAAGAGCTGGGACCGGGCCGACGCGTACTCAGACACCTGCCTCGAGCGGGTCTGGCGCGCCACCCACTTCTCCTGGTGGATGACCTCGATGCTGCACGTCAACCCGGCGGCGGACGCGTTCGACGAGCAGTTGATGCTCAACCAGCTCCGCTACGTGACGTCATCGCAGGCCGCAGCCCTGTCCCTGGCAGAAAACTACACCGGCTACAAGCCGGTCCGCTTCGAGCTCTGACGCCCAACCGGAACTACCCCCGGTCGTGCCTGCGCGGCCGCAGTGCCCGCGAGAGCAGCGCCGACAGCGCCGCCGCGGTCCCCGCGGTGGTCAGCGCGAGCGCCCCGGGCGGTGCGTCCTCGTCGAGCAGCTGCAGGGCGCGCAGCCGGTGCCTGAGCACGTGGATCTCGCTGCCGATAGCGCCGGTGAGGCTGCCGCCAGAACGCGACGTCCACCCCTCGCCCGCGTGCAGCTCGGTCAGCCGCCCGGCCAGCTCCTCGTACCCGACCGGCCCCTCCTGCGCCATGATCACCAGCAGCGCCGCCTCGCGCACGGCGACGGTGAAGTCGGGGTCGGTGCCGTCGTCCGGGCCGATCAGCGCGGCCGTGCCGATGTGCCAGCGCACCGCGGCGTCCTCGGACATCAGCCGCCCGGTCTTGGACAGCACCAGCGTGTTGCCGATCCGCCGCAGCGCGCCCATCTCGTGCTGGGCCAGGCCGCGCAGGATGTGCAGCGGGTAGACCTCGAGCTCCTGATGGCGCCGGTCCGCCCCCGGGCGCGACCCGCCCGAGGTGCTCCGGGGCTCCCACCCGAACAGCCCGGCCGCCTCCCCGACCAGCGCAGGCGCGATGTAGTGGCGCGCGGTCAGCCGGAGCCCGGCGTCGGCCCGGGAGAGCAGCCAGCGCAGCGTCGGCAGCGGCTCGCCCAGCAGCTCCGGCGGCTCGAGCATCCGCGGCATCACCCGCCGGGCCAGCGACGAGCGCTCGCCCGGGTGCCCGTGGGCCCACTCGTCGATCCGCTCGGCGCTGATCCGGCTGAGCCAGCTGTCGGTCTCGGGCGAGTCGGTGGTCCTGGTGAGCCAGCGCTCGACCAGCGCCGCGCGCTTGGTCTTCCAGCCGCTCACGCCGACCTTCAGCTCCCGCGCCGCGACCGCGAGCTCGATCGCGGCGGCGCAGGCGTCGTAGGCGGCGCGCTCGTCCGGCCCCATCGCCGAGGACCAGGCGAGCAGGTCGGTGTCCGGCGGCACGGCGTTCGAGCTGTTGAGCGCCCGGGTGTAGGCGTCAAGCCCCTCGTCCCGCGAGCTGGCGTAGGCGGCGAGGATCCGAGACGTCTCGGCGCTGACGCAGACCTCCGCGTACCGCTCCATCCCGGCCAGGGTGAGCAGCCGCCCGAGCGCGCCGACGACCGCGACCTGCCGTTCAGCCGTCTGCGGCACCCCGCTGGGCAGCGCGCACCACAGAAACTCCTGCAGCCGCAGCAGCGAGATCGCCTCGAGGCCGCCGCCAGAGGCGAGCACGCGCAGCGCGGCCCGTGCGTCGTCAGCGACAACGGGATCCTCGCGCGCTAGCGTTTGCAGTGCCTCCGCCTCAGTCATCATGCGGTCAGTCTGCCCCACGAAAACGGCTCGCGGTAGATGCGTTGCGGATTTGGCTGGTGATGTTCGGGTTGCTTGCCACCCGGAGGTTTCGGTCTCCGTCCGCTTTTACAGGCGATATGGAACGGAGGAGTTGCTTCGCCCCCTCCGGCCCCCTCTTCGCGCCCGCGGGCCGGCCGGTTGGGGCATGATTGCAACCGTGAGCAGCATCTACCAAGAACCCGAGCTGTACCAGCTGGCGTGCGCCTACCGTGACGTCCCGGCCGAGACCGCCGCCCTGCTGACCTGGCTCGATAAGCACGCGAAGCTCCCTCGCGACGGCGCCGGTGCCCGCTCGGTGCTCGAGCTCGCGGCGGGCCCGGCCGAGCACGCCCGCGAGCTCGCCCGCCGCGGCCTGCGCTCGACCGCGCTCGACTTCTCCCCGGCGATGTGCGCGTACGCGGCCGGGCAGGCCAAGGCGGCCGGCCTGGAGCTGACCGTGGTCGAGGCGGACATGCGGGACTTCCGCATCGCCGGCCCCGATGGCGAGCAGGCCCGGTTTGACCTGGCGATCACGATGCTCAACTCGGTCTGTCATCTGTTCACCCTGGACGACCTGGTGAACCACCTGTCCGCGGTCTCCGCCCACCAGGCCCCGGGCGGCCTCTACATCGTCGAGCTGGCGCACCCGGCCGACTTCTTCTCCTCGGCGCCGCGCACAAGCAGCGAGTGGACGGTGGACGTCGGCGGCGTGCACGCGCAGGTCCGCTGGGGCGGCCGCCGGGATCAGATCGATCCGCTCACCCAGGTGACCGACGAGCACATGACGATCAGGGCGACCGCCGCGGACGGCACCGTCCGCACCGTCAGCGACGTGGTGCCGAACCGTTTCTGGACCCTGACCGAGTTCACCGCCGCCCTCCGCCTCGCGGGCGGCTACGAGCTGGCGGCCAGCTACGGCGACTTCGACGACACCACCGCGCTCGACGCCCCGACCGCCTGGCGCATGATCCTCATCCTGCGCCGGGTCTAGCCCTACTCGACCGGGATCTCCTTGTTGATCAGGGACAGGTCGATGCCCTGGCGGGCCCGCACGTACCGGGCCACCAGGTAGATGACCAGCGCCAGCACGTACATCGCGCCCATGTAGATGAGCGAGTCGTTGTTGTTGACCCCGTACGCGCTGTTGCTCAGCCACTCGTACAGGCAGTACCCCAGGAGCCCGAGGGTGATCACGCCGGCCGCGGGGATGACCGGCACGCCAAGCAGCTTCAGCCGCGAGGCGGGGGAGGCGGCCCACAGGTCGGGCTTACGCCACGGCAGGATCACCACCGCGATCGCGCTGAACAGGTACGTCACCGCGATGACGAGCGTCGCGTCGAGCGTGTAGGTGTGGAAGTTGGAATTGTAGGAGTACAGCGCGCCGAGCCCGACCGCCGGCAGCAGCATCAGCACCAGCGACCAGACCGGCACCCGGCGTTTCTCCGACACCTGGGCCGCGCCGTCGGGCAGGATCCGGTCGAACGCCGCCGCGAAGATAACCCGGGTCGAGGACAGGAACAGCGTCCCCACCCAGGCGAAGAACCACAGGCTCATCAGCAGGATCAGCACGACCGAGACCACGTTGTTGTGTAGCAGCCAGCTGGCGAGCAGCACCGGGTACGGGAAGATCGGCAGCGCGTGCGCGGACGGCAGCCCGTAGGCCGAGTCGATCCACAGCGCGTTGGCACTCTGGTAGAAGTTGAACCCGAACTCCTTGGCGAACACCAGCAGCAGCACGACCGAGAGCAGCACGGTGGTCCACAGGCCGAGGAACATGCCGCTGAACACGCGCTTGAAGTCGCTGGCGCCGCGGATCTCGCCGTAGAGCGTGGTGCCCCAGTTCGGCCACAGCAGGTAGAACATCAGCATCGGCACCAGCAGCATCGACTGGCTGAACGCCCCCGCCACCCCGAACGGCGCCGGGGTGTACCCGATGGCCTTGGAGCCCGCGTCGGCCAGCGTGCCCGCGTAGGCGTTCTTCATGCCGAACAGCTTCGCCGTCTCGGAGTTGTAGGCCGAGATGAAGTCGTTGCGGTTGTAGGCCAGCAGCAGGATCACGACGATCGCGACGCCGAGCAGGCCGCCGTAGAAGCACCACTTCTGCACCTTCGCGTACCCGGACATGCCGAGCGAGACCAGCAGTCCGGCCAGCCCGATCGTGATCAGCGTGACCACGAAGGTCCCGGTGTGGGTGCCGAACCAGGCCGCGCCCGACGGGTCGTTGAACGACACCCACAGCGGCTGGAAGAACTCCTCCGACAGCACCGAGCCGTAGATCGGCGCCCACAGCCAGAGGATGAACCACCAGCCGGTGGCGGCCATCACGAACCCGATCCCGCTGCCCAGGATGCGGGACTGCCATACGTAGTCGCCGCCCGCCCTGGGGATGGTGACGACCAGCCCGCTGTAGGCGAGGACGAGGAACGACACCCACACGGCGGAGATGAGCACCGCGGTGAGCAGCTGCCCGGCCGGGAACGCGTCCTGGTAGGCGAACTCGACCAGGCCGAGGGTGATCACGTTGGTGGACAGGCAGGCGTAGATCATCGAGTCGCGGACGGACCAGCCGCGCACGAGCCCGGTGGCTTTCCGAAGGAATAGCGTCGGTCTCTCGTCGCCAACGGCGTTAGCGGCCATGAGGTCCCTCCTCAGGGAAACAGCCCAACGAGCTCAGCCATTTACAAGGACATACTTAACTTTGCCGTTTTTTAGGTTCATATCGATCAGGGCTGCCTGCAGTACGCCGTCTCCGTACGAGCTTCCCGGATTGACCGTGAGGGTCCGTCCGAGCTTGGCCACGCCGCGACTCTCGTGAATGTGACCGTGGACCGAGAGCATCGGCTGGTAACGCAGAATCGATTCCCGCACGGCGGTCGAGCCGACCGGCTCGAGCACCGCGCCGCCGTGCTTGGGGCGCATGGTGGAATCGAGCGCCGGCGCCTCGTCCAGGCCGGTGCCGTAGGGCGGCGCGTGGAAGTTGAAGATCGTCCGGTCCATGCTCGGCACCCGGCCCGCGATCGCGTCGATCTTGACCGCCAGCTGGTCCTCAGGGGCCTCGCGGTGCGTGTCCCACGGCGTCGGGTTGGTCCAGCCCATCGAGACCATGGTGAATCCGCCCAGGTCGATCACCTTCCCCTCGGCGAAGGTGACCGACGGCGCCGCCTCCAGGATCGGGTCGATCTCGAAGATGTCGTCGTTGCCGCCGTTCAGCACGCAGGGGATCGCGCCGCCGCGCAGCTTGGTGTCCGCCATGTCCAGCCAGCGGTCGAGCGAGTGGGTCATCTCGCTGTTGAACCGCTCGCTGATCGCCCCCTCGGAGTTGAGCGCGTCGAGCTCGTCCCGCGTGACCACCGCCGGGTAAGAGCCACGGTCGCGCAGCTGCCGCTCGGCCTGCTGCAGCTCCTCCCGGGTCTCCAGGCGGCGTCGCTCGCCCCGGATCGTCACCTCCCAGTAGCCGGGGTAGGCGACGATCGGGACCATGATCTTGCCGGTGACGTCGCCGCCGAGCACGACCAGGTCGGCCTTGTAGAACGCGGCCGCGTTGAGGAACTTGCGCCAGCAGATCTCTGAACCGTGGATGTCGGTCGCGAAGAACATCTTCATCAGTGGTTCACCTCTTCCGGCAGCTCGTACCAGCGGACCCGGTCGCCGACGTTGGCGCGCAGCTTCCATTTCATCGACTTGGGGGCGGCCGCGGCCGCGTCAAGCAGCTGCTTCGCCTGATCGAGGGGGTCCTGCCGCGCGTTGGCGGGCACCAGGCCGGGGTTCTCCGCCAGCAGCGCGGGCAGCTTCTCCAGACTTCCGGTGGTGGTCCGCCACCAGCCCCAGTCGCTCCCGACCACCTCGCGGAACCGGCCCACGTCGATGCACGCACCCGAAGAGCGCTCGGCGATCGGCAGGCCGGCCAGCAGGTGCGTGATGTCGTGCACGTCCTTGGCGTTCAGCTCGATGATCTGCAGCTTGGACAGCAGCAGGTCGGCCGGGTCAAGGGTCAGCGAGGAGTTGCGCAGCGAGGAACGGAAGTCGAGCGTGTGGCACATGACCAGCCGGTCGACCATGACGTCGATGGGCCGCCCGGACGGCGCGATGAAGTACATCTGCCGGTCCCCGTTGAGGCTGTTGAACATCTTGTCGGGGACGCACCCGCTCTGCTCCAGGTACGCGGCGACGTCCCGGCGGCCCTTGCCCCCGCAGGCCAGGTCCATGTCCTGGCCCGCCCGGAGCCGGGGCGGGAAGTCGGGGCAGAGCGCGCGGACGCCCAGCCCGCCCAGCAGCCGCAGCGGCAGGCCGGCGCTAGCAGCTCCCTCGACGAGCGTGACTGCCTCCGGCAGCGGGTCATCTTCGGGCGAGGACATGCGTGGCCAACTCCTGGTAAACCCGACAGGGATTTGTACTGATGATGGGGAGATGCCCGGCAAACTGTCCAGACATTCCCCGCTATCCCACGATTAGGTTCCACCATGTGGGTTGTGGTTAACCCAAGCTGCTGTCCGAATTATGGCGATAAAAGGGTATTTGCTCCGGCGGCAGCGGGGCGTTGCCCGCGATCAGGTCGGCCGCCTTCTCCGCCACCATCATGACCGGGGCGTAGATATTGCCGTTGGTCACGTACGGCAGCACCGACGCGTCGACGACCCGCAGCCCCTCGACCCCGTGCACGATCAGCGACCCCGGATCGGTGACCGAGAGCGGCCCGACCCCCATCGCGCAGGTGCAGGACGGGTGGAGCGCGGTCTCCGCGTCGCGCGCCACCCAGGCGAGCACCTCTGGTTCGGTCGACACGGCCGGCCCGGGCGACAGCTCCCCGGCGTTGAACTCGTCGAACGCGGGCTGGTTGAGTATGCGCCGGGCGATCGCGATCGCCTCGGTCCACTCCTGCCGGTCGGTCGCGGTCGACAGGTAGTTGAACCGGAGCGCGGGCTTGGCGAACGGGTCGGACGACTTGATCTTCACCGACCCCCGCGAGTCCGAGTACATCGGCCCGATGTGCACCTGGTACCCGTGCCCCCCGGCCGGCGCGGAGCCGTCGTAGCGGATGGCGATGGGCAGGAAGTGGAACATGAGGTTCGGGTAGGCGACCTCGTC
>Ga0302314_10015777_pt1 | contig 12816 bp, 12 predicted proteins | sample III_Palsa_N2_3_FD_200533 | JGI IMG/M metagenome (GOLD analysis project Ga0302314, IMG submission 200533) | Peat permafrost microbial communities from Stordalen Mire near Abisko, Sweden - III_Palsa_N2_3 | ecosystem: Environmental > Terrestrial > Soil > Palsa > Peat permafrost | place: Sweden...
TCAAACTCAGAGGTAAAAATCATGTCCCCAGAGCTGAACTATAAGGTGGTTCCACTGAAGGAAGTGCCGCTCGGCAAACCGCTTCGCGAAGGCAGAAAGCAACGGCTAGTGTTGGTTGTGGACGACGAGCGCGTCATCGCCGACACGCTTTCCGTGATTCTGTCGAGAGCCGGCTTTTCCGTGATGACGGCGTATGACGGCGAAAGCGCGTGGAAACTGGCCAGTGCGGTCATGCCGGACCTGCTGCTCTCGGATGTGATGCTCGGCCCAGGCATCGACGGCGCGCAACTTGCGATTCAGGTGGTCGCGGATTGTCCGGCATGCAAGGTGCTGCTGTTCTCGGGCCACGCGGCGACCGCGAATCTGCTGGCGGAGGTGCACGGGCAGGGATACGATTTCGCGCTGATGACGAAGCCGGTACACCCTTCAGACCTGCTCGCGCGCCTCGCCGAGTCCCTTGCGCCGCAGGGTGTGAGTGTGGAGGCTTGAACGGCGAGCGGTGACGTTGGACTTGTTTTGGGAAATGCAACAGTCGCGAGCGAAAATTTAACGGCGGCGAACGGGGTGCGGTAAAATCTGGCGCATTGCACCTGACCAAGGAGACCGCCAGGGATGCCGTCTTTTTGCTTGTCGATCCGCAGGTGGAGCGCCGCACGGGGTCTCTCGATCGCAGCGTTGAGCGTCGTTGGTGCGGTCCTGTTGGTCACGGGCGCGCTGGCTCAGGAGGCTCCGTCGCCGACCGGCGGCCCATATTCGCAGCCGCCCGCACCGATTGAGCGGCAACCACCCGAGCAGGAGCCCAGCCGGTCGCCGGAGCCGCACGCGCAAGACACGGGGCTGCAAGCTCCGGGATCGAAGTACGATCCGAGACTCTTTCAGCGACCGATGCCGAAAGAGCAGCTAGCGTTTCTGGCGCAGTTTGCGGGCGCGCCCTCGAACCAGTTGTATCGCGACAAGCAGTTTCGCAAGTTGATGCACAGTTTTGTTCCCGACTGCATGTTTCACTTCGGCGTGGACACGCCGCTGACGGATGCGCTGGACCAGGTGATCCAGGGATCGAGCGAGCCGGTGCAGGTTCGCGACGGGCGCTATGTGATGGTCTCCGGGCATATGGGAACGCATCACTCGGGCAGAGGATTTCTGTGGATCGATATGCAGGATGGGATTGGCCTGGGCGGGTTCTTCTTTCGTCCGGGAAACGGCGAGCCTACGCCGACGGTGAATATCTTCTCGCGGCAGGTGGTGAAAGAGATGCTGCTGGGGTGGAGCGAGGTGCCGCTGCCGTTTGCCCAGGACGTTGCGGCGTGGGAGCAGATGGACGGCGTTCCGCCGTTGACGACGCGCTACTTCATTACCGGCTCGAACAAGAAGATTCTGCTGGAGCACGATGAAGACTTCTGCATGCCGGAGTCTGGTGCGGGACCGAACGACTGCGACCGGATAAACGAGGACGCCTCCGATTTGGATATGGACGCGGCAGAATACCTGGAGCAGACGCACCATGTGACCAACGCAACTGCGTGGATGATCACAGACCCGAATCAGGTTGCGTGGATCGGCGTGCGTGACAGGACGTGCGGCGGCGTGCTGGATCCTCTGGGCTGCCACATCCGGATGTCGCACGAGCGGACGCGGGTGATTCTGCATGCGCCTCCGGCGCCGCGTCCACCTCACCGCTAGTTGAAGGCGACGCGAATCTACTCGCCGCGTTTGCCTTGGCGGATGCGGGCGATCTCGTCCATACGCTGGGCGAGAGTCTTTTCGCGGCCTTCCTGAGTGGGGTGGTAGTAGCGGCGGCCGGCGAGCGAGGCAGGAAGGCAATCCATGTCTGCCACCTTACCCTCGACGTCGTGCGCGTACTGGTAATCCTTGCCGTAATCGAGGGACTTCATCAGCTTGGTCGGCGCGTTGCGCAGGTGCAGAGGAACAGGTTCGGCGGCGGTGGATTCGATGTCGGCGAGGACTGCACCGTAGGCGGTATAGACGGCGTTCGACTTGGGCGCGAGCGCGAGGTAGACGACCGCCTGCGCCAGCGCGAGGTCGCCTTCGGGCGAGCCCAGGAAGTGCATCGCGTCGCGCGCGGAGAGGCAGAGGTTGAGGGCTTCGGGCGCGGCCAGTCCGATGTCTTCAACGGCCATGCGCACTACGCGGCGGGCAACGTACATGGGGTCTTCGCCGGCCTGCAGCATGCGGCCGAGCCAGTAGAGCGAGGCGTCGGGGTCAGAGTTGCGCACGGACTTGTGCAGCGCGGAGATGATGTCGTAGTGCTGCTCGCCCTGCTTATCGTAGAGCAGCACGCGGCGCTGCAGGGCTTCGGCAGCGATCTCTTTGGTAATGCGTTTGTCCGGATGCTCGGTCGCGAGCTTTGCGGCCACGTCAAGGGCGTTGAGCGCGTTGCGCGCGTCGCCGCTGGCGTAGGAAGCGATGGTGGCGAGAGCGTCTTCATCCGCGACGATGCCGGTTGCGCCGAGGCCACGCTGCTTGTCGGTGAGGGCGCGATGGAGGAGCGTGATGACATCGGCTTCGGTAAGAGCCTGCAGCGTGTAGACGCGGCAGCGGGAGAGCAGCGCGGCGTTGAGCTCGAAGGACGGGTTCTCGGTGGTCGCGCCGATGAGGCGGATGGCACCACGTTCGACATAGGGCAGGAAGGCGTCCTGCTGCGCCTTGTTGAAGCGATGAATCTCGTCGATGAAGAGGATCGTCCGCGATTGGAAGCCGGCAGCTTTTTCGGCAGCGACCATGACCTGCTTGATCTCCTTGATGCCGGACATAACGGCGGAGAACTCGATGAAGGTGGCGTGGGTGAGCGCGGCGATGATCTTGGCGAGGGTGGTTTTGCCGGTGCCGGGAGGTCCCCAGAAGATCATTGAGGTGGGGTCATCGTGCTCGATGGCGAGACGCAGCGGCTTGCCTGGGCCGAGGAGATGCTGCTGGCCGACAAACTCTTCGAGCGTGTGCGGCCGCATGCGCTCGGCCAGCGGAGCCTGGCGGAGGTTGGATGCGGCTGCGGCGATCGGACTGGTGTCGAAAAGGCTCATGTGTCCAGGTACTAGGTGCTAGGTACTACGTTCCAGGTTGTGGCGCTGGCGCGAGGCTTCGTAGAGGAGCAGCGATCCGGCGATGGCGGCGTTGAGGCTTTCGACGCGGCCGGGCGTGGGGATGGTGATGCGTTCGTCGGCGAGTTGCAGCCATTCCTGGCTGAGACCGGCGCCTTCGTTGCCGATCATCAGGGCGCAGGGCTGGGTCAGGTCGGCGTCGGCTATGGAGATTGACGTTGGCTGCTCCGGATCGTCCGCGACAGCAGCAAAGAGGCGGAGGCCGCGGGATTTGAGTGTGGGAACATCTGCGGGGGTGATGGCGGCGACGGGAACGCGAAAGACGCTGCCGGCGGAGGCACGCAGAGCCTTCTGGTTCCACTCGCTGACGGTGCCTTGCGTGGTGAGGATGGCGGTGGCACCGAAGGCTTCGGCGGAGCGGACGAGCGTGCCGAGGTTGCCGGGATCCTGCAGGCCCGCAGCGATAAGCAGCAGTGGAGTTTGACCGGTGCGAGCGTGCGCGGGGAATGCATCTTCGATGGTCCAGGTTGGCGGGACCAGCAGCGCGGCGATGCCTTGCGGAGACTGCGTGTCGACCACACCGGAGAAGATGTCGTCGGTGAGCTCGATGACTTCGACGGAACGGGGCGCCCAGGCCGGGAGCGATGCACGCTCGCTGACGAAGATGGTCTTGAACGGCAGGCCGCTGCACAACGCTTCCTGGAGCAGGTGTTCGCCCTCGATGGCGATGAGGCCGCCGGAGAGACGCGCGTGACCGGAGAAGGCCGCGCGAAGCTGCTTGACGCGTGGGTTGGCGCGGCTGGTAATGAGGGTCGCGGGCATAGCGAAATCTTACGCTGTGGACGCGATGGGTTGTACGGGAGGCGGAGTGTGAGGCGCGATCAGTTACATGCCAGCGCAGTCCAGATGCCGGGATTGGTCGGGCCGTTCTCACTGACTATGCTGAAGTCAAGGAAGTTCCCTGCGGAAACTTGTGTGCCGCTCGGAAGCGAACAACTTGTGCTCGAGGGACCCGCGGCCACCGTGCAGGTAAGCAATGTGGTAGCTGAGCCTCCGGGAGTGGCAAAGGCTCGCAGTGTCAACGTGGTCTGAGCAGTAAGCTGCGAGTAGACGGTGAGGCCTGTCACGGTGCATCCTGCCGGAACCCACGTCAGCACGGATGCAGGTTCAGTTGGTCCGGATGTGGAATTATTCACCGAGTAGTACTCGACGGTGAGGCCTGGCGAACCGCCTGACGGCTCTGGGTGGTACACCGAAGCGAACGGGACTCCGCTGGCGCTGCTGCCGCCACTCCCGCCGCCGCTGCCTGCGGGTCCGGCCGCGCCTTGAGGGATGATGAAGTTGAGAATCGCTGCGGCACTCGTCCCGGTGTTGGTAATGGCGGCCAGCGTGCCGGGTGCGCCGGTGGAGACGCTGCCAACCGTAACGGTTGACGCCGAGCCGGTCGGGCCGGACAGGCCTGCGCCGCCGGCCTGCGCCAGCACGGTCCATACGCCGGGATAGTCGATCGGATCCTGCGAGTTGTTGCTGCTGACGGCGATGTAGGTCGCGGCCGGATTGCCATAGGTGACGGCATCGTTCGCCGTGTAGCCATAGCTCGTAAGCCACGCGCCGCGGAAGGTCATCCCCGGAGGGCCCGGTGCGCCGTTGAGGCCGTTGGTGCCATTGGTTCCGGGAATTCCATTTGCGCCGGTGCCACCCGTGGCGCCCACCGCTCCGGCTGATCCCTGTAATCCGGTTGGACCGGTGGGCCCTTGCGGACCCGCTGGACCGGCCGTTCCGGTGGAACCCTGCGGGCCGGTTGCGCCAGTCTGTCCCGCGTAGCCTGTCGGCCCCTGCATCCCGGTAGCCCCGGTTGCTCCCGCCAGCCCGACTGATCCGGCAGCGGCGAGCAATCCCCAATACGTCGGACTCACATCCGGTTCGCGGCCGGTGTTGGCGGTGAGGGCGATGTAGCTGGAGCCGCCGTAGGCAACCGCATCGCCGACTGGGTAAGAGGTGCCGATGAGCCATTCGCCGAGGAAGGTTACGGGCGGACCTTGCGGGCCGGTGGCTCCCGTTGCGCCCGCCGTACCCGCAGCGCCGCTGGCCCCAGTCGGGCCCGCTGAACCGGTGGCTCCGGTTGCTCCCTGCGCGGCCAATACAGCCCAGTAGGCGGGGCTCAGCGATGGTGTGTTTCCCGAGTTGCCGGCGACCAGCGAGACGTAGGTCGAGCCCTGCCAGCTCACTGCGTCGTGGATCGCGTAGTTCTGCGAAGACTGATAGTTGCCAAGGTAATTCGCGACTGGAGGCCCCTGCGGGCCAGTCGCACCCGTAAGGCCGGTTGGACCGGCGATGCCTTGGGCCCCGGAAGCCCCGGTGATTCCGATCGCGCCGGTTGCGCCAATCGGGCCCGTCGTGCCGGGTGCGCCGGCGGCGGCGAAAAGTGCCCACTGCTGCGGACTGAAGCTGGGCGTGTTGCCATGATTGCTGGCGACGAGCGACACATAGCCCGCGCCGTTGTATGAGACGCCGTCGGCCAACGCGTAGTTCCTGGTCGACGAGTAAGTGCCCTGAAACGCGATTCCCACCGGCCCAGGAACTCCTTGCGGACCCATTGGGCCGCTCAGCCCGGTGGTTCCAGTCGTCCCGGGGATTCCCTGCGCTCCTGCCTGCCCCGCGATTCCCTGCTGCCCTTGTGGCCCTATCGGCCCATTCGGGCCAACGTTTCCGGGTAGCCCTTGAGGCCCAGCCGCACCCGTAGTGCCAGTGGCCCCGGTTGGACCAGCCGGGCCTTGCGCGGTGAGGATTCCCCACTGCTGCGGACTGAGACTGGGCGTGTTGCCGTGGTTGGAGGCGATCAGCGACGTGTAGCTTGAACCCTGCCACAAGACAACATCTCCGAGTGCATAGTTCTCGGTCGAGTTGTAATTGCCCTGGTAGACCAAGCCGGACTCACCCTGGCCGCTGGCTCCCGCTGGCCCTTGCGGGCCGGCCGGACCCGTCAACCCCTGGGGCCCGTAGGGGCCGGTCGCGCCATTTTGTCCTTGAGGCCCAATCGGACCCGTTGACCCGGTCAGGCCTTGAAGCCCCATCGGCCCTACGGAGCCAGCCGCGCCGGTCAACCCTATTGGGCCGGTCGCTCCCGTCGCTCCGGCTGGCCCCTGCGACCCCGCTGGTCCGGATGCGCCGGATGCGCCCGCCGGACCTGCGTCTGCCAATTCGATGTCGAGCGTGGCGGGATGCGAGGTCTGGTCGTTTTCCTTGCTGTCGAGCTGCACCATCGCGGTGCCTGCTGACAGCGCGAGCCCGTTATTTGTTGCCTCGTTGGTGATCCATTCCTGCACCAGCGAGGTGACGTCGATCGCGACGAATGCCCCCGCCTGACTGATCGAAACGACCCCCACCGCGCTGCCGATGGAGGGCTCGGTTGCGTACGTCACACTGTACTCGCCCCACGCGCCCGTTACTGGGGCATAGCTGACGAGGCCGGGCGTAGTCACGCGGTTGACGTAGAGCCGCAGCACCGCGCGCGACACCTGCAGCCCGGTGGTTCCCGCCGGCAGCAGCGACAAGTCGAACTGGAGCAGCGTGGTGTATCCGCCGCCGACATCCAGGTTTGAGATTGCGCCGCTATTGACGGTGGGCAGGGCGCTGTTTACGTGGGCGTCGGCGACCAGGGTGGCCTGCGCGGCGCGGGCGCGCCCGGGCGATAGAAGCACCCACACACCCATCAACGCTACAGCGCACGGCCTTCGCCATGCCAGTTGTCTCGGCAGACGACGTACACTCTGCTCCATCCACTAGCCCCAGTTCAGGGGCGGAGTTCCGGCCTGTTGCAACGGCTGGCCGACCGATCCGCACCTCTATCAACGATCCCAACTCAACGATGCACGCTGACCCAGAGCCTGCAGGAGACCACGCAAGTACATAGCGCGAAACAGGCTTGGGAGCATCTCCCTTGTAGGCTTCCGAGGGCGAAAAAGCAAGGTGAATCTCTGCGGAGCCCGAAGACGGCGTTTATCGGACAGTGGGCCGCGTGTCGCTTGCGAGACTCGCAGGAAATCGTCGCATCGCATAGACTGCATAGGCAGCCAAGTTAAGAGGTTCACGATCATGTCTCCATCGACGCCCGCAGCGTCCACAAATAGGCCCGGCACAGTTCCCTCCCCCGACACGCTGGTCAACGTCCCGCGCCTTATCACCGCGTACTACGCCCTGCATCCCGATCCGGACAACGCCGCACAACGCGTCTCGTTCGGGACGTCGGGGCATCGCGGCAGCGCCTTCCTGGCCTCCTTCAACGACGACCACATCGCCGCCATCACCCAGGCGATCGTGGACTACCGCCGCGGCCAGGGCATCGGCGGACCGCTATTCCTCGCGCAGGATACGCACGCGCTGTCGGAGCCGGCTTTCGCGACGGCGCTGGAGGTGCTGGCGGCAAACGGCGTGGAGGTAATGGTCGACGAGCAGCTTGCATATACGCCTACGCCGGCACTGTCGCACGCCATCCTGACCTACAACGCGGCCAACCCTGGCAAGCCGCAATCCGACGGCATCGTCATCACGCCGTCGCACAATCCACCTGACGATGGCGGTTTCAAATACAACCCACCCAACGGCGGGCCGGCCGACACCACCGCTACCAAGTGGATCGAGAACCGGGCGAACCAACTGATTGCCGATCGGCTGACCGACGTGAAGCGGATGGACTACCGGCTCGCGCTGAACGCCGCGACCACGCACCAGCACGACTACATCACGGCGTACGTCAACGACCTCGGCAACGTCATCGACTTTGCGCCGCTGGCCGGGACGACGCTGAAACTGGCGGTCGATCCGCTGGGCGGCGCCGGCGTCTACTACTGGCCGAGGATCGCGGAAAAGTATCTGGTCGGGTTACAAATCTTGAACCCCTACGTCGACCCGACGTTTCGCTTTATGACGCTGGATTGGGACGGGCGCATCCGCATGGACTGTTCCAGCCCGTACGCGATGGCGTCGATGATTGCGAACAAGGAGAAGTTCGACGTGGCGTGGGCCTGCGATACGGACCACGATCGACATGGCATTGTGACACGCACCACAGGCCTGCTGAACCCGAACCACTATCTGGCCGTGTCGATTCAATACCTGTTCACGCACCGGCCGGAGTGGTCGGCGAAGGTGGGGATTGGGAAGACGCTAGTGTCGTCGAGCATTATCGACCGCGTGGCCAAGGGGCTGGGCCGGCTGATGCTGGAAGTTCCGGTGGGCTTCAAGTGGTTTGTGGATGGGCTGATCGACGGCTCGCTCGGGTTTGTGGGCGAGGAGTCGGCGGGGGCCAGCTTCCTGCGCCGCAACGGCACGGTGTGGACCACCGACAAGGACGGCTTGATTATGGGGCTGCTCGCTGCGGAGATGACGGCGGTAACGGGCAAGGACCCCGGCCAACTTTACGGCGAGCTGACGGCGAAGTACGGCTCGCCTGTGTATCAGCGCATCGATGCGGAGGCGACGAAGGAGCAGAAGGCGAAGCTCGCGAAGCTGTCGGCCGCGCAGGTGACGGCGAAGACGCTGGCGGGCGAGCCGATTACGGCGATTCTGACGGAAGCTCCCGGCAACCATGCGGCCATCGGCGGGCTGAAGGTGACGACAGAGAACGGCTGGTTCGCCGCGCGGCCGTCGGGCACGGAAGATGTGTACAAGATTTACGCGGAGAGCTTCAATGGCGAGGCGCATTTGAAGGAGATACAGACCGAGGCTCAAGCCCTGGTTACCGCTGCAATCAGTTAGACATCAAGCCGCCGACAGCCAAAGTCACGTTTCCTATCTCCGCCCCATCCCCGACCTTAGCCCACCGCTGCAATACTCCCCGCAACGAAGTCTCTGAGTTCGCTGCGAACCCATATCGACTCTGTCCAGTCGGTTCGTCAGTACAAACATGTTCTCCCGGATTCCCTCTGCTGCATGCCTCGCAGAGCATCCGCACCGCCCCCCAGTCTTCTACCCACATTCCATTTTCACGACACATGTTTTTCAGATTCTCCATCGCGGTTTCGTTCGGCATCGTCAAATCGACCTCAAAAGTTGAGTGTGCCGACTGTTTCCAGATTCCTAGTTCGTCAAAAACCGGATACTCATGACCGCCGGAGACACGTGTTCCCTCTTGAGCGCCGTCATTGATCAGAATGTCTCCATATCGACGATTTGACTCAGGTAAGGGAACATTTTCAACGCGAATGCGGGCTGGATCAATTCTCGTCCCCCACACCACGTCCGCCGCTCCATTAGGGTTTGCCCGAACACACGCCCTCATTTCTTTCATCAACACCTCACCCGGCCCATCGTTCACATCTATGCCTAAGGTGCGCCATGCACGTCGCGCTTCATCCCAACAACTCAGCGCAGTTGCAGCAATTCCCAGATTCCAAAGAGTTGCTTCATCCCCTGGACGAAGCGCATCCGCACGCTGATTCTGCTTCAAGCTCTCGTCCCAATTCCCGTCATACTTGGCTTCCAACGCAAGGTTATAGGCCTCAGTCGCTTTCTTTTCGTTACTTTTCTGAAAGATCATGCCCTTCGCCCCGCTTTTCCTGTGCCCACCAGAAGATCGGCTGAAATTCCTAGCCCGGAGCGGGCGCGGCGCACCATGGCAAGGGTCAGTTGGCGTTTGCCTGTCATCACCTCGGATACGCGCGCGCGGCTGCCGATCATGGGTTCGAGGTCCTTGCGCGTCAGTCCCTGCTGCTCCATACGGAACTGAATCGCCGTTACAGGGTCGGGAGCATCCATCGGGAAGCGCTTCTCCTCGTACGCATCCACCAGGGTTACGAGCACATCGAGTTCGTCGCTTTCCACGCTGCCGGGCTTTACACCCATCAGTGCCTTGATCCGCTCCAGGGCAGCGTCGTAATCCGATTCAGTGCGGATCGGGCGAACCTGAATAGCGTCTTTTTTCATACCTGACCTCTCTTGCATTGATCTCATCGTATTCTTTGCAGAATACTTAGGTCTGGACTGCTTCCGTGTAAGCCGAGGTGAACACCGGCTGCACCAGCGACATCACCTGATCCACCACCGCCTCCGACGCGCAGCGGCCTGGAGTTCGGAGCCATTCTTTTGCCGCTCCGTAGATGGCCCAGCTCAGCGTGGATGCCAGCATCCCCGGCGAGGTTCCCTCGGCCGGCGGATGCTGCTGCATCCCTTTGAGCAGCATGCCGCGCACGACGGCGATCACCGCCGCCTCCATGTGCGGTTCCATCTGGAGCTGGCGATTGCAGGCCATACCTGGAGCGCCTGCCAGATAGTCGCAGACACCCTGCACCATCCCACGCAGCGCCGACGAGCAGCCGCCGTCGAAGCGGACGCCGCGTGCCTGCAGCAGCTCACCAAAGCGCGTCCCGACCATGCACTCCAGCAGCGCGAACTTGTCGGTGTAATGGTCGTAGAAGGTGGCGCGGTTCACCGTCGCCGCCTCGGCAATGTCCTGCACCGAGATTTTGTCGAACTCCTTCGCCTCCAGCAACTTGCCCAGCGCTTGCTGCAGTAGCAAGCGGGTGCGGCGAATCCGCGGATCGACCGTGTCTGTACAAAGCTCCTGCATAAGTTTCCCGCCCTCAGAGTATCCGATTTCCACAATCCCCAAAGCTTAAAACAACATCTGTCGTCACTTCTTGAATCGACATATGTTGTTTAGACATCAATTGTTGTAAAGGAGATTCACCCCATGCCCACCCTGCTCGATATCGACTCCAGTCCCCTCGCAGAAGCGTCCATCTCGCGGCAGCTTACGGCTGAGTTTGTGCGCAGTTGGAAGCTTGCCAACCCCGCCGGCGAGGTTATCCTGCGTGACCTGACCACCACCTCGATCCCGCCCATCAGCGCTGCCTGGGTCGGAGCTGCCTACGCTCCCGACGAAGCACGCACGCAAGAGCAACGCAACCTGCTCACCCTGTCCGACACGCTGATCGCGGAACTCCAGGCGGCCGACCAGTACGTCTTCGGCGTGCCCATGCACAACTTCTCGATCCCCTCCACGCTAAAGCTGTGGCTCGACCAGGTCGCGCGCGTCAACAAGACTTTTTCCTACGCCACGGGCGCGCCTGTGGGCCTGCTGACCGGCAAGAAGGCCACCATCGTAATCACCTCAGGCGGCAACTACGACGCGGGCACGGCTTTGGAATCGTACAACTTCGTAGAACCGTATCTGCGCACCGTGTTCGGCTTCCTCGGCGTCACTGACACCACATTCCTCTCGGCCGGCGGCGCCTCGGCGCTGCGTTACGGCAAGATCGACCGCCGCACCTTCCTACGGCCGCACCTCGACTCCATCCGTGCCCAGTTCCAAGCCGCATAAGCGCATCCATTTCACCTCGAAAGGACAGTAACCCATGAAAATCGCAACCACCATCGCGCGCTATCTGCTCGGCGTTATCTTCTTCGTCTTCGGACTCAACGGCTTCCTGCAATTCCTGCACATGCCGCCGCCTACGGGCGTGGCTGCCCAGTTCGCGGGAGCAATGTTTGTCTCGCATTACATGGTGGTGGTGTTTCTGCTGGAACTGGTTGCCGGCGCTCTTCTGCTGATCAATCGTTACGTACCGCTGGCGCTGGTGCTGCTTGGGCCGGTGATCGTGAACATCCTGCTGTTCCACGCGTTGATGGCTCCTAGCGGACTCCCGTTGGCGCTGGTCGTGGTGATCCTGTGGGCGTTGGTTTTCGCGAGTGTGCGGACGGCCTTCCATGGGATTTTCCAACATCGCTATGTGGCGGCCTAAGTCTGCGCTGCGTCACTTTGCTGCTGGCAGCTTGAGGAAATCCGCTACGTTGAGTGCGCGCCGGGTAAAGCGGGCTTCGTAGATCGCGCCCTTGTAGTAGTCGCGCAGATCGATGCGCGTGCCCATGGAGGCGCGACCGGGGCGTTCAGCGGGAAGGTTCAGCTCGCCTTCGCCCTGCAGCTCTTCGCCCACGTAGTTGTGGAGCATCTTGCCGTCGTACACAGCGGTGACGCGATACCACTGGCCGAACGGGTGCAGCTTCTCGCAGTTCAGCAGTGTGCGCGACTGGCCGCCCGCGGTGGCGAAGCTGTCCAGGCACCACTGCGCTGGTTTTCCGTCCACCCCGGCGACGATGCGAATCTCGAAGAGCATACGCTCATTCGTGATATCGGCGCCGGTTGCGGGGTCGACCGACTGCAGATGGAAGATTCGCTGCGCGGGTTTGCCGTCCGCATCGGGCTTGAAGATCATCTCCCAGGTCCAGGCTGTAGCGCCGGCCAGCGGATGCACCGCGACGAACAGCGCGTCGTCGACGCCATTGAAGGCGACCGCCTTGCCGATCGCTGTGTCGATCACCTTGGGTGCGCCGAGCACCTTCACCGGATGCCCGCCCAGCGATGCGGTCTGATCGAATCGCCAGACCTCCTGCGCCGCCCCGGGCCGGACGCACGGTGCAGCCAGCGCCAACGTCATGCAGGCGGAAAACAAGAGGGAGGAGCGACGCATCGTGAATCTCCGTTCGCAGGTTGGGTTGAGACTCATCGAGGCTCCACGATTGTAGCGAAGTTGTATCGCCCATCGCACTGATCTCTCGTCCGCTCTACAAGGGGCTTGCAACCACGTCGGCTTGCCCTTGCGCAAGGCCGAATGCGGCACAGGCGCAGGCTAAATCTTCGGCGAAAAATCTGTCAGCTTCAGGAAAGTCGATTCGACGTTGTTCACCAGCTTGCCGTTCACTTCGCTGGCTGCGCTTACCTGCTTCCATTCCGGATCGTCGTGGAACGCCGCCCAGTTGGCCG
>Ga0302314_10015778_pt1 | contig 12815 bp, 7 predicted proteins | sample III_Palsa_N2_3_FD_200533 | JGI IMG/M metagenome (GOLD analysis project Ga0302314, IMG submission 200533) | Peat permafrost microbial communities from Stordalen Mire near Abisko, Sweden - III_Palsa_N2_3 | ecosystem: Environmental > Terrestrial > Soil > Palsa > Peat permafrost | place: Sweden...
GCGATCCACTCGAGGTCGATGCGCTGATCCTGGGTCATCCCCTGGATCTCGGCCAGCTTCTCCTCGGCGAACAGGCCGGCCTCGATCCGCTTGGCCAGCTCGACCTCCTGCTCGGCGTTGAGCAGCGGGACCTTGCCGATCTGCTTGAGGTAGTCCTTCACCGGGTCGGCGGTCGCGCCCGCGACCGCCACCTGGGCGGCCGGGAGGTCATCGTCGTCGTCGTCGAAGACGAAGCTCTCGTCGTCGCCGCCCTCGCCGGGGGCCTTGCCGTCGGCCGCGGCGGCGGGTGCGGCCCCGGCTCCGGCCGGGGCGGCCGTATCGGCCTCGTCGGCCTCGACCGCCAGCTCGACTTCGACTTCGACCTCGACTTCGACCTCGACGAGGTCGACTTCGACCAGGTCGGTCTCGGCGACGTCGGCGATCTCGAGGTCGCCGGCGAGCGCGTCACCGATTTCACCCTCAAGATCATCGAAATCTTCGAGATCGACCCCGCCGTCGAGGTCATCTGCGGCAAGATCTCCATCGAGATCACCCGCGCCGCGAGCGCGGCCGCCGGGCAGATCCTGGGCTGGCACGGCGGCCAGCTCCTCGCGAGCCTTGGCCGCACGGCCTGCCTGCGGGGCTGCCGCCGATACGCCGTCCGGCGCCGGCTCCTGCTCCCGCGGGTCCCGTGCCGTGGAGCTAGTCGGCCTGGAGCGCTTGCGCGCCGCGGAGTTGGCAGCGCTCACCACCACGGTCACCTCTTCCTTCGCTGGGTAGCTTGGCTGAGCTGCGTTCGCATAGCGATGATAATCGGGCCCTCCCGAGAGGGTCTTGACGCCTGGACCGGGCCGGGAAGCAGGCTTCCCGCGTGCTCAGGGGATCTCAACATCAACCCACCCGCCTCCTCTCCACCACCATAGGTGGCACCTGGGAGTGCCTTGTACGAATTGGAGAGGCGCCTCACTCACGTGCGGCGCCCGGATCACCGCTTATCTCACCCGCATCGGCGGGCACATGCATGACGAGCACGGTTACGTCATCGTCCTGCTCGTGGCCGGCGAGCATGTTCTCGACTAGGTACTCAAGCAGCGGCCCCGGAGCGCCGACCATGTCCTCGGGAGCGCTCGCGGCGATCCGGACCAGCTCGTCGAGGCCGGCGTCGATACCGCGCCTCCGGTTCTCCACGAGCCCGTCCGAGTAGAACACCGCCGAGGACCCCGGCGGCAGCCGGAACGCGTGCTGCCGGCGCGGGCTGGCCCAGCCGAGCGGCGTCCCGGCCTCGGCCCCGTCGAGCACGGGCAGCGCCCCCGGGGTGAGCAGCAGGGTAGGCGGGTGGCCGGCGTTCCCCGCCTGCCCCTCCCCGGTCTCCGGATCGATTACCAGATAGGTCACTGTCGTGACCTGTTCCTCAAGTTCGGTCGCGGTAAACAGGCGGTCGAGCCCGGCGAGCACCGCCGCGGGCCTCGGGTCGGTCAGCGCGAGCGCGCGCAGCGCGTTGCGAACCCGCCCCATGCCCGCCGCGGCCAGCAGCCCCTTGCCCATGACGTCGCCGACGGTGACCGCCAGCCGGCGGTCGGGCAGCCGGAACACGTCGTACCAGTCCCCGCCGACCTCGGTCGACCTGGGCAGGTACACCGCGTCGAGGACCAGGCCGGCGACCCGGGGCAGCTCGTCCGGGAGCAGGCTGCGCTGCAGCGTCACCGCCGCGGTGTGCTCCTTCTCGTACATCTCGGCCCGCTCGACGGCCAGCGCGCACTGGCCGGCCAGGGCCTCGAGGAAGACCCGCTCCTCCTCGGTGATCTGCCGCGGCTTGGTGAAGGAGAACCGCAGCGCGCCCAGCGGCATCCCCGCCGCGAGCAGCGGCAGCCCGACCCAGGCCTGCTCGTCGCCGGTCTCGAGGACCCGGCCGACGCTGTCGGCGCCGTCGGCCTCCTCCTCGAACTGCTTGCGCAGCTCCTCGGGGTCGGCGATCAGCACCGGGCGGCGGGTCGCGATCGCCCTGGTCATCACCGACGGCGTGTCCAGGGTCAGCCGCACCCCGGCCGCGTCCGGGCCGACCGGCGCCAGCCCGTCCCGGTTGACGACCCGCAGGCCGAGCTTGTCGTCGTCGAGCAGCGCCACCGCCGAGCGGAGCGCGCCGATCGCGGTCCGGCCGACCTCGGTGATCACCGCGACGACCTGCTCGACGTCGAGGGCCTCGGCCAGCATCGCCGTCGCCTGCTGCAGCCGGGCCGTGCGCAGCGCCGCCGCCGAGAGCTGGTCGGTCAGCCGCCCGCGCATCTCCTCGGCCTCGCGCTGGCTGGTCACGTCGGTGCAGGCGCCGGCCCACTCGGCGATCACGCCGTCCCGCTCGATCGGGACCGCGCGCACGTCGTAGTGCCGGTAAGACCCGGACCGGGTCCGCATCCGGAAGCGCTCGTCGAAGATCCGGCCGGTCTCCAGGCAGTCGTGCCAGTCGCGCTCGACCCGCTCGCGGTCCTCCGGGTGGATGGACTCAAGCCAGCCTTCGCCGAGGAACTCCTCGACGGTCTGCCCGGTGATCCACCGCCACTGGGCCGAGTCCTCGAGCATCTCGCCGCTCGGCGAGGACACCCAGATGATCTGCGCGCCGCCCTGGACGAGCGCCCGGTAGCGCTCCTCGCTGCGCCGCAGCGCCTCGTGGGTGGCCGGCTCGGCGCCGTCCTCGATCACGATGAGCCCGGCGCCGCCGAGCGCGCCGTCCGGGCCGCGCACGCCGAACCAGTGGAAGACCCGCTCGGGCGAGCCGGTGCCGCCCGAAGCCGAAGAAGGGCCGGCGGCCGGGACGGAGCCCGCGAAGGTCTCGGTCACCGGGCGCCCGTCCGCCAGCACCTGGTGCAGCGCGGCCTCGGCCCGGCGGGCGACCACCTCGGGCCAGACCGCGCCGACCGGCTGCCCGGTGAACTCCGGGGCCTGCCGGTCGTACATCGCCGCGAGCGCCGGGTTGACCCAGGCGAAGCGCATGCTGGCATCGAGGAACGCCATCCCAGCGGACGCGTCACGCAGCACGGCATCGGGGAGCCAGGGTTCGAACTCGCCCAATCCGCCCTCCCGCTGCTTCGGCACGGAGGTATCAGCGCTCAATTGAGCACCTCGCCTACCGTGCAGGCGCCTGCCACTGGCGGCTCCTTCCTGCTACTGCCGCGTGTTCACCTTGGTACGCCGGCACACAGCGGCCATTCAGATAAGGGTGCCACAATCCAGGTACCGATGCTGCCAGCTACCGGCACCGAAGCCAAGACCGAATCGCCGCCGCCTCGCCCGGGCCGGCGGACCGGAGGGGGAAAGAAACGAAAGTGCGACACGGACAGGATCGCTGCCATCACAGGGCACAATGATGACAGCATGGGTAAATTCTCCTACAGCGGATGATGTGCCTCCCTCGCTGACCGCAACCCGATGCGGGCAACGGAGCGAAGCGTTGTTTTCACATGTCCAGATCTGAGAGGCTATCAGGGTGTCCCCGCAGAGCCGACGTCGCGGCACGGCAGGTAACGTCGCGTCCCCCAACGCGCTGTTCGACGAACTCCTGCATGCGGAACGAGAACTGCTCGCGGTGCGGAGCCCACTCGACGCCGAGCTGATGGTCAGCGACCTGCTCGGCACCTGGTGGCCGCAGCGCCATCAAATCGTCGGGGGGACGGGCGTCGAGCAGCTCGTCGGCGAGGGCCTCATCGAGTACGCGGCGGGCAAGCGCTCCCCCGCGGCGCTGGCGCTGCTGTCCGGCATCGCCTGCCTGGGGACCTCGCGCCAGGCCGCGGCGGCCGAGCAGGCCGCGATCACGCTCATCGACGCCGGGGTCAAGGCCCCCCGCTGGGCCGAGCACCTGGGCGCCGTCTCGCCCGCCGAGTGCTACGTGAACCCGGACGAGTGGGGCGACCAGGACGAGCTCATCTGCGTGTTCAGCTACGCGGGCGAGGACCCGCACGCCCTCGTCTGCGTGGTCGACTACAACTCGGCCGGCATGATCAGGGACGGCTGGGTCAGCTCGCAGGTGGAGAAGCTCCTCGACCACTGCCGCAGGGCCTCGACCTCCCGGGTGACCAGGCGCCTTGAAGACACGTTCAGGCAGATCGACGGGTGGCAGGCCAGGAAGATGCTCGAGGTCGCCCTGGGGATCACCGACGCGGCCGAGGACCCGCCGGTCAGCGACTCCTTCGCCGCCCGGCACGCGTTCATCCGGGCGCGGATCCGCGCCCTGCCGCCGACCACCGCCCGCCCCAGCCGGTCCAGACGGGACCGCGGGTGGACGCCCGAGCGCCGGGCGCTGATCGCCGCCGAGTTCCTGTCCTCCGACGAGGCCGAGGACCTGTCCGACCGGGAGGCCGCCAGCCGGTGCGCCGACCGGGTCATCGACTTCGGCTGCGACCAGGACAGCGGCAAGCCGCTGCGGATGTCACCGGTCAAGGTCCAGAACTTCATGCTCAGCTGGCTGCCGCGCAAGGTGATGCTGTCAGCCGCCGACCAGAACGCGATGCCGCACGTGGTCGACGCCTGGATCCGCTGGGCGGGCGGCAAGCGCGGGCTGTCCAACGCCGCCATCGGGCAGACGCTCGACACGCTGTACGAGTCGATGGCCACCTTCACCCGGATCTACCGCGACCCGTCCGAGTTCGGCCTCGACGAGAAGCTGGTGGCCCGGCTGCTGCCGGACTCGGACCTGGAGGCGCTGCCCAGGCGCGCCTTCGCCTTCCCCCTGCTGGTGGGGAAGCACGGCGGGGTGGACCTGGCCAAGCTCGACCCGGCCGACCCGACCGACCGGCGGCTGCTGCTGGCCGCCGATCACGACACCCGCACCGGCAGCCCGAGCGCCGCGGGCGTCGGGCGGCACATCGACCGGCACCTGGCCCTGGCCGACCGGCTCTGGCGGGGCTCGCCGCCCGCCCTCTGGGACGCCGCCCAGCGCCTGCTCGACACCGGCGAGGACCGGCACATGGTCCTGCACTCGCTGATGGACGTGCTCGAGGCGGCGGGCACGGACGAGGCCGCGCTCGAGGGCGCCCTGCGCGAGCTGGCCACCGGCCTGTCCGACGACGACATAAACGGACTCGGCGACCTCGGCTGAAAAGAGCAGTTCTCAGGGGAACGTACCGGGCCGCTCCCCCGCCCCCCATTCCCGCGATGAGGGTGGGGGGACGACAGGCGCGACGGCCCGTTCCCCTTGGACTGGATTTTGACTTGGCCGCTCGTGATGTCCCCGTGATGCGGCGGAGAGCTGAATCCCAATAGGCGTCCCGGGATTCATGTGACCGTTGTTGCGGATGATCGCCATTTGAATTGACTCGCCCATTGCGCCCGGGAATGCGCGGCGCATCGGGCCGGCCAGGGCAGCCCTCAGCGGCGCCTCGACGGCGGTCTCGCGCGTCGCGGTCACCGGTCAGGCAGGTTTCCCCGGCTAGACCGTCAGCTCCGCGTAGGCGCCGCGCACGTCGCCGGAGGTCAGCGTGGTCAGGTCGGCGGCCGTGGCCATCTCGCCGAGGCGGACGACCCGCAGGTCGCGGCAGGCGCAGGCCCGCTCGAACAGGGAGCGGGCGAACCGGCCGTTGCCGAGCTCGTCGATCCGGCCGGCCGCCTCGGCCTGGCCGAAGATCTCGTCGAGGACGTGCAGCGCCGCGGGCTCGAAGGAGTCCCCGGCCTGCTCGGCCTGGATGACGGCGATCCGCGACAGGTCGTGCGCCCGGTAGCTCGGGAAGGCCACCCGGGTGCCGAACCGGGACGCCAGGCCGGGGTTGGAGCGCAGGAACCGGCTCATGTCGGCCGGGTAGCCGGCCAGCACGATCACCAGCCGGTCCCGGTCGTCCTCGGCCCGCTTGAGCAGCGTCTGCACCGCCTCGGTGCCGAACGCGTCGCCCCCGGAGTACCCCTCGTTGTGCAGCGAGTAGGCCTCGTCGATGAACAGCACGCCGCCGAGGGCCGAGTCGATCAGCCGGTTGGTCTTGATCGCGGTGGACCCGAGGTGCTCGCCGACCAGGTCCGAGCGGTGCGCCTCGGTCACCTCGGGGCGGGCGAGCAGGCCGAGGGCGGCGAAGATCCGGCCGAGGATCCGGGCCACCGTGGTCTTGCCGGTGCCGGACGGCCCGGTGAACACGAAGTGCCGGGCCGGCGGCTGGCTCGCCAGCCCCTGCCGGTCCCGGAGCCGGGCCACCCCGAGCTGCGCGGCGATCGCCCGCACCTGCTGCTTGACCGGCTCGAGCCCGACCAGCTCGTCGAGCTCGGCGATCGCCGACTCGAGCGTGGGCGTGTCCTCGTAGCCGCGCAGCCGCGAGGTCAGCTCGGCGAACGCCTTGTCCAGGTCGGGCGCCGCGACCGTGATCAGGTCCTCGGCCCGCGGGTCGCCGCCGCCGCCCATCACCCGCACGTCCCGGTTCTGCCCGGCCTTCTCCAGCAGGGTCCGGACGAAGCGGCCGTTGCCGAGCTCGTCGGCGATCCGGCGGCGGCTGACCTCCTCCAGGATCCGCCACAGCGCGGGCCGGGCGTCGTCGGCGAGGTTCTCGCCCCGGCCGCGGAGCTGGGTCTCGGCCAGGGTCAGCAGCTCTTCCGAGGAGTACGAGGGGAACCGGATGCGGGTCGCGAACCGGGAACCCATGCCCGGGTTGGTGGCCAGGAACGCCTCGGTCTGCTTCTCGTAGCCGGCCAGGATGATGATCAGGTTCTCGCGGTCGTCCTCGGCCCGCTTGAGCAGCGTCTGCACCGCCTCGGCGCCGAACCGGTCGCTCTGCCCGTCGCCCTCGTTCACCAGGCTGTAGGCCTCGTCGATGAACAGGACCCGGCCGAGCGCGGAGTCGATCAGGTCGTTGGTCTTGATCGCGGTCGCGCCCAGGTACTCGCCGACCAGGTCCGAGCGCTGGGCCTCGACCACCTCGGGCGTGTCGAGCAGCCCGAAGGCGTAGAAGATCTTGCCGATCACCCGGGCCACCGTCGTCTTGCCGGTGCCGGGCGGCCCGAGGAAGACGAAGTGCCGCATCGGCTTGTCGTTGCCGAACCCGGCCACCGCCCGGCGGCGGGCCGCCTCGATCGACACGGCGATGGAGCGGACCTGCTCCTTCACCGGCCCGAGGCCGACCATCGCGTCGAGCTCGGCCATCGCGTCCTCGATGGTGATCTGCGGCTTGGCCCGGGCCGGAGCCGGGGCCTGCTGCTCGCGGCCCGCGCGGTCGGCGTACACCTGGGCCACGCCCTGCGCCCGGGCGCCGTAACCCGGCTGGTGGCCGCCGCGCCCCTGCGGTCCGGCCTGGTTCGGCTGGGCGGGCCGGTTCCCGTTACCCGGGCGGTTGGGCTGGCTGCCTTGGTTGCCTTGGTTGCCCGGGTTGCCGTGGTTGGCCGGCGGGGCGGCCGGCGCCCCCGGGTTCTGCCCGGCGAGCACGCCGTCGGGGCCGAACATGCGGGCTTCCTGCGACCCCTTGGCCGCGCGCCAGCCGATCACGGCCGCGGCGATCACCCAGACGGCGACGAGCCCGATCTGGGCATGCGCCGGCCAGGCCTGCACGATGAGGAACCCGACCGGGAAGGACCACAGCAGGGCCCAGGCCACGGTGCGGCAGGGCACGAACCAGCGGGCCAGCGGGCGGATGTGGGCGACGCCGGCGATGGCGAACGGCGTGGCCATCATGGCCAGCCACCAGGCCAGCGACACGCGGTCGGTGTTCCCGCTGGCGCTGCTGGCCGGCGCCCGGTCGAGGTTGACCACGCAGAAGGTCCAGGTGCCGAACGCGGCCACGTAGAGCGACGCCATCTTCGTGCGCAGCCCCGCGTACACCGAGATCGGCGCGAGCAGCCAGGGCAGGCATACCACCGCGAGGATGGCCAGCACCGGCCGCATCAGCAGCGGGGCACCGGCGATGGCCCCGTGGACACGGCCGACAAGGGGGGCGGGCCTATCCGCCGTCGCGGATTGGGCCCTACCGGGTGGCAACATGTTGCTCCCTCGGACAGTGGTAAGTCCCTGTATAGCGCATTAGGCCGGCCTCGCGACAGGACGTAAGCGGACAGGTCACATGTGGCGCTGGTTATTTTCTCCGGTTAGACGGGACAGGCGAGGTCGATTTCATCCCGCAGCGGGATGCCGAAATCGCCGGTACGAGGGATTTCCGGCTTACGCTGCCGGGACCGGTCCACCGCGCCGGGGCGGATGGCGGCGAGCCGAAAACCGCGACGCTGATAGAAGCGGAGAGCACCAATATTGTCATTTGTCGTGGTCAGCCTCACCGTGTGACACCCGAGTCGCTTAGCCTCGGCGCGAACCGCCTCAATTAGCATCGTGCCGATGCCTTTATACAGGTCAAGCGCGTTGATCGTGACGATCTCGAGCGCGCCGGCCTGTACCTCGAAGGTCACCAGGCCGGCGATGCGGCCCGCCCGCTCGGCGATGAAACCGGGCAGGAAGGCCGGGTAGAAGGCGCCCTCGTGCACGATCACCTCGCAGGCTCCCCAGAGCTGGGTCGTCAGCCACTCGACCGTCGGCCGGTCGCTCTCACTGACTGGCCGGATCGCCACGTCCCGCTGGTTCACGCCGACCATTATTATCCCGGGCCGACCCCAAATCCGCCCAAAACTCCGCGTTAGCCCCGAATCCTGGCCAATCTCCGCAGCTTCGCCAGCCGCCGCAGGCGCAGGCGCGCGGCCACGATCCGCAGGTCGTCCTGGTCGAGGGCGTAGGCCACCGCGCCGAACACCACGATCGCCAGCACGGTCGCGAGCGCGCCCGACACGACCTCGAACAGGTCGCCGCCGCCGGGCATGACGAAGACGACGCCCACGGCGACCGCGCTGGCCGCCAGCCCGGCCGCGAGCCCGGACCAGTTCGCCCGGCTGACGCCCGCGATCGCGGCGGCGCCGCGGAACCGCCGGGTCGCGATCACCATCGGGACCGCGACCACGAGCAGCGACACGGTCGACCCGATCGACAGCGCGGCCACGACCAGGCGCGGCGGGACTAGGTCGACCAGCGGGACGGACACGGCGATCTGCAGCAGCGAGACGGCCACCAGGCCGATGCCCGCGGCCCGCAGCCGCCCGATGACGAACATCACCCGGGACATGTTGGTGACGACCGCGAAGCCGACGATGCCCGGCGCCGACAGCAGGAACGCCTGGGTGAGCTGGGTGACCTGGAACGGCTCCTTGGCCAGGACGTGGGCCGCGGGCACGGCGACCGCCACTACCACGGCCGAGCTCAGCCAGGACATGAGGACCACGGCCCGGGTGGTCCCGGCGCTGACCCGGTCGAGGTCGTCGCCGTCCGCGGCGGCCAGCACCGGGTACGCGCTGACCACGATCGCGGCCGGCAGCACCGAGCACATCGAGGTGAACACCAGGGTCACGTAGCTGTTGAGCACCAGGGCGCCGGTGTCGCCGTGCCCGTTGGCCAGGGAGATGATGACCACGCTGCACAGGTCGCCCGCGACGAACTCGAGCAGGCCGATCAGCGCCAGGCCGCCGGCCTGGCGCATCACCCCCGGCGGGAACCGCAGCGTCGGCCGCAGCCGCAGGTGCAGCCGCCAGGTCGGCGGCAGGGCCACGATCACCAGCATGCCGATGTTCATCGTGGTGCCGAGGGACAGCACGAGCTGGGCGGCCAGCGGGGTCCTGGCCATCGGGAGGTTCTTGTCGAGCACCGCGAAGATCAGGAAGGAGCTGATCGTCACCACGTTGGCCAGCACCGGCGCCAGGGTCGGCCCGGTGAACCTCCGGTAGGCCTGCAGCAGCCCGGACAGGACCACGGAGAAGCCGTAGAAGAGGATCTGCGGCGCGAACGCGATGATCATGTCGGTGGCCGCGCTGAGCATAACCGGGCGGGCGCAGGCCGAGTTGTGGTTGACCGGGATGAGCAGCCCGGCGATCGGGCGCGCGGCCACCATGATGGCCACCGTCACCGGCAGCAGGATCACCGCCGACCAGGTCAGCAGGGCCGACGTGACCGAGGCCACGTGGGCCTTCTGGTCCGGCTCGGTCCCCGACCGCTGGGCCGCGCGGGCGATCACCGGGACCATCGCGCTGGCCAGCGCGCCGCCGAGGGCGAGCTCGTAGATCAGGTTCGGCACCTGGTTGGCGGTGACGTACGCGGTGCCGAGGCAGCCTGAGCCGACGCTCTGCGAGAACACCACCGTGCGGCCCAGGCCGAGCAGCCGGGACAGCGCGGTGAGGATCGCGATCAGCGCGGCCCCGCCGGCCACGCCCGCCGCGATCTTGCCCGCGCCCACGCCGATGACGCCGCTGGCGTCGGCGGCGTCGCCGTGGCCGCCGACGTCGCCCGGCTCGGCCGCTCCCGGGCCGCCCGCTCCCGGCCCGGTTGATCCCGGCCCGGTTGATCCCGGCCCGGCGGCGGACAGCGCAGCCCCCGGCACGTCACTCTTGTCGGTCTGCACCCCCGCTACCTGGCCCTCCGAATGGTGAGGTGGCTGAACACGCCCCAGGCTACGGCCAAGCGGGACCGCTTGGCGGGCGCATAACTCCGTTTGGGTCCCCGATTACGCGGTGTCGATAACCGGTGCTGGCTGGCGGCGTCGGCGGCTGACCGCGCCGGCCGCGCTGGCACCGGCGGCGGCTACACGCGGTCCAGCCGGGCGGAGCCCGGCAGGACCGCGACCACCGCGCCGTCGCTGCCGTCGTGGAAGCTGCCGTCGTGGAAGTCGCCTCCGCCGCCATCGCGGAGGCTGCCGTCGTGGAAGTAGGCGGCGGACCGGCGCGGGACGAGGGCGCCGCGGACGCGGGGCGGTGTCACCCGGTGGAGCGGCGAGATCCACTCCCCGTTTGTCCAGCGGGCGATGGCGTCACCCAGGTTGACCAGCAGGGCGCCGCCGGCCGGCATCACCGGGTGCCAGCGGCCGTCCGGGCCGTGGATCTCCAGGCCGGGCACCCGGTCGGCCCACAGCACGGTCACCAGGCCGTCATCGGTGTGCGCGCCCAGGCCGAGCTGGCCGGGCGGGAGGACGGCACCCGGCCCGGGCAGCCGGTAGTTGTTCACCCGCAGCACGTCGGCCGGCCGGCCCTCGGCCGCCGTGAAGTAGTCCTCGCGACCGCCGAGGGCCACGCCGAAGATCCGCGTCATGGCCCGCGCGACCCGCCCGGCGGCCTCGAACCAGGCGGTGACCGCGGCCTCGAAGCCGGGCACCTCGCGCGCCGGGTACACGCTGGGCGCGTACCCGTCGTCGGCCAGGCCGAGGCCGGTGAAGCCCGCGCCCGGGCTGCCGACGCTGAGCGCCTCGAACAAGCCGGCCGGGCTGACCAGGCCGTTGGCCAGTGACCCGGCCTTGGGCGGCGTGTAGCCCCGGTTGACGCCGGGCGGGCAGCGGTAGCGCTGCTTGGTCTGCGGGTCGAGGGCGAAGAACGCGTCGGTCACGCCGGTGAACGCGTCCCGCGTGACCGGGTGAATGCCGTGCCCGATGACCTGCATGAAGCCGACCGTCCTGGCCGCCCGGTCCACCTCGCGGACCACCCGCGCCCGGGCCGCGGCGTCCGCGTAGGGCATGCGGAAGCTGGTGATGTCGATCACGGGCACGGCGAGCTGGTCATCGTGCGGCGGGGCTGTGGACACGGGGAAGTTCTCCTTGCTGACCTGGTCAGTAACCGGCGCAAATGATCACGGCCATGACAGCAGTCAATATGGGCAGCCCGGGTGACGCCAGCGTTCAGCCCGGGTTACCGGCACGTGAACGTGCTCCGCGTCACCACGGCGTCGCGTTTGCGCTGCTGACCTGGCTAGAGCTCTTCCTGGTGCCCCGGCCCGTTCAAGTGACGCCAGATCGCATCGGAAATCCGGGCTCCCCCCGCATGATCACGAAGGGCTGATTCCTGGCGAAGGAAAAGCAGCGACCGGGGCGCGCGTCGGGGCGCCCGGTTAGGTCGGTACGGTCGCGGCGGCCTCGCGGGCGCGGAGCCACTCCCCCGCGACGACCGGCTCGAACTCCTTGCCTCCCGCGACCGGCTCGATGACGGTATCCACCTCGGCCTCGAGGAAGACGATCAGCGAGATCAGCTCCTCGTCCGGCGCCTGCTCCGGCGGCGGCAGGACCCGGTGCCGGGTGGACCGCCAGCGTTCCCCGGTCCACCGGGACAGCAGGTCGGCGACGTTCACGGTGAACGCGTCGGGCACGTAGGGCGCGTCGGCCCAGGTTCCGTCGGGGGCCTGGACCTGGAGGCCGCCGTAGCCCGGCTGGCGGTCGAGGATCGTGAGGATGCCCCAGTCGGTGTGCGGGGCGACGCGGAACTGGCCCGGCTTGGCCGCGCCGGTGACCGACAGCGGCGGGTAGCGGTTGATGTTGAAGGTGTGCGGCGCCCGGCGGGCGTGCTCGACGAACCAGTCCTCGGGCAGGCCGAGCGCGCCGGCGCTCAGCCGCAGCAGGTCGTAGTAGAGGCCGCGGACCGCCGCGGTGAACTGCTCGCACAGCCCCGCGAGTTCCGGGCACTCGGCGGGCCACACGTTCGGCGCGAACCAGGCCGCGTCGGTCGCGGGGTCGCCGGTCCGGAAGTCCCGCCCGATCGTGAGGCTCTCCTTCAGGTCGGCCCGGGCCGGGTCGGCGACCTCGCCGTAGAACGCGTTGGCCTCGCCGCCCTGCGGGATCCAGCCCCGGCCGGCCACCGCGGTGGCGTACCTGGCCTTCCGCTCCCGGGGCAGGGCGAAGAAGGCGCGGGCCTGCTCGCGGATCCGGTCCCGCAGGCCCGCCGGGACGCCGTGGTTCTCGATCATCAAGAACCCCGACTGCCGCAGCGCCTCGTCCATGCGGACGGCGAGGCGGTCACGCTGGGCCTGGGTCCCCTCGCGGCACACGGAGATGTCGAGCAGCGGGATGTCTGGGGTGAACATGACACCAGTAAAT
>Ga0302314_10015779_pt1 | contig 12815 bp, 9 predicted proteins | sample III_Palsa_N2_3_FD_200533 | JGI IMG/M metagenome (GOLD analysis project Ga0302314, IMG submission 200533) | Peat permafrost microbial communities from Stordalen Mire near Abisko, Sweden - III_Palsa_N2_3 | ecosystem: Environmental > Terrestrial > Soil > Palsa > Peat permafrost | place: Sweden...
GACGGTTGTGGCGCTGTTGCGATGAGGTGCTGCTGACAGATTTAAAAGTTTTTGACTGATTCATCATTTTTACCCTCCGTTAGACAATATCCAAATTACACTTATTCCCGCGTCCACCCTGTTTAGAGCGTTGTTCTGCCTGGGGTTTTTGATGCGCCGTGATCGCCTGGCATCATTGCTCGGCCTTCGCCCATGGCGCGCCGCCGCGCCTGCGCTGGTCGACATCCTGCCAATAATTTTGCCAATCGCCGGTCGGCCCGATGCCGTCCATGGTGAATGGGCCGGTGACCCGGGCTGCCTCTTCAGCGTCCAGCTCCATCAGCGCCCGTTCGCCGCGGGTCACCTGGCGGATATTCGTCAGCAGTATTTTGCGATAGGCGACGACGCCCTTGTCGCTTTGGCCGAGATGCTCGCGGGTCCGGTCCTGGATCAGCCCCTGCGATTCAACCGCCCACTGATCGTGGAGGTTGATATCCTCGCCCATGCCCGTGTAGGTGCGGTCCTGCTGTTCGCGCGTATCGAATCCGTAATTGTTCGATTGGCCGAGCCGCGGCTTATAGTCCGGCAGCGTGTATAGCTGGAGCCGCTGCCGGCGCATTTCAGCCTTGTCCACCGGTGCCGTGAAGCTGGTGAACAGCGCGTACCAGTAGCAGCTCGTATCGTCGATCGGGACATGCCACTGGGTGATGGTCATCTCCTGCGACATCGGGATCACGAAAGCCTGGGGAAACAGCAGGTTGGTGACGCGGACATGCGTGCGCTCGTCGCCCAGGTCGCGTAGCGCGATGATGCGGAACCCGCTCTCGGTCGTCTCGACCTCGATCTTGGGCCGGGGAAAATTGCGCAGCACCTTCGTCATCGGCATGTCGCTGTCGGCGGATGCGCCCCGGAACTGGCGTCCATAGGCGCCGCCAGTGTCCTCATCTTCGAAGAAGCGGTGCAGGAAAGAGGCGTGCGCCGGATCGACCCCGACCTCCAGCGCCTGAAGCCAGTTGCAGTTCAGATAGCCCTTGAAGGCGAAGACATGGGTGTCGGGGGCGACGAAGCAGTCCAGCGCCGGAAAGGCGGGCGGCTCGCCGTCGCCAAGATAGGCGAAGATGATGCCGTTACGCTCGCAGACGGGATAGGAGCGCTGGCGCACGCGCTCGCACAGCGTGCTGCCGGCCGGCTCGGCGGGGGTTTCGATGCAGTCCCCGGCCGTGTTGAAAAGCCAGCCATGGAACAGGCAGCGTAGCCCGCCATCCTCGATGCGTCCAAAGGCGAGGTCCGCGCCGCGATGCGGGCAGTCGCGATCGATCAGGCCGAGCGCGCCGGCTTCATCGCGAAACAGAACGACATTCTGCCCGAGCAGGCGGATCGCCTTGATCGGCCGGTCGTCGGGCAATTCCTCGAGCAGGGCGGCCGGCTGCCAGTATCGGCGCAGCAACGCCCCGGCCGGCGCGCCCGGGCCGGTTTTCGTCATCAGATCATTCTGCTCGACGCTCATCATCAGAAATAGCTCCGTTCTATCGTACGCAGTAGTTGTGCGATTACCGCACAATATGGCGATTTTAGAACCACCGCCGAACTGTTGCAATCTGCATGCCAGGAGTCAATTATTTTGTTCGTTTAACGCACGAATGACTCGAAAGTGGACGCATTGCTTGACGATCTTGCGCGACCGTGAAATGTCTAGGCGCACCCCGAACCATGGAAACGCAGATGTCACGGATCGTTTTTGTCCTTGCGACCGGAGAGCGGCGAACGGTCGACGCGCATGATCGACTTTCGATCATGGTAACGGCGATCGACAACGATATTCCCGGAATTGCCGGTGAATGCGGCGGCGCCTGCGCCTGCGCGACCTGCCATGTCTATATCGACCCGGACGATATCCGGCGGGTTCCGGCGGCGAGCCTGATGGAGTGCGAGATGCTGGACGGCGTGGCCGCGGAGCGGCGGCCGGAAAGCCGGCTGGGCTGCCAGATCGCCGTTTCCAACACGCTGGACGGGCTGACCGTCCACGTACCCGATCGCCAATATTGACGAGGCGCCCGCTCATTATCCCTGTTGAATAGCGCCCGATGTTTCGCCAATAGTGGCGGCCGCGACGTTCACTCGCCTCCATCACGGCTCGGCCAAATGGCCGGTAACTCAACCGCTTAAACTCTTATCGGGCAATCGCGGACATAATGGCAAAACTTGGGACAGAGGATGCGCTGGCGCGGGCATCCAATCCGCTCGGTGGTGATTTTTCCGAGGCGCTGGCGCGCGGCCTGAAGATCATCGCCGCGTTCGGGCCGGATGCGCGCACCCTGACGCTCAGCGACGTCGCGCGCCGTGTCGGCTTGCCGCGGGCGACGGTGCGGCGGTCGCTGCTGACGCTGGTGCAGCTGGGCTATGCCGAGGAGGACGGACGCCAGTTCGGCCTGACGCCGCGCGTTCTGGAGCTTGCCTCCGCCTATCTGGGCGCCAGCGTCGCGACCTCGATCCTGCAGCCCTGCTGCGAGCTTTTGTCCGCCGAATATGGCGAGACGTTTTCCGTCGCCGTTTTGGACGGCGAGGATGCGGTGATGATCGCCTATGCCATGCCCCGGCGCATGTATATGGACAGTTCCGGCGTCGGCCTGCGGCTGCCGGCCCATTGCAGCGCCGTCGGCCGTGTTCTTCTGGCCGGCCTGCCGGACGCCGAACGCGAATTGTATCTGAAGCGGCTGCAACCCAAGGCAATCACGCCCAGAACGGTGACCAGCAAGCCGGCTTTGCGGCGAATTCTGGCGCAGGTCGCCGAAGACGGCTACGCGGTCGCCGAGGAGGAGGCCGAGCTTGGCTTTCGCTCGCTGGCGGTCCCCTTACGCCGCGTCGGCGGCCAGGTCGGCTTTGCGCTCAATACCGGGATGCCGGTGCAGCGATCGTCCGCGGCTGAGATGAAGGATCGTTTTCTCGATCGGTTGCGCGCCGAAAGCGAGATTTTGCACCGGCAATTGTTTTGAAGAGGTCCCCGGCACCGCAACCGGCGTAGTGCCTGCGGAATGCGCAAAAGCACCGTTAAATTATAGGCAATCTGCGTATCCTTTGTGCACATAATTTGCCTTGCCAGAATGGCTTGGCCGTCGAATAATTCCCAGCGCATTACGAACATACGTTCGATAGACGAACATCCTCCCGGCGAGGTGATCTGCCGATGGGTTTCGTATCTTCGAAGAGGAGAGCGCCGCGTGACCGATAACCGGCAAAAACATTGGGGCGCCGTCGGCCTCATCTATATCCTCACGGTTCTGGCGATGGCCTTTGTCGGTGCGATCGTCCCGCTGATGGACTATATGCAGCGCGATCTGGCCGCGACGCCGGAGGCGCTCGGTTTTGCCGTTGCGCTCTTTTCGGCGCCTTCTGCGTTGCTGGCCGGCATCGGGGGCGGCCTGGTGGATCGGGTCGGCGCCAGGACCGGCCTGATCGTCGGGGGGCTCCTGTCGACAGTCGCCGATCCGATGGCCTATGCCGCTGCGTCGATCGAAACGCTCGACATCGCCTTTATCGTCGCCGGAACCGGCTTTGCCGCCATCACGGTCGCCGGACCTGCCTTGATTATGGGCATCACCGCTGGCCCAACGCGCTTTCAGGCCATGTCGGTCTGGTCCACCTATCCTCCGGCGGGCTTGTCGCTGGGACTGCTGGTCGCCGCGCCGTTCGCCGATGCCGCAGGCTGGCGCTGGACATTGGTTTTGCACGGGGTGCTGATCGCGGCCACGACCGCCGCCGGGCTCGCCCTGCCCCGGCCCCAGCGGGCGGCTGCCCAGTCCGGCGCGGTGCACGGTGGCGGATTGGCCAATCTGGTGTCCGCGTTTCGCGATCTCCCGGCTTTGCGGCTTGCGTTCGCGGCATGTCTGCCGGCGGCGATCGCCTATGGGACGACCTTGATCGTTCCGTCTTATCTCGCTCGTGCGCATGACCTGTCGGTCTCGACCTCGTCGAGCATCGTGGCCTTCAGCAACCTGGCGACCATCCTGGGCGGGATCGCGGCCGGTCATCTGCTGGCGCGCAACGGCAAACCGCTCTTCCTGTACGCGACGACGGTCGCGGCCGGGATCGCGTCCCAGGCGATGCTCTTTGCCCCCGGCGGCGGCTTTCCCCTGGCGATCGCCGGCCTGATCGTCTGGACATTTACGATCGGCGGGTCGATCGCGATCACTATGGCCTTGTTGCCGCATGTCGTGCGCGATCCGGCGCGCGGCGCGGCGGCGTCAGGCCTTGTCGGCCAGTTCATCTCGGCCGCGTCTTTCCTGGTTCCCGGCCTGTATTTCGGCGTGCTGGCCGCGGGCGGCGCTCTTGAGTTCGTCGCCCTGGCGGCGGTGGGGCTGATCGTCAGCCTGGTCGCCCTGCCCGCATGGCCGGCGCGCGCCTCAGGCCACGCCGGACCAGGTATTGCGCCGCCAGTCTGAAATGGCGACCGGCGCGCCGTCGATCCGGCCGGCGCACACCACCGCGCCGAAGCGTGTGTCGCCGTCGGGCAGCCGCTTGATCCGGTGACCCAGGCCCTCCAGGCGGGCGATGCCGGGGTGGCTGTCCTCGATCAGAAGATATCCACCCTCGCTGCGCCAGCGCGGCTTGGCGATGGCCTGCGCGAGATCCATGCCGTTGCGAAACAGGGCGGTGATGACCTGAAGCAATGTCTGAACCTGCCCGTCCGCGCCGGGCGTCGCCAGTGCCAGCGCACCCTGGTCAAAGGTCAGAAGCGCCGGCGCCAACGTATGGACCGGCCTCTTGCCGGGCGCCGCCGCGTTGGGTCCATCGGTAAAGCCACCCGCGCGATTGTTCAGCATGATGCCGAGTTCGGGCACGAAGACGCAGGAGCCGAAATCGTCGAATACGCTGACCAGCGAGGATATCGTCAGTCCGTCGGCGTCGCAGACGGCCACGCCCGCGGTATGCAGATAGGCGCGCGGGCCGCCGCGCAGCCCGGCGCGCGTAAAATCGATATCGAGCGTCTCGGACAGCAGGCTTTCACCCTCGCCGACCCGCGCGCGATAAGCAAAGGCAGCCTCGGTCAATTCGATGCCGGCATGGTCGATCAAATCGGGTGAGATCGTTCCCTGCCGTTCGAGAGCAGTCAGCGCCATGCTCAACAGCACGCCCTGCGCCATCGGCGGCTGGGTCGCGACGGTTACGTTGCCCAAGCGGATTGCGATCGGCGGCCGAACCTCCGTTCGATGCGCCGCCAGGTCCGCGACGGCCAAGGCGCCGTCCAGTCTTTGCACAGTCGCGGCGATCATCTCGGCAGCCGCACCGTCATAGAATGCCTGGCGGCCGTCCCGGCCAACCGCTTCCAGAAAATCGCCGAGCGCACTTTGTATGAACACCTCGCCCGGTTGCAGGCCGACCAACGCCCAAGACCCGGCCCCGCCGCGCAGCAGCCGGTCGCGATGCGCGACCACCGTCGCGGCCAACGCGCCGGTGACGCGGAATCCCGTCCAGGCAATGCGGATGGCGGGCTCAAGGCACCGGCTCAGCGGCAAGCGGCCCCAGTTTTGCGACATCCGGGACCAGCCATCGACGATCCCCGGCACAGTGATGCTTTGGGCGCCGTCAGCAGAGAACGCCGTCGCCGCCATCGGCGCCGCCCCGGCGGCGTTCACCGCGACGAGCCCGTCCCCCGGCCGGTGGACCAGCGCGAACATGTCCCCGCCCAGGCCGCAGGCATCCGGGGCTACGACGCACAGCACCGCCTGCGCCGCAATCGCGGCGTCCGCCGCCGATCCGCCTGCGAGGAGAAGCTCCTGTCCCGCGGCGACCGCCAGCGGATGGGCGGCGGATACCCCACCTGTCAGCCCATGCAGGACCGGACGCACCTGCGATGAATAGGAATTCTTGATCAGGTCCATAAGTGCTCCTATCGCCGGCTATACCGCCGTGTAGCCGCCATCGACGACGAGCGATGTACCCGTGACGTAGCGCGAAGCTGGCGACGCCAGAAACAGGATCGCACCGGATACATCCTCGGGGTCCCCCTGCCGCCCCATCGGAATGGCGGCCTGCAACGCCGTCCGTTTCCCGGCTGCGTCATCCTGGAACGACCAGTAGGGGTCGTTGAACGGCGTCTCGATCCATCCCGGCAGAATGCAATTCACCCGCGTTCCCCGGGGGCCGAGTTCATCGGCCAGGCTGCGGCACAGCCCCAGCAATCCGGCCTTGGTGGCGTGATAGGCGGGCATGCCGGCATGCCCGCGCAGCGCGCCGGTCGATGAGGTGAAGATGATGCTGCCGTTGACGGTGCGGGCAAGATGGGGCGCGGCGGCCTGGGCGAACAGGAACGGCATTCGCAGGTTGAGCGCGACCGACCGGTCCCACATTTGCGGCGTCCAGTCCTTGAGCGCCGCCGAGGCCAGCAGGGCCGCCGTCACCAAGACGGTATCGAGCGAACCAAAGGTCGCGATTGCTTCGGCGACCGCCGCGCGGGGCGCTTCCGCCTCGATCAGGTCGCGGTGGAGGAGCTTGATCGGTCCGGGCAGATCCTCGCCCGCCACGGCCAGCGCCGCGTCCCGATTGATATCCACCAGCAGAACGCTGTCGCCCTGCGCACGGAACGCCCTAACGGCGGCCCGTCCGATCCCGGTCGCGCCCCCTGCGACGATGACAACGCCCACGCCGCCGCTCCTCAGCTGATCGCGATCGGCAGGGTGCTGAGCCCCCGCAGGCCGGGATTGAGCCGAAGCGCCGACGGTCCGACCGCTTCGAGCGTCCTTACCTTGGTCGCCAGGTTCCGGAAAAACACCTCGCCCTCAAGCCGGGCCATCATCTGGGCGACGCAGCCATGGATGCCGGTGCCATAGCCGATCTGGCCGGTGAGCTTGCGGCGGATATCGAATCGATCGGGATCGTCCCAGCGCGCCGGATCGCGCCCGGCGGAGCCTACCAGTACCAGGACCTTTTCATGTTTGCCCAACTGCACGCCGGCGAATTCGACCGGACGCAGCGTCGTGCGGAACAGGCTCTGGCTGGACGAATCGTAGCGCGTCGCCTCCTCGAACGTGGCCCGCGCCAGGGACGGTTCTCCCTTCAGCAGACGCCATTGATCCGGATGATCGATCAGGCAGCGCAGAGCCAAGCCGATGGAATCGATGGTCGTATCCACGCCGGCAGACAGCAGCGAACGGACCAGCAATGTCGCCTCCGCGCCGGTAATCTCGCCGGCATCGGCGGCGGTATAGATCGACGCGCCCAGCCCGACGGGCGCCAGCGCTTCGCGCTGGCAATGAGCCATGATCCAGGCGCCGACCGCAGGGGCCTGCAGCATCAGTTCTTCGTACCAGGGTGTACTGGGGCCAAATGCGCCAAAAACCATCGAACCGTAGGTCAGCAGGTTCTCGCGCCCTTCCTTCGCCAACCCCACGGCATCGGGAAACACGGTCAGCGGAAATGGCTGAACCAAGTCGGGGATCGCGTCGAACGTCCAGGCCTCCAGGGCGCGCTCGAACAGCTCGCCAGCCACCTGCTCGAACGCGTCGCGCATACCGCGCACCGCCGTCGCCGAGACGACCCGCATCAGAACCGCCCGGGTCCGGCTATGCTCGGGCGGATCGACTTCCAGGATGATGCTGGGCTGCCGCCAAGGCGGCTCCTTGAAATAGTTCGTCAGCCCGCCGCCGCCGGCATTGCTGAATATCTCATAGTCGGTCAGCACCGTGCGGACCTGCTCGTAATGCGACACGACCCAGACGCCGTAGCGCTCCAGCCAGACGATCGGCCCCAGCGCCCTCAGTTCGGCGTAATGGGGAAACGGATCGGCCCGGAATTCCGCGGAAAACGGATCGAGATCGGAAGTGATCCGGCCTGCCATCATGCCAGCCCGGCTTCGCGGCCGGCCCGGCGCTCGCCGCGCAAGGTTGCGGTCGCGCCAATATCCACGATCGCCTCGTCACCGGTTGCGAACACGACCCCATAGGCGGCGCGCGCATGGCCGACAGTGATCTTGTCGTCGAGCACGTCCTCGCGGACCAGCGCCGGGTCGCGGTCGAGCGGGTCGCCATAACCGCCGCCGCCGGCCATCTCATGGCGGAAGACGTCGTCGCGCTGCAGCGTCACGGGCAGCACCGGAAGGGACGGCAATTGCCGCTCGCCGTTGCCCGGATTGATCAGGTTCCGTGAGGGCGATCCCGCTTCACCGCCGAACAGGCCGTGCGGCGGGTAGATATTCTTGTCGGAACGGACGCCGAAATAGACGTCGTCTGTCAGTACGCGATATTCCCTGACCAGCCCGACGCCGCCGCGGAATTTACCCGCGCCGCCGGTATCGGCGATGAAGCCGTATTTCTCGATCCGGATCGGATAATCCGCCTCGATCATTTCGACCGGCACATTCGCCTGGTTCGACGCCATATGGGGCACACCCTCCTGCCCGTCATGCTCCGACGTGGCGCCCCAGGTGCCCATCACGCATTCGGAAAAGACGAAATTCCTGCCCTGATCCCAGCCGCCGAAACTGGGCAGGGTCGAGCCGCCGGTGCCGTCGGCGGCCACCTTGTCCGGCACTGCCTTGGCCAGTGCGCCGAAGACGCAATCGACGATACGATAGCCGGTGATGCCCCTGGCGCCGCAGGGCGCAGGATAGACCGCGTTCACCAGCGTGCCCGACGGCGCGATCACATGGATCGGCCGCGAATAGCCGTGGCAGTTGGGCATGTCGCCCGGCATGATCGAGCGCAGCGCCGCATGCACGTTGGACTTGCAGAATGACAGCGGGGCGTTGATGCCGCCTTTCACCTGCCGCGACGTTCCGGTCCAGTCGGCGGTGACCTCGGACCCGGCGACGGTCAGCTTCAGCCGGAACTCGATCGGCTGCGGATCCTCGCCCAGCCCGTCGATATGGTCGGTGAATTCATAGATGCCGTCGGGAATATCGCTGAAGGCGGCGCGGGCCAGCGCCTCGGCATAATCCTGCAACGCATCGCCATAGGTCGCGACCGTGTCATCACCGTGCCGTTCGAGCAGCGCCAGATATCCCTGCTCCCCAGCCCGGCAGGCCGCCATCTGCGCCCGAAGGTCGCCCAGCACCTGATCGGGCATGCGCACATTGGTGGCGATGATGTCGAACAGGGTCGAGTTCTCGACCCCGCTGTCGAGCAGCTTCAGGAACGGTAGCCGCAGTCCTTCCTGATGAATCTCGGTCGCGCCGATCGAGTTGCTGCCGGGCACCAGGCCGCCGACATCGACATGGTGGGCGATGGTCGTCGCCCAGCCGCGCAGCGCGCCCGAATGGAAGATCGGCCTGATGATATAGATGTCGGGCAGATGTTGGCCGCTGGCCGCGTAGGGATCGTTGCCGACGAAGATATCGCCCGGCGCGACCCGGCCGTCATATTGCGTGATCAGGTGACGCATCGCGTCGTAGAAACTGCCGAGATGCATCGGCGTGGTCAGTCCCTGCGCCAGCGTCTGTCCGGTCGGGTCGCACAGCGCGGTCGAGTAATCCATGGCGTCGCGCACGATCGGCGAATGCGCCGTGCGCATCAGGATCAGCGCCATCTCGTCGGCGACCGCCTCGAAGCCGTTCTTGAAGACCTCCAGCAGGATCGGATCCAGGTCGCTGCGCATGGCGGATCACCCTCTCAAAGATTGATGATGATATTATTATGAATATCGAGGGAAGCCGAGGCGTCGGGCGGGACCACGGTCGTGCCCTCATATTCCTCGATCACCAGCGGACCCTGAAACGGCTCCGCGCCCAGCCCGCCCCGGCCAATCACCGGCGTATCCCGCAAGCCCTGCAAGGGTCCAAAATAGACCGGCCGGCGCGCTTCCCGGGCCGGCGTTGTATGCCGGGCGGCGGCGAGGTGGCTCGGGCCGCGATGCGCAACCGTGCCGATCACCCGCAACGTGACGAAGTCGATCTGGCGGCCGACCAGGCGATGGCCATAGGTTCGCTCATGCTCCTGCTCGAACGCCTCCCGGATCGCGGCCAGATCCTGGTCGGTGAGCGCCCCCGGCATCACCTCGATCCCCAGCTCGAAACCCTGGCCGGCATAGCGCAGATCGGCGCGCCAGCGGACCGTGGCGCGTTCCCTGTCGTCCAACTCCGCCACAACGCTGGCCTCGAGCTGTCGAAACCGCTGCGCCACATCGGCGGCGTCGGCCTCGGCGATCGGGGTCAGATAGGCAGCCGATCGCGCCACCTCGATATCGACGAACAGCAGGCCAACCGCGCTGAACACGCCGGCCCCGGGCGGCACGATCACCCGGTGCATCTGCAGCTCACGCGCCAGTTCGACCGCGTGCACACCGCCATTTCCGCCAAAGGCGAACAGGGTGAAGTCGCGCGGATCGCGCCCGCGATAGGTCGAGACCGCCTTGACCGCGCGCATCATCGTGGCGTTGGCTAGGCGATGTACGCCATAGGCCGCGTCGAGCACGTCGCACTTCAGAATTTCGGCAATCGGCGCTAACGCTGCGCGTGCCTTCTCCAGGTCGATCCTAACCGCACCGCCCGCGAGCGACTCCGGATTCAGATAGCCGAGCAGCACGTTCGCGTCGGTGACCGTCGGCTCCGCGCCGCCCAGGCCGTAACAGGCCGGCCCCGGGACCGCGCCGGCGCTTTGCGGGCCGACCTTCAGCGCGCCGCCGGCATCGACCCGTACGATGCTGCCGCCGCCGGCCCCGACCTCCGACACGTCAATCACCGGCAGCTTCAGCGCATAGCCGCCGCCCTTGACCAGCTTGCTGTTGAGCGAAATGCCGCCGCCGACCTCATATTCGTCGGTGCCGACGACCTTGCCGTCCTCGATCAGCGAGGCCTTGGCCGTCGTGCCGCCCATGTCGAAGGTGATGACGTCGCGATAGCCGGCGTGAAGCCCCAGCCGCGCGGCGCCGACGACACCGGCCGCCGGGCCGCTTTCGACGACCTGCGCCGGCTTGGCGATCACCCGCTCTACGTCCAGCGTGCCGCCGCTCGACTGCATCATCAGCAATCTGCCGCCGATTCCATCCTCTTTCAGGCGCGATTGCAGCGAGCGCAGATAGCGCGCCACCACCGGTCCGATATAGGCGTTCACGACGGTCGTGCTGGTACGCTCATATTCGCGGATTTCGGGCAGCACCTCGCTGGAGATCGAGATGAAACGGCCGGGCAGCACCGCGCGCAAAATCTCGGCGACCTGCTGCTCATGCGCCGGGTTGGCATAGGAGTGCAGGAAGCAGATTGCGACCGCTTCGACCGATGAGGCGGCGAGCAGCGCGGCCAGCCGATGCACTGCATCGATATCCAGCGCCTTCAGGACCTCGCCCTTCGGGCCGATCCGTTCGCTGATTTCATAGCGCCGGCGGCGCGGGACCAAAGGCGGCGGTTTGCGATACAGCGGTTCGTAGAGGCGCGGCACCCGGATGCGGCGCAGTTCCAGCACGTCGCGGAACCCCTCGGTGGTGACCAGCGCGGTTTCGGCGCCCTTGCCCTCCAGGATGGCGTTGGTGGCGATTGTCGAGGCGTGCAGCACGTCGAGAAAGTCGCGCGCGATGCCCAGTTCCGCCGAGAGTGCGCGGATGCCTTCGGCGATGGCGCGGGCATAATCGTCCGGCGTCGACGGTATCTTATGCGTCGACAACACCCCGTCCGGCGACAGGCAGGCAATGTCGGTGAAGGTCCCGCCGATATCGGCGGCGATCCGGTAGCCGGTCATGGTCAGGCGCACCGGAAGCGTTCGAGTTTCCGCTCGTCGACATCGATCCCCAGGCCCGGCCGGTCGAGCGGCAGGATCGCGCCGTCTCGCACGGCGAACGCCTCTGTCACGATATCGTCCTCGTAATAGCGGCCACCGATCCGATAGGGGTGGGCGCCCGCGGGCGCGCTCACTGGAATGACGCTGGCGAGCTGAACGGCGGGTGTTGCCAGGGCGAAATGCACGTTAGCGGCGTTGCCGATACCGGATTCGATCGAGCCGTTGACGTCGCACAGCATGGATACGGCGTCGGCGACGTCGCCCACTTTGCGGGCGCCGACGAAGCCGCCGGCCTTTGCCAGATAGATCGACAGCCAGTCGGCGCCGCGTCCCGCGACGACATCCAGCGCGTCGTTCGCGTCCCAGCAGGATTCGTCGGCGATGATCGGAACGTCCGCACCCTGCGTGACCTCGGCCATGGCGCGGAGCCCGATCGCCGGTTGCTCGACCGAATCGACCCCCGCATCCTGGAGTTGGCGGACATGGCGCAGCGCGTTCTTGGCGTCGCGATAGCCCTGATTGGCATCCAGCCGCAAATGGATGTCGGCGCCGAGTTCCCGGCGCAGCAGGCCGACGAGGCGAACATCGCGCGCCGGGTCGGTCCCGCCTTTGATCTGCAGCGCCCTCAGCCCGTCGGCAACTGCGGCGATGCCCTCTTCCAGTGCCTCGCGCTCATTCATCAGCCCGACCATATGGGCCACCGGCACGGCCTCACGGCATGCGCCGCCCAGCAGCCGATAGACCGGCAGACCGACACTCTTGCCCCAGGCATCGTGAAGCGCGATGTCAACGGCGCATTTCGCATAGACGTTTCCGGCCGCCGCGGCGTCCATCGCCTCGCGCGCGGCGGTGACCGCGGTCGGGTCGCGGCCGATCAATGCCGGCCCCAGCACGTCGTTCACCATGGACACAACCGTCGCCTGGGTCTCGCCGGCATGTCGGCCGAAATCCCCGCCCCAGTCCGGCAGCGGCGTCGCCTCGCCATAGCCGACGATGCCGTCGTCGGTGCGCACCCGCACCAGGACGAATCCGCCGAGATCGACCCGCAGCCCGGCCCATTTGAAATCGCGGCGCGGCGTCAGGCGAAAGGGGATGGCCTCGATCGCGGTGATTTTCATCGACTGTCTCGTCACG
>Ga0302314_10015780_pt1 | contig 12814 bp, 7 predicted proteins | sample III_Palsa_N2_3_FD_200533 | JGI IMG/M metagenome (GOLD analysis project Ga0302314, IMG submission 200533) | Peat permafrost microbial communities from Stordalen Mire near Abisko, Sweden - III_Palsa_N2_3 | ecosystem: Environmental > Terrestrial > Soil > Palsa > Peat permafrost | place: Sweden...
CTCCAACGGGGCCCTCGTCAACCCCACCTCCGGCAAATGCCTCGACGACCCCAACAGCAGCACCACCAACGGGACACAACTACAGATCTGGAGCTGCAGCGGCGCGGCAAACCAGAAATGGAGCGTGCCGTAACCCACGGCTAGGGCCGGGGATGGATCCCCGGCCCTAGCGCTGGAGCGGTGCGGAAGGCGGCCAGCCGTCCGCACCACGGCATCTCCGTCTTCTGGCCGAACGCCAGCGTGAACAGCACCCAGTACTTCCAGATGTGGTACGGCGCCTACCAGGAGATCAGGAAGGATGCCCCGGCGCCACGGTAGGTGACCATGAGCGCCACTGGAAGGTACGCAACCCGCGCAGGCCAGCAATGCTCCGGGAACCCGGGCACCGGCACGCACACCCTCGCTTACGGTACAGCGACTGGAGTCGGGTCGTCGGCCGTGCGTCACGGCGTGATGTCCAGCAGGATCTTGCCGACCGTGCCGCTGGGCTCTGGCCGACGGGCAGCTCCCGCAGCCACCCCGGCGCGGCCGGCTCGCAGGCCCGTTCCATCGGGCAGTAGCCGTCCGTGCCGTACCGGACCATCAGCTCCCGCCGCCTGGCCTGGCCTTCGGGCAGGTGCAGGTCATCGATCCGCGCGCCGTAGACCTGCTGCCAAGACGGGTCGATCACGCCGACCAGCCAGCCCGGCGCCGCGGCCGCCAGCGCCTCCAGCGCCGCCCGCAGGCTCCCCCCGGCCAGCTCCAGCCGGCTCAGGTCGCGGATCGCGCCCAGCACGTGCGTGGAATCGGTGCGCTGCCGTCCCCGGCCCTGACCAGCCGGGACCGGAACTCGCTCAGCACGCTGGCGTCAAAGCCCGGATCCTCCAGCTCCAGCCCCAGCGCGTACTTCCACGTCATCCGGTCCCGGACCGCCTCAGCGGCCTGACGGTCCGTCAGGTTCTCGGAAAACTGCAGCACGCTGGCCATCATCAGCTGGCCAGGGGAAATCCCCGGCCGTCCCCGCACCCCGAACGCGGCGGCGAACCGGGCATCGGCGTACACCTCGCCCAGCTCATCGCGGATCCGCATCGCCAGGTTCCCCTTCGGGGACGACGAGCGCGCCATCCGCGCGGTGAGCTCGGGAACATCCGGCCAAGGGCCGCGGCTGCATCGACATGACCGCACCATTCTGCGGCCAGACGAGGGCAAGGCGGGGGCAGGATGACCGCAGAAAAGATCATGAACTACAGGCACGCCGCTGCTCTGGAACCGACGCGGCGCGTCGCCGGATATGCCAGCAGAGTCCCACAATAACGAGTTGGAGCCGGAAGCTTGACGTAGCGAGATGACTACGCAGACACTTACGGTCGTTGAACGCGGATGACTACGTAGTCGCAGCCGGGAAAGGGACCGCCCGACCATGAGTGACACCGTGCCAGCAAGTGGCTACATCGATGACCGGTCTCCCGGACAGGGGCGCTCGCGGCCGCGTGCTGGGTTTACCTCCACCGCGCAGCGGACCGAGCTGACCGGCCCGTGGCGGTTCCGGCTGGCCGGGGGCCTGCGCGATCTCACCGACGGTTTCGAGTCGCCCGATTTCGATGACCGGGAATGGGCGACGATTGACGTCCCCTCGTGCTGGCAGATGACCGGTATCCCCGGGCTCCCGCGGTACGGGGCTCCTGCCTACACGAACGTCATCTACCCGTTCCCGGTCGACCCGCCGCGGGTGCCCGACGATAATCCCACCGGCGAGTACCGGCGTGAATTCGCCATCGCCGCTGACTGGCCGCTGGCTGGCACGCTGCTGCGGTTCGACGGGGTCGATTCGTGCTTCGCCGTGTGGCTCAACGGCCAGCTGATCGGTGACGGCAAGGGAAGCCGGCTGCCGACCGAGTACGACGTCAGCGCGGCGCTGCGGCCCGGACGTAACGTGCTGGCGGTCCGGGTCCATCAGTGGTCGGCGGGCAGCTACCTCGAGGACCAGGACATGTGGTGGCTGTCTGGCATCTTCCGACCGGTTCAGCTGCTGGCCAGGCCAGCGGGGAGCCTGCGCGATTTCTTTGTTCATGCCGACTATGACCATCGCACCGGGTCGGGCATGCTGACAGTTGACGTCACGGGGCCGGCCCGGCTGACCGTGCCCGGCCTTGGCATCATCGACGCCGATCCGGCCGGCCCGCACGTGCTGCCAGGGGTGGTGCCCTGGTCCGACGAGCAGCCCTGGCTTTACCCCGGCGAACTGGCCACGGACGTGGAGCGGATTCCGGTCCGCATTGGGTTCCGCCGGGTGAGCGTGGAGGACGGCCTGCTCACGCTCAACGGGAAGCCGGTTCTGTTCCGCGGCGTCAACCGGCATGAATGGGATCCGTATACCGGCCGCGCCCTCAGCCGGGACACCATGCTGGCCGATGTGCTGCTGATGAAGCGGCATAACATCAACGCCGTCCGGACCAGCCACTATCCTCCCGACTCTCATTTCCTTGACCTGTGCGACGCGCACGGGCTGCTGGTGATCGATGAATGTGATCTGGAGACCCACGGTTTCGCCTTGCTCGGGTGGCGGGGGAATCCCAGCGACCATCCGGCCTGGCGCGCAGCATACCTGGACCGGGCCGAGCGAATGGTCGAACGGGATAAGAACCACCCGTGCGTTATCGTCTGGTCGCTCGGCAACGAGGCAGGGACCGGACAGAACCTGGCGGACATGGCCGCCTGGATCCGCGGCCGTGACCCCGGCCGGCCTATCCATTACGAGGGTGATCACGAGAACTGCGCCTATACCGACGTCTTCAGCATGATGTACCCCGGCTACGAAGAGCTGGCCGTCATCGGCCACCGGCAGGAACCGCAGACCGCCGATCCCGCGCTTGACGCTCACCGCAGGCAGCTTCCGTTCATCATGTGCGAGTATGCCCACGCCATGGGCAACGGTCCCGGGGGCCTAGCCGACTATCAGGAGCTGACCGATGCGCACCCGCGGCTGCAGGGCGGGTTCGTGTGGGAGTGGATCGACCACGGAATCGCCCAGCGCATTCCCGCTGGTCACGGGCGGCCGGCCCGGGACCGCTTCGCCTACGGCGGTGACTTCGGCGAGGCAGTGCATGACGGCAATTTCGTGATCGACGGCCTGGTCTTCCCCGACCGCACCCCGTCACCGGGCCTGGCCGAATACAAGAAGGTCATCGAGCCGGTTCGCATTCGCCTCGACACCGGGGGCAAGACCATCACGGTCAGCAACCGCCACCACAGCCGTGATACGGGCTACCTGCGCTGGCGCTGGCTGCTTGAAGACGAGGGCGACCCGCGGGCTGACGGGGAGATCGTCATCCCCTCGATGCCCGCGGGCGAGAGCAGCACGGTCCCGTGGCCGCGGGAGCTCGCCACCGCGGCGGGGATTCCCGGCGCGGGCGAGCGCTGGCTCACCGTGACCGCCAGCCTCGCCAAGGACGAGTCATGGGCGAGCGCGGGACACGAGATCGCCTGGGCGCAGGCCGGGCTCGACGGCCGGCCTCGGGCCAGGCCGCGACCCGGGGCCGACCGCCCGGCCGCCAGCCGTGGCGATGGTCGCGCCATCAACATCGGGGACGCGGAATTCGATGCGGGCACCGGCCTGCTGCGGCGGCTGGGGGACTTCCCCGTCGGCGGCCCGCGGCTGGACCTGTGGCGCGCCCCGGTCGACAACGACCTGCTGGGATCCCGCTCCGGAACGCCGGTGGCCGACGCCTGGCTCCGCATCGGCCTTGACCGCCTACAGCACAAGCTGCTCGGCCTTGACAGGACCGCGGACGGCCTGCTGCTGCGCACCCGGGTCGCCCCGGCGGGCGCCGACATCGCCATGCTCGCCGACTATCGGTGGGAGGCGGACCCGGGCGAGCACGGGCGGATCCTGCTGACCGTGCGCGTACGGCCGGCGGGAACCTGGCCCTGCCCGCTCCCGCGGCTCGGAGTCGGCATGACCATACCCGGCACCCTCGGCGAGGTTTCATGGTTCGGGCTGGGACCCGGCGAGGCCTACCGGGACAGCACTGCCGCGGCCAGGGTCGGACGCTACGCCAGCACCGTCGACGGCATGCAGACCCCCTACGTGCGCCCGCAGGAAAACGGGAACCGCAGCCAGGTCCGCTGGGCGCGGCTGACGGCCGCGGATGGCGCGGGCCTTGTCATCAGCGGCAGGCCCTGGTTCGACCTCACCGCGAGGCGGTGGAGCACCAGGGCCCTGGCCGCCGCCACGCACACGGACCAGCTCGAGCCCGACGGAACGGTCCACCTCAGCCTCGACGTCGGCCAGCACGGGATCGGCAGCGCGTCGTGCGGACCGGAACTGCCCGACAGATACAGCCTGACCCCGGGATCCGCCACGCTGACGGTCGGGCTGGCGGCCTGCTGACCTGTCACCTGGGCTCCGGTCGCTGGGCTCGCTTCCGCAGCTCGGGTGTAACGAGTTCGCATGGGGGTCTTGACTCAACCAGATGACTACGTAGACACTGACGGCCATAGCTGGATGACTACGTAATCACGACGAAGTGAGAAGGTACGGCAATTGTCGGCTGAAACCGCCCAGAGTGCGCCGGATGCCCGGGGAAACGGCGCCCGCCGCCCGGGCGGCATCGACGTAGCCCGACTGGCGGGGGTATCCCAGAAGACTGTGTCGCGGGTGTTCAACGACGAGCCAAACGTCACCGAGGACACCAGGAACCGGGTGCTAGCGGCGGCGCGGCAGCTCGGCTACCGGCCCAACGGCGCCGCGCGGGCGCTGCTGACCGGGCGCACCTACCGCATCGGCGTGGTGTCGCTCGGCGCCGCCTACTTCGGGCAGTCGGACCTGCTGGTGGCGCTTGAGCAGGCCGCGCGGGGCAGCAGGTACGCGCTGAGCATCGCGAACACCTTCGGGGCGGACCCGAGCGGGCTGGCGGCGGCCGCCGGGCACCTGCTCGGGGAGGGAGTGGACGCGCTCATCTTGTCTGAGCCGATCGACGACCGCGGCGAGCCCCTGGAGGTTGACGTGCCCGTCCTCATGCTGGGCACCGCCCCGGCCGTCCGCGCCCCGGTCGTGCTCTCGGTCCACGCGTCGGAGGGCGGCGAGGCCGCCGCGGCGGCGACCCGGTACCTGCTCGGGCTCGGCCACGCCACCGTCCATCACATCGCGGGCCCGCGGCGCTGGTGGGCGGCCCGTGAGCGGACCGAGAACTGGCGGGCGGTCCTGACCGCGGCGGGCGCCGGGATACCCGAGCCGCTCGAGGGCGACTGGTCACCGGACAGCGGCTACCGCATCGGCCGGATTCTGGCCCGCGACCGTGACGTCACCGCGATCTTCGCCGCCAACGACGAGATGGCGATCGGGGCCATCCACGCGCTGCACGAGTCAGGCCGTCGAGTACCCGAGCACGTGAGCGTGATCGGGTTCGACGACATCCCGGTCGCCGCCCACGTCACCCCTCCGCTGACCACGTTCCGTTCGGACAACGTCGCGCTCGCCGCCATGAGCTTCCGGTACCTCACCGACTACCTCACCGACCCGGAAACCCCGCCGCCTCCCCCGCCGACCCACAAGCACGACCTCGTGGTCCGCCGTTCGACCGCCGCGCCCGGCGGCGTGAGAGGAGGGACGCCAAGCCACTGAAGACGTGCGGCCACTTAAGCGGCATCGCCAGCCGCCTTCACCGGACCCTGACGCTGACAACACCTGGGCCGGCGAAAGCAGCTAGCACGGAACCCTGCCTCCCGAGCGCACCCGCGCCGCGAAGCATCATTCAGAGGAGAATCCCCATGCAGACTCCCGCCAGACACTTTACCCGCCGCGGGGCGCTCGCCGTAACCGCCGCCGCAGCGGCGGGAATCGTACTCGACGCCTGCTCAAGTTCCGGCTCGTCCTCGCCTGCGGCCACGACCGCGGCCGTCACCCAGGCGGAGATCGACAAGGCGATGAAGACGCCGACCACGCTGACGTTCTGGACCTGGGTGCCGGACATCAGCCAGGAAATAGCCGTCTTCGAGCAGCAGTACCCGGCCATCAAGATCAACGTCGTCAACCCCGGCCAGGGCACGCCGCTATACACCAAGCTGCGCACTGCCCTGGACGCGGGCAAGGGCACCCCGGACGTGTCGCAGGTCGAGTACCAGTACATTCCCACGTTCGCGATACTAAACGCGTTCGTGGACCTGCGCCCGTACGGCGCCGCCGCGCAAGCCGAGAAGTTCGTCGGCTGGGTGTGGGATCAGGTGACCGGGCCGAACGGTGAGATCTACGCCTACCCGCAGGACACCGGCCCGATGGGGCTGCTGTACCGCGAGGACATCTTCGCCAAGCACGGCATCTCGGTGCCCGCCACCTGGGACGATTTCGCGGTGGCGGCACGCAAGCTGCACGCCGCCGACCCCGGCGTCTACCTCACCAACCTGGCCGACAACGAGGTCGCCGCCTGGCACGGCCTGATGTGGCAGGCCGGCTCCCGCCCCTACGCCGTCAACGGCACCACCATCGGGCTCGCGCTCGACGACACGGCATCGAAGAAGGTCGCGGACTACTGGGGCGGGCTGGTCTCCGACGGCCTGATCTCCACCGACCCGGACTTCACTAGCAACTGGTACCAGGGGCTTGGCACCGGCAAGTACGCGTCCTGGCTGACCGGGGCGTGGGGCCCGGCGTTCCTGGCCGGCGCCATCAAGTCGACCGCGGGCAAGTGGCGCGCGGCCCCGCTGCCTCAGTGGAACACCAAGCAGCCGGTGGCGGGTAACTGGGGCGGGTCAACCAACGGGGTCATCAAGGGCACCCCGTACCCGATCGCGGCCGCGAAGTTCGCCGAGTTCCTGAACACCAACCCGCAGACCACGGCGATGTTCAACACCGAGCAGAACCTGTTCCCGTCACTGAAGTCGCTGCTGAACAGCGCCACGTTCTCCAGTTACAAGGTCCCGTTCTTCGGCGGCCAGCAGGCCAACGCGTTGTTCGCATCGATCAGCGCCACCGTCAACGTCGGCTGGCAGTGGCCGCCGTTCCTCGACCAGTCGGTCACGGACTGGACGTCCACGGTCGGCAGTGCCCTGGCGGCCAAGGCCGACGTCGCGGCCGCCACGAGCAAGTGGGAATCCGAGGTCGCCAGCTACGCCAAGACCCAGGGTTTCAATGTCACCGCCGCCTGAACAGGTGCTGGACTCCCGCCTTGCCAGCGGGAGTCCGCCCCGCCTCACCGCGCCCCGGCGGAATCGCGGCGGGCGCGGGATGCACCACCATCGTTATGGCTACGTCTTCGCCGCGCCTTTCCTTGCGTGCTTCGCGCTGCTGTTCGTGCTGCCGCTTGGCTACGCGTTCTACCTCAGCCTCTTCAAGAACCAGCTCGTCGGCGGCACGGTATTCGCCGGGCTGGCGAACTACTCCAGGGCGCTCACCGACGGGCTGCTCCTCGCGGGCGTCGGCCGGGTGTCGCTGTTCTTCGTCCTGCAGGTCCCGCTCATGCTGGCGCTCGCGCTGCTCGCGGCACTGGCGATCGACAGCGGGCTGCTCCGGCTGACCCGGCTGATCCGGCTTGGCATCTTCATCCCGTACGCCGTGCCGGCGGTCGTCGCCACCCTGATGTGGGGCTACCTGTACGGTCCCGACTTCGGGCCGGCGGCACAGCTCGCCGCTAAGATCGGTGTCACCGCCCCGGACTTCCTCGGCAACACGCTGCTGCTGCCCGCCATCGCGAACGTCGTCACCTGGGAGTTCACCGGGTACAACATGATCGTCCTGTACGCGGCGCTGCGCACGGTCCCGCGCGAACTGTACGAGGCGGCAGCGGTCGACGGGGCGGGCGCGTGGCGGATCGCCTGGAGCATCAAGGTGCCCGCGCTGCGCCCGGCGTTGCTGTTGTGCCTGATGTTCTCGGTGATCGGAAGCTTCCAGCTGTTCACCGAGCCGAACCTGCTGCAGACGCTCGCGCCGACCGTCATTGGCGCCGGGTACACGCCGAACCTGTACGCCTACAACCTCGCCTTCATCTCGCAGGAACCGGACTACGCCGCCGCGGTGTCGTTCCTGCTCGGGCTGGTGATGGTGATCATCTCCTACGTGGTCCTGTACCTTGCGGGGCGGAGGTCACGCCGATGAATGCCCCGCGCCCAGTGACCACGCTGCGCGGCCGGAGCAACCTGCTGACCCTCGCGATGCTGGTGTTCCTGGCCTACGCGTTCTTCCCATTGTTCTGGCTGCTCGTCTCGTCGACCAAGACCACGGGCGACCTGTTCTCAACGTTCGGCCTGTGGTTCGGGCACCGTTTCGCGCTGCTGGACAACATCCGGCAGACCTTCAGCTACGCCCACGGCGAGTACCTCCGCTGGCTCGCCAACACGTTTGTCTACTCCGTGACAAGCGCGCTCGGCGCTGCGTGCCTGGCCACCCTGGGCGGCTACGGGTTCGCGAAGTACGTCTTCCGCGGGCGCGGCGCGCTGCTCGGGGCCGTGCTCGGGACGATCATGGTCCCGGCCACCGCGCTGGCCATCCCGACGTATCTGCTGTTCAGCAAGGCCGGCCTCGTCAATACGCCGTGGGCCGTCATCCTGCCATCGCTGGTGAGCCCGTTCGGCTTCTTCCTCATGTGGGTCTACGCACGGGACGCTGTGCACGACAGCCTCCTCGACGCGGCACGGATCGACGGCGCCGGGGAACTGGCGATCTTCTTTCGCGTGTCGCTGCGCAGCCTGGTGCCTGGCTTCGTCACCGTGGTGCTGTTCACGCTGGTCGCGACGTGGAACAACTACTTCCTGCCGTTGATCATGCTCAGCGACCCGAAGTACTTTCCCGTGACGGTAGGCCTCAGCGTCTGGGAGTCGCAGACCGCCGGCGGCGGCGGGTCGAACTCCGCGCTGCTCTCCATGGTGGTGACCGGATCCATGCTGTCGGTGATCCCGCTGATCGTCGCGTTCGTCTTCCTGCAGCGGTACTGGCAGTCCGGCCTTTCCGCGGGTGCCATCAAGGAATAAGGGCTCATGCCATCACTTCCCGCCCGCGTGCTCTTCGGCGCGGCCTATTACCACGAGTACCAGCCCGGCCGGAGCCTGGAAGCCGACCTCGGCCTGATGGCCGACGCCGGGTTCTCCGTGATCCGGGTCGGCGAGTCCGTCTGGTCCACCTGGGAACCCCGCAACGGCGAGTTCCAGCTCGACTGGCTGAAGCCGGTCCTCGACGGCGCGCACTCCCGCGGTATCTCCGTCATCCTCGGCACCCCGACCTACGCGGTGCCCCCGTGGCTGGCCAGGCAGTACCCGGAGATCGCGGGCGAGCGCCGCACCGGGCAGCCGATCGGCTGGGGCGCCCGGCAGGAGGCGGACTTCACGCACCCGGCCTTCCGCTTCCACGCCGAGCGCGTGATCCGGCAAGTGGCCGGCCGCTATAGCGGGCATCCCGCCGTGATCGGCTACCAGGTGGACAACGAGCCGGGACTGGAGCTGCTGCATAACCGCGGCGTGTTCCAGCGGTTCACCGACGAGCTGCGCCGCCGCTACGGCAGCGTCGACCGGCTCAACGAGGAGTGGGGCCTGGCCTACTGGTCGCACCGGCTGTCATGCTGGGAGGACCTGTGGCTGCCCGACGGCAACGCCCAGCCGCAGTACGAGCTGGCCTGGCGCCGCTTCCAGGCGCAGCTCACCAGCGAGTTCATCTCCTGGCAGGCGGCCATCGTCCGGTCGCTCGCCCGCGAGGACCAGTTCGTCACCACCTGCCTGTCCTATGACCGGGCTGCCGTCGACGACGTTTCGCTGGCTGGGAAGCTCGATGTCACGGCCGGAAACGCCTACTACGTGATGCAGGACGGGCTGTCCCGCCCGGACACCCGCGCCGCGGCGCATACCTGGACGACGGACGGGGTCTGGGCCTTGTACCTCACCGCCGACCGGATGTTCGCCTCGCGGCAGGAGCCGTTCCTGGTCACCGAGACCAACGCCGCCTCCATCGGACCGTCGTGGGACAACCGGCCCGCCTACGACGGGCAATGGCGGCAGGCCGCCTGGGCGCTGGTGTCGCGCGGCGCACGGATGATCGAGTACTGGCACTGGAACACGCTGCCCTTCGGCACCGAGACCTACTGGGGCGGGATCCTCCCGCACGGTGGGCGGCCCGGGCGCGTCTACCGCGAGCTGTCCCAGCTCGGCCGCGAGCTCGCCCGCGCGGGCGAGCTGGTGGCGGGGGTGATTCCCGACGCCGACCTCGCCATCGTCTACTCCCGGCCGAGCCAGTGGATCATGCAGAAATACCCGCCGCTGGCAGGTGACGACGGCAGCCCGGACAACCGTGCCTACCAGGGACTGCTCGAACCGTTCTACCGCGGTGCCTTCGACGCCGGGCTGCGGGCGCGGATCCTGCACCCCGCCCAGCTCGGCGACGTCACCGCCGCAGTCCGCGCGTACCCGCTCCTGATCGCCCCGGGGCTCTATGCCACCGACGACGACACGCTCGACTGGCTGCGGTCTTACGCGCTCGCCGGCGGCCACCTGGTACTCGGCCCGCGGACCGGCTACGCCGACCACGAGGCACGCGCCAGGGACGACCGGATGCCCGCGCGCCTGGCGGACATCGCCGGCGTCTGGTACGACGAGTTCAGCAACCTCCGATCCCCCGTCCCGGTCGCATCGGCTAATGGCGACCGGTTTCCCCTGCCGGAGAACGCGGTCGCGACGCGCTGGATCGACGGACTGCACGCCGACGGCGCGACGGTGCTCGCGCACTACGGCCATCCGCACTTCGGACGATGGCCAGCGATCACCACGCACCCGGCCGGCTCTGGCCGGGTCACCCACGTCGGGACGGTACCTGGCCAACCGCTCGCCGAAGCGATCCTCCGCTGGGCGTGCCCGGGGCGCAGCGCGGCCTGGCGTCAGGTCCCCGCGTCGGTAACCTCCGCCGGCGCGACGTCCGCGGACGGACGGCGGCTGCGTTTCCTGCACAACTGGTCCTGGCCGCCTGCCTCTGTCACCATACCCGTGACCTGCCAGGACGTGCTCAGCGGGAAGCGGATCGCGGCCGGCGACGACATCAGGCTCGGCGCCTGGGACGTCCGCGTACTCACCGAGGAATGACCTGCCGGCCGCGGTCCCCGGCGTCGCCGCGGCGGTGCCGGACGAGTCGGTCCTCCTCGCGCTGCAGGCCCCAGACGGTCGCGTGCTGGCCGGCAGCGCCGCGGAGCCGCTGACCGGGTACGGCTGGCAGAGCGCCCCGCTGACCCCCTTCACCATCGTCTCCGGTCACGCTCCGGCTGGCAGCCGGGACATCGTCATCGGGGCCGGGCTGGCCCAGACGGCAGCCCTGCGGCCCGGTGACACGGTCCGGCTCGCCGGGCGCGATCTTCCCCCGTTCACCGTCGCGGGCGTGGCCGCCTCGCCTCCGGGTGATACAGCCGACGACTGGTCGCTGTTCTTCACGAGCGCGGAGGCGACCGCCCTGTACGATCACCCGGGCCAGGCGGACCTCATCGGCCGCACCGCCAGGCCGGGCACGTCCGCGGCCGTACTGGCCGAGCGGGTCCGGGCGGCAGTCGCCGGCCGCGGCCTGACCGTGCTGTCGGGAGCGGACCTCGGCCAGGCCGAGAACCTCACCCTCCCTACCGCGAAGAACACCTTGTGGCAGCTGGGTACCGGCGCGGGCATCGACATCGTGCTGATCGCCTTGTTCGTCGTCGCCGGGACCGTTGAGCTGTCGGTCAACCAGCGCCAGCGCGCCTTCGCCCTGCTGCTCGCGGTGGGCGCGACCCCCGGCCAGGTCCGCCGGATGCTGATGCTGGAACTCGCGGTGCTCGGCGCGGCGGGCGCCGTGGCCGGGTACCTGCCCGGCATCGGGCTGGCCGCCTGGGCCATCGGAGGCTTGGCGTCCCATCAGCTCATCCCTTCCACCGCACACACCTGGATCAACCCGCTGGCCCTGCCCATCGTGGCCGGGATAGGGATTGTCATAGCCGAGCTCGCCGGGTATTTCGCGATCCGGCGGGCGTCTCGCCTGCCCCCGGTGACGGCGCTGCAGCAGGCAGGCAAAGAACGGCGCTGGCCGCGCCTCGCGCGGCTGCTGTTCGGCCTGAGCGCCTTCGGTGGCGGCATAGGCCTGCTCATCACCACGCTCGTGGCGCCGTTCAGCCCGATCGAGGAGATCGAACTGGCGCTGAACACCGCGCTGTCGTTCATGATCGGCGTCGCGCTGCTCGGACCGATGCTGGTCGCCGCCGCCGAGCTCGCGCTCCGGCGGCCGGTCAGGCTGCTGGGCGGTGCCGCAGGCCGGCTCGCGCTCGCCGACGTCCGGATACGGCCACGACGGGTCGCGTCCGCCGTACAGTCCGTCGCGCTCGCCGTGACCCTCATCGGGACCATCTACCTGGCCGACGCCACTCAGTCCAACGCCGCGGCTCTCCAGGGCAGCCAGCGGCTGGCCGCCAGCGCGGTGGTTTCCGTCCCCGGACCAGGGCTCGCTCCCGCCGCGCTGACCGCCATCAAGGACCAGCCCGGGATCGCGGACGCCGTCGGTCTCACTCCGGCCGCCGTCTTCGTTCCCTATCCCGGCAGCGACAACGCCGCGGGTGAGGCGATTACCGGCGGTCCGCTCAGCGCCGTCCTCGACCTGAAGGTGACATCGGGCAGCCTCAATGGGTTCGGCCTGGGAGACATCGCGCTCAGCAGGCTCGAAACCGGCAATAGCGCCGTGGACGTCCAGGTCGGCCAGTTCATCACCGCCTACCTCCCCGACGGGACTCCCTACCGCGCGAAGGTAACCGCCATCTATGACCGCTCACTTGGCTTCGGCGACGTCATCATTCCCGCCGACGCGGCTGGCGGCGGTCACCTAGGCACGCCGGCGCTGGGCGAGATCCTGGTCCGC
>Ga0302314_10015783_pt1 | contig 12812 bp, 11 predicted proteins | sample III_Palsa_N2_3_FD_200533 | JGI IMG/M metagenome (GOLD analysis project Ga0302314, IMG submission 200533) | Peat permafrost microbial communities from Stordalen Mire near Abisko, Sweden - III_Palsa_N2_3 | ecosystem: Environmental > Terrestrial > Soil > Palsa > Peat permafrost | place: Sweden...
TGAGGTTGGTGACGGCGCCGGGGTGAGTGATCATGTCCATGCCGATGCCGCTGGTGCGGGTGCGCTGGCCGTTGAGCATGCCGAGCATGATGGCGGAGATAGAGAGGATCATGATGACTTCGATGGCGACGGCAACCGCGCTGATCAGCGAGCGCAGAGGACGATGGACGAGATTACCGACGACAAGTCTGTTCATGTCCTACCAGTGTATGGGAGTGGGGAGAGACGCGCTGGTGGTCGGGTTTGGTTTCGTCCAAGGCGGAAGAGGACGTGCGCGAATCCGTGCTGTCTCTGAGGCGACGAGCTGGTTGCTGAACGGTTCAGTTGTGGCCGGTCGCTGAGCTTATTATGCCAATGCCATATCTTGACCTGCCGCAGTTTGCCGCGATAGCTTTCAATTGGCGATGTCCGGCTGGTACCTGTTGAATCGTTTGGAATTCATCGACAACCGGAGCGCCCGTTTTTGAGGTGAAATCATTCAGGAAATCAGCGATTCCGCTTCGGGGCTCGGCCAGGTGAATCAATACCTCCTTGTCCTGACAGCTACAGTCACACCGTTCGTTGGCGCGCAGGTACAGCGCAGCGATCCGGCTACGCGTCGTGAAGACTACAAGGCGGCGTTCCGATTCTGGCTGAACCATGCGGACCCGAGAATCAATCGCATTCTGTTTCTGGAGAACTCAGGAGATGATCTCGAGTTTCTGAAGGAGATCGTCGAGCAGGAGAACAGTTTTGCCAAAGACGTCGAATTCATCTCAACGAGTTCCAGTGTCATTCCCCCTGGACTTCACTATGGATGGGGTGAGCTGAAGATGCTCGACGAGGGGCTCAGGAGAAGCCGTCTCGTCAAAGAAACGTCCCATCTCCTTAAAGCAACCGGGCGGCTTACGTTTCCTGACATCAGCAGACTTCTGGATCGTACGCCGACGGGTTGCGACGTGATGGTGGAGTGCCGGATTCCAACCAGTTCGTATCGGAAGGGCCTGAACCTGATCCCGGCGATTCTGAAACGGCAGGGAGCTTATGTGAGTACGCAACTGGCGATATTCTCTCACCGGTTCTATCAGGGACGGATCCTCGGACTTGTCGATACGATGAAGCCGAACTGCTATCCGGGAATGATCGAGGAGCTTATCTACGATGAGCTGATTAAGATGGAGCACTCTGACGGGGTATACCTGCGTTTTCCGGTGAACTGCGATCCGTCCGGTGTTGGCGCAACGTTAGGAGACGTGTATGACTCGAAGACCAGGAGAGCGATCAGTCTGCTTCGCGCTGCCTTGAGGAAGACAGGACTGTGGTTTTAGATTTGATTCGCCGTTAGCTCCGGGCTGCTGTCTTTGTTGCCAACGCATCTCGCTTTACTCGCGTCGAGACGTCAATTGACGATGCCCTGAGAGGAACCGATGGGATGAATGCGACCCGGACGGTTTCGGACTGTGTTGAGGAAATGAATGGTTTTCTTCTTGTTCGGTCCTATCAGAATCTCGCCGACGATGGGCGTGAGATAGGTGACCGTCACCGCTGCGAACAGGATGCCGAGAGTCAGGAAGCCCATCAGATAAATGATGCCGCCAATCCCACCCTCAGGCGCGTAGTGGGAGAAGACGAGGACGACGAGGAGCCCCCACGGAGAGTTGCGGACATCGCCGCAGAGTGAATCGAAGAGGGTAAAGAGACCGATCCAGAGAATGGGAGCGAGGATAAGGATGCCAGTCCATTCCATCAGATGAAAGGCCTCCCCAGCGGGACTGAAAGAGATGCCTGTCGTGGTGTCGTCATCCTGGAGGCGGCCCATCTGATGGGCATAGATATTTCCGTAACCCTGGGTGGGTTTGTTCGGCCAGATGACGTGCGGAACGAAATTCGCAAATGCCATGTAGACGGGAGTGATACCTGCGACCACACCACTTTCGGTGAGCTCGTTAAGATCATCGTCGGGACCGATCATCTGGAGGCGGTCGAAGAAACCCTGATGTCCGTTGAAGTATCCCTGAGCCAGTTCATCATTCGTATCGGCTTCACCCTCAAGTTCGCTCTCGAGGAACTGTTCGCGAACGTATCCCAGATTGCCCAGAAGCGAGAAGGCAACGCCAACGTCCTCAGTGAAGGAATCTGCACGATAGACCCTCCCGTACTGCGAGTATGGAACAAGGTACTGAAAGAGGATGAAGGCTCCCAGAAGGCCGCCGGCAATCTGGGCCATGGATACTTTATAACGCTGGGAGGCTGCGGCGAAGAGCCAGCACGCAAAAGGGGTGATCATTCCTTCCTTGGAGAAGGAGAGTATCCCGGTAAAGAACAGGAAAGTGCCGGAGATAAGTATAGGGAGACTGACACTGCGGGTGCCTCCACTGCGCCGGATCGTATGGAGAGTACCGAGGAAGATAGACAGGATAAGAAAGTGATTCAGCTGATTCAACGCACTGAGGACCGAACCGCTGCCGCCGTGGGGTACGAACATGAGAACAAGCGTGAGAATCAGCCCGACCGCCATGCAGCCGACTGTGGCGTTTTGCATGTTGTCGTCGGTGACGAAGTCTGCCAGAAGAGCTCGCCTGGTGGTCAGTTTTTTGCTGATATAGGCGGCCACGAGAAGACCGCATATCCCGCAGAGGTAGACCGTGATGGTGATCGTGGGAACGGCAAGGTTGGAGTCTGCGGGTTCCCCCAGAACGGCCTTCCAGGTCAGCCCGATAATGACGCCGAGAACGGAAAAGAAAAAGATGTAGCTTCCGGAGGGACGTGTAAATCCGCCGGCCACGTTGAATCCCACGGCAGCAACGAGGATAAAGAAAAAGCTGCCCAGCGCGAACAGCGGAGCTGTTCCCTCATAAATCTGGAGCCCGGCGAGGACGGCCGCGAACCAGAAGACGGGCCAGAGAGAAACCCGTTCTGGACAAGGAAGGCGCACGCAGTCTCTTTTCTGGGTAGTAGCGGTTCAACACCGTAAGCCTGAGGCGACCAGAAGACTTCGAGTGTTGAATCTGAAGACCAAACTATGTTCGGTACAGAGCTTTAAGGGTGATGATAGCGGCTGGGAGGGGACGAGTCAAAGGCATCGAGGCCTGCGCCTGCCATCGCCAGAATGGATGTTCAGGATGAGATTTGCGCCGGCCTGCGCTGCTGGCGGCGGGCAGCGTAGAGATGAAAGCCGCGGATGAGACTGTTTCGAAGGCGAAGCGAGGGCTGCTCGACAAGATAAAAGGACAGCTCAGCGACGACGAGGATGGCGAGCCAGCTGAAGGGAAAGATGGTCAGCAGCCTGAGAGAGGAACCGAAGATGGCGGTGTTGTTCTCGTGAAGGAAGATGGTCTGCCAGAGATAGATGCTGTAGGAGAGCGCACCGATGTGGACGATGGGACGAGCGTTGAGTAGGCGGCCGACGGCAGATGCGGGGTTGCGGACGCACCAGAGGAGAAAGAAGGCGATGGCAGCTCCACAGATGGTGTAGCCGAAAGGAAACTGCCAGTAGTTCTGAAAGCGGGCTCCGATGCAGTCGGAGAGGAAGATGACGGCGGGGGGAATCCACCAGTATTTTGTGACTGCGGCGTAGACGCGCTCGAAGACAGGCGTGCCCTGCAGCAGGGCGAAGACGCAGCCGTACATGAGCGAGTCTGCGCGCATGTGAAAGCCGGCTCCGTTATGGATGTACGGGTTGTGCAGGCGGAAGCTGAGGACACGGACGACAGGCGAGATCGCGATGACGGCAAGCGCAATTTTTGCTGCAGCAAAGCGGCCCGCGTGACCGGGTTTGCGAAGGCAGTAAAGCAGAATGACCGGCCACACAAGATAGAACTGCTCTTCGATGCTGAGAGACCAGAAGTGCTCGACCGCCCACATGCCGGCGTGGACGTAGTTATGCACGAAGAAGAGAGCACTGAGAATGTCGACGCGATTGAGCGCCAGGCGCCCGGCCCAGCCGAGGAGGAGGAGCACGCCAATATAAGCGTAAAGCGGCGGCAGAATGCGCATGGCCCGGCGAAGATAAAAGCCGCGCATGCTGATGGAGCCGCGTTTCTGCTGCTCGTTGAGCAGAAGGCTGGTGATGAGGTAGCCGCTGATGACGAAGAAGATAAAGACGCCGGTGCCACCGTCGAAGATGGCGTACCAGATGAGGGAGACGTGGTGAGTGAGACTAAAGTGCTGAATGGTGTGAAGAGCAACAACGAGAAAGATGGAGAGCGCACGCAACCCATCCAGACTGGGGATGCGGGACATGGACGCCGCGCGTGGGGGGAGGGGTTCTGCAGACATGAATGGATCTCGTTGGGCTGATTATAGCGTGGCGCTGTGGAGCGGGCAGGGCATTCGCCCGAGATATACTAAGCGACAGAGCCCCCATTCCTTTCACGTAAAACCCTTGTGGAGCGTCGCATCGTAATGAGTTCATCTTCGCGTTACTTCGCTCCAATTGATTTCAAGACAAGATTTCCCGCCCTGGACGGCATTCGCGCGCTGGCCGTGACGATGGTCTTCTTCGCGCATTATGGCGGAGGATCCCATGGCGGGCACGTGTTGCGCATACTGGACGCGATTCGCAAATGCGGCTGGATGGGTGTGGATATATTTTTTGTTCTCTCCGGCTTTTTGATCACCGGCATTCTTTTCGATACGCGCAATGACCCGAAGTTTTTCAGACGGTTCTTCGCGCGTCGTACTCTGCGCATCTTTCCGGTCTTTTATCTGGTCTTCGCAGTCCTGCTTTTGCTGACCCCGATCTTTCAGTACCAATGGAGATGGCAGCACTTTACCTTTCTGCTCTACATTGGCAATTTTTTTGCGAATCGCGATTTCAATTTCTACACGCTGGTGAGCGGAAACCATCCTTCTGCTGTGGTCTTCCTGAGCCACCTGTGGTCGTTGTGCGTGGAAGAGCAGTTCTATCTTTTGTGGCCGATTGCGGTGTGGGCGATACGGGATCGGGTTCGACTGCTGTGGACGGCAGGCGGCATCTCGTTGTGCACGTTGCTGGCGAGAGTTTTGTTGCTGCACTTCCACCCGGTCTTCGCCAGTCGCTATATTTTGCGGACGCTGGTGTTTCGCCTGGATACGCTGCTGATCGGGGCGATGCTTGCACTTTTGCTGCGCGGCCCCGGTGCGGACTGGTGGCAGCGTCACTGCAAGTGGGCGCTGGCGGGATGCGGTACGCTGGTGGCGATTCTTCTGATTTCTTCTTCTAATCCCGATTCGCCGAGGATGCTCGGCTTCGGGCTTACGGTGATCGCGCTGGCGAGCGCAGGACTGATCGGCGTCACCCTGAGGCCGGGCTCGTTCGCCTTTCGATTGTTTTATCTGCGGCCGCTGCGGATTATGGGCAAGTACAGCTATGGGTTCTACATCTACCATCTGCTCTATTCGTGGGCCTGGATTCAGTTCCTGATCTTTATGACGCAGAAGACGCATTCGCTGGCGATAGCCGGGGCGATCTCTCTGACTTCAAGCTTTGTGATCACATTTCTTGTTTCGAAGCTGAGTTATGACCTGTTTGAGGTGCGATTTCTTCAGTATAAGAAGCACTTTGAGTACGATTCTGAGGTTGTGGAGCATAAACACGCGTTCACGACCAAATAAGGGGCTGATGGGCTCGGGGTTTTGTTGGGGTTGGTGTTGCCTGTTTTTTTTTGGGACAGAGAGTGTCATATTTGGCACAACTGCTTTGACTTGAAGAGAGTACGGGTCTATTCTTTCCTGAAATGAGGCGGGCAGGGCTACAGCCAGCCTGCGCTACCAGGGCTGAACGGAGCGAATGGAGAGGTTCTGCGACGAGCTGCGGTTTGAACGGGAACGGCGTCAGGTCTCGATCGAGACGATCTGCGAGACGACGAAGGTCTCGTCGCGCCATCTTCAGGCTCTGGAGGCGGGCAACTATGGGGAGTTGCCGGGCGGGGTGTTCCGGAAGGGGATTGTCCGGAGCTATCTCGGAGCGCTGGGGCTCGAGGAAATGCCGTGGATTGAACGGTTTGAGGCGAGTCTTCGAGAGAGTGGGGCGGCGACTGCCGAGACGGAAGACTGGGCCGAATTTGCTGAAAATGTAAGAAGAAACAGGGTGGGTTCGCGTTCGCAGACGAATCTGCGGTGGATGGGCGTGGCGATGATGGTCGCGGCGGTGATCGTTCTGGCGTGGTGCGTGTGGCGATTTGCGCTGCATGGGAGACTGGCCGGGTAGCTGGCGGGCTTCGTTTTGACCAGACATTTGAGCTGAACGGACGGAAAAACTTTACAAAAAAAGTGGAGGGCGGTTTGCTTCCGGATTTCGCTGTTTTGCTGGTGTTTTTGAGGGGGGTTGCGGGAAAAATGCGTGTTCGGTGTGGTCATTCTGTGGTGATTTCGTGGTGAAATCGTGGTGAAACGTGGTCACCTGGCGTGCGGTTTTTCGAAGACGAAAAATACGCCACTCTTTTCAACTATTTTTTGATGAGGCGCAAAAGCCTGGTTTAACCGGAGCTGACGGTTTTGCCGATGCCGGGGGCCACGGGTAGAATAGAGGGATTGTGAGCTGCCTGGGCTAACGGTCCAGGCAGAGAGTTTCCGGAGGAGTTTGTTTTGGCTAAACGCGACCGTTTTCTGTTTACGAGTGAGTCTGTCACTGAGGGGCATCCCGATAAGATTGCCGATCAGATTTCCGATGCGATTCTTGATGCCTGCCTTGCGCAGGACCCCTACAGCCGTGTGGCCTGCGAGACGCTGACCTGCACGGGTCTGGTGGTTATCGCCGGTGAGATCACGACGAAGGCTTATGTGGACTTCCAGAGCCTGGTGCGTGGAACGGTTGCGGCGATCGGGTATGACAACGCGCTGTATGGGTTCGATTCGAACACCTGCGCGGTGATCTCGACGATTAACAAGCAGTCCGGCGATATCGCCATGGGCGTGGATACGGGCGGCGCTGGCGACCAGGGCATGATGTTCGGCTATGCGACGAACGAGACGCCGGAGCTGATGCCGACGCCGATCTCGCTGGCGCACCAGTTGGCGCATAAGCTGAGCGAGGTTCGCAAGTCCGGTCTGATGGCGTATCTGCGGCCGGATGGCAAGAGCCAGGTGACGGTGGAGTACGACTCGAACCATAAGCCGGTGCGGGTGGATGCGGTCGTGATCTCGACCCAGCATGCCGAGACGGTTGGGAACGAGGAGCTGCGCGCGGACATTCTGAAGCATGTGATTCAGGCTGTGATTCCGGCGAAGCTGCTGGACCACGATACGAAGTACCACATCAATCCGACGGGCCGGTTCGTGGTCGGTGGACCGATGGGCGATACGGGTCTGACGGGTCGGAAGATCATCGTCGATACGTATGGCGGCATGGGACGGCATGGCGGCGGAGCGTTCAGCGGTAAGGACGCGACCAAGGTGGATCGCTCGGCGGCTTATATGGCGCGGTATGTGGCGAAGAACATTGTTGCGGCCGGGCTGGCGGATCGTTGCGAGGTGCAGTTGGCCTATGCGATCGGCGTGGCTGAGCCGGTGAGCGTGCTGGTGGATACGTTCGGCACGGGCAAGGTCGATGAAGACAAGCTGGAAGACCTGGTACGGAAGAACTTCTCGCTGACGCCGAAGGGCATTATCGAGGGTCTCGATCTGCGGAAGCCGATCTTCAAGGCGACGGCGGCTTATGGGCACTTCGGTCGCAAGGGCGACGGCTTTACGTGGGAGAAGACCGATAAGGCTGCTGCGCTGGCGGAGCAGGCCGGGGTTAAGCAGCTCGCGGCGAAGTAACTGTTTTTGAAACGAGAGAGGCAGGCCTTCGGGCCTGCTTTTTTTTGTCCTGCCGGACGGGCCCACTGCGCTCGGCCACCCCACAAACGAAGACCTGTTTGTGGGGACCCCGGTTCGGGCGACCACTTCGTGGTGGGTGTGTCTTGTCTTGCGGGGGTGAGCTGCATGGGGCCTCGCGTTGCTCGGCGGATGCATGATTCCGACCAGCGGGAGGACCGATGCTGTCTGGTTCGCCAAGACAACTTAAAAAGGCGTGCGAACGCCCGCCCTCCGCGCAGGAGGCCCGTCCGGCAGGACACTAGCTGGCTGGCACGGTGAGCGCGGCAGGATGTCTGCGGCTCCACCAGCCAAGGATGACACGACGGCAGGGCCGCTCGACACAGAGATGAAGGAGAACCGAGATCGGAATGACCACGGCAAGCTTCCAGACAGCGCCGAGGATCGTATCGCTGGCCATGAACGTTGATTTGACCCAGTCGTTATAGATGAAATGGACGAGATAAAGAGAGAAGCTGGCTTCACCGAGAAGGACCAGGACAGGAATCGAGAGGAGACGGGAGAGCCAGTTCGATTCGGCAAGACCGAGGATGATCATGGAGAAGAAAGGAAGGAGCAGGCCGTTGTGCAGCACGACGAAGGGGAGATGGTTCGCCAGCATGAGGGTGACCGCCAGGCAGACAATACCCGCGGCGGCCAGGAAGGATGCGGTCTTTGGGCGGGGACGGAAGTGGAGATAGAGCCATCCGAGGGAGATGCCTGCAAGGAACTGCGGGAGCGCGAGGATAGGAAGGCGTCGCACACGGAAGATCTGATTGGCCGCGGCAAGCGTGGAGTTGGCGTTCTCCGTCCAGGCCGCAGCTGGGTAGAGTTTGAGGCACAGCAGAGGGACAGCGAGGGCGAGAAGCCACATGACAGCGAGGGTGAAGATTGCGCGTTTGGCGGTGGAGGGCCGGAGGCGCAGGAAGATGAAGGGGAAGACGAGATAGAAGAAGGCTTCGACCGAGAGGCTCCACGCGGGGACGTTGAAGAAGTTGACCATGCGAATGGACCATGACTGGAGCATCAGGAGATCGGCAAGGTAGGCGAGGATGTGAATTTTGTTGTGGAACTGGCTCCTGCTGAGATACCCGGCGACGATCATGCTGACGAGATAGACGGGATAGATTCTGGCGAAGCGCGCGATCCAGAATTTGAGGGGGTTGCCTTTGCCGCTTTCGTATTCGCGGGCGTGGCTGTAGGTGAGGATGAAGCCGGAGAGCAGGAAGAAGAAGCTGACGCCGGTGTAGCCAACGCTCATCGCGGGCGCGAGTGGTCCCCAGAGAGAGAAGGGGCGGACCATGTGGTAGAGGGCGACGTGAAGGGCGGCAAAGAATCGAATCGAGGTGAGGGCCTTGATGTTTGGAAGCCGCGGTACGCCAGGCGTGTGGCCAGGGCTGCGAGCGTCCATTATCTGCTGCAATTCCATGAAGCAATCCTCCGTCGTAGAAGTGAGGTGTTATTCCGGCATCGACTGAGGCGTGAATTGCGTCGAACGAAACCCTTCTGCCCTGAGTGTGTATGGTAAATCATTCAGTTGCTGTTTTTAGACGGTCGGCCCGGGGGTTGAGGCTCGCCCTGGGGGAGACAGCGATACTGCCGGGTGCCGCTGAATTGCATCTCATGAAGTAGCAACCCCAGTAGAAGAGAGGGTTTTTGATGCTTATAAAGTCTGAATACGATATTCAGTTTTATCTTCCTGTGCCTACGCCGATGGTGGCGATGCTGCATCTGCATCCGTCGCTGGAGCCGCAGGTGCGGGCAGGCAATGAACTGAAGATTGAACATATCGACCGTGAGAAGACGACCGTGGTTGCGGCTTCGGAGTACCACGATGTGTATGGAAACCGATGTACGCGGTTTGTGACGCCGGTGGGCGCGGTGCGGTTGAGCGGGATGAGTATTGTCGAGTCGGAGGGGCTGGCCGATCCGATTAATGCTCATGCGCAGCAGGCTGCGATAGAGGATCTGCCGTCGGAGGTGCTGCAGTTTTTGCTGCCGAGCCGGTACTGCCAGGTGGATCAGTTTGCGGCGATTGCCCAGGACCTGTTTGGGTGGATGACGCCGGGGTGGACGAGGGCTTCAGCGATTCGGGACTGGGTGCATGAGAAGGTGACGTTCAACTACAAGACGGCGAGACCGACCAAGACGGCGATGGATGTTTTTACGGAACGGATTGGGGTGTGCCGGGACTATCAGCATCTGGCGATTACGCTGACGCGATGCCTGAATATTCCGGCGCGCTATGTGACGGGATATCTGGGGGATATTCGCGCGCCTTATAGTGGGGCGGGGGATTTCAGCGCGTGGTACGAGGTGTTTCTCGATGGGCGGTGGATGACGATGGATGCACGGCATAATGAGCCGCGGGTCGGGCGGATTCTGATGGCGACGGGAAGGGATGCGGCGGATGTGGCGATTACGACTTCGTTTGGCAATGCGGTTCTGACGAACTTTTATGTCGACAGCTATGAGGTGCTGGAGGATGGGACGACGGTGCCGAGTCTGCCGGGTGGGGCGGCGGCGCAGGAGCAGATGGTGACGGGGATGAATCGGGGATCGAGTGGCGCGGTTCAGGGCCGGGCGGAGTAGAAGGTGTAGACGGCGGTGTAGGGAGAGCGGGTGAAGTCTCCCTGGTGGTCCGCGTCGCAGCCGGTGGTGGGGGCGATGCCGCCGTGGGTGTCGGAGCGGCGGATGAAGTCGACTGTGGTGAGGATGCCGGTGCGCTGGGGATTCGCGGCTTTGAGAAGGAGCCAGGGGATGGAGCCGGCGTCGGGTGATGGGGATTTTTGCTGCACGATGCCCTGGATGGAGCTGCCGTCCTGGTAGTTCCAGATGGGGCCGTCGCCGTGGGTGGCGACTTCGGTGTTGGCGTCGTTGAACAGCCTGGCGGTGGGGGCGAAAAAGACCCACTGGAAGGCGCTGTCGACACGCTGGCAGACGTAGATCTGCGAGCCGGTGGCGTGAAGGGTGAGGATGGGATGTTCGGAGGGCGGGGGCTGGGTTTGGTCCTGAGCCAGGGCAGTCGACGCGAAGGCGATGCAGAGGGCGGAGAGAAGAATCGTTCGGACGGAGCTTCGCATACGTCGAGTTTAGCCTGCGGGGATGTTTGATCCAATCACGACCAGGAACCTTTGTGTTGGGCGGCGTTCTGCTGGTTGAGCGGGATGAGGATACACGATGCGAGTTTGCGTGAACGAAACGGAGTGTGCCGGATCGCAGTCGATGGGAGGATACTGGAATGACGATGATTGGTTCAGACAAGACGACGGTGGTTCCGAGCTACTTTCCCGGAAAGCAGTGGCAGCAGGTGCTGGAGCGGGATGCCAGCGCCGATGGGCAGTTTGTGTATGCGGTGAAGTCGACGAAGGTTTACTGCAGGCCGAGTTGCGCGAGCCGACGGCCTAACCGGAAGAACGTCAGCTTCTTCCCTACCCCGGCGCTGGCTGAGGCTGCGGGGTATCGGGCCTGTATGCGGTGCGAGCCGGACAGAACAGAGGCGAAGGCCGATCCGCAGGCGGGAGCGATTGCCGCGGTGACGGAGTATCTGAAGGACCATGCGGAGGAGCGGACGCGGCTGGCCGATGTTGCCAAAGCGACGGGGGTGGGACGGCTGACGATTCTGCGGGGGTTCAAGCGGGTGTTGGGAGTGAGTCCGGGGCAGTATGCGAAGGAGGCTCGGCTGGCGAAGTTCAGAAGCAAAGTGAGGGAGCCGAAGAATGGTGGGACAAAGGCTCCGATCACGGATGCGATCTATGAGGCGGGGTTCGGGTCGAGCAGCAGGCTGTATGAGAAGAGCGCGACGACGCTGGGGATGACACCACGCAGGATGCGGGAGGGTGGAACGGGGCTGCTGATTCGGTATTGCACGGCGACGAGCCCGCTGGGGCGGATGCTGGTGGCGATGACCGATATGGGGATCTGCTCGATTGCGTTTGGACGGGACGATAAGGAGCTGGTGGCGGGGCTGCGGGAGCAGTTCTCGAAGGCGCAGCTGGTGCAGGCGAAGGGGAATACCGGGTGGCTGGCGGAGGCGGTGGCGTTTGTGGCGAGTCAGCTGGGAGAGCATCCGCTGGCTGCGACGTTTCCGCTGGATGTGCGGGCGACGGCGTTTCAGCAGAGGGTGTGGAAGGCGCTGCAGGGGATTCCACGGGGAGAGACACGGAGTTATTCGGAGCTGGCGCTGGCGCTGGGGTCGCCTACGGCTTCGCGGGCGGTGGCGGGAGCCTGCGGGGCGAACCCGGTTGCGATTGCGGTGCCGTGCCATCGGGTGGTGGGGAAGGATGGGTCGCTGACCGGGTATCGGTGGGGCGTGGAACGGAAGCGAAAGCTGCTGGAGGCGGAGAAAGCATCGTGATGAGTAAGGCGATGCCGGATAGTTTCAGGTGGGGGCTGGTGGCGAGCGTGAGCGTGCTGCTGCTTTCGCTGCTGCTGTTTGCGGGGAATGTTGGTGCGGGGTTTGTTTACTTCAACGAGAAGCAGGCTCCTGCGTGGGTTACGGTGCTGGGGGTGGTTTCGATCCTGGGGATTTGCGCGGGATTCGGAGGATTGTTTTTGCTGCTGATCCTGACTGCGGTGAAAGCGCACAGGGATGATAAGAAGCTGTCCTGAAGAAGGCTTACCACGGATTGGCACGGATGAGACGGATTTAAGAACAGGCAAAAGCAACGACGAAGTACAGGGGGCCTTCGCTGCGCTCAGGATGACAGCAAAAACAGCAACAGCAACGACAACGACAACAACAAAAGCAGATCCCTGACGGGATGACAAACCAAAGGACGAGCAAAAGCAACGACGCAACAGCGGTTAGGGGATGGCGGGTAGAGAAGCGGATTTCTCCACTGCGCCGCTGACATAGGGCGTGAGTAGCTTCGGTCGAAATGACAGTCGTTTTGGTGAAGGCAGGAGAACTGGCAACGGCAAACGATCTTTCGTTGTAGTTTTAACTGGTTCCGGGAAGCGGTGGAGCAGGGATGATTGAGACCGGCACGATGGAGACCAGCGGAGTGGATGGAAAGGCGCTGTATGCGAAGATCTCGTGGCGGCTGATTCCGTAT
>Ga0302314_10015784_pt1 | contig 12812 bp, 11 predicted proteins | sample III_Palsa_N2_3_FD_200533 | JGI IMG/M metagenome (GOLD analysis project Ga0302314, IMG submission 200533) | Peat permafrost microbial communities from Stordalen Mire near Abisko, Sweden - III_Palsa_N2_3 | ecosystem: Environmental > Terrestrial > Soil > Palsa > Peat permafrost | place: Sweden...
GCTATTGCAACATCGTCGGCCGCGTGAAGGACATGCTGATCCGCGGCGGCGAGAACGTCTATCCGCGCGAGATCGAGGAGTTCCTGTTCCGCCATCCGAAGGTGCAGTCGGTGCAGGTGTTCGGCGTGCCCGACGTGAAGTACGGCGAGGAGGTCTGCGCCTGGGTGGTGCTCAAGCCGGGCGAGGCCGCCACCGAGGACGAGATCAAGGACTTCTGCCGCGACCAGATCGCGCACTACAAGGTGCCGCGCTACGTGCGCTTCGTCGACGAACTGCCGATGACCGTCACCGGCAAGGCGCAGAAGTTCGTGATGCGGGACCGGATGATCGAGGAGCTGAAGCTGCAGCGCGCGCAGACCGCGTGAGCGCGCCTTTTCTGCCCGCCGCCACCGGCGCCGCTTCAGCGCGCAGATCGCCGCCCGCGGTGGATGGCGGGGCTGGCCCCTTGCTTCTCGCCGTCGCCGGAGCGCTCAGCGATCGACCGTGGCCATGCGCTCGGCCGAGTAGCGCGGGCCCTGCACCTTGCCGGGCGCCAGCGCGGCGCCGAGCGCGGCGACGACTTCCGGGCTCAGCTCCAGCGACGCGGCCGCGACGTTCTCTTCCAGCCACTTGCGGCGCTTGGTGCCGGGAATCGGCACGACGTCGTCGCCTTGCGCGAGCACCCAGGCGAGCGCCACCTGGCCCGCGGTCGCGCCGATGGACACGGCGATCTCGCGCACCTTGGCCGCGGCGGCCACGTTGGCGTCGAAGTTCGCGCCCTGGTAGCGCGGGTCGTCGTGGCGGAAGTCGTCGGCGGGCAGGTCTTCCGCGCGCTTGACCTCGCCGGTGAGGAAGCCGCGGCCCAGCGGGCTGAACGGCACCAGGCCGATGCCCAGCTCGCGCAGCGCGGGGATGACGTCGGCTTCGAGGTTGCGCTCCCACAGCGAGTATTCGCTCTGCACGGCCGTGACCGGATGCACCGCATGCGCCTTGCGGATGTTGGCGACGCCGGCCTCCGACAGCCCGAAGAAGCGCACCTTGCCTTGCTTCACCAGCTCGCCGACGGTGCCCGCGATCTCCTCGACCGGCACCTTCGGATCGATGCGGTGCTGGTACAGCAAGTCGATGTGGTCGGTGCCCAGCCGGCGCAGCGAGCCCTCGACGGCTTCGCGGATGTCGGCCGGGCTGCTCGCGCGCGCGCCGGGGATCTGCTTGCCGTCCTTGAACTTCCACGCGAACTTGGTGGCGATCGTGACCTCGTGGCGCCGGCCCTTCAGCGCCCTGCCCAGCAGCGCCTCGTTGGCGAGCGGGCCATAGACCTCGGCGGTGTCGAGGAAGTTGCAGCCGAGCTCGATCGCACGGTGCAGCGTGGCGATGGACTCGGTCTCGTCGGCCGGCCCGTAGGACTGGCTCATGCCCATGCAGCCCAGCCCGAGGGCCGAGACTTCCAGGCCCTGGCTGCCCAGCTTGCGTCGTTGCAAAGTCATCATCTCTCCGTTGAGCGGTGGGTGGTGCACGACTCTATGCCCGCCGCGAAGTCAACGTCTGCGTGAGGACTTGCCGCGCGGGTCGAGCTCGCGGATCCCCGGCCGGCACGGCAGGGGCCGGCCGATCAGCTCTCGTAGCGCAGCACGACATCCGACAACGGCCGCGCCACGCAAGGCAGCACGAGACCCTCGGCCTTCTCCTCGCGCGTGAGTCCCGGCCACTCGATCTCGTACGCGATCGACCCGCTGTCCAGCCGACACAGGCACGTCCGACACGTGCCCACGCGGCACGACGACCGCATCGGCGCCATCGCCCGCAGCCCGGCCTTCAGCAGCGACTCATCCGACCGCGCCTCGAAGCACTGGCCGTTCGGCAGCAGCGTCGCGTGGAAGACTTCGGACGAGCTCATTCCAGCGGCTTGAGCGACTGCAGCATCGTCGGGATCAGTTCGCTGACGGTGGGATGGATGTGCATCGTGCGCGAGACGGCGGTGTAGGGCAGGCCGGCGGTCATCACGTCGAGCAGGCAGTGGATCGCCTCGTCGGCCTCGATGCCCAGCAGTGTCGCACCGAGCAGGCGCTGCGTGTCGGCATCGACGAGCGCCTCGATGAAGCCGTCTGTCTCGCCGCGTTCGCGTGCGCGGCCCACCCGCGACATCGGCAGGTGGCCGACGAGCACGCGCTTGCCAGAGGCCTTCGCCGCGGCGCGCGACATCCCGATGCGCGCGAGCGGCGGATCGGTGTACAGCGCGTACGCTGGCACGCGGTCGCTCACGCGGCGCGGGTCGTCGTCGAGCAGGTTGGCGGCGACGATCTCGTAGTCGTTGAACGACGTGTGCGTGAACGCCCCGCGGCCGTTGACGTCGCCCAGCGCCCAGATGCCGGGCACGTCGGTGCGCAGCTGGTCGTCGACGGCCACGCTGCCGTGCGCGTCGCGCGTGACGCCCGCGCGCGCAAGATCCAGCGTCTCGGTGTTCGGTCGGCGGCCGATCGCGACGAGCAGGTGGCTGCCGTTGATGCGCCTTCCGTCGACGACCAGCACGATGCCGGCGCCATCGCGCTCCAGCGCGGTCGCGTTCGCACCGGTCATGAAGTCGACGCCGTCGCGCTCGAGCACGGCCTTGACCGTCGCGGCCGCGTCGTCGTCCTCGCGCGGCAGCAGTCGTTCGCCGTGCTCGATCACCGTCACCGCGCTGCCGAAGCGCGCATACACCTGGGCGTATTCGAGCGCGATGTAGCCGGCGCCGAGGATCACGAGGTGCGTGGGCAGTTCCTGCAGCGCCATCAGCGATTCGCTGGTCAGGAAGGGCACGCCGGACTGCGCGATCCAGTCGGGCACGACCGGCCGCGCGCCGACGTTGAGGAAGATGCGCGGCGCCTGCAGCACCTGGCCGCCCACCTGCAGGCTGTCCGGGCCGACGAAGCGCGCCGCGCCGCGCACCAGGCTCAGGTTGGCGGTGCCCGCGATCCAGCGGCCGAGGCCGTCGCGCGAGCCTTGCACGACCTTCATCATGCGTTCGCGCACCGCGGCGTAGTCGATGGAGACCGGGCCGGCGACCCGCACGCCGAAGTCGGCCGCGTGCTTCGCGACCCACGCGGCGCGCGCGCTCGCCACCAGCGCCTTCGTCGGCGTGCAGCCGTTGTTGACGCAGGTGCCTCCGAGCTCGCCGCGTTCGACGAGCGCGGTCTTCCAGCCGTGTTCGGCGAGGCGCACCGCCAGCGACGGCCCGGCCTGGCCGCTGCCGATCACGAGGGCGTCGAACGAAGTGGTCGTCATGTCGCGGTTCCTTTCGGGTCGAGGGCCGGCTGGCGGCCCGAGATCAGCCAGCCGGCGCTCAGCGCGGCGGCCAGCGCGAGGCCGGCGGAGGCGAGCATCGCGGCGCGGAAGCCCGCGACGAACGCCTGGCCGACGGCATCATGCACCTGCGCCGCCACGGCCGACGCCGCGTTCGCCGGCGGCGCGATCGCGCCCAGCTTGTGGCGCTGCGCTTCGACCGCGCCGGCCACGCCGGCGGGCAGCTGCGCGTGTGCCAACGCATCGTGCAAGCGCGCCTCGAACACCTGCGCCAGCACGACGCCGAGCGCCGCGATCGCCAGCAGGCCGGCGGCGCGCGAGACGGCGTTGTTGACGCCCGAGGCCGTGCCGGCCAGCTTCTCGCCGAGCGCGTTCATCACCGTGGTGGTCAGCGGCGAGATCGTGATCGTCATGCCCAGGCCCAGCACGCACACGGCGGGGAAGAAGGTCGTCCAGTAGCTGCCGCCGACGCCGGGCCGCGCGAACAGCGCGAAGCCGGCGGCGGCGATCGACGGGCCGACGATCAGCGGAATCTTCGCGCCCATCCGGTCGACCAGCGAGCCGGCCCAGCGCGAGAGCGCGAACATGATCGCGACGAAGGGCAGCAGGGCGGCGCCGGCCTGCGTCGCGGCATAGCCCTGCACCTGGATCAGGTTCAGCGGCACGAAGTACAGGCCGCCGCCGAGCGCGGCGTACAGCAGCAGCGTCAGCAGGTTCGCGCCGGCGAAGTCGCGGTCGCGAAACAGCTGCAGCGGCAGCATCGGACGGCGCACGCGCGCCTCTACCGCGACGAAGGCGGCGAGGCCCGCCAGTCCGGCCGCGCCCGCGATCGCCACCGGTGCGGCGCTCCAGCCGCGCGCGGGCGCCTCGATCAACGCGAACACGACGCCCGCCAGGCCCAGCGTGGCCGCGACGGCGCCGGCGAGGTCGACCGGGCCGTCGGCGGTTTCGCCACGACTCTCGGGCACCTTCGCGATGCACGCGATCAACAGCACCGCGCCGACCGGCACGTTCAGCAGGAACGCCCAGCGCCACGAGAAGTGGTCGACCAGGAAGCCGCCGACCACCGGCCCGACCGCCGCGGTGATGCCGCTGAACGCCGACCACGTGCCGATCGCGCGGCCGCGCCGGTCTTGCGGAAAGTTGGCGCCCAGCAGCGCGAGGCTGCCCGGCACCAGCAGCGCGGCGCCGATGCCCTGCAGCGCGCGCGCCGCGATCAGCTGGCCGGTGTCCTGCGCTGCCGCGCACGCCGCCGACATCGCCGTGAAGACGACCACGCCGGCCAGGAAGACGCGCTTGCGGCCGTAGCGGTCGCCGAGCGCGCCGCCCACGAGCAGCAGCGCCGCGAGGAACAGTGCGTAGGCCTCGATGAGCCACTGCGCGTCGGCGCCGCTGGCGTCGAGCTGGCGCTGGATGGCCGGCAGCGCGACGTTGACGACGGTGCCGTCCATGAACGCCATGCTGGAGCCCAGCACCGCGCTGACGAGCGTCCAGCGGCCCGCGCCGGCCTCGTTGCCGGCATGGTTCGAAGGGGGCGCGGCCGTCATGCGGCCATTCTCCGCCGCGCGCGCAATGCCCCTGCGCCGACGCAGGCGCGGCGCCTACTTCCAGCAGAAGCGCGCGTCGGCCTGCGTCCTCTTGCGCGCGTCGGCGAGCTGCGCCTGCACTTCGGGCCTGGCGAGCAGTTCCCCGTTGTGCGCGGACATCTCGCGCAGCTTGCCGACCGCATTGGCCAGCGCCGCGTTGCGATCCTCGGACTGCGCCGGCAGGTCGGTGTAGCCCAGCGCCTTGTACGGATGCGCGGCCACCCACGCGATCGCGCGATCCTCGCGTTCCTGGTGGCGCGCGATGTCGCACATCGCGTAGCCGTCCATCGTGGCGCCGATCGCGTCGATGAAGCCGCCGACGGTGTCGGCCACGCGCGTGAGGCGCAGCGAGCGCATGTCGAGCACGGCCTCCATCGTGAGGAAGCGATCGCGGCCGGCGTAGAACCAGAACACCGCGTCGTCGCGCAGGCCGACGTCGTACAGGCGGATCGCGAGCACCATCATCGTCTCGGGCGCGACGATGTCCGGCTTGGCCGCGATCGCGTCGCGCACCTTGCGGATGTCGGCCGCGCTGGTCGATGCGAGCAGCGCGTCGAACTGCGGATCCACGGCCACCTTGGGCGCCGCGGCGAAGGTGTCGCCGGCGGCGTAGTAGGGCAGCACGTAGACGACCAGCTGGCGCACCGGCTCGGCGGCGGGTTGCGGCTCGGACGCGGCTTGCGCGAGGACGAGCGTGGGCGCGGCGAGCAGCGCGCAGAGGATCAGGCAGAGGCGGGAGCGCATGGGGACGGGGGTTCCGGTTCGTGGGACTGCGGCGGCGATTGTCCCCGACGCGTGTTGCTGCCGCGTGAGCCGCGCGCGCAACACGACAAGTCCTTCGACAGCCGGGACTCAGGCGACGCGGCGATAATCATGGGCTCATGCGCAAGCTGCTGCTCACCCTTGTCCTGCCGTTCATCCTGCTGTTCTCGCAGCAGGGCGCGGTCACGCACGAGCTGGGCCACCTGGCCGAGGCCCTCGCCCGGGCAACCGACGGCCAGTCGACCTCCGGCCACCAGGCCGGCGACCTGCAGTGCGAGGCCTGCCTGGCCTTCGCGCACCTGGCCGGCGTGGCCACTGCCCATGTCGCGCATCCCGCTCTGCTGAGCTTCAGCTTCGCGGTGCCGGCCAACGAGGCGCCGGCGTTCATCGCCGCCGATGCGCCCACCGCGCGCAGCCGCGGTCCACCGCAGTTCCTCTGACGCCCTTTTCAGTTCGTTGACCCGCATGCCGGGCCCGCTTTCGCGTGGCCGCATGCGGTGCATCTGCATTCGTCTTCAGAGGATTTCACATGTTCGGCTTCAAGCACCGGAACTTGGCGCGCGCGCTCGTTCTGTCCGCACCCCTTTCCGTTTCTCTTCACGCGTTCGCCGACGGCGCCGAGGTGCCCGCGGTCGCCGCGTCCGCGCCTGCGACTGCCGCGAGCGCGACGCCGCCGTTCGCCAGGACGCAGGTCGCCGCGGCGGCGTCTTCCACCGCGGCCCTCGGCGAGCAGACGGTGGTCATCGACGCCGTGCGCCAGAAGCTCGATGCCGCGCGCAACGGGCTGTCGCCCGACACCGGCAGCAACATCTACAAGTTCGGCGAGGCCGACATCGACAAGCTGCCGATGGGCGAGGCCACGCCGCTGAACCAGGTCGTGCTGCAGGCGCCCGGCGTCGTGCAGGACTCCTACGGCCAGCTGCACGTGCGCGGCGACCATGCCAACGTGCAGTACCGCATCGACGGCGTCGTGATCCCCGAGGCGATCAGCGGCTTCGGCCAGTCGCTGGAGACGCGCTTCGCCGACAACATCGACGTGCTCACCGGCGCGCTGCCGGCGCAGTACGGCTACCGCACCGCGGCCATCGTCGACATCAAGACCAAGGCGCAGGCCCAGGGCGACAACGGCAGCGTCAGCTACACCGGCGGCAGCAACGGCCACAACGAGGAAAGCGGCGAGGTCGCCGGCGCGCACGGCCCGATCAGCTACTACCTCACGGGCTCGCTGCTGAAGGACGGCATGGGCATCGAGAACCCGACCGCCTCGCGCGCCGCGCTGCACGACCAGACCGAGCAGCGCAAGGGCTTCGGCACGCTGTCGTACGTGCTGGGCGACGACAGCCGCCTGAACTTCATGTTCGGCGTGTCGAACAACCACTTCGACATTCCTGACGTGCCCGGCCAGTCGCCGCAGTACCAGCTGGCCGGCGACCCGGTGGTGAACTCCGCGACGCTGGACGCGCGCCAGCGCGAGCGCAACGCCTTCGAGGTGCTGTCGTACCAGGGCCACGTGGGCGACTCGACCGACTACCAGCTCTCGTACTTCCACCGCGAGACCGACGTGCACTACTCGCCCGATCCGGTCGGCGACCTCGTCTTCGACGGCATCGCCGCCGACGTGATGCGCAGGAACACCGCCGACGGCGTGCAGCTCGACTCGAGCTACGCGCTGGGCAACACGCACACGCTGCGCGGCGGCATGTTCTTCCAGCACGAGCGCTTCAACGTCGACAACCTCTCGCAGGTGTTCCCGGCCGACGACGACGGCAACCAGACCAGCACGACGCCGATCTCGATCACGGACGACACTCGCCTGTCGGGCAACCTGTGGGGCGTGTACCTGCAGGACGAGTGGCAGCCGGTCAAGAGCCTGACGATCAACTACGGCGCGCGCTTCGACAGCGCCGACACCGTCGTCGCCGAGCACCAGCTGAGCCCGCGCCTGGGCGCGGTCTGGGACGCCAGCACGACGCTGCGCCTGCACGCCGGCTACGCGCGCTACTTCACGCCGCCGCCCACCGAGAAGATCGACACGACGTCGGTCGCGAAGTTCGCCGGCACCACCAACGCGCTGCCGTCGGACGCGGACACGGCGGTGAAGTCGGAACGCTCCAACTACTTCGACGCCGGCCTCGCGTGGGACGCCACGGCCACCCTGTCGCTGGGCCTGGACGCGTACGACCGCGAGGTGAAGAACCTGCAGGACGAAGGCCAGTTCGGCAACGCGCTGATCTACTCGGCCTTCAACTACGCGCAGGGCCGCGTGCGCGGGCTGGAGCTCACCGCCAACTACAAGCACGACGCGTTCGCCGCCTACGGCAACCTCGCGTTCTCGCGCGCGCAGGGCAAGGACATCGTCACCGGCCAGTTCAACTTCGATCCGGACGAGATCGCCTACATCGCCTCGCACTGGGTGCACCTCGACCACGACCAGGCGGTGACGGCGTCGGCCGGCGCGTCGTACCGCTTCGCGACGCAGACCACGCTGGGCGCCGACGCTCTGTTCGGCAGCGGCCTGCGCAACGGCTTCGCCAACACCGGCCACCTGCCGAGCTACACGCAGGTCAACGCGTCGTTGGACCAGGCCTGGAACTTCGGCGGCTGGCTCGGCCGCGTGGACGGCCGGCTGTCGGTGCTCAACGTGTTCGACCACGTCTACGAACTGCGCGACGGCACCGGCATCGGCGTCGGCGCGCCGCAGTTCGGGCCGCGCCGCACGATCTACGCGAGCGTGACCAAGTCGTTCTGACCGTTCCGGTCGTTCGACTCGACGGCGCCTGACGGGAACCCGTCTTGCCCGTTCCGGACACCACGGGTCGCCGCAGGAGGCGGCGGCCCGGGCAACGATCGGCGACATGGGGTCGCCGGCGCATCCTGGAGCCGTCCCCGATGAACTCGCTTGCTGCAAACCGTACCGTCGTCCGTCCGCTGCCCCCGCGCGGCGCCGCGACGCGCTGTTCCTACGTCGAAGACCTGAACTGGCCGGCCTCCCGGCCGGCGCCCGACAAGAAATCGCCGCGCCCGACCGAGGTGTGGGTGCCCGGCCGCAACGGTCGGTGGGACGGCGTCACGCCGACGCTGCAATGACCGCCTTCCGCGCGCGAAAAGGCCGCCTCATGGGCGGCCTTCGCTTTTGAGCCGCGACCGCGGCGCGGCGCTTACTTGCTCGCCGCCATCGCGGCGTCGCTGGCCGCCTGGGCGGCCGCGCTGGCGGCGTCGGAGCCGGCCACGGCGCTGGCGCTGCTGATGCTGTCCATCGGCGTCGAGGACGCGCCCATCGTGCTGGAGGCGCCGGCGTCGGGCGCGCTGGCGGCGCTGGTCGAGGTGTCGGCCGGCGGGCTGTTGACGTCCTCCTTCTTGCTGCAGCCGCCGAGGGCAACCTGCGAGGCCAGGGCGACCGCGAGGGTCAGGGACAGCGAGATCGAACGGGTCATGGCGGACTCCTCTTGGAGGTTGAAGGACGCGCCGCGGTCGCGGCCAGCCCGCTGTAGGGCATCCGGCATGCCCACCGCGGCGGGCGAGGCGGGTTCGTTCACAGGTTCTCAGCGGGCCGGGATCGCCGTCGCGCGTTGCGCGCGCAGCCGCGCCGCCGCGAACGGCGCGGGCTGCACATCGGCCTCCGGCTCGTGCGCGCACTCCACCAACAGCTTGCGCAGGCGCTCGACGGCGCGGTCCCAGCTGCACGAATGCGCAGAGATCAGCGCGTCGATGCGGCGCTGGCGGCGCAGCGGCCCGCGCTCGCACATCGCCATGCGGCAGGCCTCGACGAACGCGTGCGCGCCGTCGGCGATGTGCACGACGTGGCCGTGCAGCGCGACGACGTCGTGCACGGGCGTGCTCACCACCGACTTCTGGCCGGCCAGGTATTCCAGCGCCTGGATCGGCGCCGCGTGCCGCGCGCAGGCGTCGACCTTGAACGGCAGCAGGCAGACGTCCCAGTGCGCCTGCAGGTGCGGCAGGATCGAGTGGGTCTGCGCGCCCAGCCACGACAGGTTGCCGCGCTGCGGCAGCGCCTCGGGCGCGACGCCGCGCAGCGGGCCGGCCATGACGAAGTGCCAGTCGGGGCGCAGGTCGGCCACGCGGGCCAGCAGGGCGAGGTCGACGCGCTCGTCGACCACGCCGAAGCAGCCCAGCCGCGGATTCGGGATCGCGGCGTGGATGGCGCGCGCCGACACCGCCTCGATGGACGTGTCGCGCGCGTCCGGCGGCGCGAAGTGCGCCGCATCCACCGCGTTGGCGATGCAGTGCACGTTGGCGTGGCGGCCGCGATGCGACTGGTACAGCGACGGGCCGCCCGCGACCACCACGTCGGCCAGCGCCATCAGGCGCGCCTCGCGGCGGCGCAGGACGTCGCCGCCCGACGCGGCGGGCGTGTCGTCGTGGCAGTCGTAGACGACGCCGCGCGGATGCAGCGCCTCGGCCAGCGGCAGCGGGGCGGGCGTGTCGAGCCAGACCAGCGGCTCGACGACGGCGCGCTCGCGCAAGAACTGCGCGAGCAGGCCGCCGACGATGGGGAGCTGGTCGTCGTGGAAGCCGGCGGCGTCGCAGCGCGTGTGCGCGACCAGCACCTCGACGCCCTGGGCGACCTCGGTGCATTCGAGGTACGCGTCCTGGTGGGTCGTGACCGGTTCCTCGACGTAGAAGACGCGGTAATGCTTTGCAAGCCGGGTCAACAATTGTTGCGGTCGCTGCCAGTCGACATTCCAGCGCAGCGCGGCGAACACGACCAGCGGCGGCCGCGCCGACGAGCCGTCCTGCAGCGAGAGGCCGTCGGGCATGGCGTGCGCAGCGGGGAAGTTCATGGACCGGCTCCTGGTGCCTGCGGCGTTGGAAACAAGTTGTCGATGCTGTTGCGGCTGGCGGCTAAGCCGTCGCGTCCACGCGTCGATGCGAAGACCGGGAGGGTTCGGCAAATCGTGTGCCGCACTGCAACATGAACAGTTCGCGTGAGAGAATGGTTCCTACAGACGAGCTCCCGCCGAGTACCCCTCCGGGTTACCACGTAGAGGACGCAAACCCGGGCAACACGGGCCGTGCCGCCGAGAGATGGAGAACCTCCGGCAGTTTTCCGACTCGACGACGAGGATCTGCCGACCTGGCCTCACCCGCCGGCGTGGCGGCTCCGACGTCCGGATCAAGTGGAGAGGGCAAAGTGACAATCGTGATGAACGCGCCTGACAAGATAGGCAAATACCGGATCACCGGAGTCATCGGCGAAGGGGTCAGCGGCGTCGTCTACAAGGCGTTCGACCCCTCGCTGCAACGCGTGGTGGCGGTGAAGTCGCTGCACCTGAACCTGCCGGTCGACGCCCGCGCCGCGCGCGAGTTCGCGGGCCGGCTGGGCGAGCAGGCGCAGGCCATCGGCCGCGTCAACCACCCCGGCATCGTCAGCGTCCACCAGATCGACGAGGCCGACGGCCGCGCCTTCGTCGCGATGGAACACGTCGCCGGCCTGAACCTGGCGCAGTGGCTGTCGGTGACGCCGCTGCCGCCGCAGGCCGCGCTGCTGCAGGTGATGGACCAGCTGCTGGACGCGCTCGAGTGCGCGCACCTCGCCGGCGTGCGCCACGGCGACCTGAAGCTGACCAACGTCCTCGTCACCAGCGCCGGGCTCGTCAAGCTGACCGACTTCGGCCTCGCCCGCGCCGAGGGCCGCTCGGGCCTGCTGGCCGGCGTCGCGCCCGAATACCAGTCGGGCCGGCTGATCGACCACCGCGTCGACATCTATGCCGCCGGCGCCATCCTGTACCGCATGCTGGTCGGGCACGATCCGTACAGCCACGCGCTGGCCGACACCGCGGCCGACGCGCTCACCGGCAACCTGCGCCTGCCCAGCACCATCGCCGAGGCCCAGCGCCCGCCGGTCTTCGACGCCGTCGTGTCGCGCGCCCTCAAGCTCGATCCGGGCCAGCGCTTCACCAGCGCGGCCGAGTTCCGCGACGCCCTGCGCGACGCCACGCAGGTGCGCGTGCCCGAGCACGGCACCCGCGCGGTGACGATGGAATCGACCTCGGCCGCGGCCACGCTGGTCACCGTCTCGCCGATGCTGGGCGAGCAGGGCGCCGACGCGTTCGCGGCCCGCCGCGCGCCGCCGAGCGGCAAGGCCGCCGGCAGCGTGCCGACGCTCACCATCGCGATTCCGGACAGCGTGCTGTCCATGCCGTCGCACGACCCCTGGGCGCACGGCCAGCCGGCCGTCGCCAGCCCGGGCGACCGGCCCGACAGCGCGCTGGCGTCCGACCTGATCCCCAATGACGAAGGCTACGCCTCGGCGCTGCAGAGCCAGGTGGATCGCACGCGCCGCGCGTCGGTGGTTTCCGCCGCCGCGGCCGCCACCGCGGCGCTGAACGCGGCCGCCGATTCGGCCGCCTCCGGCCCCGCGCCCGTGCCGTATGCGCGCCGCGCGCCGCCGCCCAGCGTCACCATCCCGACGCTGATGTCGTTCCCCAACGAGATGCCCGTCGGCGCCGGCACCGGCATCGTCATCAGCGGGCCGGTCGCGCAGACCACCTCGGTGCCGGGCCGGCCGCTGCACGGCGGCGACGTCGAGCAGACCGACCACCTCGACCTGCCGCTGGCCGGCGACGGCGTGGGCATCCCCGCCGAGGCGCTGCGCCGCGTGATGCGCGTGCTGTCGGCCCATTTCGGCGAGATGGCGCCCGAGGTATTGATGCGCTGCGCGCCGCGCGCCGGCACGATCCCCGAGCTGCACACGCTGCTGGTCGCCCAGGCCGGCGGCGGCGTCGACAAGAAGAAGCTGGCCAAGCAGCTGCGCGCGGTCGCGAAGCTGCCGCTCTAAAGCGCCCCGATGCAATTGGGCGCGCCGCAGCGGCAGCGCAGCTTGCCTTCGTGGTGCGTCTCGCCGTAGTTCACGGTGATCTCCTCGCCCGGTTCGATCGCCCGCAGCGAGTAGAACTCGATGCGCCCGGCGATGATCGCCAGCCTGGCGTTCGCCTGGCACGAGTGGTTCGTGAAGCGCATCGGGTCGGTGGACTTCGACGCGTCGATTGCCGTGCGCGGCGAGATCTCCACGATCATGATCCGCTGCAGCGACGCCGCGCGCCGCCGCCCTTCGGCGCAGCTGATCGCCTCGCCGCGGATCTCGCCGATCTTCAGGCGCGGCGGGATCATCTCCGCCGCGAACACGCCGTGGCCGTCGATCTCGCTCTTGCGGACGAAGACGTCGAACTTCTGGTACGACTG
>Ga0302314_10015785_pt1 | contig 12812 bp, 2 predicted proteins | sample III_Palsa_N2_3_FD_200533 | JGI IMG/M metagenome (GOLD analysis project Ga0302314, IMG submission 200533) | Peat permafrost microbial communities from Stordalen Mire near Abisko, Sweden - III_Palsa_N2_3 | ecosystem: Environmental > Terrestrial > Soil > Palsa > Peat permafrost | place: Sweden...
CAGCGCCGACGTTGCCGGCCGGGGGGCGACGGTCGTGCCGCCGTTCCCGCCGTTCCCGCCGTTGGCCTCGCCCGCCGGCCCCGCGGTGTCGCTCCCGTGCGAGCTGGCCGCATCCTCGGCGGCCTTGCGCGCCCGCACCTCGGGCGTGAGGATGCCGAGCTCCTCCTGGAGATCGACGTCGAGGAAGCGCGACGCGAGCCAGCGCATGATGTAGTCGGGCATCGACTTCGCGAAGGGGATCTCCGGGTTGGTGGTCATCCCTTCGGGCTCGAAGCGCATGTAGCTGAACTTGCGCACTAGCGTCTCGAGCGGCACGCCGTACTGGAGCGAGATGGAGATCGCCGTCGCGAACGAGTTCATCATCCCGCGCAGCGTCGAGCCCTCCTTGCCGATATCGGTGAGGAAGATCTCCCCCACCGTCCCGTCGTCGTACATGCCGGCGGTGATGTAGCCCTCGTGACCGCCGATCGAGAACTTGTGGGTGAGCGACTGGCGCTCGCGGGGCATCCTGCGCCGCTTCGGGGCGACCTTGGCGAGCGCCGCGGTCACCGCGGCCTCGATGTCGGCCTCGGTCGCGGCGGGCGCGGTCGCCCCCTGCTGGGCGTCGGTGCGCAGTGCCTGGGCGGTCTTCGAGCCGTCGCGGTAAATGGCGAGCGCCTTGATCCCAAGGTGCCACGCCTGGAGGTAGGCGTCGGCGATGTCCTCGACGGTGGCGGTCTGGGGCATATTCACAGTCTTCGAGATTGCTCCAGAAATGAACGGCTGGACGGCGCCCATCATCTGGATGTGGCCCATATGCGAGATCGCGCGCTCGCCGACGGCAACGTCGAACACGGGCAGGTGCTCTTTGGCGAGGCCAGGTGCACCGACGATCGTTCCGTGCTCGTTGATGTATGCCTCGATCTGCTCGATCTGCTCGTCGGAATAGCCGAGCGTCTGCAGCGCGAGCGGGACGGTACGATTGACAATCGTCATCTGACCGCCGCCGACGAGCTCCTTGTACTTGACCAGTGAGAAGTCGGGCTCGACGCCGGTTGTGTCACAGTCCATTAAGAAGGAAATTGTGCCGGTAGGTGCTAAGACACTGGCTTGCGCGTTGCGGTAACCGTGCGCCTCACCCGCGGTAACAGCCTCTTCCCACGTCGCTCGCGCCGCAGCCAGCAGCTCTCCGTCGACGCAGGCGGAATCGGAAATGGCGTGGGTCGCGTCGCGGTGCATCCGCATCACCGCGTTGTGCGGCTCGCGATTCTCCGGGTAGCGCTCGTAGGGACCGATTGCCGCCGCTACGAGCGCGGACTGCAGGTATCCGCGTCCCGTCATCAGCGCGGTGATCGCGGCCGCCGTGGCGCGACCGCCATCGGAGTCATAAGGCATTCCGTTCGACATCAGGTACGCGCCGAGGTTCGCGTAGCCAAGCCCGAGCTGCCGGAAGGCGCGCGCATTCTTGGTGATCTCAGGCGTCGGGTAGCTCGAGGGCGAGACGACGATCTCCTGAGCGAGGAGCATGATGTCGACGGCGTGCTCGAAGGACTCGACATCGAACATGCCGTCGGCGCGGCGGAACTTCATCAAGTTCAGCGACGCGAGGTTGCAGGCGCTGTCGTCGACGTGCATGTATTCACTGTTGTGCGCGACCACTCCCACGCCTGCGTCGCGGGTCGCGACGACGAAGTTGTGCACCCCTTCAACCTCGATGTCGAACACCGGGACCGGTTCCGCCAGGGCCTCAGTGGTTACGCGACCGACCGCCAATGTCGTGAGAGTCTTGACCAGGTAAGGCGCGGCACCGTCGGGTTGATCTTGTGTTGCGCGAATCCGGACGCCGGCCACCAAGTCCTCGGCCGCCTGCCATGCGCCGGCGTCAGTCAGGAACCGATGCTCTGGGGTGCAGCGAACATGGCCTCCGTCGGCAAATTCGACCGTGGTCAGACGAGAGGCCATTCCGGCGATCCACGCCTTAGTGATCTCACGGGCCACACGTTCGTCCGTCTTGGTATCGATGGCCTCTGCGGTTGGGAGCGGGAGGCCCTGGGCGGACATCTCGAAGAGCTCGGAGAAGCTCCAGTCGCCCGTCGTCGTCCTGACGACCGTCTCACCGACGAAACAGCACGGATTAGACGCATTGATCCGCCCCGACTCGGGGCAGGTGTGCCACCGGTTGATCACCGTGTCGTACTGCACGCCGGGGTCGGCGCAGCGCCAGGCGGCTTCGGCGATCTCGCGCATAAGGTCGCGCGCGGAGACCGGCTCACCGATCGGCTGGCCGGTCGCGCGGGCGATGAGGTGCCATTGCTCGTCGTTCTCGACGGCGCGCATGAACTCGTCGGTGACTCGAACTGAGTTGTTCGCGTTCTGGTACTGGATCGAGTAAAAGCCGTCGCCGTCGATCGACATGTCGAAGCCGGCGTCACGCAGCGCCGCGGCCTTGTCCTCCTCCTTGGCCTTGCACCAGATGAAGTCGCGGATGTCGGGATGGTCGATGTCGAGGACGACCATCTTGGCGGCACGGCGGGTCTTGCCTCCAGACTTGATCGTCCCCGCCCAGGCGTCGGCGCCGCGCATGAAGGAGACGGGTCCCGACGCAGTGCCCCCCTTGGAGAGCGGCTCCATCGATCCGCGGATCTTCGAGAGGTTGATCCCGGAACCGGAACCGCCTCGGAAGATGTTGCCTTCCTTGGTGTTCCAATCGAGAATCGACTCCATGTTGTCCTCGACGCTGAGGATGAAGCAGTTGTGAACCGCGACGTTGTTGGTGAGGAACTCGCCCGACTCGGTCTGAATGTCATATACGTCCTCGACACCAAGCGGATCGATCGCGACGATCTGCTCCTCACGGAGATCAGGGCAGCGCTTCCAGTCGCGCAGAAACAGTGAACGGAGCAGCTTGTCGGACTTTTCGCGGCTCGGGAAACCGACGAGCTCGGCGAAGCGTCCGCGCTCGGAGCCGATCGCGATGCAGACCTCGTAGAGATCGTGACGGTCCGGCCTGGGGTCAACCTTATGCTGGCGGCGAGAGTAGATGCCTAGAACCATGAGCAGCAGCTGCAGGTCCTCGGTCCATCGCTCGCCGATAACCGCGACAGCAGCAAGCGCGCTCTCGTATCCGTTGTGGCGGCGGATCGACACGTACCCATCGGCCTGGAAGACGCTCTGCAGGTATGCGCTGATCTCGTCATGCGATGCCGTCCACAGGCAGGCCGGAACCCGGATGTCGACCCCGCGCGCGAGCAGGCCCCAGCGCTCCACGAAATCGCGCAGAACCTCGCCATAGAGCCGGATGCGCTGCACGCGCACGCTCTCCGTGTCAGCCTCTCGCACCTTGCGATGCACGTCGGGAAACACCACGTCGAGATGGCTCGTGACCCACTCGTACTCATCGTCGCTGGCGACCTGGAACTCAATCGTCAGTGAGCGGTTAGTGCCGTAGTCGTACTGGCCGACGAAACCGTCCGCCTGAAGCCAGCCGGCGAGTGCCGCCTCGGAAACCGCCACGCTGTCGGTCGGCTTCGGTTCGTCATCGAAGACGCCGGACCCGCCTGCCGCAACGAGAGCCGGTGCTTCGACCTTCGCGCGGTGAGGATGGAGGTGGAGGCGCATCCCCACCTCGAGCTGGTCGACGCGCATCCAGCTCGGCTCGCCGCGCTGCTTGTGGGCGGCCTTCACGACGTGGTCTGGCGTCGCTTCGATGAAGCTCCCATTGCGCAGCCGCACGCGCCAGACGGGCTTGCGTCCGTTGGCCTTGACTGCCACCACCCTGGTGACCCCGCTCGAGTCGTAGACCTCGCGACCAACCTGCTCGTCGTCCACAATCTCGCCGATCGGCACCATTCCCTCCGGCGTCGACACGAGCGCGCGGTGCGGAAGGCACGCCGAGCACTGCGGGCTTTCCTCGAACCCCACGTTGAACCAGACCGGCGAGTTGAACGCAGCCATCTGGTGCAGCAGGATGTGCGTCAGCTCGGCCTCGAACGCGTCGCCGTCCTCCGCGGTCGCGAAATATCCGCGCTCGCGCCCCCAGCGGGCGATCGTGCCGGCAACGCGCCCGACCATCTGCTTGACGGAGCGCTCTCTCGCGGGCGTGTCCGGCTGACCGCGGAAGTACTTCTGGGTGACGATGTTCGTGGCGTTCTGCGACCACGTCTTCGGGAACTCGACCTGGCGCTGCTCGAAGGAGACCTTGTCTCCATGGCCGATGCGCGCGTCGCGCAGCTCCCACTCGACCGTGTCGTACGGATGCACCCCGGGCGTCGTGAAATAGCGGCTGATCGCGAGAGAATCGGCCGGCTGGGGGCCTCGCCCGCTAGGCGGGTCGATGGGGGTTGGTGGGGTCTGCGGGGTGGGCTCCATATCCGTCCTGCTCCTCTGTTCTCGCTAATTCCGCGTGCCTGGCCTCGCCTCCTATGCGGCCGGGGGGACAGCGGATAGTGGCGCACGGTCCGGACGGAAAAAGGCGTCGCACACGCGGTCGACGCGAAGCTATGAGCAATACCTGATTTTATCGCGTCTTCTCGGATTTCCAGGGCCTTTTGGCCAAATCCGGCGCGGGAGTCTTCCGCATCCTGCGGTCGCCGATTTCCCGCCCGTGGCGGCCGGCGTCCGCGCTAATGCCCTAACCGCAGCTCTAATGCCCCAACCGCAGCCAGTCGCCGAACTCCGACCAGATTCCGGCAATCCGGTAGCCCGCTTCGCTCCACGAATGCCCGGCACGAACCAGCCAGGCCGGATTCCACCCCCGCAGACGCCCGGTCCACAGCACGGCACTTGCCACCACGAGGAGCACGCCGAGGATGACGAGGATGGCGACCGGGCCAGGCAGCCCGGAACCGGCGGCGGCGGTCGCCGATCCGGCATTCAGCGACGCGCTCTGACCCAGCGGCGGCACGGAGGGCGGCACCGGCGTCCCTGCCGGCAATCTCGCCGCCGGAACTGCGCTCCCCCGGCGTTTGACACAGGCGCCGTCCGCCCGCTCCTGACGCGCCTGCTCGATTGCCGCGACCAGGTCCTGCTCGTATTGCTGAGCGTCGGTCGGAACCGAGCTCTCAGCCTGACTCAGCTCGCTGCTCGAGAACCTGCATGGGGGGATCGTCTGGGTCTGGGCGTAGACCTGCGCGACGGCGGTGAACGCACTCGCGTTGGCCTTCGCGACCGGCAGCACCAGGATCGCCAGGAGCGCCGCTAGGACCAGCCCGGTCGACCGCCGGCTCAGCCGCTGATCGGGGTGCCACGGCATCGCCCGGCCCATGCTAGCGTCGCCGCGAATGTCCACGGTTCAGCTCTCAAGCCACGGCTTCGCCGAGGCCGGGCCCGACGTGGAGACTCCGGACGGCTCCCCACGGCCGCGGACCGGGGACGCCCCCAGCCGCGCCTCGAGCCTGCTGATCGTCGCGCTCCTGCTGCTGGTGCTGTATGCGGCATTCGCCCACGGCGCCCGGTCCGATCCGGCCGAGGCCCGCGTGCAGGTGGGGCTGTCGGTGCTCGCGGCCATCGCCGGAGTCGCCTGGCTGTGGAGCGGTACCGTGCGCATCGCGGCGCGGCCGGTTGCGCTCGCCGGGATGGCCCTGCTGACCGCGTTCGCATTCTGGAACGGGGTCACCCTGCTGTGGAGCGTCGCGCCCGATCAGACGTGGCTCGAGTTCAACCGCGACCTCTCCTATGTGATCGTGCTGGCGCTCGCGATCGCCGCCGGATCCTCGCACCGGCGATCGCTGCAGACGGTCGCAACCGGCTACATGCTCGCCGCGCTCGCAGTGACCGTTTACGCGCTCGGCCAGAAGGTCGCTCCCGGGCTCCACATCAGTGGGCTCTTCAACCTCAATCAGACATTCCAGTACGCCCGCCTGCAGGCGCCCCTCGACTACTGGAACGCGCTGGCGCTGTTCGTCGTCTTCGCCGTTCCGATCGCGCTGGCGATCGTCGTCGACCGGGAGCGTCCGCGGCGGATCCGGATCGCTTCGCTGCTGGTGGTCGAGCTGATGCTGCTCGTGATCGGGCTCACCTACTCGCGCGGTGGCTTGATCGCGCTGGTGGTGGCGGTCGCGGTGAGCGTCGCCTTCGGGGGGGCGCGACTGAGGACGTTGGCGGCGCTCGCGGTGGCGGCCGTGACCACGGTGGCGCCGCTGGTGGTGGCGCTCAGCGACCATGCGCTCAGCGGCGAGAACATCCCGCTCGGCCAGCGCGAGGCCCCCGGCGGACAGCTCGCGATCGTGCTGCTGGTCTCGCTCCTGGTGCTGTTCCTCGCCGGACGCAGGCTGCTCGATCTCGAGCGGCGGGTCGAGCTCACTCCCGAGCGTGCGCGGAGGGTGGCGCGGCTGCTCATCGCGGGCGCTGGGGTGGTGGTGCTCATCGGCCTCGTCGCGGTGGCATTGTCCTCACGCGGGCTCGGCGGCTCGGTCTCGCACGCCTGGCACAGCTTCACGACACCGCGGGGGGCGAACATCAACGACCCGAACGTCTCGTTCAGCTCCGCCTACCGCTGGGTGTGGTGGAAGGAGGCCGTCGGGGCGTGGAGCGCGCGGCCGTTCGGTGGCTGGGGAGGGGGATCGTTCCAGGTCCTCGACCTGCTCTACCGGACCACCAACGCTCACGTGCAAGACGCCCACAGCGTCCCGCTGCAATGGCTGGCGGAGACCGGCATCGTCGGAGCGCTACTCGGGATCGGCGGCTACGCGCTGCTGCTCGCCGGCGGCATCGATTCGGTTCGGCGCAAGGCCGGCGCTGAGCGGGCGCTCGCGGCGGCGCTGCTGGCCGGAGGGGTCGCCTACGCAGTCCACGCCTTCTACGACTGGGACTGGGACATTCCGGGGGTGACGTTTCCTGTGCTTGTGTTTCTGGGCGTGCTCGCCGGCGCGGGGATGAGTCGCTGGACGTGGGAGGGGCCCAGTCGGCCGATCGGGACGCGGGCGCTGGCGCTGGCGCTCTGCACCTTCGCGCTGTGCATCTACGCGTTCTCTGCCCTCCTGCCGAGCCTGGCCGCGACGAAGGCGAGCGCCGCACTGACCCAGGCGGGAGCGACTTCGTCGCGAGCGGTGCTCGAGCGCGCCGAAGCGACCGCGTACCTCGCCTCGCGGCTCGATCCGCTCTCCGATCAGGGTCTTACGGCCGCCGCGTCGATCTCCGTCTACCTTCACAATCCGGCCCAAGCCCGCGCCGACCTGCTGCAAGCGGTGCGGAGAGACCCGAGCGACGAGCTGGCGTGGGAGCAACTTGCTGCTTTGGAGCTCAACCTTCGCGACGTCCGCGCAACCCGCCAGGCGACCGAACGCGTGCTCCAGCTCGATCCGCGCGGCGCGATCGGGCGACAGCTGACGCTGTATCTGGAAGAGCTGGTGACGCCGCCGAACGACTCGGCGACGGCGACGAGTACCCCGCTGCCGTAGAGCTAACCGGTCTACGGAGCGACCCCGAGCTTGATCGCGCCGGTCAGCACGAGCAGAGCGAGGGCGGTTCCGAACGCCAGCAGGATCATTCCCACCACCGCCTCGGAGGGGAGCCAGCGGGACTTGGATCGCTGGCGCACCGGGCGCTGCCTCGGGGTCGAAGTCACGCGCGGTCCCGCGGTCCGGCTGGCCCGCGTGCGAACAAGGGCGGCCTCCTGGTCCGGCGTCCGCCGGGGAGTACTCGGAGCGGCCGCTTCCCCTGACTGGGCGGGCTCCGCCGTCGTAGGACTCGGCGGCGTCGAGCGCGCGCGCCTGCTCCGCGCTTCGCGGGCTTCCCGCGCGGCACGGCGCTCGGCCTCGCGCGCCGCGCGAGCCTCGCGCTCGGCGCTGGCGCGGGCCTCGGCCTCGCGCGCCCGCTCGGCGGCGGCTACCTTGGCTTCGGCCGCCTCCCTGGCCTCCTGGGCTTCGTGCATCCGGGCCTCGGCCTCGGACTTGGCCTGCATGGCCTCGGTGAGTGCGGACTCGGCCCGGGACTCGGCCTCTGCCATCTCCGTGCCGGTGGTGGCGGCCAGGGCCTCGGCGCGCTCCCGGGCATCGCGCTCGGCGGCGGCCATGGCCTCGGCGTGCTCGCGGGCATCGCGCTCGGCGGCGGCCATGGCCTCGGCGTGCTCGCGGGCGGCGCGCTCTTCGGCTGCTTGTGCCTCGGCCTGCTCGCGCGCGGCGCGCTCTTCGGCGGCCTCGGCCGCTGCCTCCTCCCGCGCGGCTCGCTCCGCGGCGATTTGCGCTTGGGCCTGTTCCCGGGCGGCGCGCTCCGCGGCGGCCTGCCCCTCGATCCGCTCGCGCGCATCGCGCTCGGCGGCGGCCCGGGCCTCCACGCCGGTGCGAGCGTCGCGCTCGGCAGCGGCCTGCGCCTCGACGTCGGTGCGCGCGTCGAGCATCGCGACGACGTGGGCCTCGGCCTCCTCCCGCGCGGCACGCTCCGCGTCGGCCTGCGCCTCGGCCTCCTCCCTGGCATCACGTTCGGCAGCGGCCTGCGCCTCGGCCTCCTCCCGCGCGGCACGCTCCGCATCGGCCTGCGCCTCGGCCTCCTCCCGCGCGGCACGCTCCGCGGCGGCCGCCGCCTCCCCGCGCAGGCGGCCGTCGCGCTCCGCGGCGGCTTGGGCCTCAGCTTGCTCGCGCTCATCGCGCTCGGTGGCGATCTGCGCCTCTGCCACCTCGCGCGCGGCACGCTCGGCATCGGCCTGCGCCTCCCCGCGCAGGCGGCCATCGCGCTCCGCGGCGGCCTGCGCGACGGCCTGCTCACGCTCATCGCGTTCCGTGGCGATCTGCGCCTCGGCCATCTCGCGCGCAGCACGCTCGGCAGCGGCCTGCGCCTCCGCCTCCGCACGCGCCACACGCTCCATGGCGGCCTCGCCCTCGATCGCACCTGCCCCTTGACTCAGGTCCGCGAGGTCCTCCTTGGCGCGCACGAGTGCCTCGCGTAGCTGGTCCGCCTCGACCGCGGCGCTGGATGACGCCACCTGCAGCTCCTCGGCTTCGGCCGTCGACACCGCCAGCGCGTCGAACAGCCGCGCGAGCTCGGCTTCGGCGTCGGTCCGCGCGGACTGGTGCGCACGCTCCGCGTCGGAGAGCCGCGACTGCAGCTCATCGGCTACGGCTGAGAGGCGGTCGCGCTCCTGCTCCAGCGAGGTCGCGACCGACTCGGCGTGCTCGCGTGCCTCGGCCTCGTGCTGATAGTGATCGGCGGCGTCCGCAGCCTCGGCCTCCGCGTGCGCGAGCTCCGCGCGGACCTTTGTAAGGGCGCTCTCGGCGCCGGCTCGGGCGACACCAAGGACCGCGAGCTCGGCCACCAGCTGCTCGACCCGGCCGGCGAACCGGGCGCGTTCGGACGCCAGCGCCTCCAGCTGCTGCGCGGCCTCGACACCACTTGCCTCGAGCTCGTTCGCCCGCAGCTCGTGGCTCTCGGCGCGTTGCCGGGCCTCGGCGAGTGCGGCGTTCGCCTGAGCGTGCGCCGCCGAGAGCTCGCTCGCTCGGCGCTCCGCCCGCTCGGCCGCCAGCTCGAAGTCCGCCGCGCGCTGCTCGAGCGCCTCCACGCGCTCGGCGCGTTCCGCGAGCGCCTGTTCCCCGGTCGCAATTGCCTCCTGGGCCAGCTCGAGCTCGGCCGCGGTCTGCTCGAACCTACGGGTCACCTCGGCATGGGCTGCCTCTCCGGCTTCGAGCAGGCCGGCGACCCGCGCGCCCTCGGCACGCAGCGCGCCGAGATTGGCTTCCTGCGCGCGGACTTTCGCCGCCAGGGCAACTCCGTTGCGGTTTGACTCCACGAGCATGGCCGAGCGGTCAGCGAGCTCCTGGCGAGCCGCGGCGAGCTCCGAGCCGAGCTGCTCGGAGCGCCCGCCGGCCTCCACCAGCCTGTCGCCGGTGGCCGCGAGATCAGCCTGGAGCAGGGCCAGGGCTCGCTCTGCGTCGAGCCGGGCAGCGGTCAGCGAGCCGAGCTCTGCGATCACCCGGGCGAGCTGGCGCCCTAGCTGGACGCGCTCGGTGTCGAGCGCCTCCCGCGCCTCGACCTCGGCGGCGAGGGCCAGTTGTGACGATTCGAGCTCCGCCTCGAGCGCCTTGATCCGGCCACGAGTCTGCTCGAGCTCCGCGACGGACTCCACGGCCTCAGCTGCGAGGCGGTCCCGCGTCGCCGTTGCATCAACGAGCCGCGAGCGTGCGTCGTCGCGGTCGCGCGCGAGCGCCCGAGCCTCGCTTTGCTCGGTTTCGAGCCGATGCTCGAGCTCTTCGATGTCGGCGCGGGCGGCGATCGCCTCCTGCTCCTGAGCCTCAGCTGCGGCTTGGGCCTCATCCGCGATCGCTTGCATACCGGCGATCTCGGCGGTGGCGGCCTCCAACCGCTCTGCCAGCGCGACGGTGCGCTGCTCGGCATCGGCCACTCGGGCGGCACGCTCCGCGGCTAGGCGCTCGGCGGTCTCGGCGCGCTCCTCGGCATTGTCGGCCCGCTCCACGGCGCTGTCGGCGCGCTCCTCCGCGCTATCGGCGCGCTCGTCTGCGCTGTGGGCGCGCTCCTCCGCGCTGTGGGCGCGCTCCTCCGCGCTGTGGGCGCGCTCCTCCGCGCTGTCGGCGCGCTGCTCCGCGCTGTGGGCGCGCTCCACGGCCGCCTTCGCGTGTTCCTCAGCCGTCCGCGCCCGTCCATCCGCCCGCTTGGCGCCCTCCTCCGATCTCCGGACGTGAATGGTGGCAGCCTCGACGACGCTCTCGAGTTCGGTCACCCGGGTGGCGAAGGCGGCAGCCTCGGCCTCCAGCTCGGTCACCCGGCTGGCGTAGGCCTCAGCAACGGCCTCCAACTCGCCTGCGCGGGTGGCGGAGGCGACGGCCTCGGCCTCCAGCTCGGATGTACGGGTGGCGTTGGCCGCGTTCTGCGCCAAGGATGCCTCGAGCTCGCCCTGGAGCTCTGCATTCGCCGCCGCTGCCTGTCCGGCGCTCGCCTCGAGGCGTGCAGCCTCAGCCCGTGCCGCGTCGACCAGGAGCTCGAGCTCCACTGCGCGATCCGCGTGCTCTTCGGCTCTCGCCTCCGCGGTCTTCGCGACCCGCTCAGACTCGGCGAGCATCTCCCTCACAGCCTCGAGCTCGGACTCGAGCTGGGCACCCGCATCCTGCACGCGGGAGGTCTCGGCACGAGCCTCAGCCAGCTCGCGCTGGTGCTCGTCGAGAAGCGCCGACAGCTCGTCGCGACCCGCCGCCAGGGCGGTAACCCGCTCGAGCGCCGTCGTCAGCTCGCGCTGAAGGCCCAGTCGTTCGTCCTCCTCTTCGTCGAGCTTCGTTTCGAGCGCGGCGACGGCGGCACGCGCCTGCTCGAGCTCGCGTTCGAGCTCCACGGCGCCGGTCCCTGCAGCGATCAATTCCTCTCGGACCGAGGCCGCTTCGCGCTCCACGGCGGCGGCCCGTTCGGTAGCGACGGACTGAGCCCGCTCCGCCTTTTCGGCGCGCGCCTGCGCGACTTTTGCGCGGCTCGTCGCCTCGGTGTGGGCCCGCGCGAGCTCGGCAGCACGCGCTTCGCCGGCCTCAGCCCGCGCGACCGCCTCCGCAGCACGCGCTTCGCCGGCGTCAGCCCGCGCGACCGCCTCCGCATGCGCCGCCTCGAGCTCGGCGGCGCGGGCCTCCACGCCATCGGCGCGCGCGACCGCCTCGGCATGCTCCCGCTGCGCGTTCAGCAGCTGTTGCTCGAGGCTGGTCTGCTCGCTCTCGGCTTCGACCGCTCGTGCGTCGGCCTTCGCGAGCTCACTCTCCAAGCCCCGGAGGGCCTCGACCTCTGTAGCCAGCCCGCGCTCGAGCTCGGCCCGGCCCTTGATGGCCTCGGACAGGTCGACCTCGAGCGCCGCGACCCGCGCGATCAGCGCGTGTTCGCGGCTCTCGAGCTCAGCTGCTCCGGCGCTGGTCTGCGCCAGCGCGGCGTCCAGCGCGGCTGCTCGGGAACGTGCCTCGGCGGCCTCGGCTTCGATCTCGACCGTCCGTGCCGCCGCCGTGCTCCCCTGTTCGCGGGCGTCCTCGAGGGCAATCGTCAGCTGTTCGACCCGCCGCTCGAGCTCATCGGCGCGGGCGACCGTACCGACCGATTGTTCCTCGGCGGCTTGGGCGCGCCGTTCGGCGGCCGCGGTTGCGGCCTCGGACTCTCTGAGTTGCTCGGCGGCCTCGGCTCGCCCGAGCTCGAGCTCGCGGGCTCGGGCCACAAGGCTGGTGAGCTCCACCTGCATCTGGGCCGTGGAACGCCCGGCCTCGACCACCGATGCCTCGAGCTCAATCGCGCGAGCCTCCGCGGCGGCGGCCCGGTGCTCGGATTCGCTGACGAGCTGTCGGTGGTCGCCGGCAGCCTGCTCGAGCTGCGCGGCCAGCGCCTCCGCTCGCTGCTGCTCGAGGCGCGCGCTCTGTTCGAGCCTGCTGGCCCGTTCCTTGGCCTCGGCCGTCTCGACGGCCAGCGCCGCGGCACGACTCTCGAGATCACTTGCGTGACTTTCGGCCTGGGTTGTCCGGGTGCGCAGCTTTCCGACCGTCTGCTCGAGCTTCGCCGTCCTGGCCTCGGCCTCGGTTGCCCGTGCTTCGGCCTGTCGTGCGTGGCGAGCCTCGGTCGCGTCGGCGTCCTCGAGCTCCGCGACACGGCGCTCGTGCTGCTCGGACTGCGCACGGGTCCGCTCGAGTCTGGACTCGAGCTTCTTGGCCGAGGCCTCCGCCTGCCCGAGCTGCTCCTGAAGCCTGGTGGCGCGGTTCTCGGCTTTGTCGGCACGAGTGGCGGCTGCGCCGGCGAGGACTTCGAGCTCGGCGATGGCCCGGTCACGATCGGCCTCGCGCAGCGCGAGCTGGTCCTCGAGCTGCGCCCGAGCAGCCTCAAGCTCCTTCGTCCGATCACGCAGAGCACCGAGATCCCCCTCCAACGACAACGCC
>Ga0302314_10015786_pt1 | contig 12812 bp, 11 predicted proteins | sample III_Palsa_N2_3_FD_200533 | JGI IMG/M metagenome (GOLD analysis project Ga0302314, IMG submission 200533) | Peat permafrost microbial communities from Stordalen Mire near Abisko, Sweden - III_Palsa_N2_3 | ecosystem: Environmental > Terrestrial > Soil > Palsa > Peat permafrost | place: Sweden...
GACCGAGGAGCGTCGGCGTGAGATGGTGAAGGTGGCACGCGCGCTTGCCGAGGACGGGCGGATCGCGATCCGCAACGTCCGGCGCGATGTGATGCAGGATCTGCGCGAGCTGAAGGAAGCCGGCGACATCGGTGCCGATGATGAGCACCGCGCCGAGGTCGATCTGCAGAAGGTGACCGACAGCTCGATTGCCGAGCTGGACGAGATCCTGAAGGTCAAGGAAGCCGAGATCCTCGAGGTCTAGATGAGCAAGGGCGCTGTGGAGGCTCCCGCCATGGCGGGAACGGCCGGTGCGGCGCCTGAAGGCGGCCCGCGTTACGTCGCGATCATCACCGACGGCAACGGCCGTTGGGCAAAGGGCAAAGGGTTGCCGACGCTGCGCGGGCATGAAGCGGGTGCCGACGTGGTCAAGGAGCGCCTGCGTGACGCCGTCCGCTTCGGGATCAAGGAGTTGACCGTCTACTCGTTCTCGACAGAGAACTGGGGGCGCTCACGCGCCGAGGTCTCCGGGCTGATGCGGATGTTCGCGCGCCGGATTGAGGCGGAGACGCCGGAGCTGAACGAGCAAGGCGTGCGGATGCGCTTCATTGGCCGTCGCTCGGCGCCCGTCTCGCAGAAACTGATCGAGATGATGGAGTGGGCCGAGGCGCAGACGGCCGCGAACGACCGGATCACACTATTTGTGGCGTTCAACTACGGCGGCCGGGCGGAAATTGTCGATGCGGCGCGAAGCTTCACAGGTACGACGGAGGAAGAGTTTCGCGCTCATCTCTACGCACCTGACATGCACGATCCCGATTTGATCATCCGCACCAGCGGCGAGCAGCGCATCTCTAACTACCTGATGTGGCAATCGGCGTACTCGGAGTTCGTGTTTCGCGAGGAACTGTGGCCCGACTTTGACCGCGAGGCGTTCGCGGCAAGCCTTGAGGAATACGCCGCTCGCCAACGTCGATTCGGAGGCCGCTGATGCCGGTACCGCGACGGCGAGGCGGGTCGGGCTCAGATTTTCACGACGACTGGGTGGAGGAGCCGCTCGACGATTGGTTCGAGGTTGGTGGTGACGCCCCGCGCGAGCAAGGTGCCGGAGCACCAGAGTCGGCTGCGATGCCGGACCCGCGCCAAACTGGGCAGCCGCAGCCGCAGCCGCAGCTGGAGCAGGGAGCACGGGGGCAAGGCCCACGGGGACAGGCTCCCCAGCAACGCGGACGGCGAAAGCCTCAGGGCGCTCGCAGCGGCGGACGCCCGCGGCGGGCACCTAAGCCGAAGTCGCCACCGAAGCCGCGCCGACGTGGATCAGACCTGCTGAATCGGGTGTTGATTGCCGTTCCGGCGGTTCTGCTGGCGATCGGCTTTGTCGACCTCGGTGGGACCGGCTGGGCGCTGTTGATGGCCGGCTTCGGCTGCATCGCGATCTACGAGCTGAACCGCCTGCTGGTGCGCTGGCGTCCGATCGAGTGGGTCGGGATCGCCGCGGTGATCGGAATGTGCGCTGCGGCTCGCTACGGAAACCTGAGGGACGTGTACGCGGTTGCTGTTGCGGCCGTCCCACTGGCATTTGTGTCGGTGATGCCACGCGCGAACCCGAAAGGGGCAACTGTCTCGATCGCCGGGACGATGCTCGGCGTCGGCTGGATCGCTGTCGCGTTCTCACACGCCGTCCTGCTACGCCAGCTGCCACACGGCCAGGGCGTCGTGATCGATGTGATGATCGGGACCTTCTTCGCTGACACCGGCGCCTACCTCGGCGGGCGGATCTTTGGCCGTCACAAACTCGCGCCAATGATCTCGCCGAACAAGACCTGGGAGGGTCTGCTGTGCGGTGTCCTGCTGGCAATCGTTGGCGTGTTCCTTGCAGATCTGTACGAGACCGCCTGGCTCAGCCACACCCAGGCGCTGGCGCTCGGCGGCGCGATCGCGGTGCTCGGCCCGATCGGCGACTTGTTTGAGTCGTTGATCAAGCGCGACGCCGGGATCAAGGACGCCGGGACACTACTCGGAGCACATGGGGGGGTCCTCGACCGCCTCGACGCGATCAGCTTCACGATCGTCGCCGGCTACTACATCTGGGCGGCAATGGTCCACTGATGGGGCGCCGGGTTGTGATTCTCGGCTCGACGGGCTCGATCGGCGTGCAAGCGCTCGATGTGGTCGCGCGGTCCGGCGATGAGCTGGAAGTCGTCGGGCTGAGCGCCCTCAGCGACGTTGCACTGCTGACTAAGCAGGCAAGCGAGTTTGGGGTGAAGCGGATTGCACTAGCCGATGGCGATAGTGCGGCGCGGGCCGCGGAACTGTGGACGGACGGCGAGGTGCTGTCAGGCCCCGAGGGTCTCGTCTCCCTGGTCACCGAGTCCGGCTGCGACATCGTGCTGAATGCGATCGTCGGGTCGGCGGGCTTGCTGGCGACGATCGCGACGCTGGGAGAGGGGATCGACCTGGCGCTCGCCAACAAGGAGTCGTTGGTGGTCGGCGGCGAGCTTGTCAATCAGCTGGCGGAAGCGACGGGCGCGCAGATCATCCCGGTCGACTCCGAACACTCGGCGCTTCACCAGTTGATCGCGGGGGAACGGGCGGGAACGGTCGACAAGCTGGTTGTGACGGCGTCGGGCGGCCCGTTCCGTGGGCGCAAGGCAGCGGATCTGCAAGCCGTCACGATCGAGCAGGCTCTGGCGCATCCGACCTGGGCAATGGGCGGCAAGATCACGATTGACTCGGCGACGCTGATGAACAAGGGCCTTGAAGTGATCGAGGCCCATCACCTGTTCGGGACGCCATATGACCAGATCGAAGTGGTGGTCCACCCCCAGTCGATCATCCACAGCATGATTCAGCTATGCGACGGCGCCACGCTTGCGCACCTTGGCTACCCCGATATGCGGGTGCCGATCTCCTACGCGTTGCACTACCCCGACCGCGTCGAGGTGCCGCTGCCGGCACTCGATTTCGTCGCGCTCGGCGCACTCACGTTCGAAGCGCCCGACCTGGACACATTCCCATCTTTGCGCCTCGCCCGCGAGGCCGGAATCGCCGGCGGCACAGCGCCCTGCACGCTGAACGCCGCCAACGAGGTGGCGGTGCACGCATTCCTCGCTGGGCGGCTGTCATTCACGGCTATCGCCGAGGTGATCGAAGAGACCCTGGCTGAGCTGGCGCCGAAGCAGGTTCATTCTTTTGAGACGCTTACTCGCGCTGACGCGCTCGCACGCGAGTTCGCGAATGAGCTTGTCAACGAGCGAGCGGCTGCGTAAGAGGTTCTGAAGGCGCGGCGTGGCCGTGCGACACTCGCTGACGTGTCCTGGGTCCTTGCATTCCTCGCGATCGCGGCGCTGATCCTGCTGCACGAGTTCGGCCACTTCGCCGCCGCCAAGCTGGTTGGGATGCGGGTCGAGAAGTTCTCGCTGTTCTTTGGGCCGATGTTCGTCAAGAAGCAGATCGGTGAGACGGTCTACGGGATTGGTGTGATTCCGCTCGGCGGCTACGTGAAGATCAGCGGGATGACGCCGGAGGAGGAGTTCGAGCCTCACGAGCCCGATGAGCCGGCCGACGACTTTGTCGAGCCCGATGAGCCGGACGACGACTTTGTCGAGCCCGCCGAGCCAACGGAGACGGAAGGCGAGTCCGCCGAAGCGCGGCCCCGCACGGCGGCGGACGCAGCTAAGGAACCTGATCCGAGGGCCTACGTGAATATGGCCGTCTGGAAGCGAGTCGTGGTGATCCTCGCCGGCCCGGTGATGAATCTGGTCGTCGCGTTCGTGATTCTGACCGCGCTGTTTTTGCACTACGGCGCGGTCGGCAAACAGTCACAGGACAGGGCGGCAGGCGTGCAGAGCGTGCTCGCGCACTCGTCGGCTGCCACCGTGCTGAAGAAAGGGGATCAGATTGTCTCCGTCGACGGACTTTCAACAGTCGGCGGCATCACCCGAGCCGTTGACGCCAGCCACTGCGCCGGCCAGCCCGTCAATGGCTGCGTTGCCTCCCCGGCGGTGAGCGTCGTCGTGCGACGTGCCGGGCGGACCCTACGCTTCGCGCTCCACCCACGCTATGACACGAAGGACAAGCGTCCGGTCGTCGGATTTAGCTATGACATTGACCAAAGCTACGTGCCGACCGGGGTTTTGTCGTCGGCCGGCTACGGGGTCAAAGCGATGTGGGAGGAAACAACCGCGACGATCCACGCGCTCTCCCACATCTTCCAGGCGAAGGACCGCAAGCAGCTGCACTCGATTGTCGGCATATCGAAGATCACTGAAGAGGCGGTCTCGGACGGCCCGGAACAGGCCCTTGAAATCATCGCGGCGTTCTCGCTGGCGCTGGCACTGATCAACCTGTTCCCATTCCTGCCGCTGGACGGCGGTCATATCTTCTGGGCATTGGCCGAAAGGGTCACCGGTCGCAAGGTCTCGCTACGCACGATCGAACGCGCCAGCATCGTCGGACTTGGACTGGTGCTAATCCTGGTCGCGATCGGTATGTCAAATGACGTACACGGCATCCTCAACGGCGGGATCAAGCTGCGCTGACTTTCAGTTAGTCAGTTAGACTTCTTACCGAGGATGGAGAGCGCAGCGCCGAGCCAAGACAAGCAGACGGAGGTCGAGGCGGCAACGCTGAGCGCGGCAATTCGCCTCACCGCCGCCGCCCATCCGGACATCGTTGCCTTTCGCACGGTCGATGACTCGATCTCGCTGACCTGGGGAGAGGTAGGGGAGCGGGTTGACCGTGTTGCAGGCGGCCTGGCGGCACTCGGCGTCGTCAAGGGCGACCGCGTGGCGATCATGCTCAGCAACCGTCCCGAGTTCAACGTTGTCGACCTGGCGGCCGTAACGCTCGGGGCAGTCCCGTTTTCGATCTACAACACTTACCCGGCGGACCAGATCAACTACCTGCTCGGACACTCTGGCGCGAAGGTAGTGATCACAGAGCAGGTCTTCCTTGCTGTTGTGAGCGAAGCTGCCGCGACCCTTCCGGCGGTCGCACACGTGATCGTCGTCGATACCCAGGGCACCGACGCTCCCAGCGGGACGCTGGCGCTTGAGGCAGTGGAGGAACTCGGCGACCCAGCGTTTGACGCGGCCGCCGCCGCGGCGGCGGTCGGCGCTGACGATCTCGCGACGCTGATCTACACCTCCGGCACGACCGGCCCGCCGAAGGGTGTCGAGCTGACCCATCACAACGTGATGGCCGGTGCCCTGCTGATCAAGTACATCATCGACTTCCCGGCCGGCTCAAAGGTGATTTCATGGCTGCCCGCGGCACATATCGCTGAACGGATGGCTCACCACTACGTGCCGACTGTGCACGCCGGCACCGTCACCGTCTGCCCCAATCCGCGTGAAATCGCCGCGTTTCTGCCGCAGGTAAGGCCGAACTGGTTTTTTGCCGTGCCGCGGATCTGGGAGAAGTTGAAGGCCGGGCTTGAAGCGATGCAGGCAGGCCAGGATGAGGCCGCCCGTGCACCGGTACAGAAGGCCCTGGCCGATTCACTTGAGGCGGTTCGCTTGCGTCAGCGAGGCGAACAGGTGCCGGCCGAACTGGCCGAACGGGTCGCGATCGCCGACCGCGACATGTTCTCGCACCTTCGCCACATGCTCGGGCTCGACGAGATCCTCGCCGTCAGCGTTGGCGCCGCGCCGCTGGCCGTCGACGTGATCGAGTTCTTCCACGCGCTGGGGATCGAACTGTCGGAGCTGTGGGGGATGTCTGAGACGACCGGCGCCGGGCTCTGCAACCGTCCCGGCCAGATCAAGATCGGCTCGGTCGGCACGACTGTCCCTGGGGTCGAGGTCCGCCTGGCCGAGGACGGCGAGCTGCTGATCCGCGGTGACGTCGTGATGCACGGCTACCGTGACGCGCCGGACAAGACCGCGGAGGCGCTCGATGCCGACCACTGGTTGCACACCGGCGACATCGCGACGATCGACGCCGAAGGCTATGTCGCGATTGTCGATCGCAAGAAAGAGCTGATCATCAACTCGGCCGGCAAGAACATGTCGCCTGCGAACATCGAGGCTGCGCTCAAGTCAGGTGGGCCGATCATCGGGCAGGCCTGTGTGATCGGCGACGCGCGGCCGTTCAACACCGCATTGATCGTGCTCGATCCCGACTTCGCGCCGGTTTGGGCCGCGCAGAACGACCTGGCGGGCAAGTCCGTCACTGAGCTCACAGGCGAGCCCGCCGTGCGTGACCTCGTTCAGGCCGCGATCGACAACGCCAACACCAAGCTGGCGCGGGTCGAGCAGGTCAAAAAGTTCACGATCGTCGAGGCCGACTGGCTGCCCGGCGGCGATGAGCTGACGCCGACGATGAAGTTGAAGCGCAAGCCGATCGCCGAGAAGTACGCGTCGGCGATCGAAGCGATGTACGCCTGACCGCTTGCTGGTCGCCGTCACCGATCACGCAGCCGAGCGGTTCCGACAGCGCGTCAGGGGCACGCTCGACGCGAAGCTTGAGATCGTCCGCCGGGTAACAGCGGCATACAGCGCCGAGTCACGTGAAGCAGGCGAACGCGGAACCATCCGTGTCCGTGACCTTCAGCGCAAGGATCTGGTCTACGTCTGCCGCCCCGGCGACGGGGAACTCGTCGTGATCACGCTCTGGGAGGAGGGTGACGCCGCGGCAGTCCCAAAGCGTTTCACCGACGCGCTACGGCGGCCTTCGCCGTGAGGGATACGCAAACCCACACCCTGGCGGGCAAATTCGGCAAACGTCCCGCTAGACCGCGGCGCGCAACGAGCGCCCGAGCAACTCGATCGGGTGATACACGGGCAGCTCCCGGCCGAGCTCACGTGTGTGGCGCACCAGTTGGGCGGCGCAGCCAGGGTTGGCGGCGGCGATCGCCTCAGCACCCGTCTCAAGCAAGTGCGCCGCCTTGCGTCGCCCCAGCTCGTCCGCCCGCTCAGGTTGGACCAGGTTGTAGATCCCGGCCGAACCGCAGCACACGTCGCGCTCAGTAGCGACCTCCAGCAGCTCCAGGCCGGGAATTCCGTTCAGTAGCTCACGCGGCGCGCTGCGCACGCCCTGGCCATGGCTGAGGTGGCAGGCGTCGTGATAGACGACCCGCATTGGCAGTGGCCCGCGGGTGGCACGCGGCGCAATCGAGCCAAGCAACTCGGTGATGTCACGGACCTTCGCAGAGAACTCAACCGCCGGCGCATGACCGAGCAACTTGCCGTAGTCCTTCATCGCGCTGCCGCAGCCCGCTGAATTGGCGACGATGAAATCGAGGGAGCCGCAGCCGGCAAAGGCGGCGATCGTCGCCTGCGCTCGCGCCAACCCGTGCTCAGCTTCACCACCGTGGAGTTCCAATGCTCCGCAGCAATCCGGCAGCGAAGGCGCCACGACCTCAAAGCCCTCAGCAGCAAGAACAGCGACCGTGGCGCGGTGCACGTCGTTGAAAAACACCCGCTGCACGCAACCGAGCAACAGACCGACCCGCCCACGGATCGGCGTTCGGGCCGGCGTCAGCGCGGGTATCGGCGTCTGGCGAGCACGCCGGTTCGGGGGTTTGGGCGCGACCTTCGTGAGCATCGCCACGCTCTCAGGCAAGGCGCTGCCGGGCACCCGTTTAGAGGCGCCGATCAACGGCGCCAGCCGCGCCAGCCGCTTGGGGTAGGGGAGGGTCTCAAACAGCAGCAGCCGCAACGCGCGCTCGCTGTTGCTCAACTGACGTTCCACCTCGACCGCCGGCCGGACAACATCAAGCAGATGGTCAAAGCGCACACCCGAGGGGCAGGCACTGACGCAGGCTAGGCATCCGAGGCAGGAGTCGATGTGGGTCGCCAGAGCGTCGGTCACCACGCCTCCGGACGCGATTGCATCCCCGGTTAGCGCGATCCGGCCCCGCGGCGAGTCAAGCTCATCGGCGCCCAGCACGTAAGTCGGGCAGCTGTCGAGGCAGAGCCCGCAGCGGATGCAGGCGTCGACCTCAGGTTGTGCGCCAGCAAGTGAGGACATCAGATGCCCCCGACCATCAAGCCGGGATTGCAAACCCCAGCCGGGTCAAACTGTGCCTTGACCGCGCGCATCAGCCCAACCGACGGGCTGTCAACAGCGCCCCAGGTGTCGATCTCCACGTCGCCCGGACGGTCAAGCACCACCGCGTGCATCCCCGCCGGTAGCGCTGCCCGTAGCGGCGCCACCTGCTCGGGGTCAACCGTCAAATAGCTAACTCCCAGCGCGGCCCGACCGACCATCGTCGCGTCACAGGCGTCTGCCAACCGCAGCACGGACGGCAGCGCGCCGCGCGGTCCGGTCACCAGCACGACCACCCGCGTGTCGGAGCGTTGGAGACCACGCTGGCGCTCCCAGAACTCGGAATCCTCGTCGGCGATGTCGATCGTGCCCAGGCCGCTGTCACTCATCGCAAACGCGACCTCGTCGGCACGCCGTGTCGCGACGGTCCCGGCAACCTGCGCAAGGACGCCGCCACGCCCGCTGCGCCAGGCCACATCAAGCGCCTCGAGCTCAAGCGGAGCCCTGGCAAGGTGTGCCACCGCAGCTGCGAGCGCGTCCGGGTCCGCGGCGCCGCCAAGGATCGTCGCGGTCGCGCGGGGTAGCGCCCGCAACCGCACGCCGACCGCGAGGATCCCGCCGAGCGTGCCAAATGACCCGGCGTAGAGCTTCGGCAGGTCATAGCCGGCGACGTTCTTGATCACCCGTGAGCCGCTACGGGCGATCGTGCCGTCGCTGAGCGCGACGGTCAGCCCGAGCACCTGATCCCGCGGCGTGCCGTAGCGGTGCGCCAGCGGCCCGCTGTCACCCGTTGCCACAACCCCACCGATCGTCGCGCGATCGTTCAGCCCCAACGGCGGATCGAGCGCCATCCGCTGTCCACTCACCGCAAGCTCAGCCTGCGCCCGCGCGAACGGAACCCCGGCGGCGAACACCGCTGTCATATCCCCGGGCACGTGCTCGACCGTCCAGTCGAATCGCTCGGTCCCGAGCACGAGCGCATCATCACTCGCCGGAGCAGCCCAAGGTTTGCTGCCGCCGCCGATGATCCGCACAGGCCGCCCCTCGCCCGCCGCGACCGCGAGCTCGGCCGCAAACCCGGCAAAACTGTCTGGCGTCAAGAAATCCACGAGGGCCTAAAACCGCGTAGCCAGCCCGGACTGCTCGAGCGGATGTTGCTGATAGGGGCCGGGTCGCTCACCGCACAAACGCGGCGTCGGGATCAACTTCCCGGGATTAGCCAGGCCCGCCGGATCAAACGCACAACGCAACCGTGCAAACGAATCGAGGTCGTCGTGACTGAACATCTCGCTCATGAACGCGCTCTTGTCGACGCCGACGCCGTGCTCGCCGGTGATCGAGCCGCCGCGCGCAACGCACTCCCGCAGAATCGCGCCGGCCAGTTCCAGCGCGCGGTCACCTTCACCCGGAACCCCGGGGTCGTAACAGACCAGCGGATGCAGGTTGCCGTCGCCGGCATGAAAAACGTTGGCCACCGCCAGCCCGTACTCGGCGGACAGCCGCTCAATTGCCTCCAACACATCGGCCAAACGCGATCGCGGCACGACGCCGTCCTGCAGGTAACAGGCCGGGGAGAGTTGCGTCATCGCCGGGAACGCCGCCTTACGCGTCGCCCATAGCGCCTCTCGCTCACCCACCCCAGCCGCCACGCGGACGTCCCGCGCGCCCCCTTGCAGACACAACTCGAGCAGCTGCTCAAGCCCGGCTGCCGTCTCAAGCAGCGGCCCGTCAAGCTCGACCAGCAACGCAGCGCCGGCATCAAGCCGGTAGCCGCCCGGCACCGCCGTCTCCGCGGCGCGCAACGCAAGCGCATCCATCAGCTCGACGGCGGCTGGCACCACCGCCGCACTGATGACTGACGTCACCGCGTCAGCCGCGGCCGCCACGTCATCAAAGAACGCGACAACGGTCCGTACCGACTCCGCCGCCGGCACCACTCGCAGGTGAATCCGGACCGCAATTCCCAAAGTTCCCTCGGACCCGACGAAGGCGCCGATCAGGTCATACCCGGGCCGATCACGCCGCAGTTCAACCAGCGTGCCGTCGGCTAGCACCACATCAAGCCCGACCACGTAGTTGGTCGTGAAGCCGTATTTGAAGCAGTGGGCTCCGCCGGCGTTCTCGGCGACGTTGCCGCCGATCGTGCAGACCAACTGGGAACTCGGATCGGGCGGGTAGACATGCGACGGGCCAACAGCGGCAGAGATCGCCAGATTCGTCACGCCCGGCTCAGCAACCACCACAGCCTCGGCCAGATCGACAGAGATGATCTTTCGCAAACGCGACAACACGATCACCACGCCGCCGACATGGGGGAGGGCGCCCCCGGACAGCCCGGTGCCGGCCCCGCGTGCGACAAAAGGCACTCCCGACGCCGCACAACAGCGGACAACCGCGACGACCTCGTCGGCGCTACCCGGCAGCACGGCAGCCAACGGAATCTGGCGATATTGGCGCAGCCCGTCTGAGTCATAGACCGAAAGCGCATGCGGATCGCTGACAACGTGGTCATCCCCACAGATTCGACGCAGATCCGCCAGCAGCTGTTCAGCCTCCACTGGCTCGTAGGTTATTTGACGAACGCCCCGGAGGGAGCCTTCTAGACTCACCCGCGATGGCCTCAGAGCGGCAGATTCACGTCGGCGGCGTCACGATCGGTGGCGGAGCGCCCGTCGCCGTGCAGACGATGACGAAGACCGAGACGGCTGATCTCGAGGCGACGCTCGCCCAGATCCACCGCGTCGCCGAGGCCGGCGCCGATCTCGTGCGCTGCGCCGTACCGCGTGAGAAGGACGTCGACGCGCTGAAGATAATCGTCAAGGAGTCGCCGATCCCGATCATCGCCGACATCCACTTCAACCACACGCTGGCGCTGAAGGCGATCGACGCCGGCGCCCACTGCGTACGCCTCAACCCCGGCAACATCGGCGGTCCCGACAAGGTTGCCGAAGTGGTCGCCAAGGCCAAGGACACCGGTACCCCACTGCGGATCGGGGTCAACTCCGGCTCACTGCCCAAGCACCTGATGGAGATGGAGTTCACCGACCCGGTCGGGGCGCTCGTCGCCGCCGCGCTGGGCGCTGTCGAGTTGATGGAGTCACTCGACTTCACGAACTTCAAGCTGTCGATGAAATCAACCAGCGTGCCGAACACGATCGCCTCAAACCGTCTGCTGGCCCCGCAGATCCCTTATCCGCTGCACCTCGGCGTGACCGAGGCTGGAACGAAGTGGTCAGGGTCGCTGAAGTCGGCTGTCGGGCTCGGCACATTGCTGGCCGACGGAATCGGCGACACGATCCGGATCTCGCTGTCGACCTTCCAGGCCGAAGAAGAAGTCAAGGTCGCCTGGGAGATTCTCAAGGCACTGCGGCTGAGGCGCCGCGGCCCGGACCTGATCGCCTGCCCGACCTGCGGGCGGCTGCAGTTCGACATGGACACCGTCGTCGCGCAGGTTGAGAAGCGGCTCGAGTCCTACGACGATCCGATTGAGGTATCCGTGCTCGGCTGCGCAGTCAACGGAATCGGCGAGGCCCGCCACGCCGACTTCGGCATCACCGGCGCCAAGGACGCGGGGGCGATCTACGCCAAGGGCGAGATGATCCGCAAAGTGCCGACCGAGCGCCTGGTCGACGAGCTGTTCATCGAGATCGACAAGTACTACGCCGCGGGCAAAACGGTGGTGCGGGACGCGGCCGAGGCCGCAGAGGCAGAGCGCTGGCTTGCCGAGAACGAAGATCCTGACGCCGTCACACCAGAGCGTCTCGCGGCACTTGAGGCCGAAGCGGCAAGGCTTGAGGCCGATGATGCTGCCGCCGCCGAGCGGGTCGCCAGCGACGAAACGGTCTCACCCGTCGCCGGCCGGCGCTTCACCCGGGCCTGATTCCGAGGGTGGTCTGACCGGACCACCTCGGCCCTAGCCGCGGCGAAAGCAGGGGCTGGCCCAGCCAGGCCAGCCCCCCAAACTCGCTAGGCCGCGAACCTCTCGGCGACCTTGTCCCAGTCGATCACGTTCCAGATCGCGTCCAGGTAATCCGGGCGGCGGTTCTGGTACTTCAGGTAGTAGGCGTGCTCCCACACGTCGATCCCGAGCAGCGGCGTCTTGCCGTCGATCAGCGGGGTGTCCTGGTTCGGGGTCGAGACGATCTCGAGGCCCGCGCCGGCCTTGACCAGCCAGACCCAGCCGGAGCCGAAGCGGCCGATGCCGCCGGCCTTGACCTTCGCCTGGAACTCGCTGAAGGACTCAAACGTCGAAGCGATCGCGTCGCCCAGCGCGCCACTCGGCTCGCCGCCCTTGCCGGGAGCGAGTGACTCCCAGAACAACGTGTGGTTGTAGTGGCCGCCGATGTTGTTGCGGATCGCCGGAACCTCGAGGGCGGCGGCGGAGGAGACGATCTCCTCAGCGCTCTTGCCGTCCCATTCGGTGCCTTCGATCGCCTTGTTGCCGTTCGTCACGTAGGCACCGTGGTGCTTGTCGTGGTGGATCTCCATCGTCAGCGCGTCGATGTGGGGCTCGAGCGCCGCGAAGTCGTAGTTGAGTGCCGGAACTGTGAAAGCCATGTCAATTCTCCTTAAACAGGTGGGTCCTAGCTTGCTTCCCGTTCTATCAGAGCGATAACCGCCGCCACGGGTACGCTTGCGCCAACGATGACCCTGCTTTCGCACTACCTACTGCCGACCGAGCGCGAGGCTCCGGCCGACGCCGAGGCGATCAGCCATAAGTTGCTGGTGCGCGCCGGAATGGTTCGCCAGCTCGGCGCCGGGATGTGGACGTGGCTGCCGGCCGGCTGGCGTGTGCACCAACGGATCGTCGCGATCATCCGCGAGGAGCAGAACCGGATCGG
>Ga0302314_10015787_pt1 | contig 12811 bp, 14 predicted proteins | sample III_Palsa_N2_3_FD_200533 | JGI IMG/M metagenome (GOLD analysis project Ga0302314, IMG submission 200533) | Peat permafrost microbial communities from Stordalen Mire near Abisko, Sweden - III_Palsa_N2_3 | ecosystem: Environmental > Terrestrial > Soil > Palsa > Peat permafrost | place: Sweden...
CGGCTGCGAAGATCCAGCGAATAGGGCTTGCTCATTCCCGCCGGCCTCCTTGCCCAGCAGGAAGCTTGAATCAGACCTCAGCTGATTTGGGAATCCCACGATTCACAGAAATCCCCACCCGCTCTAGTGTGCGGGTCTCAATCAAAGCGCTCGAATTGACGCCCTTTACCGGCGCCCTTAAGGCTTGGCCCAAGCTGTTCGATCAGGATTCCCCCATGTCCGAGCCTGTCCGCCCGACGCCTGAAATGCCCGAAGTGGTGATCGTCCACTCGCGCCGCATCGCCTGCGACGGGGTCGGCGGGGCGCTGGGGCATCCGCGAGTCTATCTGGAGATGGGCGCCGAGCCCTATGTGGAGTGCGGCTACTGCGACCGCCGCTTCGTGCTGGCGACGGGCGAGGAGGGCGCGGAGAACGAGCGCCTGGCGCCCGGCGTCTACGAAGGCTCCCACGGGCACTGACCGGGCAAGCGGCGTGAAGCATGCGCATCCTGGTGATCGGGAGTTCGGGGTCGGGTAAGACCACCCTGGGACGGCGGCTCGCCGCGGCGCTGGATCTGAAACAGGTCGAGCTCGACGCCGTGAACTGGCAGCCCGGCTGGCAGGCGCTGCACCTGAACGACCCCAACGAATTCCGCCGCCGCGCCGCCGAAGCCACCGATTGCGAGCGCTGGGTCTGCGACGGCAACTACAGCGTCCTGCGCGAGGTGCTGTGGCCGCGCGCGACGCATGTGGTCTGGCTGGACTACGATCGGCCGGTGATCATGGCGCGGGTGATCCGCCGCTCCATCGCCCGGGCGATCGATCGGCGCGAGCTCTGGAACGGCAACGTCGAAGACTGGCGCAAATGGACCCACGCCAGCCACCCGATCCGCTGGTCGTGGGACAATTGGGCGGGCGTGCGGGCGCGGTATGAGGCCCTGCTGGCCGACCCGGCCTATGCGCATCTGCAATGGCACAGGCTGCGGCGGCCGCGTGAGGCGGAGGGGATCGAGGGGCGGCTTTAGCCTAGGTCCTACTGGACGACCCGCACATTTACCCGTTGCGTCACCTTCACCCATGTCCCCGACGCTAAGCTCTTCGTCTTGATCCATTGATCAAGGTCCGCCGCGGACTTGTCGGGAATCTGCTCCATCGGCACGTGACCGACGCCGTCGTAAAGGATCAGGGTCGAGCCCGGAATGGTCCTGGCCGTCCGCTCTCCCTCGGCCACGGCGATCAGCTTGTCGACCTTGCCATGCATGATCAGGGTAGGGACCTTGAGCCGGCCAAGGGCTGCATTCACGGCGACGGGGTCGGGATGAGCGCCGCCCTGCAGGTTCAGCAGGATGAGCCGGTGCCCGGGGGCGCGGGAGAAGTCGCTGTAGCGGCGGACAAGGGCTGGGGTCACCAGAGCCTTGTCGACCATGGCGCTGTCCAGGCCCTGGCGGACCAGCGGCGTCAGGTCGATGTGCAGAAGAACCCCACGCAGCAGCGGCGCCTGCATCAGGTTGAAGATGATCACATTGCTCTTGCCGCGCGCCTGGGTCGCCGCAGGGTTAGGCGCGGGCACGGAGTCCTCCAGCACCAGACCGTCAAGCCGGTCGGGATGCTGCAGGGCGTAGTTCCAGGCGACTCCGCCGCCCATGGAATTGCCGACCAGGATGAAATGGCCGACCCCGAGGTGGGTGGTCAGGGCGTCCACGGCCCCGGTCAGGTCGTCCATATGCGCGAGGTAGTGTTTCGGCGCTGCGGTCAGGCCATGGCCGGGCAGGTCGAGGGAGATGACCCGGTATTTGCCGCCTAGCCGCTTGGCCCAGTCCTCCCAATCGAACAGGGAGGCGCCAAAACCGTGCACCAGCACGATCGCCTCGCCGGAGGGATTGCCCTGGTCCCGGTAGTGCAGGTGAACCCCGCTGGGAAGGTCGAGATAGCGGTCCGAGGCGTTAGCGTACCGCGTCTCAAGGGTGGCGTATGGGATGTCGGCCCTGCTGAGGGTGAAGAAGCCGATCACGCCCAGCGCGACGACGATAGCCACGGCCCAGCCAGCCAGTCTCAGCACGGTTCTCATGTGTTTCCCCCACAGACCGGGCAGTGCGGATCGGCGCCGATGCGCGAGACCCGCACGTCCCCGTTCAGGCCATCATACACCAAAAGCCGCCCCGCCAGGGTCTGGCCGGCGCCGGTGATGGACTTGACCGCCTCCATCGCCATGAACGAGCCGATCACCCCGGCCAGGGCGCCGACCACGCCGACCACGGCGCAGGTTTCGGCGTCCGGCGGCGCCTCGGGCACGAGGCAGCGGTAACAGGGCCGGCCTTCGAACAATCCCACTTGGCCGCTCCAGCGGCCGATGGCGCCGGAGACCAGCGGCCTGCCCAGGGCGACACAGGCGGCGTTGACGGCGAACCGCGTCGCGAAATCGTCGGTCCCGTCGAGCACCAGGTCGTAGCCGGCGATCAGGCTGGCGGCGTTGTCGGCGTTGAGCATCAGCGGGTGGGGAATGATCTCCACATGCGGGTTGAGCGCCCTCAGGTGTTCGGTCGCGGCGGCGGTCTTGGACTTGCCGACATCGTTTGTGGCGAACAGCACCTGCCTTTGCAGGTTGGAGAGCGACACCTCGTCGGCGTCCACCAGGCCGATGCGCCCGACCCCCGCCGCGGCCAGATAGAGCGCCGCCGGCGCGCCAAGGCCGCCGACGCCGACGATCAGCACCCGCGCGCGTTTAAGCGCCTGCAGCCCCTGGCCGCCGATCTCCTTCAGCACCAACTGGCGCGCGTAACGTTCGACCTCGGCGTCGGTGAAGGGCATGGGGCAGGCGAGCTTCAGACCGTGGGAGCGGGAAGCGGGTTATCACTGCCCAGGCTGTCAACCCAGGCGCTGACGGTTTCGCCGTCGATCATGTCACCGGCGTCCACTGCGGCGAGGGTTTCCCAGGTCAGACGATCACGTTCCGCCTCGTCGGGGTCGTGTTCATTGTTGTCCATGATCCATAGGTGCTCGCTTGTCACATGGATGGCAACTCCGCCATGATCGCCATGCAATTGGGGCGACGCCGAATGACCTCGTTCTACGATCGCCACATCATGCCCCGGCTGATCGGCTGCGCCTGCGCGTCGCGGCCGATCATGAAGCAGCGGGCCAAGGTGGTGCCGCTGGCGCACGGCCGGGTGCTGGAGCTGGGGATCGGCGGCGGGCTGAACCTGGCCTTCTACGACCCGGCTAAGGTCAGCGAGGTTCGGGGGATCGATCCGTCGGAGGCCTTGCGGGCAAGGACCCTCGCCGCGCCGCGGCCGGAGGGGCTGAAGGTTTCGATCGCGGACGGAACCGCCGAGGCGCTGCCGTTCGAGGACGCGAGCTTCGACAGCGTGGTCTGCACCTTCACCCTGTGCTCGGTGCTGTCGCAGGCGGCGGCGTTGGCGGAGGCCAGGCGGGTGCTGAAGTCGTCCGGGCGATTGCTGTTCTGCGAGCATGGCCTCGCGCCCGAGCCGGGCGTGGCCAAGTGGCAGCGCCGGATCGAGCCGGCCTGGAAGGCGATCGCCGGCGGCTGTCACCTCACCCGCCCGATTGGCGCGGCCATCGAGGCGGCCGGGTTCCGGATGGAGACCTGGCAGAGCATGTTCCTGCCCGGGACGCCGCGGATCATGGGCTGGAATGAGTGGGGGGCGGCGGGGGTTTGAGGGGTCGCGCCGACCAATCGCTCCCCCGTTGGGGGAGCTGTCAGCGAAGCTGACTGAGGGGGACTAATCCGCCACGCCGGCGGAACGGCAAGGCCCTCTCAGCCCCTTCGGGGCAGCTCCCCCAACGGGGGAGCAATTAGAACCGTGCTCCCCTCAGTCCTCGATCGCCGAATAGATGATGTTCTTCAGCTGGCCGCGGAAGTTGAAGGTGCCCGAGGGCATCAGCTGGGTCATGAAGACTACCGAGAGGTCCTCCTTAGGATCGACCCAGAAGATGGTCGAGGCCGCGCCGCCCCAGTAGTAGTCGCCTTCGCCCAGCACGCCGGTGGTGACCTCGTTCAGGGTCATGGCGAAGCCGAGGCCGAAGCCGACGCCGACATTGGCGGTCTCCGAGAAGCCGCCGATGGCCATCTCGGTGAGGTCCTTGCCGCCCTTCAGATGGTTCTTGTGCATCAGGCCAATGGTGCGCGGCCCGAGGATGCGGGCGCCGTCCAATTCGCCGCCCCGGCGCAGCATTTCGGCAAAGCGCAGATAGTCCGCCGTCGTGCCGGTCAGGCCGCCGCCGCCGCCGAAGAAGGTGGGCTCATTCAGGTAGGTGGAGGTGGCTGGGTCGTCGACCAGCTTCAAGGTCTTGTTCGGCAGACGGGTGTAGTTGGCGGCGAAGCGCGAGGCCTTGTCCGGCGTCACATAGAAGGCGGTGTCCTTCATCTTCAGCGGCTCGAAGATGACTTCCCGCAGGTATTTGTCGAACCGTTTTCCGGAGATCGCCTCGACCAGATAGCCGCAGACGTCGGTGGAGAAGGAATACATCCACCGCTCGCCCGGCTGGTAGCGCAGCGGGACCTTGGCCAGCTTCATGGCGAAGTCGCGCAGGGTGTCGCCGGCGCCGCGACCCACCTTCTCGCGGCTATAGGCCAGGTCGACGGGGTGGGCGGTGTCGGGTGCGCCGACGGCGGCTAGGGCGTTGCCATAGGTCAGGCCGCCCGAGTGGCTCAGTACATGGCGGAAGGTCATCGGCGTTTTGGGTGGCTCCAGCACCATGTTGTCGGCGTCGCCGGAGACATAGACCTGGTGGTCACGCCATTCGGGGATGTAGCGGCTCACCGGATCGTCAAGCTGGAAATAGCCCTGCTCGAACAGGGTCATGAGCGCCACCGAGGTGATCGGCTTGGACATGGAATAGATGCGGAAGATGGCGTCATCGGCCATCGCCTTGCCGCGCTCCAGGTCCATCTGGCCGAAGGACCGGGAATAGGCCAGGTGGCCGTGGCGGGACACCGCGACCTGGCAGCCGGCGATCTTGCCCGCGTCGATGTAGTTGCGGTTGATATGGTCGGTGATGCGCTCAAGGCGATCGGTCGACAGACCGCTGTAGGCGTGGGCCATGTCCATGGCAGAGGTTCCTTCCCGGGTGGAGCTGGAGGCCGCGCGCCTCACTTGCCGACATCATGGCTCGTAAGATAAGGCGCGCCAAGGGCCTTGCTCTGGCGCGGCAAGGCGCCGCAAAGTCCCTGGCAGAGCCAAGGTCGCCGTTACGAGCGGCTCTGCGCTTCAGGGAGGGTATTTATGTCCAAGCGTTGGGTGTGGGCTTCGCCGGCGATCGCGCTTGCGGCCATGTTGGGATTTGCCGCGATGATGGGGCCGGTGGGCCTTGTCCGCTCCCACGCCGCCGACGCCCCGGGACCGCCCGCGCCGCCCAGCGAGCAGACCATCTTCCTTGGCCAGAACCTGTACGCCGATCGCTGCTCCAAGTGCCACGACGCCGAAGGCGGACGTGCGCCGCCCAAGGCGGACCTGCAGACCCACACCGCCGACGACATCGTCGCCATCCTCACCACCGGCCCCATGCAGCCGATGGCCAAGGGCATGGGCGCCGAAGACATCGCCGCCGTCGCTTCCTATCTCACCGGCCGCACGCCCACCGGCGCCGGCGCCCTGGCCGCCGCGCCGACGCAGACCGATCACAACATGTGCACGGGACGCGCGCCGGCGATCCGTCCCGGCAGGTCGGACTGGAACGGCTGGGGCCGCGATCTGGCCAATTCCCGCTACCAGCCGCATCCGGGGCTGAAGGCCGCCGATGTCGGCAGGCTGAAGGTCAAATGGGCCTTCGCCTATCCGGGCGGCCACTCCAGCCAGGCGACCCTGTTCGGCGGGCGGCTCTATTTCACGACCTCCTCGGGCCGGCTCTATTCGCTGGACCCCGCCACCGGCTGCGTCTGGTGGCGCCAGGACATCAACGTGGCGGTTCGCACCTCGCCGGTTATCGCCGCCGTGGCGAAGTCGGTGTCGCCGAGCGGCTACGCCCTCTTCTATGGCGACTCCAAAGCCAATGCTGCGGCCGTGGACGCCGCCACCGGCAAGCCGCTGTGGAAGACCCGGGTCGACACCCACCCGCGCGCCCTGATCACCGGCACGCCGGTGTTCTTCAAGGGCAGACTCTATGTGCCGGTCTCCTCGCTGGAGGAGGGGGCGTCGATGGACAAAACCTACGGCTGCTGCACCTTCCGGGGCAGCATCGCGGCGTTGGACGCGAACTCCGGCAAGCTGATCTGGCAGACCCATCCCATCGACAAGGCCCCCGCGCCGTTCAAGATCAACAGCGCCGGGACGCAGATGTTCGGTCCGGCCGGGGGGGCGATCTGGATGGCGCCGACCATCGATCCCAAGCGCGGGCTGCTCTATGTCGGCACCGGCGATTCCTACACCGACGTCGACACCAACGGAGACGACGCCGTCGTCGCCATGCGGCTGAGCGACGGCAAGGTGAAATGGATCAACCAGGTCACCAAGGACGACAACTTCCTGGTCGGCTGCGGCCGCAAGCCGGACCCGGCCAACTGTCCGGAAACCCTGGGTCCCGATTATGATTTCGGCGCCTCGCCGATCCTGCAGGACCTCGGCCATGGCCGGCAGATCATCCTGGCGGGCCAGAAATCGGGCCTGACCTACGGCTTCGACCCGGACCACGGCGGCAAGCTGGTCTGGACGACCCGGGTCGGCCACGGCGGGGCGCTGGGCGGCGTCGAGTGGGGCATGGCGGCCAGTCCGCACGCCCTGTTCGCGGCGGTGTCCGATGTCGGCGCGCCGCCGGCCAAGGGCGGCAAGCCGGGACTGACCGCGCTGAGCTTCGACAAGGGCGCCGTGCTGTGGCACGTCGATGCGCCCGCGCCGGTCTGCCACAAGCCCGGCCGCTGCAGCAACGGCTTCTCCGCCGCGGTCACCGCCATCCCCGGCGCGGTGTTCTCCGGCGCCCAGGACGGGCATATCCGCGCCTTCGCCGCCAAGGATGGGGCGCCGCTCTGGGACTTCGACACCACCGCCCAGCCGTTCCAGCCGATCAATGTCGACACGCCGGTCAACGGCGGGGTGATCGACGCCACCGGCGCGACGGTCGACAAGGGCATGGTCTATGTGGAGTCCGGCTACGGCGGCTTCGGCGCCGCCAATGGCGGGATGGCGGTGCTGCTGGCCTTCTCCGTCGACGGGAAGTAGGCGCTGCGGTCTTCGCCCGAAAGATGAAGTCGTTCCAGGTGCAGAAAAGTCTCAGTCCACAAATCGTGGCGCGGGCGTGCGGATTTCTTGGCCGATTGCGTTTATCAAGCGTTAGGGGATGGGGCGCGGTCGCATAGTGAGGCCTTGCCCGGCGGGTCTCCAGCGGCGAGGCTTAACGCGGGATGCATGGTTTTGGCCGACGCGAGAAAACATCCGTGAAGCGCAAAGCCACGCACACCTTTGCGGGCTTGGTGCTGTTCGCGGTCACGGTGGTCGCTTCCACCGCCCAGCCGCAGACCGCCTATTCCCCGCCGATCCCACCAGGACACTATGCCCAGCCGGCGCCTGATCGGACGATCGCGCCGCCGCCGTTGCCGCAGGTCGCGCTGAGACCCGACCAGATCGCCCTGCTGGAACACACCCTGGATCAGGCCGACGACCAGGGGCTGCTACGCGCGGAATATTCCCCCGCCGCCGCCGACGCGCTGATGCGCTCAGCCAACCCCGACAGCCGCCGGGCGGGCGGCGACCTCTTGGTGGCGGCCGTGCTGCGGTACGCCCGCGCGGTCCACTCGGGCCGGCTGGCCGCGGCGGACTTCGATCCCCAGTGGGGCCTGCACCCGGTCGATTACGACCCGACCGCCGATTTCGTCCAGGCCGTCAGCGCCGACCGGCTGCAGCCCTGGCTGGACAGCCTGCCGCCGCCCTACGCGGGTTATGACGCTCTGAAAGGCGCGCTCGTGACCTATCGTGGGATCGCCGCCAAGGGCGGATGGATCGCGCTGTCCGACGGGCCGCCGCTGAAGCTGGGCATGACCGACCCGCGGGTGGTCGCCCTTCGCCAGCGCCTGGCGGTGGAGGATACGAGCATCGACCTCGCGCCGGGCCCGGTGTTCGACCAGCCGCTGGCGGACGCCGTGGCGCGGGCGCAAAAGCGCTACGGCCAGGATCCGAACGGGGTGCTGACCCACGCCACCATCATGGCGCTGAATGTTTCGGTGGACGAGCGCATCGCCCAAATCATCGCCAACATGGAGCGCTGGCGCTGGCTCCCGGCGGTGCTGCCGGCCGACCGGATCCAGGTCAACATCGCCGCCGCGGTGCTGACCCTGTTCAAGGCCGACACGCCGCTGCTGTCGATGAAGGCGGTCACCGGCCGGCCCGGCGACGACACGCCGATGCTGCAGTCGGTCATCTCCTCGGTGGTGCTTAATCCGCCCTGGTACGTGCCAGGGGATATCGCCGCCAAGGAACTGTGGCCCAAGGAGCGCGCCAATCCCGGCTATTTCGCCCGCAACGATTTCGAGGTGGTCCCCATGGGCGACACCACCCGGCTGATCCAGAAGGCGGGACCCAAGGCGGCGCTGGGGCATGTGAAGTTCGACTTCATCAACAAGTACGGCGTCTATCTGCACGATACGCCGACCCACGGCACCTTCGCCAAATACACCCGCCAGGACAGCCATGGCTGCGTGCGGCTGGAAAAGCCGGTGGTGCTCGCCAAGGCGCTGTTCGCCGACGACCCGCAATGGACGCCGCAGATGATCGACGACACCATCGCCGGGGGCGATACGGTGCGCGCGCCGCTGCAAAGGCCCATCGCCGTCTTCCTGCTCTACTGGACCACCTTTGTCGGCACGGACGGCGCCGCCAACTTCCGCGCCGATCCTTATGGCTGGGATGCGCTGCTGATGCAGCGTATCGCCGCAGCGCAGCACGGCAGCGCTTGACCTTCCGGAACGCTTGGAGTGTGGTCACTGCGCTTCTGGCAGGGCGGGGCCCAGCGTAACGGGGACACTGAAATCATGTTCAAGCGACGCGCCGTTTTGACCATGGGCCTTGGCGCCATGGCGAGCGCGGGATTCGCGGCGGCGCCGAGCTTCGGCTGGGCGGACACGGCGCCGCAGACTCTGGGACCACAAACTCTGGGGCCACAAAGCCAGTTCCGCTCGGTGGCGATGAACAACCTGCACACCGGCGAGTCCATGGAAGCGGTGTATTGGGACGGCGGGGACTATGTCCCGGATGTGCTGGATGCGGTGAACCTGCACCTGCGCGACTATCGCACCGGCGACGTCCATCCCATCGACCCGCAGCTGCTGGACCTGTTGGATGCGGTCTCGCAGTTGACCGAGACCAAGGCGCCGTTCGAGGTCATTTCCGGTTTTCGGTCGGCCGCCACCAACGCCATGCTGCACGAACGCAGCGCCGAGGTGGCCAAGAAGAGCTTCCACGTCCAGGGCATGGCCATCGACGTTCGCCTTGCGGATGTAGAGCTGCGACATTTGCATGCGGCGGCCCATAGCCTGGGTCGCGGCGGGGTGGGCTATTATCCTGATTCGAATTTCGTCCATCTGGACGTGGGTCCGGTGCGGTCCTGGAGCGGGGCCTGATCGGTTAAGCTTAGGGGGCGACCGCCGATGGCGGAGAAAAGCAGCCGCGACGGTGGGAGCGGCCTGGGCTGGTTCGTCATCGGCCTTCTGATCGGGGTGGCGGGCACGCTCGCGACGCAGAAATTCGCGGTCTTCAAAAACGTGGAGGCGCCCGACGCGCAAGCAGCCGTGCAGCCGCCCGCGCCCGTGGCGCCGGTGGCGGGTCCGCCGAAGCTGCTGGTGCATCAGGGCGGCCTCGCCGCATCTTCCGCCGCGCCGGCGACCCCCACGCCCAACACGACTGGCCAGACCGCCGCGGACGTCGCCGAGGACGCCGCCGCCACCGGCATGACCGCCCGCGCCAAGCCGCAACAACCGCCGGCGAACTAGGGTTCAGGCGCAGCAGAGCCCGTTCCCCAGGCCTTGTGCCTGGGGTCCATTGGACTCGAACGGATAGAAATTTCGCGCCGATGGCGCCCGCTCAGCGAACCGCCAGCCCCTCGCGTTCAATGGACCCCCGGCACAAGGCCGGGGGAACGGGACTGGATGGATCGGGAACCTAATAAGATGGGTAGCTGTACGGTTGTCTGGACCGTCACCCACGCCGTCGTGCGCGGTTCAACCACAGTTGGCCCAGGACCAGGGCTCCCGCAACTATGTATGCGAATGCCGTTTCCGCCCGTTCGGCAGTGCTGATGAATACCGTGCCGCCGTGGGTGGCGTAGGGTATCAGATAGATTCCGGTTGGATGATCGACTGCACGCAGCGTCAGGTAGTCGGTAAACCAGCCGAGGAAAACGATATCCACGACCCCGACGAGAACCAGCCCCGTTTGCAGTAGCTGATGCGGGGTGAGCTTTCCGTTTTTCATCACCGGACAATATCAGTTGCGACTTCCGCAACCTACCCCACCACGACCGCGCCACCGTCCGCCTGTCGGCAAGCGCCAACCGCGTGGATCCCGCCTCGCGTTGAAGCCCCTAATAAGGCCGGTAGCTGTACAGCACCTGGGCTTCGCCGATGTGGCCGCCCTGGGGCGTGCCGTCGGTCTTGTTGTGCAGGATGAAGACCACGCCCTCGGCCTTGCCGTTGGCGTAGCCGAGCCAGGTGGAGATGACGCTGACGCCGCCGTCCTCCGGGGTCTTCACGGCGACCTTGTCCGGAGCCAGCGGCGGATCGCGGCGCGCGGACCAGGCCTGCAGACCTTGAAGGATCGCCGCGTCTTCTCCGGCCACGTAGCGGACCGTGATGCTGCAGTTGTCAGGGTTGGCCGTGTTCGGCGGCTGGATGATCATCCGGCGGCCGTTGTCCTGGCCCAGGATCATGTAGCCGTCGCCGTTGACCCGCAGGCCGACGCTTGAGGCGACTGTCTTGATGGTGGCGCCGCGCACCAGCGGCGCGCAGACCCGGTCGAGCATGTCCAGCACCCGCACCGCTTCGGGGTCGGTGGGCAGAGGCTCGGGCGGCGGAGGGGGCGGGGCGGGCGGCGCTTCGGGTGCGGGGGGCGTCGCCGGGGTCTGGGCGGCGTCGGGCGCCAGCGGCGTCGCGGGGGTCGCAGGCGCGGCGGGCGGCGGCGTCTGCCCCAAAGCCGCGCCGGCCAGGAGGCTCACTGAAAATGCGGCCGTCGCGGCCAAGCGTAGACGATCCATTCGACGGTCCCCTCGATCAAACTTCAGACGAGATCAAAACCGGACGGCGCGTCGGTTCGCAAGCGCTAACCGCCTGACGGGCGAGCGTTTAGTCGACTTCGCGCGCGTGTTCGGCAAGGATGGTGAAGCCGGCGGGCGTCACGTCGGCGAATCCGCCCTGCAGTTCGAACCGGTGCAAACGGTCGCCGTCGTGGATGGTGACGAAGCCTTCCTTCAGCGCGGTCATGAACGGGGCGTGCCCGGCCAGGACGCCGAAGTCGCCTTCGGAGCCCGGCGCGTCGACCTGGTCGACCTCGCCGGAGTAGAGCTCGCGCAGGGGCGAGACTAGGGAGAAGTGGAGCTTCTCGGCCACGATATCAGCCTTCCGCCTTCAGCTTTTCGCCCTTGGCGATCGCATCTTCGATGGTGCCGACGTTGTAGAAGGCCGCCTCCGGCAGATCGTCGCCCTCGCCATCGCACACCGCCTTGAACGAGCGGATGGTGTCTTCCAACGACACGAACACGCCCGGCAGGTTGGTGAATTGCTCGGCCACGTGGAAGGGCTGGGCGAAGAAGCGGCTGATCTTGCGCGCGCGGGCGACGACCAGCTTGTCCTCTTCCGACAGCTCATCCATGCCCAGGATGGCGATGATGTCCTTCAGTGACTTGTACTGCTGCAGGATTTCCTGAACCCGGCGGGCCACTTGATAGTGTTCCTCGCCGATGACCAAAGGGTCCATGATCCGTGAGGTGGAGTCGAGCGGGTCGATCGCCGGGAAGATGCCCTGGGCGGCGATGTCGCGGCTGAGGTTGGTGGTCGCGTCCAAGTGGGCCATGGAGGTGGCCGGCGCTGGGTCGGTAAAGTCGTCGGCGGGCACGTAGATCGCCTGAACCGAGGTGATCGAACCCTTGTTGGTGGAGGTGATCCGCTCCTGCAGATTGCCCATTTCCGACGCCAGGGTCGGCTGATAGCCCACCGCCGATGGGATCCGGCCCAGCAGCGCCGACACTTCCGAGCCGGCTTGCGTAAAGCGGAAGATGTTGTCGATGAAGAGCAGCACGTCCTTGCCCTCTTCGTCACGGAAATATTCGGCCTGGGCCAGGCCGGTCAGGGCGACGCGGGCGCGGGCGCCCGGAGGCTCGTTCATCTGGCCGTACACCAGGGTGCATTTGGACCCCTCGGTGCTGCCATTGTTCTCCTTCGGGTCGATGTTCACCTTCGACTCGATCATCTCGTAATAAAGGTCGTTGCCCTCGCGGGTGCGCTCGCCGACGCCGGCCAGCACCGAATAGCCGCCGTAGTTCAGGGCGATGTTGTTGATCAGCTCCTGCATGGTCACGGTCTTGCCCACGCCGGCGCCGCCGAACAGGCCGATCTTGCCGCCCTTGGTGTAGGGGCAGAGCAGGTCGATGACCTTGATCCCGGTGACCAGGATCTCCTTGCTGGTCGACTGGTCGGCGAAGGACGGCGCCTCCGCGTGGATCGACCGGCGATGGGTCTGGTCGATCGGGCCGGCTTCGTCGATCGGCTCGCCGATCACATTCATGATCCGACCCAGGGCGCCCGGTCCGACCGGGACGGTGATCTGGGCGCCGGTGTCGGTCACCGGCTGGCCGCGGACCAGGCCTTCGGTGGTGTCCATGGCGATGGTGCGGACGAC
>Ga0302314_10015788_pt1 | contig 12811 bp, 8 predicted proteins | sample III_Palsa_N2_3_FD_200533 | JGI IMG/M metagenome (GOLD analysis project Ga0302314, IMG submission 200533) | Peat permafrost microbial communities from Stordalen Mire near Abisko, Sweden - III_Palsa_N2_3 | ecosystem: Environmental > Terrestrial > Soil > Palsa > Peat permafrost | place: Sweden...
CGAAGGCGCGCATCAGAAGGCCGAGGGTCTTGGGGTCGTCGTTGACGCCCCTCAGGAGGACGGTCTGGCTCAGCATGGGGATGCCGGCGTCCACCAGCCGGGCGCAGGCGGCCCTCGCCTCGGGGGTCATCTCGCGCGGGTGGTTGGCGTGCAGGGCGACATAGACCGCCTTGCCCTCGCACCTCAACGCCGCGACCAGGTCATCGGTGATGCGGGCCGGATCGACGGCGGGCACGCGGGTGTGGAGGCGCATCACCTTGCAGTGCTCGATCTTCGCCAGCGCGCCCATCACCTCGGCGAGGCGGCGGGGCGACAGCACCAGGGGGTCGCCCCCGGTGAGGATCACCTCCCAGATCTCCGGCCGCGCCGCGATGTAGTCGAGGGCCGCCGCCAGCGCCTCGGGCGACAGATTCCCCGCCCCGTCCGGTCCCACCGTCTCCCGGCGAAAGCAGAAGCGGCAGTAGGTGGCGCAGGTGTGGGTCAGCATCAGCAGCACCCGGTCGGGATAGCGATGCACGACGCCCTCCACGGGGCTGTGGGCCGCATCGCCGATGGGGTCGGCGCTCTCCTCCGCCGTCGCGTCGAGCTCGGCGATCTGGGGCAGGAACTGGCGGGCGATGGGGTCGGCGGAATCGGTGGGATCGATCAGGGCGGCGCTGTGGGGCGTGATGGCCACCGCATAGCGCGCCGCCACCCGCTCAAGCTCGGGCAGGCGGTCCTGCGCAATCAGGCCCGCGTCGGCGAGGGCGGCGGGGGTGCGAAGGGTCCTGGTCGGCGGCGGCGTCATCGGCGGCGGTATGAACCCGGGACGGGCGTTGGGCAACGGCGACGGCTCGTCCCACCTGCGCAGGCGGCTCAGCGCGTTTCGGCCACCGGGGTCCAGAGCACCTCGTCGATGCGGGTCGCGCCGGTCGCCAGCATGGCCAGGCGGTCAAAGCCCAGCGCCGCGCCGGAGGCCTGCGGCATGGCTCCCAGCGCGGCGAGGAAGTCCTCGTCGAGCGGGTATCGCTCGCCATAGACCCGTTCCTTCTCCGCCATCTCCGCCTCGAACCGGCGGCGCTGCTCCACCGGGTCGGTCAGTTCGGCGAAGGCGTTGGCGAGCTCGACCCCGCAGGCGTAGAGCTCGAACCGCTCGGCCACGCGGGGATCGCGCGGACTGAGCCGGGCCAGGGCGGCCTCCACGGCGGGGTATTCGCACAGGATCACCGCCCGCCCGAGGCCGAGGTTGGGCTCGATCTTCTCCACCATCACCTTGCTGAACACGTCCGACCAGGTGTCGTCCGCCGCCACCCGCACGCCGGACGCCTGCGCCGCCGCCGCCAGCCGGTCCCGATCCGTCCCGCCCGCGGCGTCGATGGTCGCCAGGAGATCGAGCCCGGCGAGACGATCAAACGCATCGGCGACGGTCAGCCGCTCGGGCTCGGCGAAGGGGTCCATGCTCCGCCCCCGGAAGGCGAACGCCGCCGCGCCCGTCGTCTGCGCCGCCAGCGCCAGCAGCGCCCCGCAGTCGCGCATCAAGGCCTCGTAGGGTGCCTCCGCCCGGTACCACTCCAGCAGGGTGAACTCCGGATGGTGCAGCGGCCCCCGCTCGCGGTTTCGCCACACCCGCGCGAAGTCGAAGATCCGGCGCTCCCCGGCCGCCAGCAGCTTCTTGCAGGCGAACTCCGGGGAGGTGTGCAGGTGCATGGGGCTCGTGGAGCCGTCCGGATTGATCATGGCGGTGGAGAAGGCGTGCAGGTGCGCCTCGTTGCCCGGCGAGACCTGCAGGGCCGCCGCCTCCACCTCCGTGAACTCCTGATCCTCGAACCAGCGCCGGACCGCCGTCTTCACGGCGTTGCGGGCGGCCAGGCGAGGCCGGCGGGCCGCATGGATGTCAGGGCGCCACCAGGGCGAAGCAGGAGGGCTGGACACGGGCGAGCAGGCTCTGGAGGCGGCGCGCCGGGTGGCCAATCTGCGCCCTATGGCTGGTCATCCTAGCCGCCGCCGTGTAGTTGCGCGAGCAATCATCATCTCCGCCGCGCACTTGGCTGCGCGGTCCATCGTCGAGGTTTCACTTGGTCAAGGTCGCCGCCAGCTCGCTCAGGAAGGGCGCCGTTCTGGATTTGGACGGACGTCTGTATGTCGTGCTCAGCCTGGAGAACATCCATCCCGGCAAGGGCACGCCGGTCACCCAGCTCGACATGCGCCGCATCGCCGACGGCGTGAAGGTGTCCGAACGCTACCGCACCACCGAGCAGGTGGAGCGCGCCTATGTGGACGAGCGCAGCTACAACTTCCTCTACAGCGACGGCGACGGCTATCACTTCATGAACCCGGAGACCTACGACCAGGTCGCCGTGTCCGCCGACATGGTGGGCGACGCCGCCGCCTATCTGACCGACGGCACCACCGTCACCCTGTCGATCCACAACGACATCGCCATCGCCATCGAACTGCCGCAGCGCGCCACCGTCGAGATTGCGGACACCGAGCCGGCGGTGAAGGGTCAGACGGCGTCCGGCTCCTACAAGCCCGCCATGCTGACCAATGGCGTTCGCACCATGGTGCCGACCTACATCACCCCCGGCACCCGCATCGTGGTGATGACGGCGGACGGCTCCTTCGTCGAGCGCGCCAAGGACTGACCAGCGGCCCTTCCAGGCCCGCGCGCCGTCAGATCAGGTAGCTGTCGGCTTCGGGCGGCGCCGGCGGGGCGTGCGCGGTCACGGGCGCGGGCGTCTGGAGCTCAGCCGGGCCCTGCGCTGGGCGCGGAGCGGTCTTGCGCACGAGCCGCGACACCCGCGCCAGCAGCATCCGGTCCTCGAACGGCTTGGTCAGATAGTCCTTGGCCCCGAGCTTCAGGCATCTGGCGACGTCTTCGCCGGCGTTGCGGGCGCTGAGCACCAGCACCGGGATGTCCCGGGTGCGCACGTCTTGCTTCAGCCGGCTCAGCACGCCGAACCCGTCCAGCCCCGGCATGTTGATGTCGAGCACGACCCCGGCGGGCTGCACCGCGATGATCTTCTCCAGCGCGCGGAACCCGTCGCGGGCGTAGAAGGCCTCGTAGCCGGCGATCTCCAGCCGGGTGCGGACGAGGTCGAGGATGGCGGGATCGTCTTCGGCCACCACGATCCGGGGGCGACGGGCGTCAGCCATGGGCGCGGCCTCCAGCGTCGGCGGTCTCGGCGCGCCCGGGCGCCCAGACGTCGAGGATGTTGAGCAGGGCGGCCGGCACGACCGGCTTGGGCAGCTGGTCGTCGAAGATCGCGGCCCATTCCGCGGGCAGGGCGCGGTCGCTGGCGTCGGCGGTGAAGGCGATGATCGGCACGTTGCTGTTGGGGCCGCCGCCCGCGCGGATGGTCTGCGCCGCGGCGGGACCGTCGATGTCCGGCATCCGCACGTCCATCAGGATGAGGTCGAACGGGGCGGCCTCGGCCATCGCGATGGCCGCCTCGCCGCTGGCCGCCTCGCTGAACACCACGTGAGACGACTCCAGCAGGATCCGCACCAGTTCCCGGTTGAAGGCGTTGTCGTCGGCCACGAGGATGCGCAGGCCTTCAAACCCTTCGGAAGACGCCGAGCCGCCGGCCGACTCGCGCGCCGCGGCGCCGTCGGTCCCGACCCTGTCGGCGCGGTCGCAGGCGATCTCGATCCAGAAGGTGCTGCCCCGCCCCAGCGTGCTTTCCACGCCCACCTCGCCGCCCATGGCCTCCGCCAGACCCTTGCAGATGGCCAGGCCCAGGCCCGTGCCGCCGTGGGAGCGGGTGGTGGAGGCGTCCACCTGGGAGAAGCGCTTGAACAGCCGGTCGAGGCGGTCCGCCGCGACGCCCGGCCCGGTGTCGACCACCTCGCACCTGAGCGTCGCCTTCGCGTCGTCATAACGCGCCTTGACGGTGACGCCGCCGCGCGCCGTGAACTTGATGGCGTTGCCGATGAAGTTCAGCAGCACCTGGCGGATGCGGGTGTCGTCGGCCAGGAGCAGGGCCGGGAGGCCCTCGCAGTCCAGGCGCCGGTAGAGCCCCTTGGCGTCCGCCTGGGGGGCGAGCAGCTCCAGCGCGCCCTCGATCACCCGGGCCGGATCCACCGGCCGGCGCTCGATCTGCACCTGGCCGGCCTCCAGCTTGGAGAAGTCGAGGATGTCGTTGACGGTGGTGAGAAGCGCCTGGCTGCCGTCCGCCACCCGCTGAACATAGCGCCGCGTCTCGTCGCCGAGACCGTCCTGTTCGGCGATGAGCTTGGAGAAGCCCATGATGCTGGTCAGCGGCGTGCGCAGTTCGTGGCTCATGTTGGCGAGGAACTCCGCCTTCACCGCCGCCGCGGCCTCCGCCTCCGCCCGGGCGCTGCGCAGGTCGTCCTCCAGCACCTTGCGGTCGGAGACGTCGCGGATCACGTCGGTGATGCCGATCCGCTGGCGGGTGACGGGGTCGGTCACCACGGTGGGGCGCGATTCCACCCAACCGATCTGACCGTCCTTCCGGACCACCCGGCATTCGAAGCGCAGGTCGGCTTCGCCGCGCGCGGCGCGCTGGTAGGCCAGCGTCACCGCGTCCCGGTCGTCCGGATGGATGAAGGCCAGGGCGGAGCGGCCGAGCAGCTCGCCGGAGGGATAGCCCATCATCTTGGTGCAGGCCGGCGAGACGTAGGTCAGCCGCCCCTCCCCGTCCATCTGCGTGACCACGTCGTTGGCGTTCTCGGTCAGGAGGCGATAGCGCGCCTCGCTGCGCTCGACCGCCTGAAGGGTGCGGACCTGGTCGGTGACGTCCTGGAAGACGCCGAAGATGGCGGTCACGGCGCCGGCGTTGTCGGTCTCGCAGACGGCCTTGCAGGTGACGCTGCGCAGCTCGCCGTCGTTTCGCAGCAGGCGGAGCTGGAAGGCGAAATCCTCGCCGTGGAACAGCGCCCGGGAGACGAAGACCGAGACGGCGGCCTGATCCTCCGGATGATAGAAGGCGACCCCCTGGTCGAGGTTCGGATCGAAGGTGGTCCTGTCCACCCCGTGGATGCGGAATACCTCGTCGGACCACATTATCCGACCGCTGGCCACCTCGAGCCGCCAGTGACCGACGCCCGACATGGTCTCGGCCAGCTCCAGCAGGAGGCTCTGCTCCTTCACGGCCTTGCGGGCCTGGCGCAGGTCCAGTTCGTCCACCACCATGCGCGCGAGAAGCTTCAGCTTCTCGATGTCGCTGGGGTTGGGCTTGTCACGGGGCGAGGTGTCGATGACGCAAAGCGTGCCGAGATTGTGCCCCGACGCCGTGGTCAGCACCGCGCCCGCGTAGAAGCGGACGTTGGGATCGCCCGTCACGAGAGGATTTTCGAAGAAGCGCGCGTCCTTGGTGGCGTCCTCCACGACGAAGGACGAGTGGCCGCCCCCGGCGATGGCGTGATCGCAGAAGGCCCATGCCCGGGGGGTCTCGGTCGCGCCCAGCCCGACCCGCGACTTGAACCACTGCCGGCCCTCGTCGATCAAGGACACCAGGGCGATGGGGGCGCCGAACAGCTCCGCCGCCAAGGCGGTCAGTCGATCGAAGCCGTCTTCCGGAAGGGTGTCCAGCACCCCGATGTCCCGGAGCGCCGCCAACCTCTCCGTTTCAGACGTCGACATTCAGAATCCCTGGGCCATCGGATCGATCGCCGGGATCATGCCTTACGAGGGTTAAAATGTTCGGGCCCACGCGCCGCCAGACGATTTTGTCGCAGCCGTCGCCGGGCCCTCTACCGCCCGAGCGCGCCGTAGGCGATGTTCTGGAACATCGGCAGGGCCGCCGCGGCCGCCATGCGCTGGCCCGTCGCCAGTTCGCTGGCGGAGCCGGGCTCCAGCGGCATGGCGTTCTGCACCAGGTAGATCATCACCATGTTCTCCTGGGGATCGGCGCGCCACCAGGTGCCGAACGCCCCCGGCCAGCCGAAGGCGCCGTCGGTGCCCGCGCCCATCCAGGCCTGCTTCTCCGCGTCCAGGATCACCGACACGCCGAGGCCGAAGCCCGACCCCATCCAGAACGGAAAGCCCATGAAGGGAATGGCGCGCTGGGCGTCGGTGAGGCGGTTGGCGGTCATCAGGTCGATGGTCTCGGGCTTCACCAGCCGGACCCCGTCCACCTCGCCGCGCCCGAGCATCATGCGGGCGAACTTCAGGTAGTCGTCGGCGGTGGAGACGAGGCCGCCGCCCCCGCCGCAGAAGGCGGGCGGTTCGGTCAGGTCGGCGAAGGCGACGGGCCTCAGGTCGCCCGCGCCCTCGTGCAGGCGGTAGACCACGGCGGCGCGGTCGCGCTTCTCCGGGGGAATCCAGAAGTCGGTGTCCGTCATGCCGAGGGGCTCGAAGATCCGCTCGAACAGCATGTCGCGGAACGGCTTGCCCTCGATCCGCCCGATCAGGAAGCCGAGCACGTCGGTGGCGTGGCTGTAGTGGAACCGCTCGCCGGGGGCATAGGACAGGGGCAGCCCGGCCAGGGCCGCCATCCATTCGTCCGGCGCGTGGGCGTTGCTCAACACGTCCCCGAGCGCGGCCTGATAGGCGTGGGCGATCGGGCCCACGGAGGTGAAGCCGTAGGCGAGCCCCGAGCGATGGGTCATCAGGTCTTCGATGGTGATGTCGCGGGGGGCGGGATAGGTCTGGTCCAGCGGCCCCTCGGCGTCCTTCAGCACCCGCATGTCCTTGAACTCGGGCGCCCATCGGGTGATCGGGTCGTCGAGCTTCAGCCGGCCCTCCTCCATCAGCATCAGGGCGGCGATGGAGGTCACCGGCTTGGTCATGGAGGCGATGCGGAACAGGGTGTCTCGGGCCATGGGCGCGCCGGTGGCGAGGTCCCGCCGGCCCACCACGGCGACGTCGGCGATCTCGCCGTTGCGCCAGAGCAGGGTCACGGCGCCGGAGAGATAGCCGTTGTCCACCACGCCCTGCAGCGCCGGCCCGATCTGGGCCAGGCCCTCCGCGGAGAACCCGCTCGCATTCACGCTTCCGCCGTCCATCTCTGTTCCTCGCGCCCTGTTGCGCCATGTGCTCGGCGCTTGCTTGGACGATACGGCGGAACGGGTGACGCATCCAGTCCCCGGCGACGCCCGCCGCCGGGCGTGTTCAGGCGGCGGCCCGCCGGAGCCTGTCCTGCAAGGCGGCTTCCTCGCTGGCGAGGCGGGCGGCCAGATCGGCGAGCAGGAAGGTGGCGGCGAGCTCCGAGCCGGCGGGCGCGTCCGGTCTTGCGGGACCGCCTGCCTTGAGGGGACGACGGGGCCGCGCCGCTTCCGGCATCCCGGGCGAGCGCCGCGGCGCAGGCGCAGGGGCGACAGGCGTGCGGGGCTCGTCGGCGAGGTCTTCGGGGAAGTAGGGCGTCTCCGTCTCCAGCGTCATGAGCGGGCGGCGGGGCGGGATCACGGGCGCGTCGTTGGCGTGGATGATGATCTCGCCCACCGGGGCGCCGTCCGAGGCCATCAGCATCAGGCGGCGGGGCGCGGGCGCGACCGGCTCCATCAGCTCCAGCACCGGGTCCGAGCGCTGGCCGAACGCCGAGCGTCGCGGCGCGAGGCCGCCCAGCAGGATCTGCGGCGGGATCGGGTCCAAGGCCAGCGGTTCCGGGGCCTGCGCCACCGTCTCCTCCGCCAGGTCGGCGGGGCCGAGGTCCAGCGCCGTCTCCGCCGCTTCGGGCGTCGCTCCGGCGCCGGCGAGGTCGTCGCCCTGAAGCAGGACCGGGGCGTAGGCCGGGCGCTCGCGCGGCGCCATCAGCCGGGACAGGGCGCGGGACAGCCTCGGCGGACGGCGCTCGGCCGGCGCCGCCTGCACCGCCAGCATCGCGCGGAGGTCCTGAATCTCTCTTGCGTCCACGACGTCGTCCCCACCCGCCCGCGCCGGCGCCTTGAGGATGCGGCCAAGCCGTCTATGTGTGGTGAAGGCGCGGGGTTAACCGGCGCACACCCTGTGGAGCCCGCCTTGGCCGAAACCTTCGCCCCCGATCGTCTCTCCACGGACAAGGCCGCCCGCTACGCCGAGGTGGCCGAGGAGATCGCCGCCGTGCTGCAGGGCGAGCCCAATCTCACGGCTCGGATGGCGACGGTGTCGTCCATGCTGGCGTCGAGCTTCGAGCATTTCTTCTGGACCGGCTTCTATGTGGTCGATCCCGTGAAGCCGCAGGAGCTGGTGGTCGGTCCCTATCAGGGCACGCTGGGATGCCTGCGCATCGCCTTCGGGCGGGGGGTCTGCGGCAAGGCGGCGGCGAGCGGCCAGGTGCAGATCGTCGACGACGTGCACGCCTTCCCCGACCACATCGCCTGCGACGCCCGCTCCCGCAGCGAGATCGTGGTCCCGGTGTTCGGCCCGGGCGGCGCGCTGATCGCGGTGTTCGACGTGGACGCCACCGAGCCGGCCGCCTTCGATCAGGCGGATGCGGACGGCCTTGCGCGGATCCTGAAGGCGACGTTCGGCTGACGCCCCTCGGCCCGAACCTGAACGAAACTTCATGTCCAGGGCGCTGGACGCAGGCGCAGGGCTAAGCTCAAATGGTCCGTCGGCGCACATTTCGCCGCCGCCCATTCCCAGAGCGAAGGCTTCGCATGTCCCTCAAGCGCCTCATGTCGGCCCTGCTGCTGGCGACCGCGTCCGCCACCGCGGCCCACGCCGCCCTGCCCCGCTTTCCCCAGCCCTACGGCGACCGGATCGTGTTCGTGGCGGACGGCAACATCTGGTCCGTGCCCAAGGCCGGCGGCGTGGCGGAGCGGCTGACCAGCGCGCCGGGGCAGGACATGTTTCCCCGCGTCTCGCCGGACGGCAAGTGGATCGCCTACACCGAGGCCAGCCGCGCGGGCACCGACGTCTGGGTGATCCCGGCCTCGGGCGGCGCGGCCCGGCGGCTGACCTATCATCCGACCACGGAAGCGGGCACCGGCGGGCGGCACGGGCCGGACAACATGGTGGTGACTTGGACGCCGGATTCCCAGGCCGTGGTCTACCTCTCCAAGGGCGACCAGTGGAATAGTTGGATCCAGTACATGTACAAGGTCCCCGTTATGGGCGGCGCGCCGGTGGCCATGCCGATCGACAGCATGGTGGGCTTGGCCACCTTCGCGCCGGACGGCCACACCATCGCCTACAACCGCATCTTCCGGAACTTCCGCACCTGGAAGCGCTACAACGGCGGCCTGGCGCAGCAGGTTTTCACCTACGACTTCAACACCCGGGCGATAAATCAGATCACGAACTGGTCGGGCACCAACACCTCGCCCATGTGGTACGGGACCAAGATCTACTACCTGTCGGACCAGGACAAGAGCCGCCGCGCCAACATCTGGGTCTACGACCAGGCGACCAAGCAGAGCCGCGAGGTGACCCACTTCACCGACTACGACATCGACTTCCCGGCGCTCGGCGGCGACGCCATCGCCTTCCAGCAGGGCGGCAAGCTCTATCGCCTGGACCTGCCGTCGGAGGAGTTGCACGAGGCGCCGGTCTACCTGCCGGACGATAATCCCCGCACCCGCGCGCATGTGGACGACGTGAAGGACGAGGTTCGCGACAGCGATCCTTCCGGCCAGACCGACTTCGCCCTCGCCCCCAACGGCAAGCGCACCCTCTTCTCCGCCCGCGGCGACATCTTCAGCGTGCCGACCGAATACGGCGCGACGCGGGACCTGACCGGCACGCCGGGCGTCGACGAGGACCACCCCGCCTGGTCGCCGGACGGGCGCACCGTAGTCTACACCACCGACGCGGGCGGCGGCCAGCAGATCGCCGTGCGCCCGGCGGAAGGCGGCCCGGAGCGGGTGCTGACGGCGTTCAAGGCGGGATACTTCTATGGCCCGATCTTCTCGCCGGACGGCAAGACGCTGGCCTTCAGCGACGGCTCGCACAAGCTGTGGACCGTGCGCACCGACGGCGGCGCGCCGAAGGAGGTGGCGCAGGACAAGGACAACGAGATCCACGACCAGGCCTTCTCGCCCGACGGCCGCTGGCTCGCCTTCAGCATGACCGCCTACAACCGACGCCGCGACCTCTATCTCTACGAGATCGCGACCGGGAAGCTGACGAAACTCGGCAACGGCGGCGAGGTCGACTACGCCCCCGCCTGGTCCGCGGACGGCAAGTATCTCTATTTCGTCTCCAACCGCCATGAGAACCCCGTGCCGTCCGACCTCGAGTTCGACTTCGAGGTGCTGAAGTCCAACGGCGTCTACGCCATCCCGCTCTCGCGCGGCGTCGCCTCGCCCGTGGCGCCGAAATCCGACGAGGCCGACAGCGGGCCGCCGGACGGCGCCAAGGCGTCGAAACCCGGCGACAAGTGCCGGCCGCCCGAGAAGGACCAGAGCGGCAAGGGCGAGCCCGCGCCCGACTCCACCGGCCCCATCGCGCCGATCCACATCGACCTCGACGGCATGATGGCCCGCGCCGTCGCCCTGCCGATCGAACCGGCCGAGATCGCCGAGATGGATGCGCGCGGCGACCGCATCTACTACCTGACCCAGCCGCTCGGCCTGATCGACGGCAGCCTGAAGGGCGAGAAGTCCGCCCTGCACTTCTACGACTTCAAGAAGCGCAAGGACGCCGTCATCGCCGAGGACGTGGACGCCTATTCCCTGTCGCTCGACGGCGAGCGGGTGCTGATCAAGCATGACAAGGACTACACCGTCGTCGACACCAAGGCCGACGCCATGAAGGACAACGACACCAGGAAGGCGCTGAACCTCGACCACATGCGCGTGTTGGTGGACCCGCCGGTGGAATGGGCGGAGATGTATGAGAACGCCTGGCGGCTGCAGCGGGACATGTTCTTCTCGCCGGTGATGAACGGGGTGGACTGGCAGGCGGTGCACGACAGCTACGCCAGGCTCATTCCCCTGCTCGGCTCCCGCGAGGACCTGAACTATCTGATCGGCCAGATGATCGGCGAGATCAGCAACTCCCACACCTATGTCGGCGGCGGCGACGACGGCGATTCCTCGCCGCGCGTTCATGCGGCCCTCCTGGGCGTGGACTGGGCGCTGGACGCCGCGTCCGGCCGCTACCGCCTCGCCACCATCTACCCCGGCGACAACACCCGCGACGATTACCGCAGCCCGCTGGCCCAGCCCGGCCTCGACGTGAAGACCGGCGACTATGTGCTGGCGATCAACGGCGTCGAGCTCCGCGCGCCCGCCAGCCCCGACAGTCTGCTGCAGCTCGCCGACGCCGAAACCACGGTGGACTTGACCATCGCCGACAGCCCCAACGGCGCCCGCCGCCATGTGGTGGTCAAGCCGGTGGACAAGGAGATCAGCCTCCGGGAAGCCGCTTGGATCGCCCACAACCGCGCCGAGGTGGACCGGCTGTCCGGCGGCAAGGTCGGCTATGTCTACATGTCGGACATGGAGCAGCTGGGCATCCAGCAGTTCATCCGCCAGTTCTACGGCCAGCTCGACAAGCAGGCCCTGATCATGGACGACCGCTGGAACGGCGGCGGCTTCATCGCCCCCTACGCGCTGGAGCGCCTGCGCCGGGTGCTGGTGACGCTGAACGTCAACCGCGAGGGCGGCGTCGGCAGCGAACCCCAGCAGGTGCTGATCGGGCCCAAGGTGGCGCTTCTGAACCACTGGTCGGCGTCGGACGGCGACATCTTCCCCCATCTGTTCAAGCTCTATGGCCTGGGTCCGCTGGTGGGCACCCGCTCCTGGGGCGGGGTGCGGGGCATCCGCGGCAACTGGCGGCTGATGGACGGCGGCTACATCACCATCCCCGAAGAGGGGGACTATACCCCTGACCACGTCTGGGCGGTGGAGAACCACGGCGTCGATCCGGACATCGAGGTCGAGAACATGCCGGCCGACCTTCTGGCCGGGCACGACGCCCAGCTCGAGACGGCGGTGGACCTGATGCTGAAGGCCATCGCCGGCAAGCCCTCGGGCCTGCCCGCGCCGCCGCCGCTGATTCCGGCCTATCCGCCCAGCGGGATCGTGCCGCCGCAGCCCTGAGGCTGAAGCGTCAGATCTCGCCGCCGAGCGCCTTGTAGATGGAGACCACGTCCACATTGGCCTCGGTGCGGGACTGGGTCAGGGCGTCCTCGGCGTCGAGGCGCGTGCGTTCGGCGTCGAGCACCCTCAGGAAGTCGATGCGCCCCTCCTTGTAGCGGATGTGGGCGAGGTCGGCGGCGCGGCGCGACGCCTCCACCTGCTGGAACTGGCTCTGCACCTCAAGCTGCCGCTCGTGATAGGCGACCAGGGCGTTCTGCAGGTCCTCGACGGCGCGCAGCACCGTCTGGTCGTAGTTGGCGAGGCTCTCGTCGCCGCGGGCCTCTTGCGCCCGGAGCCGGGCGCGGGCGCCGCCGAGATCGAGCGCCGGCCAGGTCACCGCCGGGCTGACGGCCCAGGCTTCCGAGCCGCCCTTGAACAGGCTGGAGACGTCGCCGGAGAGAAGCCCAACGAAGCCGGTCACCCGGATGCGCGGGAAGAGGTCGGCGGTCGCCACCCCCGTGCGCGCCGTCTCCGCCGCCAGCCTGCGCTCGGCCGCCTGCACGTCGGGACGGTGGCGCAGGAAGGCGGACGCGTCGCCGATGGGCAGCGGCGCCGAGGGATGGGCGACCGTCACCGGCGTCGCCAGCTCGGCGTCGAGGGCGCCGGGTCGCTGGCCCACCAGCACGGCGAGGCGATGCCCGGCCTGCGCCTCGGCGGTGCGCAGGGCGGGAATGGTCGCCTCGGTCGCGTTCAGGCGGGCGCGGGCGCTTTCCACGTCCACCGGATCGCCCGTGCCGATGTCATAGCGGACCTGGGTGAGCCTCAGGGTGTCCCGCTCCGAACCGAGGTTCTCCTCGGCGACCTTCAGCCGGTCCTGCGACCCGCGAAGCTCCAGATAGTTGCGGGCGACCTCGGAGGCGACGGT
>Ga0302314_10015789_pt1 | contig 12811 bp, 8 predicted proteins | sample III_Palsa_N2_3_FD_200533 | JGI IMG/M metagenome (GOLD analysis project Ga0302314, IMG submission 200533) | Peat permafrost microbial communities from Stordalen Mire near Abisko, Sweden - III_Palsa_N2_3 | ecosystem: Environmental > Terrestrial > Soil > Palsa > Peat permafrost | place: Sweden...
TGCCTCGCTGTCATCGCGGCGGCGCTGCTTCTGCTGGACAAGAACGACGTCTTTCCGGGCTGGCGCGCCCTGCTGCCGACCGTCGGCGCCTTCCTGATCATTGCCGCCGGGCCCGACGCGTGGCTCAACCGCAAGCTGCTCGGCAACCGCCTCATGGTTGCGATCGGCCTGATCAGCTACCCGCTCTATCTCTGGCACTGGCCGCTGCTCTCGCTCGCCAATATCATCGACGTCGGCCTCGTCTCGAACGGCACGAAGCTGGCCCTGCTGGCGGCGAGCTTCGTCCTGGCGACGCTGACCTATCAACTGGTCGAACGTCCTCTGCGTGCCTGGAAAAACAACCCGCTGAAGATCGGCACGCTGTGCGCCGCGCTCGCGGCGCTGGCGGCAAGCGGCGCGCTCCTCTACGCGAAAGGCGGCGTGCCGTCGCGCCCCGTGGCGCAGAATGCCGGCATCGCTCAGGTTGCGCTCAACCTGTCGCTCAGACATCAGGTTCCCGAGGAACCCTGCCATCTCGCCAACGCGCAAGCGGACTCGTTTTGCAAGGCCTACAACAGCGCGGCCACGGGACCGCTGATGGTGGTGTGGGGCGACTCGCACGCGGGGGCATGGCTACCCGTTTTCGTCGCGATGGCGCAGGAGCGCAACTATCGCCTCATACTGTTCTCGCATCTCGGTTGCCCGCCGCTGCTCGATACGCGGCGCAGCGACGGCGCGGAGAGCGGCAAGTTCTGCAGCCAGTTGGGGCTCGCCGAGCCGATCGTCGCTTCGCTTCACAGCCTCAAGCCCGCGGTGGTGTTTCTGGTGGCGCGCTGGAGCCTCTACAGCAACGGCTGGATCAGCGACGGCGAACTGCAGAAGGCCACCCATTTCGTGACCACCGATGCGCATGCGGACGCCACCCAGACCCGTTCGCGCGACGCCCTCGCCAGCCAGCTTCCGCTCACGGTCAAGGCGCTGCTCGAGAGCACGCCGCGGGTCGTGATCTTCCAGAATCCGCCCACGCTGAAGGGCTACCTGTTACCTCGCTCGTACGCGGACCCCGCGCGGGTCGAACCTGCCGCGGCCGCGGACCGGGCCGACCAGGCGTTCAACCGCGCGCTCGTCGAGCGCATGGGGGCCACGCCCGGCGTGAAGCTGTTCGACGCCACCCCGGCGTTGTGCGACGGCACGCTGTGCCATGCGGTGCTGAATGGCGTGCCGGTCTATGACGACGACAATCACGTCAGCGCCCAGGGGGCGCTCCTGTTCAAGCCGCAGCTTCTCGGCCTGCTGGCGTCGCCGGGGTGAGCGCCATGCCCAGGCGGCGCCGGCGCGGCGGACTGTGCCACTGGGTGCGGCCTCGCACAAACACGAGCGGCTCGCGCTGGCACTATCGCGGCTAACAGGGCGTCGCGTGGATGCATCGGGCGCCTGGCGCCACGCGCCGGTCGCCTCCTTTCGCCGCAAGCCCGCCGGTCACATGGAAAAAACCCTTCTCAAGAATATCGTCATCAACTTCGCCGGGTTGATCGCACCGACCATCGTGTCGCTCGCGACCGTGCCGGCGTACATTCATCTGATGGGCGTCGAGCGCTACGGTGTGATCAATCTCGTGTGGGCGCTGATCGGCTACTTCAGCCTGCTCGATCTGGGCACGAGCCTCGCCACCGAGAACCAGATCGCGAAAGTCCGCGAAGCGCAGGACGATTCGGTCGAGCGGATATTCTGGGGGGCCTGCTTTCTCAATCTCGGCACGGGGGTGCTGGGCGGCCTGATGGTGTACTTCGGCACCTATTTCTACGTCTCGTACGGCGTGCATATCGAACCCGCTTTCCGCCGCGAAGTCATGAGCGCGCTGCCGTGGATCGCGATCGCCGTGCCGCTTGCCAACGTCACCTGGGTGTTCGCCGGCGCCATCACCGCGGTCGAGCGTTTTGCCAGCTATAACGCGAACCAGACCCTGGGCACGATGCTGTTCCAGTTGCTACCGCTCGCCGCCATCTACTGCTTTTCGCCGTCGCTCGCGGTGGTGATTCCGGCGGCCGTCGCGGCGCGCCTGATCGCCGGCATCCTGCTCGGCATCGCGACGTTCCGCGCACTCGGCATCAAGCGCATGCGCTGGCCCGAACGGCGCGTGATCGGCGAGCTGTTCGGCTACGGCAAATGGATGCTGCTGTTTTCCGGCGCGGGCGCGATTTCCGGCTCGCTCGACCGGGTGCTGGTGGGTTCGATACTCGGCGCGCGCTTCGTCACTTACTACGCGACGCCGCAAAACCTCGTGCAACGCCTGAACATGCTGCCGAGCGCGATGCTGCGCTCGCTGTTTCCGCGTCTCTCGGCCGCCTCGCGCACCGACGCCGACGATCTCGCCCGCGATGCACTGGCGTTCCTCAACGGCGCGTTCACGCCCTGCATGATCGTCGCGTTATTCGCGCTCGCGCCGTTTCTGACGATCTGGCTCGGCGCGCCCATCGCTGCGGCGTCCGCGCCGATTGGGCGCATCCTCGTGCTCGGCGTATGGCTCGCGGGCCAGTCGGGCATTCTCGGCATCCTGATCCAGGCCCAGGCCAATCCGGCCTACGTCGCGCGGGTGAGCTGGCTGCAACTGCCGGTGTTCGTCGCGGCGCTCTGGTTTGCGACCCATCTGTTCGGACTGGTGGGCGCCGGCAGCGTCGTGGTCGCCAAGGCGCTGTTCGACTATGGCGCCTACCTCTACTTCGCGCGCCTGCATGTGCGCGCAATTGTCACGAGCATGCTGGCGCATCTGTCGTTCCTGCTGGTCTCGCTTGCGCTCGCCTGCAACCTGAGCGGCTTGCCCGCCATCATCGCCGCGGCCTGCGTCATGACCGGCGCGAACCTCGCGTGGTCGCTGTACCGCTCGCAGGAATTGCGCGCACTCGCGCGCAAGCTCTGGACCCGGGTCTCCTTGCCGGCCGGTTCTCACTAATTCGGGTCACTCGTGAAAACCATCAAAGCGCCCCTCAAGATCGACCCGCTCTTCATCCTGATGGCCCTGGTGCTGCTGGCCTTCGCCTGGCGCGCGGTCTTCATCTACCGCCCGATCGAATGGGTCACGAATTTCTGGCTGTTCGAGGACTTCGGCTACTCGCTGAAAATTGCCCGCAACATTGCGCTGGGGCTCGGAGAAACCTTCGACGGGGTCGTATTCACGAGCGGTTACCAGCCGCTCTATGTGTGGCTGATGGTGCCGGTCTTCTGGATTTTCCCGAAGAATCTGGAAATTCCGGTGTATCTGGCCGAGACGCTGCTCGCCATCTGCAATAGCGTCACCGTGGTGTTCATCTACGCCATCGTCGCCCGGCTGACGAAGCGCCAGTGGAGCGGCATCGCCGCAGCCGCGTTGTGGGCGTTCAATCTCGCGATCGCCCGCAACGGCAGCCTCGGCCTCGAAACCGGACTCTCGACGATGATGGTCGCGGCGACCATGGCCTACGTCGTGTCGCTCGAGATCGGCGAGCACGCCACGCGCAAGGCGCTCGCGCTAGGCGCTTTGCTGGGTGTCACCTTTCTGGCCCGGGTCGACGCGGCCTTTCTCGTCGCCGTCACGCTGCTGTATTTCCTGTCCGGCAAGCGGGCCAGCCGCCGGGAAACCCTGGCATTCCTGATCGTGACGCTCGCGGTGTTCGCGCTGGTGGTCGGTCCGTATTGCCTCTGGAACCAGCTTCACTATGGTTCGCCGTTGCCGACCAGCGGCCAGGTGACCACGGGCAAATCGAGCCTGTTCTCCTCGCCGCTGTCGAACCAGTCGCAGGCCGAACTGCGCAACCACGTGCTATGCGCCTTTTACATCATCGGCCGGATGCTGGTGGGCATCACCTCGGTGAACGGCTACGATCCCTTCTCGACGACGTGGTCGAGGCCCGTTGCGCTGATCACGGCTGTGGTGCTGGTCGCAACGGCGGTCTTCAGCTATCGAAGCTTTCCCGCGAGCCGCCGCCAGATCCTGTTCGTCGCCGGGGTGGGCGGCCTGTACACGCTCGGCAATATCCTCTACGGCCTGATGCCGTATGAGCGTTATTTCCTGCCGCCGATCTTCGCCTTCACGATCCTCGTGACCGTGGCCGCAACCGGCCTGCTCGCTTCGCTGCGCTTTCCCGCCCGCCTGCGCGGCTCCACGATAGCCGTCGCCATGGTTTTGCCGCTGGTCTGCTTCGGTGTGACCTCGAAGGCCAAGCTGCTGTCGGAAGAGACGCGCACGTATGGCTGGTATGACGGCATCCGGGTGCTGAACCGCATCGCGCGGCCCGGCGACACCGTGGGCGCGTTCCAGACCGGCAACACCGGCTACTTCTACGACAAGGGCCGGGCCGTCAACCTGGACGGTGTGGTCAACATGAACGCCTATCACGCGCGCATGAACAAGACGATCGACGAATACGTCACGCAAAACAACATCAAGTTCATCGCCGACGAGGATCCGTTTCCGCTCTCGCTAACCCGCGACATGAAGACCGAACAGGATCGCGCCAGCTTCCTCGCGCGGCTGTCGCAGGTCTACGCCAATCCAGCCTATCTCTACACGATCTACCGGATCGGCAGCGAACCCTACAAGGCGATCCGCAAACCCGAACCGGCAGCAGGATGGGCCGAGACGTCGCAACCGTATGCCACCTTTCGCCATGCCCTCGTGAGCGCGACGCCCGGTGCCCGCGTAGCGTTCTCGTCCGATCGACCGTTCGATCTGCGCTTCCTGCGTCAGGCATCGTCCGGCATGGCCAATGTCTATCGCGACGGCGTGCTGCTCGACACGGTGGATCTCTACGCGCCGGTATTCGACTCGACCTACAAGTTCCCGGTCTCCGGAGACGGACAGGTGCATCGGTACGAAGTGGAAGTCGCTCAGGAAACGAATGCCGGCTCGACCAGCCATCAGGTGTGGTTCGACGCGATCCTCGAGCGGTAGGGAGGCGGACCCGCCACGCGCGGCATGCGCGGGCATGGATGGTCCATTCGGCCGGGTCTCAGCCGCGTGCTTCCGTGCTCAAGGTGCGCTGCGTTTCGCCGCGCAACTGCATGGCGCGCAGCACTGCCTGCACGACCTGCTCCACGGTCGGCCAGTTGCCCGCAGCGGCGCCCGTGGCGCTCTTCAACGGCGCCACGCTGCTATACGGCGGCGCGTAGCCCCAGACGGTATCGTGCGCTTTCGCATCGGCAAACGTGCCCCCCAGCACCGCCACCGTGGGACGGCGAAAAGCGGCGGCCGCGTGCAGGAGCATCGACGGATTGGTCAGCACCACGTCGGCCTGCTCGGCGAGCGCAAAAGTGCCCCGCAACGAGACCCGGCCGGCAAGCGAGCGGATCGTCACGCCGCTGCCGCAGGCCGCGACGATCTCGGCGGCTTTCGCCTCATCGGCGGCACCGCCGACCACCACGATATCGAGCGCATGACCGAGCGCATGCGAGAGGGCCTCGAGCGCCGCGATCAACGCCTGTGCCGGCCAGCTCTTCTCGACCAGACCGGCCGCGCAACCCACCAGCAGACGCAGCGGTTCAGGCTGGCTGGAACCGGCCGTGCGCCAGAGCGCGGCGGCTTGCGCGCGCTCAGTGTCGGTGAGGTACAACTGCGGCCGCGGCTCCGGGAGCCTGCTGGCGCCGAGCAATTCGGCCTGCGCCAGCGCCGCCCGCGCCACGTGGATCTCCGGTGTGAACACGATATGCGAACGGCAGGCACTCCAGCCGCCGCGATACCCGCGCACGCCTACCCGGTAGCGGACTTTCGCGCGCATCATCAGCAAGGCGCCCACGTGCGAGCCGAGCACATCGATGCCGACGTCGAAGCCGTTGCGGCGGCGCAAGGCCGCGACCTGCCCGGAGCGCCAGATGAACTGCGCCACGTCGAGCGGCGACTGGTTGCGCACGACCTTGTTGTTCCACGGTGCGTCGAGCTCGACGACCTCGTCGACATAAGGATTGTTCTCGAGGATCGGACGCCCCCAGCGGCCCACGCCGGCCACGATGCGGGTCGCCGGAAAGCGCCATCGCAAGGCCTGAAAGAGCGGCGTCGTGGTCAGCAGGTCGCCGAAATCGTTGGGCCGCAGCACGAGAATATCGCGCGGCGTCTCGCGCAGCGGATCGATGCGCGGCCGATGAAACTGCCCGGCCGCCCAGACTGGTATCTCCAGTAATGCGCCCTTCCACCCCATTGCGACTCCTCCAGGTTCGACATCCGCACGGCGCGGCGCCACTCAGCCTTGCACGCCGGCACGCCATACCTTCGATATCCTGACGATCGGCACGAGCTGGGACAACGCCCGGCGCCGCGCCAGATACAGTGTGAGATGACCAAAATAGATCAGCAAGAAAGCCGCGCAACGCGACAGGCTAGGCTCGATCAGCCGATACCGTTTCACGCCGATATAAAGGCGCGCCGCTTCGCAATTCAGCTGATAGCGCGTGAGCCCGTCCACCGCACCGGCGCCGTTCAGGACGCCGCCGCCCGGCATGGTGTCCCGCGAGCACAAGGCGGGCTCCAGATCGATCCGGTAGCCGCGCCTGAGCGCTCGTAAGGACAACTCGGCATCTTCGGTGCCGAAGAAAATGTTTTCGTCCCACAGGTCGTGGGTGAATAGCGCCAGCGGAAAGACCGACGCATGCAGGTTCACGCACTGCGGCTCGCGGCCTTCCTTGAAATAGCCGGTGAACGACAGGCGCACCGGCTTGCACTCGTGCAGGCCTGGACCGCTCGACGCCCCGCCCGTCAGCATCGTCATGCGCCGCTGCAGGACGGGCAGGCTGGCGAAATGCTGACGCGCGACGGCGAAGAAATCGGCGTAGACCAGAATGTCGTCGTCGACGAACGACACGTAGTCGCATTTCGGCGCGTGTTCCAGGCAGTATTTCACTGCGTTGTTGCGATTGGCGCAGACGCCGCGCCGCGGTCCGGCGAGATACACGACGCCGGCGTGAGCCGCCACCACCGCTTCGTTGGCGGCACGCACGGCCGGCTCGGGCGAATCGTCGCTCACCACCACGAGCGCCGCGGGCGGCTCGCAACGCGCCAGATTGGCGAGGCACGCCGCCAGCGTGTCGACCCGGTTCATGGTCGTCACGCAAACGGCGAAGGCCGGCTGCCAGTCCGGTGGGTTGCCCGGTTCCGCTATCGCCAAGTCGGCTTGCGCCACTGGCCCTGGGTTGCTCATCGCCGCACTCCGCCTGGGAAATCGTCGTGGTGCGCCACGCCCGGGCACACCTGTCTGAATCTGCCTAACGCGCGCCATCCGCTACGAAACCGCCGCATGGTGCGCTGCATCGTGATCATGAAAGCTGCGGCTTCTACCGTCTGTGCGCTCGCCCTCCCTTCGGCGCCATGCGTCCCGCCGCCCGGATCTCGGGCCGACACGTCCGCGCCGGCGCGGCCATGCTGCGCTGCGTGTGCTGCCGAACCGACGCCGGCGGCGCGCGTCGATGAAATGCAGTCTGATAAGGCACGTGAGCGACGCGCCGGGACGGTTCGCCCGGCGGCGCGCTCGACGCCCGCACAGACCGGCTATGGCCAGGGGAGCAGCAGTGCAAGACAAGAGTAAAACAGTCGGCTTTTTACTGCGCTCGGTGCACTGTAACGACGGCGTGGCGTCCCATTGCGAAACCCTGATTGGCGCCTTGAAACGCAATGGCTGGCGCGTCATCGTGATAAGCGGCGCGGTCGACTACGACGCCCGTTCGGAGATGCGCTATCGCAATCTGATGTCGCTCGTCGAGCACTGGGAAGTGATCGAAGGATTGAATACGGTCACGCCGTCGATTCGTCACATCGCGCGTTGCCGGCACGTCATGAAGCAGCACCACGTGTCGATCCTGCACGGCCACGGCTTCTCGGCGCTGCCGCTCGCGGCATTGCTGCGCCTGCTGACCGGCGTGCGCTGCGTCGCCACCTTCCACCCCTCGCTGCACGGCACCGATCCGCAACAGATGACGTCGCAAACCAGACGGCGTCAGCAGTCGCTGAAATACCGGCTGCTGTTTACGCTCGCCTCGCCCAAGGCCCTGATCGCCACCTCGCTCGAAATCCGCGACTGGCTGCTCGGCGACGTGGGTCTGCCGCTGGCCAAGGTCATTCACATTCCGCTCGGCATCGATTCGGACGCCTACCGTGAGCCTTCGCCCGCGGAACGTCTGGCCGCGCGCCGGGCGTTGAACATCGCCGACGACGAATGCATTTTCCTGCTGGCTGGCCGTCTCTCGTGGAACAAGGGGCACGACGTGCTGATCGATGCCGCGCGGATCGTCAAGACACGTCTGCCCACGGCCAGGTTCCGGGTGGTGTTTGTCGGCTCGGGCGATCAGGAAGAGGAGATCAAGGCCTACGCCTTCAAGGACGGCACCGGCGCGGAGCTCTTCACGTTCCTCGGTTTCGTGAAAAATCTGCCGGCGGTGTATTGGGCCAGCGACGTGTTCGTGCTGCCCAGCCGCTATGAAGGGTTCGGGCTGGTCGTCGCGGAGGCGATGTGCGCGGGACTGCTGCCGGTGCGCACGCCGAGCGGCGGTTCGCGCGATCAGATCGAAGACGGCGAGTGCGGCTTCATCACGCCGTTCGACGAGCCGGAACCGCTCGCGCGCATCATCGCGACGTTGCTCGAGGATGTGCAGTTGCGTCAGCGCACCGCCGCCAATGCCGTGCTGAAGGGCAAGGCGCTGTTTTCCAAACAACGCATGGCGGAGCGCACCGCGCTGCTGTACGAGTAAGCCGCGCGGCCGCTTCGGGTGCGGCGGCATCCCTCAGCGCGTCGGTGCGCCGGTGCGTCAACGTGCAGTCAGCGCATCAGCGCTCGCTCACCGCTTCCCGATACACATCGGCCACCTGAGCCGCGACCACCGCGCGGTCGAAGTTTGCACGCGCGTAGGCACTGCAGGCCTCGCTGCCCGGCAACACCCGGCGCCCCAGCAGCGCATCCACGATGCCGCTGCCGATTGCATGAAAGCCGACCGAACCCAGCACCAGATCCGGCGAGAGCGGCGCCACCACTTCCGGCAGGCCGCCCACAGGCGTCACCAGCGCCGGCGTGCCGGCCGCCAGCGACTCCGCCGTCGTCAGGCCGAAGCCTTCGAGCGCGACGGTCGGCACCACCGTCACGTCCGCGCTGCGGTACCACAGGGGTAACGCGGCGTCGGCGACGAAACCGGCCAGCTTGACGTGCCCAGTGAGTCCGCGCTGCTCGATCCGCATCAGCAGCGCCGACTCCAGCGGGCCTTTCCCCGCGATCGTCAGCAACACATCGGGCACCGCCTGCTTGACCACAAACATCGCATCGATCAGATTTTCGAGGCCCATGCGCGACACCAGACGCCGGATGCAGAAGATCTGCGGGCGGTCGTTCGGCAAGCCCAGTGCGGCGCGCGCCTGCTGCCGCGTGAGCGACGTATGGAAGTGGTCGACATCGACGCATCCGGGCACGACACGGATCGTCTCGTCCGAGACCCCATAGCTTTTGCGCAGGATGTCGCCGAACGCGTGCGAGAGCACGATATGGCGCTGGGCGCCCCGATACACCGACCACTCGAGCGCATGGCGAAACGCGCGCGATACCCCGCCGCGTCCTTCCGCCGTGCTTTCGGCCGCCCACGGTCCGTGAAAATGCACGACGCGCGGCACACGCGGAAACACCCCGATGGTCGGGGCCGCATACAGCGCGAAGTGCGTGGCCACCACATCGGGAACCGACACGCGCTTGAGCCGGCGCGAGTGCGCGCGCATCTGCCACATCCGGGTTCTGAGCGGCTCCTGTGCCGCCGCGAAGGCGTCGACGACGCCATGCGAGTCGGCCAGCACGCCTGTGCTGCCGGCCACCAGGCCGCGCACCGTCACGCCCTGGCCGGGCAGCGACTCGATCAGCTCCTTGAACATGCGATCGAGGCCCCCTGGGCGCTCGCCGAACCAGTGCATGCCGATCTGCAGCGAATCGATCGTGCTCATGTTTCGGTCGACACGCTAAAGCCCCCGACCGGGGCGAGTTGCGGCACCCGCCGCGCGCAGAGCTCCTCGTAGAGCGACAGATAGCGCGTCGCCATGTTTTGCCAGCTGAGCGTCTGGGCCCGCTCGCGCGCGGCGCGTCCCATGGAGCCGGCATAGGCCGGGTCAGAGGCGAGCCGCGTCACCGCCGCGGCGAGACCGGCCACATCCTCAGGACTCCCCAGCACGACGCCGCAGTCGTCGTCGATCACTTCGGCGCCGCCGGCCGTCGCGGCGGTCACCACCGGCAGTGCGCTCGCGAGCGCCTCCAGCATCACGAGGCTCATCGCCTCGTAGCGCGACGGAAACACGAACGCATCCACGGAGCGCATGAGCGCCGGCATGTCCTTCACGAATTCGACGAAATGCACCCGCTCTGCGACGCCCAGCGTCTGCGCCAGGGCGGGATACGGGCTGTTGCGCAGCGCGCCGGCCACGGCGAGATGCACGTGCGGCGGCATCGACACGAGCGCGCGCAGCACCGCGTCGAGGTTCTTGCGCGACAGGCGCAGGTCGCCCGCGAACAGCAGCATGAACGGCGCCTCGGGCAAGCCGAAGCGCGCGCGCTCCGCCGCGCCGGGTGCAAACTCCGTCACGTCGACGCCGTTGTGGATCACCTGCATCCGCTCATCGCCGATGCCGAGCGAGCGCACCTCGGCCGCCACCTTGAGCGACACCGGCACGACCACCCGCGCACGGCGCAAGGCACGCTTCTCGCACCAGGCGTTCAGGCGCGTGTAGAGCACCTGATAGGCCGGATACGCGCCGTCGCGAATCCGGAACGGATAGAAGCCGCAGCGATACCAGCCGTCGTGCACGAAGTGGACTGTGTTCACATCGGCGCGGGCCCACGTGATGAAACCGTTCACGTGAATCACGTCGAACTCGGCGCGGTGGCGGCGAATCCACAGCGCGCTCTTCAGCGCAAACATCTGGTACTGCAGCAGGCGGGTCGGCAGACGGCTCGCCGGAATCTGCACGAAGCGCACGCGCGGCAGCGCGAGCAGCGCCGGCGCCGCCTGCGAGCCGACCAGCGTCACCGAGTGGCCGGCCGCGAGCGCGGCGCGCACGATCTCGTAGTTCACCCGGCCCTGGCCGTCGTTGATCACGAACGCATGGGTCACGATCAGGACTCTCATAGCACCGCCGGTGATAGGACGTTATCGATGCGCGCGGTCTTGCGCGGACTCGCGTGCGCATTCATGGCGCGGGAATAGCGCAGGCCGATCACCGGCATCACCACGCCGATCATGAAGAACATGCCCCCTGCCGCCTGCAGCGTGTTCATGAAGATCATCATCGAAAAGATCGCGAGCGCCGTGCCGACACCGGAAATCGCCACACGGTCCCGCTTGCGCGCGTAGCTCGCGGCGAAGGCGCGCCAGATCAGCGTGAGCAGGCCCGTGGCATACAGCAGCGTGCCGGGCCAGCCCATCACGTAGGGCACCTCCATCAGGCCGCTGTCGAACACGACGTTGACCTTGGTGGGATCGTCCGCCAGCTTGGTGCCGATACCGGTCATGCCGAAGCCCTCGCCCGAGATATCGGACAAGGCCGTGAACAGGAAATTCTTGTAGAAGTTTTCGCGCACGCGGTAGCTGCTGTCGTCGTTGATGTTCTGAAACGACTCGACGCGCTTGATCAGCGGCGTAGCGATTTCGTCGATCATCGTCAACGGCATGCAGATGCCGGCGAAGGCCACCACGCCGACGATCAGGCGGACGCGGCTGCGGCCGTCCAGCATCGCCAGCGGGTACAGCAGCCCGATCGTCCAGCCGCCCCACGCCGCCCGCACCGACGTGAACAACAGCGCCGGCACGCCCACCACGGCCGCGGCGGCGCGCATCTTGCCGCGCGCGGCGAGCGACATCAACAGGCCCACCATGATGGCGATCCCGAACGGACCCGACGAGTTCATCGTGCTCGAGATGCGCATGCTGAACGGCACGGGCAGACCGTCCGACTCCATGCCCGAGGAGATGAGCCAGAACGCGTCCCACGGCGGCGGGCTGACGAACTGGATCACGCCGTACGCCCCCATCACGAAGGTGCCGTAGACGAAGGTCTTCAGCAGCACCCGGTGGTAGGCGGGATACTCCTGCCAGGTCACGATCATGCGAAAGCCGATCAGCGTGGGAAACATCCAGCCGCACAGCGTGAACGCCGCCGGCGCAATGCCGGCGCGCACCACGCCGATCAGGAACGCGTACAGCAGCGCCGTCATGATCAACAGCAACGGCGCGGCGCAACGCTGCCCCAGCATGCGGTAGTGCGTAAACACCGCCATGCCGGAGATGGCCGCCGCGAGCAGCGGCGCGACCATGATCATGCTGCGCGGATTGAACGAACCGTTGAAGAAGTCGGCAAAGCGCCGCACTTCAGGCGTGAGAAAAAACAGCCAGCAGACGAAGCCGAGATAGTGCGCCGGATAGCGGCGATAAAGCCGCCAGGCGATCGGCACCGTCATGGGGGTGAACGCCAGCTCGAGCAGCTTGCCCTGATGCGCGACGATCAGGACCAGCGTCACGACCAGCAGGCTGACCTGCATGCCCACCGGCCCGGCGACACGCGAAGCCAACGAGCTCGCCTTCGGATGCGCCCGGGTGCGCGGCAACGGCAGAGCCGCAGTGCGATTCATCGCGCGCCCTTAGAGCAGTTCGAAGGTGCTGGCCACCGGCGCGGCAGTGCGCTCGCGGCGCCAGCTTCCCAGGGCCGTGCGCGCGCCGCGCAACTGGCAGGTGAGGCCGATGAACGGCACCCCATGTTCGAGAAACGGACCTTCGGTCTTGCGAAAACCGAACTGCTCGTAGAAACCGCGCAGGCTGACCGGCGCGGTGACCCGCACGACGCGCGCCGCCCAAC
>Ga0302314_10015790_pt1 | contig 12810 bp, 10 predicted proteins | sample III_Palsa_N2_3_FD_200533 | JGI IMG/M metagenome (GOLD analysis project Ga0302314, IMG submission 200533) | Peat permafrost microbial communities from Stordalen Mire near Abisko, Sweden - III_Palsa_N2_3 | ecosystem: Environmental > Terrestrial > Soil > Palsa > Peat permafrost | place: Sweden...
GGCTGCTCGTACCCGGCATCGCCGTCGTCTTGCCAAGGCGACTGGCGCCCGCGGTCCCCGTGCCTACGGGAAGCGTCCTCACCCCGGTATCCCATGTCATCGAGGGTAGCGTTCCTATTAGTTCGAGACGGGTGGTCGCAAAACTTTCCGCGCACTGTCACCGCGTGATGGCGCTAGCTCAGCGACGGATATAGGTGTCACCGGCGGCTCGCCTGCCAGGCGAGGCGGTGCGGTACCGACGGCACGAGCGGGCCGCCAGTGCGGTAGGCTGGAGCGATAATCGGAAGGCGAATCCGCGCTTTGGCAGTTCGCGTGGATTCGAGTATGCTGCATTGGCGTCATCCGCGACGAGCAGCATTTCCGGCTGCGATGACCCGGTACCTGGGTCTCAGGATCACGGGTCTCAGGATTACGAACCACATGCGAAGGCTAAACGACTGTGCGCACTTTCAGCCCGAAGGACAGTGACATCACGCGTCAGTGGCATGTCATCGACGCCACCGACGTTGTGCTCGGCCGCCTGGCCAGCCATGTGGCGGTGCTGCTGCGGGGCAAGCACAAGCCCATTTTCGCTCCGCACGTCGACACCGGTGACTTCGTCATCGTGATCAACGCGGACAAGGTGGCGCTGACCGGTAACAAGCTGGAAGACAAGCGCGCTTACCGGCACTCCGGCTACCCGGGCGGTCTTCGCTCGATCGCCTACGGTGACCTGATGGCCAAGCACCCGGAGAAGGCGGTCGAGAAGGCGATCAAGGGGATGATCCCCAAGAACTCCCTCGGCCGTAAGACGCTCGGCAAGCTCAAGATCTACGCGGGGCCGACGCACCCGCACCAGGCGCAGCAGCCGCAGCCGTACGAGATCCGCCAGATCACCCAGTAGTGCCGCAAGGAAGCGTGAGGAAGAGCATCGTGGCCGAGCCCACTGGCGTAGAGACGCCCGCAGACGACGCGGCATACTTCACCGAGGAGTTCGTCGAAGACGGCGGCTTCGAGGCCGAGGACGCCCCGTCGGAGTACACGACCGAGTCGACCGAGGCGTCCGCTCCGCGTAGCACGACTCGACAGGTGATCACCGGTCACGCTAACGGTTTGGGCCGCCGCAAGGAGGCCATCGCCCGCGTGCGCATCGTGCCTGGCACGGGCCAGTGGAAGATCAACGGCCGCACGCTCGAGTCTTACTTCCCTAACAAGGTCCACCAGCAGATCGTCAGCGAGCCGTTCGTGACGCTCGGTGCCGAGGGCCAGTTCGACGTGATCGCTCGCATCGGCGGCGGCGGCGTTTCCGGCCAGGCCGGCGCGCTGCGGCTTGGCGTGGCCCGTGCGCTGATCCTGGTCGACCCGGAGAACCGCCCGGCGCTGAAGAAGGCGGGCTTCCTCACTCGTGACGCCCGTGCGACCGAGCGGAAGAAGTACGGTCTAAAGAAGGCCCGCAAGGCTCCTCAGTACTCCAAGCGTTAGTCGCAGGCTGATACCCGGATTCACCCAACGATGGGTCGACTCTTCGGTACTGATGGGGTTCGTGGGGTTGCTGGGGCTGAATTGACGGCCCGGCTCGCCATGGACCTAGCGGTCGCGGCGGTGCCCTTGCTGGCATCCGCCGCGGCTCGGCCAAGCGCTGCCCGCCGTCCGGTCGCGGTGATCGGCCGTGACTCGCGGGCGTCCGGCGACTTCCTCGAAGCCGCCGTCGTGGCCGGCCTGGCCAGCTCCGGAGTCGATGTGCTCCGGCTTGGCGTCATTCCCACACCGGGCGTCGCCTACCTCACGGGGGCGTTTGACGCCGATTTCGGAGTGGTGCTCTCCGCGAGCCATAACCCGGCCGCGGACAACGGGATCAAGTTCTTCGGCCGTGGCGGCGTCAAGCTGCTCGACGAGACTGAAGACGCGATCGAGGCCGGGCTCGGCGCTCCTTGCGATGGCGAGATCGACGGGTTCGGTCGGGTCACCGACGCTTACTCCGCCCACGAGACCTACCTCGATCACCTGCTCGCCACCCTGCCCGCGTCGGAGGGGGACCGGGCGCCGCTCGCGGGCATGCGAGTGGTCGTGGACTGTGCGCACGGTGCCGCCTACAGCATCGGGCCCCGCGCGCTGCGCCGGGCCGGAGCCGAGGTCATCGCGATCGGCGCGGCTCCTGACGGGCTGAACATCAACGCGGGCGTGGGGTCCACCCACCTGGAGACGATCGCGGCGGCGGTCGCCGAGCATCGCGCGGATGCCGGCCTCGCCTTCGACGGCGATGCCGACCGCTGCCTGGCGGTCGACGGTGACGGACATCCGCTCGACGGTGACCAGATCCTCACCGTGCTCGCGTTGCGGCTCAAGCGGATCGGCCAGCTGCGCGGCGACGCCGTGGTGGTGACCGTGATGTCGAATCTCGGCTTCCATGACGCGATGCGCGAGGCGGGCATCGCGGTAATCGAGACCCCGGTCGGCGACAAGCACGTGTACGCCGCCATGCGGGACGGCGGCTATGTCCTCGGCGGCGAGCAGTCCGGGCACCTCATCCAGCTCGAGCACGCCACCACGGGCGACGGCGTGCTGACCGGTCTTCACCTGCTCGCCGCGGTGAACAGCGCGGGCATCCCCGTCTCCGCGGCGGCGAAGCTGATGACCAGGTACCCGCAGGTGCTGCTCAACGTCCGGGGTGACGATGAGCGCGCCGACAAGGACCTGGCCATGGCGGACCCCGCGGTTGCCGAGGCGGTGACCGCGGCCAGGGCAACGCTCGGCGACTCGGGGCGCGTTCTGCTGCGGCCGAGCGGGACCGAGCCGGTGATCAGGGTGATGGTCGAGGCGAGGCAGTCCGAGGTTGCCGAGGAGATCGCCTCATCGCTCGCGGCCGTCGTTCGCCTGGCGATGTCATGATCGTTGGCGTCATTCGGTCTTCGACCGCACCGGGGCGGGCAGACTAGGCGGCATGCGTGACGCTTACCAGGTAGCGAAGGTCCGGGCGGCGGAAGCCGCGCTGATGGCGCGACTCCCGGAAGGGACGCTCATGCAGCGGGCATCGGCCGGGCTCGCCTCGGTCTGCGTGAGCCTGCTGCGCGAGGCTCCCGGTGGGGTCTACGGTGCGCGGGTCATGATCCTCGCGGGCACCGGCGACAACGGCGGGGACGCGCTCTACGCCGGGGAACGGCTTGCCAGGCGCGGTGCGGCCGTCACCGCGATCCAGGCCGGCCAGCGGATTCACCCGCGGTCGGCGGCGGCGCTGACCGCCGCGGGCGGCCGGATCATCAGCGCGCCGGCGCCCGCCAACCCGGTCGGCCGCTATGACGCAGGTCACGAGGTGCGCCGCGCGATCGGGCGCGCCGACCTGATCATCGACGGGATGCTCGGCATCGGCGGCAGGGGCGGGCTCCGCGAGCCGTACGCCACACTCGCGCAGCTCGCCGTCAACGCGGAAAACGCGCTCACGGTGGCGGTCGACCTGCCGAGCGGCATCGACGCGGACACCGGAACCGTCGAGGGACCCGCCGTCCGCGCCGATGTCACCGTGACGTTGGGCGCGGTCAAGCCGGGGCTGCTTATCGACCCAGGCAAGGGCCACGCCGGGGTCGTCGAGCTCGTCGACATCGGCCTGGTGCCCTACCTCAACGGCGGCCCCGACGCGCGTGCACCGCAAGCGGAGGAGATCGCCGAGCTCATCCCGCGCCCGACCCCGGAGTCTGACAAGTACCGGCGCGGCGTGCTCGGCCTGCTCGCGGGCAGCGACAAGTACACGGGCGCGGCGCTGCTCGCGACCGGTGGCGCGGTTCGCGGCGGGGCGGGAATGGTCCGGCTTGTCACCTACCATGCGGCGGCGGCAACGGTGCGGCAGCTCCATCCCGAGGTGGTGATCACGGAGCTGACGGGTGCTGAAGAAAAAGACCCATCATATGGAACGGTCCCTGGGTTCCAGTTTCCCGCCGACGTAGGGCGGGTCCAGGCGTGGGTCGCGGGTCCGGGCATGGGCGTGTCGGCGGACGCCGAGGCGCGGCTCGCGGGCGTGCTCGCCACCGGCCTGCCGGTGCTCATCGACGCTGACGGGCTCACCCTGCTTGCCAGGAACAGGGAGTTGCTGCCGCGCCCCGCGCCCACGCTGATCACTCCGCACGCCGGCGAACTCGGGCGGCTGCTTGGCGTCGACCCCGCCGACGTGGCGGCCAGGCGACTTGAGCACGCGCGGCGCGCGGCGATCGTGTTCGGCGTGTGCGTGCTGCTCAAGGGGTCGACCACGGTGGTCGCGCCGGCGAGGGGTTTGGATCCCGTCCTGGTTAACACGACGGGGACGTCGTGGCTAGCCACCGCGGGTACCGGCGACGTCCTGTCGGGCCTCGCGGGTGCGCTGCTCGCCCAGGGGCTGCTCCCGCCGCAGGCCGCGATCGCCGCCGCGTACCTGCATGGCCTCGCCGCGCGGCTTGCCGTCGGCGGCGGTGCTAACGGTGCGGAAGGTGCTAACGGTGCGGGAGGTGCGGCGCCGATCGGTGCCTCCGACGTGGTTGACGCGCTCAGGCTCGCGTTCCGAGCGTTGTTATCGGTTACCACCTAGCATGTTGTCGGTGAACAGTCAGTCGGCTCCCCAGGGGGGACATGCCGAGGCAAGCGTCGAGCTTGGCGTCATCGCGGCCAACATCGCGGCGCTGCGGGAGCACGTGGCGCCCGCTGCCGTGATGGCGGTCGTGAAGGCCGATGGGTATGGCCATGGCGCGGTCCCCGCGGCTCGCGCGGCGCTGCGCGGCGGGGCGGATTGGCTAGGCGTCGTCCATGTGGCCGAGGCGCTTGAGCTCCGCCGGGCCGGCCTCGACGCCCCGCTGCTCTGCCTGATGTCCATCGCGGAACACGCCCATGTCGATGCCATCGCCGCTGACGTGGACCTGTCGGCGGGCTCCGCGGACATGGTGCGGCGGCTGGCCGCCGCCGCCGCGGTCGCCAGCCGGCCGGCCCGGGTACACCTGAAGGCCGACACCGGGCTGAGCAGAGGCGGTGCCACTCCCGCCGACTGGCCGTCGGTGCTCGCGGCGGCCGGTGCGGCGCGGGACGCGGGACGCCTGAACATCGTCGGGCTTTGGTCGCACTTCGCCTCCGCCGACGAGCCAGGCAATCCATCGATCGAGGCGCAGCTTGCCGCGTTCAAGGAGGCACTGGCGGTGGCGGAGAGCGCGGGCATCGCGCCGCTTGTGCGACACATCGCCAATACCGCGGCCGCGCTCGACGTGCCGCAGGCACGCTACGACATGGTGCGGATCGGCGGCGGAAGCTACGGCCTCGCCACGCTGCCCGGTGGCGCGCCGCCGTGGCTGCGCCAGGCGATGACGCTGAGAGCACGTCTCGCGATGGTGAAGCGCGTGCCTGCGGGGACCGGAGTGTCGTACGGGCACCGCTACACGACGGCGCGGGACGCAACGCTAGGCATGGTGCCGCTCGGCTACGCGGACGGCATTCCGCGCGCCGCGACCGGCCTGCCGCTCGTGTTCGCCCGCGGCCGCCGGTGGCCAATCGCGGGCACCGTGTGCATGGACCAGTTCGTCGTCGACTTCGGTGACGAACCGGTGGCCGAGGGGGACGAGGTGGTCCTCTTCGGACCGGGGGATGATGGCGAGCCGACCGCTCAGGAGTGGGGCGAGGCGCTCGGCACGATCTCGTACGAGATCGTGACCGGCATCGGCGCCCGGGTGCGGAGGACCTACCATGATTGACGCGGAAATCTCGGTCGCTACCGCCGAGGAGATGCGGGAGCTCGGGCGGCGCCTTGGCTGCGTGCTGAAAGCGGGAGACCTGGTGATCCTGAGCGGCGGGCTCGGGGCGGGCAAGACGACGCTCACCAAGGGGATCGGGGACGGCCTCGGGGTGCGCGGGCCGATCACGTCGCCCACGTTCGTGATCGCGCGGGTACATCCGCCGGTCGCGGTGGTGCCGGGGCCGCCCCCTGGTCCCGCGCTCGTCCACGTTGACGCCTACCGGCTTGGTAGCGCGCTTGAGCTTGACGACCTGGACTTGGATACGGACGTCGCGTCCGCGGTCACGGTGGTGGAGTGGGGCGAGGGGCTTGCCGAAGGGCTGTCGGCCGATCGCATGGAGGTCACGATCGCGTCCGTGGCGGCCGATGGCGCGGTAGCGGCGGACGCGGAGGAAGATGACATACCGCGCACGGTGCGGGTATTGGCTCTCGGCGAGCGCTGGGAAGGCGTCAACTTGCCCCTCCTCGGCCGTGCTAATCGTCTATAGTTCGGCTTTGTACCCGTTCCGTTTGTGTGCTCTGCCTGCTCTTTAGGTCGCCAACCCCTTACCGGAGGCATGTCTTGACTCAAGATGGGTCATTCCCCGGTCGGCCCAGCGGCCGCCGGGCACGCCACGACAACGACGTGCCTGAATGGTCGGGGTATGACGCCACCGAGCAGGAACAGCGGGAGTTCCCCGACCTGTCGCCGATCCGGCCCAGGGAGGCGAGGACTCGGGATGGCCGCGTTCAGGGTGACTGGCAGCGGCAGTCCCAGCCGCAGCCGCAGCCGCAGCCGGGTCAGGGCGGCTGGCAGTCGGGCGGCTACCTGGCGGACGGTCCTGGCTATCCGGCCGGGGCACCGGGTTATCCCCCGGTCGGACCCGGTGGTTCTGGCGGCACCGGGCACGGTGGCGGCCAGCCGTGGCCGCTTGACAAGCAGGCGCCGGGCCAGCAGGCGATGAGCCAGCCGGGATCGAGCCAGCCGGGATCGAGCCCGCAGACGCAGGCACGGCAGCCCGAGGAGGATATACCGGACTGGGCCGAGCCCGATTCCGTGGAGGCGTTCACCGCGCGCTGGCGTCGGCGCGGTCTCGAATCGCGCGGTGACCGGCGTTCGGACCGGCGCAAGCACCGCAGGGTGCTTTTCGGGGCCGGCGGCGCGGTCGCGGTGGTGATCGCCGTGGCCGTGTACCTCCTGACCGGCGGCAGCAGCGGCTCTGCCAACCTTGGTTTCGGTTCGCTGGTGACGACGTTCCTGCCCGGCGAGTTGCAGTCGGTACCCAACGCATGCGACACGGTGCCGAACGCCATGCTGAGCGAGTTCCTGCCTGGCTCGCTCAAGCAGGCATCCCCGCCGCTGAACAGCGGTAGCGACACCCAGTGCACGTGGACGCTCGACAGCGCACCGATGTACCGGGTGCTTGAGGTGGCGCTCGTGGCGTACTCGCCGAGCGCGCTGTACGGCAACGGCAGCGCCACGGCCATCGCGGAAGAGACCTTTGGGTCCTCCGAGCAGGGCTTCGTCACGCCCGGGCCCAAGAGCGGCGAGCCGACCGCCAACGTCACAGAACTCTCCGGCATGCCGGGCGGCAACGACACGTCCGCCTTTGTGGCCACGCAGGTGTTCAACAAGAACGGCGCGATCACCGACGTGGCGCACGTCCTTGTCAGGTACAGGAACGTCGTCATCACCGTCGTCGTGAACGGCCTCGACCAGGCCAACGGCGCTAAGAAGTACGGGCCCGTGACCATGGGCGACCTCAGCACGGCGGCGAAGACGGTCGCCAAGGAAGTCGCGGGAAAGATCGTCGGCTGATCGCTGACGCGGTCAGATTGCGCTGAACCGCGGCGGTGTCGGCTACGCTCATTTCTCGTGCTGCTGCTCGGAATGGACACGGCTACGCCCGCCGTAACGGTGGCGCTGCATGACGGCGACCAGCCGCTTGCCCAGATCGTCACGGTCGGCGCGCACCGCCACGCGGAGGTACTCGCGCCCGCTATCGCCAAGCTGATGGCCGACGCCGGCGTGTCGCAGCGGGATCTGACCGGTGTGGCCGTCGGGGTCGGCCCCGGCCCGTATACCGGGCTGCGGGTGGGCCTGGTGACCGCGAAGGTGCTCGGCGCGGCGCTCGGCATCCCGGTCTACGGCGTGTGCACCCTCGATATCATCGCCGCCGACGTCGAAGGCGAGCGGGCCTTTCTCGTGGCCACCGACGCCCGGCGGCGCGAGCTCTACTGGGCCCGCTACGACGAGTCGGGGCGCCAGGCGGGGCCGGACGTCAGCGTGCCCGCGGAGGTTCCCGATCACGGGCTGCGGGTGGCCGGCGAAGGGCCACTGCTCTACCCCGAGGTGCTACCCAACCCGGCGGCGCCGACCTATCCGGCCGCGGCCACCCTGTGCAGGCTCGTCGCCGAGGCGCTCGCCAGGGGCGAGACGGCACCGGTCCTGCTCGCACCGGAACCGCTGTATCTGCGGCGGCCCGACGCCCGCGAGCCAGGTGCGCCGAAACGGGTGACGCCGTGATGGCTAGTAGTCCCCCGGGGGGGATGGGGGGCCAGCCCCCCATCCCCCCCGCCCCCGTACCCCCCGAGGGCATGTCCGATGAAAAAGCAAAAATATCGGACATGCAGCGCCCGATGGTGGCCACCAACCCCCTCCGCCCGATGGTGGCGGCGGACCTCGTGGACGTGCTTGCCCTGGAACACGAGCTGTTCCCCGACGACCCATGGTCGGCAGGGATGTTCGCCGAGGAGGTCGCACAGCCGCCGGAGAGCCGCCTGTACCTGGTGGCCGAGACTGACGCCGGCGACGGTGGCGTGGCCGACGGCGACATCGTGAGCGGTCGCGATGGACCACACGGGCAGGTCATGGCCGGGTACGCAGGGATGATCTTCGTCCCAGGCGGCAGCCAGGCCGACGTGCTGACGATCGCGGTCCATCCGGCCCACTGGGGCAGCGGAATCGGCTCCGCGCTGCTCGCCGCGATGATCAAGGCCGCGCGGGACCGTGGCTGCTCCGAGGCGCTCCTTGAGGTGCGCGCCGACAATTCCCGGGCGCACGGACTCTACCTGCGGCGCGGGTTCGAGGAGATCGGAGTGCGCCGCGGGTACTACCAGCCGTCGGGGGTGGACGCGATCGTGATGCGAAAGGATCTGCTGCGTTGAGCAACGTAACCGACGGTCCGCTTGTGCTCGGCATCGAGACGTCCTGCGACGAGACGGGCGTGGGGATCGTACGCGGCCGCGAGCTGCTCGCCGACGAGGTCGCCTCGTCGATGGACCAGCACGCCAGGTTCGGCGGCGTCGTGCCCGAGGTGGCAAGCCGCGCGCACTTGGAGGCGATGGTCCCGGTCATCGAGGCCGCGTTCGCAAGGGCCGGCGTGCGGCCCGCCGACATCGACGCGGTCGCGGTGACCGCGGGCCCCGGCCTGGCCGGCGCGCTCATGGTGGGCGTGGCAGCGGCGAAGGCCTACGCCTACGCCCTCGGAAAGCCGCTCTACGGCGTCAACCACCTGGCGGCGCACGTGGCCGTGGATCAGCTTGAGCACGGGCCGCTGCCCGTGCCCTGCGTGGCGCTGCTCGTCTCAGGCGGGCACTCGTCGCTGCTGCTCGTGGACGACGTGACCGGAGAGGTCCGCCCGCTCGGCGCGACGATCGACGATGCGGCGGGCGAGGCATACGACAAGGTGGCGCGGGTTCTCGGCATGCCCTTTCCCGGCGGGCCGCCGATCGACCGTGCCGCGGCGGCGGGTGACCCGGCCGCGATCAGATTCCCGCGCGCGAAACTGCACGACGGCACGTCCGACTTCTCGTTCGCGGGCCTGAAGACCGCGGTGGCCCGCTGGGTGGAGGCCCGCCGCGACGCCGGGGAGCCGGTGCCCGTCGCGGACGTGGCCGCCTCGTTCCAGGAAGCCGTCGTCGACGTGCTGACCCGCAAGGCGGTCGCCGCCTGTCGTGACCACGGCATCACCGACCTGGTGATCGGCGGGGGCGTCGCGGCGAACTCCCGGCTCCGCGCCCTGGCGGCTCAGCGCTGCGAAGCGGCCGGCATCGGGCTGCGCGTCCCCCGCCCTGGCCTCTGTACCGATAACGGCGCGATGGTCGCCGCCCTTGGCGCCTCTGTCGTCGCCGCCGGACGCCCCCCGTCCAGCCTGTCCCTCCCCGCCGACTCATCCCTCCCGATAACAGAAGTCCTCCTGCCTTGAGTCGCTCCCTTCGCCGGGAGGCTCGCGGGGCTAGGGTATGAAGGGTCGGCCGTAGGGGTTTCCGGGAGGATCACGTGTCCAGCGATTCGTTCGTGCACCTGCATGTCCACACCGAGTACTCGATGCTGGATGGTGCCGCGAAGATCGCCAAGCTGGCCGCGCGGGCCAAGGACCTAGGCATGCCCGCCGTGGCGATGACCGACCACGGGAACATGTTCGGCGCCTACGAGTTCCAGAAGACCGTCGCCGGTGCCGGTCTTACGCCCATCATCGGGATCGAGGCGTACGTCGCGCCAGAGTCCCGGCTGCATAAGCAGCCCGTCTACTGGGGCGACCAGCACCAGCGCAAGACCGACGAGGCCACAGGGCGCGGCGGTGACGTGTCCGCGTCCGGCTCCTACCTGCACAAGACGCTGCTCGCGGCCAACGCGCAGGGGCTGCGGAACCTGATGCGGATCTCCTCCCTCGCCTCGCTTGAGGGGTATTACCGCAAGTGGCCCCGGATGGACGACGAGCTGCTTGAGCAGTACCACGAGGGGATGATCGCGACCACCGGCTGCCCCTCTGGTGCGGTGCAGACCCGGCTGCGGCTCGGCCAGTACGAGCAGGCGCTCAAGACCGCGGGCAAGTACCAGGACATCTTCGGCAAGGAGAACTACTTCCTTGAGCTGATGGACCACGGCATACCGATCGAGACCGCGGTCCGCGAAGAGCTGCTGCGCATCGCCAAGCACCTGAACATTCCGCTGCTTGCCACCAACGACTCGCATTACGTCACAGAGGACCAGGCCGCGGCGCACGACGCGCTGCTCTGCGTGGGCACCAACTCCCAGGTCGACGACCCCAACCGGTTCAGGTTCTCCGGCGCGGGCTATTACCTGCGCACCGCCGATGAGATGCGCGCCGTCAACTCCTCCGACGAGTGGGCGCAGGCCTGCCGCAACACGCTGCTGATCGCCGAGCGCGTCGAGTCGTACAAGGAGGTCTTCGCCCACCGCGACCTGGCCGCCAAGTTCCCCGTACCCGACGGGGAGACCGAGATGACCTGGCTGCGCAAGGAGGCGCAGCTCGGCGCGGTCCGCCGGTACGGCGATCCGGTGCCGGCGCACGTCAGCGAGCGGATCGAGTACGAGCTCGGCGTCATCGAGGAGATGGGGTTCCCCGGTTACTTCCTGGTCGTCGCCGACATCTGCAAGTACGCGCGGGACAACGGGATCGCGATCGGCCCCGGCCGAGGGTCGGCGACGGGCAGCATGGTCTCCTACGTCACCGGGATCACCGAGCTTGACCCGATCGAGCACAGCCTGCTGTTCGAGCGGTTCCTTAACCCCGAGCGCATCAGCATGCCCGACGTCGACCTGGACTTCGACGAGCGTCGGCGCGGCGACATGATCCGGTATGTCACCGAGCGGTACGGCGAGGACAACGTCTCGCTGATCATCACCTACATGACGATCAAGTCCAAGGCCGCGGTCAAGGACTCGAACCGCATCCTCGGCTACCCCTTCGCGATCGGTGAGAAGATCACGAAGGCGTTCCCGCCGGCGGTGCAGGGCAAGGAGATCCCGCTCGCCGCGATCTTCGACGAGGACCACGACCGGTACGCCGAGGCCGGCGAGCTGCGCACCATGTACGCCGAGGACCCCGACGTCAAGAAGGTCATCGACACCGCCAGAGGCATCGAGGGACTGATCCGCGGCACCGGCGTGCACGCCGCGGGTGTGATCCTGTCCTCAGAACCGCTTGTCGACGTGATGCCCATCCACCGCCGCGCGGACGACGGCGCCCGGATCACCGGGTTCGACGGCCCGAGCTGCGAGTACATGGGCTCGCTGAAGATGGACTTCCTCGGCCTGCGGAACCTCACCGTTATCTCCGACGCGGTAGAGAATGTGAAGTCCAACCGCGGCATCGACGTGGACATGCTCAAGCTCACGCTCGACGACACAAAGGCGTACGAGCTGCTTGCGGCGGGGAAGACGCTCGGGGTGTTCCAGCTCGACTCGACGATGATGCGGGACCTCACCAAGCTGATGGCGCCCGCCCGATTCGAGGACATCTCCGCCGTGCTCGCGCTCGGCCGTCCTGGCCCGATGGAAGCCAAGTCGCACATCAACTACGCGCTGCGCAAGAGCGGCCAGCAGCCGGTCGCCCCGGTCCACCCGGAGCTTGCCGGGCCGCTTGAGGAGATCCTCGGCGAGACCTACCACCTGGTCGTGTACCAGGAGCAGGTCATGGCCATCGCGCGCAAGCTCGCCGGGTACACGCTCGGCGGCGCGGACATCCTGCGTCGCGCGATGGGCAAGAAGAAGAAGGAGGAGATGGACAAGCAGTGGGCCTTGTTCTCCTCCGGCATGACCGAGAACGGCTACTCCAAGGAGGCCATCCAGGCCATCTGGGACGTGCTGCTGCCGTTCTCCGCCTACGGGTTCAACAAGTCCCACACCGCCGGGTACGGGCTCGTGTCCTACTGGACCGCCTACCTCAAGGCCAACTACCCCGCCGAGTACATGGCCGCCCTGCTGACCTCGGTCGGCACCAACAAGGACAAGATGGCCGTCTACCTGGCCGAGACCCGCCGGATGGGCGTCAAGGTGCTGCCGCCCGACGTGAACGAGTCCCAGCTGAGGTTCGCCGCCGTCGGCGACGACATCAGGTTCGGGCTCGGCGCCATCCGCAACGTCGGCGAGAACGTCGTCGACGGGATCATCAGCGCCCGCGCCGCCCAGGGCAGGTACACGAGCTTCAATGACTTCCTCGGCAAGGTTCCGCTCCCGGTCTGCAACAAGCGGGTGGTGGAATCGCTGATCAAGGCCGGCGCCTTCGACAGCCTCAGGCACCCGCGCAAGGGCCTGATCCTGGCCCACGAGCAGGCAGTCGACGCGGTGATCAGCGTCAAGCGCA
>Ga0302314_10015792_pt1 | contig 12809 bp, 15 predicted proteins | sample III_Palsa_N2_3_FD_200533 | JGI IMG/M metagenome (GOLD analysis project Ga0302314, IMG submission 200533) | Peat permafrost microbial communities from Stordalen Mire near Abisko, Sweden - III_Palsa_N2_3 | ecosystem: Environmental > Terrestrial > Soil > Palsa > Peat permafrost | place: Sweden...
ACGATCCCAAAAGGCGTAGATTCTACGATCTTGCATTTAATGGTGTTGGATGAGCACGTTAGGGCGGGAGAATCCCGCCTGTCGCGGTTTTGCTTTTCCGCTTTTGACGTTCCCCCCGTCTGGCTGCGCTTCTTTGGTCACTTTCTTGTCGCTGTTGACAAGAAAGTGACCCGCCAGCAAGGCGGAACCGCACTCTCATTCTTCGCAACAATTCCACGCGCGCAAGCGCGTGTGCAAAGGTTTCAGAGTGAAGGGACGAATGCTATTGCGCCCCCGGCACCGGCATCCGCGCAAACTCCGACCGGATCACACTCCCGAAATACAACATCCCATTGGCTTCCTTAACCGCCGTAATCGGCGCAAAGCTGTCGCCTCCTGGGTCCTGCAGGTTATGAATCACCTTGCCATTCAGGTCCAGGCCGAGCACGAAGCCGCGGCGCTCCGGCTTGGGCATCAGGGCTTGCGGCAGGCGCATCACGATCTGGCGCAGGAACGGCAGGCCGGCGACGAGATCGAGCAGTTTGTCGCGCGGGGCGTAGATCGCCACCCAGAAAGTGTCGCGGCCGTTGAAGCAGACGCCGTCGGGCAGGCCGGGCAGGTTGGCGAAGAACACCTCGCTGATGCCGGCTTTGTCGCCCTTGAGCCAGTAGCGCAGGATGTCGTAGCTACCGGTTTCGTTGACCAGCACGTAGGCGTCGTCCGGCCCGACGGTGACGCCGTTGGCGAACTGCAGGCCGCCGAGCAGGACCGTAGTCTTGCGGCTGGCGGGATCGTATTTGATCAGGCGGCCGTGGCCGCCGTGCTCGAGGATGTCGTCTACGGCCAGCAGCTTGGGGCCGAACTTGCTGGAGGCGTCGGAAAAATAGATGGCGCCGTCCTGGGCCACGCCGATGTCGTCGGTGAAACCGAACGGCACGCCGTCGGCGCTGTCGGTCAGTGTTTCGAGCTTGCCATCGGTGTTGAGGCGCAGCAGGCCCTTGACGGCGTCGGCAATGATCAGATTGCCCTGCGCGTCGTAGCTGTGGCCTTCCGGCCGGCCGCCGGTGTTGGCCAGGGTTTCGTGGCTGTGGCCGTCGGCGGCGTAGCGCACGATGCGGCCATCCTTGTAGCCCATCACCATGCGGCCCTGCGCGTCCGGCGTCACCGTCTCCGGGCCTTCGCCGATGCCCACGCCCAGCAGTTCGACCTTGGCCAGGGCGTCGTTCGGCGCATACGGGCCGGCGTAGGCCGGAGCTGGCGGCGGAGTCCAGGCGACCGGCTGGATCGGCACCGGCCAGAACAGCAGGTAGGTGAAGAGGATCAGCAGCAACAGTACGACCAGATATCTGAGGCGCATCGGTGAAGCTCCCTCTTGAATTTTGTTGTCCGCTACTTCAGTGCGCGGCTTTCAACTCCGCCAGCAGCGCCTCGCCGCTCCATTCCCGCTGCCCGCCCTGCTCGGCCTGGCGGATCAGCGCCAGCAGCCTGGCATTGACCGGCGCGCTGCGGCCGAGCTGCTTGGCCAGGCGCATCACTTCACCGTTGAGCCAATCCACTTCGGTCCTGCGCCCGGCCTGCAAGTCCTCCCACATGGAAGAGCGCGCCAGCGGATCGATGCGCAGCATCTTGTTGGCGGCGAGGCGGAACACCGCGTCCGGCAGGCCCAGCATGCGCGGCACCCAGTGCGGCGGCAGCGGTGTCAGCTTGGCCGGCGCGATTCCGGCCGCGTCGAGCAGGTCCAGGGCCTCGTGCTGGGCCAGCGCCACGCAGCGGCGATAGGCGCGCTGCGAGAGCTGCTCCTTCAGCGGTTTGTTGGAGAGGGCATTGACCGGGTTGTTGAGGTTGAGCAGCAGCTTGGCCCATTGCACCGGCAGCATGTCCGGATACAGCTCCAGCGGCAGACCGGCCAGCTCGAACAGCGGCTGGCAGGCGCGCAGCGCCGGATGGTCGGCGGCGGCCAGATGGCCCTCCGAGCCCTGGTGAAAGGCGCCGCAGCCGCGGTTGAGCACGTTGAACGGCACCATGCCGTCGAGCACGCTATGCCGCGGCAGGGCCTGGCGCAGCACCTCGGCGTTGCCGATGCCGTTCTGCAGGCTCAGCACCACGGCTTCCGGCCTGAGCACGGCGGCGAGTTCGCGGCCAGCGTCGGCGGTGCCGGCGGACTTGACCGTGACCAGCACCAAGTCCGCTTCAGCGGCGGCGGCCGGCGTGGTGGCAAAGCGCAGCGCCGCGCGATCCACGCGCAGCTCGGCGCCGAGAAAATCGGTGAGATGCAGGCCGTGCCCTTCCAGCTCCGCGGCCAGGCGCGGCCGGCCGACGAACTGCACCGCCGCGCCGGCGGCCTGCAGGCGGCCGCCGACGTAGCAGCCGATGCTGCCGGCGCCATAGACGCAGATGCGCGGCACGGCTGCGCCGTCCGCGTTCAGCTGTCGTACCCCGGATTGGCGCGCTCCAGCTTGCGCAGCAGGGCCGGCCAGGTCAGGGCGCCGCCGCCGCCCAGCGTGACCTTGGCCACCTGGGCCTGCGCCAGGTCGAGAATCTTCTGCGGAATCGGGATCAGCTCGCCGCCCCCGGACTGCGCGCGCACCTGCACCATGCAGGCCGCTTCGAACATGTACATGGCCAGGAACGCTTCCGCCACGGTCTGGCCGACGGTGAGCAGGCCGTGGTTGCGCAGCATGAAGAAGATCTTGTCGCCGAGGTCGCGCACCAGGCGCGGCTTCTCGTCTTCCAGCAGGGCCACGCCCTCGTAGTCGTGATAGGCCAGCGAGGCCAGCACGAAGAACGACTGCTGCGAGATCGGCAGCACACCGCCTTTCTGCGCCGACACCGCCACGCCGTTGACCGAATGCGTGTGCATCACGCAATGCGCGTCCTTGCGCGCGCCGTGGACGCAGCTATGGATGGTGAAGCCGGCCGGGTTCACCGGGTAAGGCGAGTCCATCACCTTCCGGCCATTGCTGTCGATCTTGACCAGGGAGGAAGCGGTGATCTCATCGAACATCATGCCGTAAGGGTTGATCAGGAAATGATGCTCCGGCCCCGGCACTTTGGCGGTGATGTGGGTGAACACCATATCGTCCCAGCCATACAGCGCTGTCAGGCGGTAGGCGGCGGCCAAGTCGACGCGCGCCTGCCACTCCTCCTTGCTCACCTGGGTCTTCACATCCGATGGGGTTTTGATGGCCTGTACGCTCATGACGTCCTGCTCCTTTGTTCACTGCTGCCCATGTTAAGCGCCGGGCCCTGTCGCCGAGTGTCAAGCAGGCGACAAAGCCTCAGGTAAAAATGACCTATCCGGCCGCGAAAGGAAAGAGCACGTGGAAAGCAACAAGGTGCTGTTCATCACCGGCGCCGCGCGCGGCATCGGCGCGGCGACCGCGAAAGAGGCCATCGGCCGGGGCCACCGCGTGGTGCTTGCCGATATCGACGGCGCCGCCGCGCAGGCAATGGCGCAGAGCCTGGGCGAGGCGGCCTGCGGCCTGCAGCTGGATGTGCGCGATCCGGCGCAGTGGCAGCAGGCGCTGGACCTGGCCTGGCAGCGTTTCGGCAAGGTCGACGTGCTGATCAACAACGCCGGCGTGGTGCACACCGGCTACGTGCTGGACGTGCCGCTGGAGCAGCATCGCCACACCGTGGAAGTGAACTACCTCGGCAATATCGCCGGCGTGCTCGCCGCGCTGCCGCGCTTCATCGAGCAGGGCCAGGGCCACCTCATCACGGTGTGCAGCCTTACCGCCTATATGCCCTTCCCGGGCCTGGCCAGCTACGCCGGCACCAAGCACGCGCTGCGCGGCTTCCACCATTCGCTGGCCTGGGAGTACCGCAAGCAACCGCTGCACTTCACCATTGTCTACCCGCCCGCGGTGGAAACGCCGATGCTGCAACAGGAAGCGCAGGACGACAGCGCCGCCGCCTCCTTCGGCGAACCTGCGATCTCCGCGGAAACGATGGCGCGCGCCATCGTCGACGCCGTGGCCAGCCGTCCGCGCGAAGTCACTGTGCCGGCCTTTCAGGGCTGGCTGCTGCGCGCCTTCGGCGCCTTCGTCTGGATCATGCGCATCGTGCTGGCCGATCTGGAGAAGCACGGCCGCAAGAACCTGGCGGCGCGGCGGGCGGCGCAGGCCAGAACCGACTAACCCGCCGCACTACCAGGCGATACGCCCGCTGAGGATTTCCCAGAGCATGCGGAAATCGCCGATGACGCTCCACAGCGGGTGCTTGAACGTCGCCGGCCGGTTGTTCTCAAAGACGAAGTGGCCGATCCAGGAGAAGGCATAGCCCTGCACCACCGCCGCAGGAATCAGCCACCAATGCTGCATCACAATGCCGCAGGCAATCAGTACGGCAGCCAGCGAGGTGCCGACCACATGCAGACGGCGGCAGGTACGGTTGGAGTGCTCGCTTAAATAAAACGGGTAAAACTCGGCGAACGAGGCGAAGCGGCTGCCTTGCGGGGCGGCGCTGAGTGCGGTGTCGGAGTTCATCGTCGGTGATCCTGGTGCGATGCGGTCAGCCGACCGCCAGCGCATGATGCGGTCGCGGCGGACAAAACACTGTCGTGTGCGAGACAATCGGGGCAGCCGCGCGGGATTTTCAGCGGCGCGGCGTGGGAGGAGCGATGTACAGCGAGGAACGCGGCGAAAGCATGGACGACGGCGGCCTGTTCCTCGACCTGCCGGCGGACACGGCGGCGCAGTTCGCCAGCCTGGCCAGCAAGCGGCGGCTCGGCGACGGCGAGCTGCTGTATGCGCGCGGCGATCCGGCCGAGGCCCTGTACGGCCTGATCCGCGGCCGCATCCGCTTGAGCAACGTGGCGCCGGACGGGCGCGAGGTGCTGGTGATGCTGTTCGAACCGGGCGACTGGATCGGCGAGGTATCGATGTTCGACGGCCTGCCGCGCACCCATGACGCTCACGCCGTGGGCGAGGCGGAGGCCTTCGTGCTGCCCAAGGCCCGGCTGCTGGCTCTGCTCGATGCGCAGCCGGCCCTGTACCGCCATTTCGCCGCGCGGCTGGCGCGCTCGCTGCGCATCGCCCTGTCCTACATCGACGATGCCGCCTTTCTACCGCTGCCCCTGCGCCTGGCCAAGCGCCTGCTTGACCTGGCCCGCGTCTACGGCGTGGACACGCCCCTGGGCCAGCGCATCGACCTGCACCTGCCGCAGGAAGACCTCGGCCGCATGCTCGGCGCCTCGCGGCAAAGCGTGAGCAAGGAGCTCAAGCGCTGGGAGGCGCGCGGCTGGATCGGCGTGCAATACGGCAAGGTGGTGATCTGCGACGAGGCGGCGCTGCGCCGGCTGGTCAACGAGAACGGGCAAGCGCCGGCGCCATCCTCGCGGTAGTATTTCAGCGGCTTTCCATTTGCACCTTGCTGCGGAGTCCGCCATGCCCACCACCCGGCAACACTGCGCCACCATGCGCCGGCTGCACCAGAGCGGCTGCTTCGTCATTCCCAACCCCTGGGACATCGGCAGCGCGCGCTACCTGCAAAGCCTGGGCTTCCAGGCGCTGGCCACCACCAGCTCCGGCGCGGCCTGGAGCATGGGCTCGCCCGACAACGACATCAGCCTGGGCATGGCGCTGGCACACATCCACGGCATGGTCGAGGCCAGCGACGTGCCGGTCAATGCCGACTTCGAGAGCGGCTTCGCCAGCGATGCGGCCGGCGTCGCCAGCAACGTGGCGCTATGCCTGGAAACCGGCGTGGCGGCGTTGTCGATCGAGGATTCGCGCCGCGATCCGCAGCGGCCGCTGTATGAGCTGGCCGAGGCGGTGGAGCGCATCGCCGCCGCGCGCGCGGCGATCGACGAGCGCGGCAGCGGCGCCCTGCTGGTGGCTCGCGCCGAATGCTTCCTCACTGGGCACGCCGATCCGCTGAACGAAGCGCTGCGCCGGATGCAGGCCTATGCGCAGGCCGGCGCCGACGTGCTCTACGCCCCGGGTGTGAAGACCCGCGAGGACATCGCCCTGCTGGTGCGCGAGCTCGCGCCCAAGCCCCTGAACATCCTGTCCGTGCCGGCGATGCGGCTGAGCGTGGCCGAGCTGGCCGAGCTTGGCGTGCGCCGCATCAGCGTCGGCGGCGCCCTGGCCCGCGCCGCCTGGGGCGGCTTCATGCGCGCGGCGCAGGAGATCGCGCAGCAGGGCAGCTTCAGCGCGCTGGGCGAAGCGGCGTCAGGGGCGGCGCTGGACAAGTTCTTTACGGAAGACCTGGCGAAGCGCAAGGCGCCAATTCGCAGGGTAGTTAGAAAGTAGGGTGGGTAGAGCGCAGCGAAACCCACCGGGCGTCGCGGCAACGGTGGGTTTCGCTGCGCTCTACCCACCCTACGAACCGCGTACCCTCTGCAACGGCCGTAGCGTCGCCACGCCGAACTCCCGGCTGACCTTGCCGATCTCCTCGGGCAGGGCGGCGAGGTTGACGTTGCCGGAGAATCCGGGCGGCGCATCCAGGGGCCGGAAGAAATCGTCGAAGTGGCTGGCCACGATCAGGCGCGGTTGCAGGCGGCGCAGGATGCGCGGCCAGTAGTCGCGGGTGAAGCGGCGGCCGGCGATGCCGGCGAGGAACACATCGACCCCGCCGCCGGGCACTTCCTCGTCGATCAGGTTGGCGCTGCCCTGGTGGTAGAACGAGAAGCCGGCGACTTCGATGTGGATGGCCCAGACCTGGCCACACTTGTAGGCCGCCGGCGACAGCGCATCCAGATGCTCGCAGCTGAATTCGCCGTCGAAGGGCACGCTGTAGCCCAGCACCAGTTTGGAGTGGCAGCTCGGCACGAAGCGCACGGTGAATGGCCCCAGCTCGTAGCGGCGATGGGCCCGCACCTGTACCGCCAGCTCGGGCGCGCCGTGCAGCGCCATCAGCCGCGCCAGGGAAGGGGAGCCGTAGGCCGGCGCGCGGTGGCGCTTGGCGATGGCCGGCGCGTCGATGGCATGGTCGAAATGGCAGTGGCCGACCAGCACGCCGACCACGTTCTCCTGTTCCTTGGAGGGCAGCAGCCGCGCCAGCACCGCGGCGTCGGGCCCGGCGGGCGCGCGGCCCAGCAGGCCGCGCAGCGACACGCGCGACAGGTAGGGATCGATATAGATCGCCTGGCCCTCGTAGCTCAGACGATACCCGGCGGTGCCCAGCCATTGCAGTTCCAGCCCCGCGGGCAGCGGCAGGGGCGCGGCGTTCAACTCGCGCAGCACGGCGGCGTCATGCCGCTCGCGCCGCTGGCGCTGGGCGGCGAAGCCGGCAAAGCTGGCGAGGTGGCGGACGGCGTCGAGCATGTTGGTTTGCGTCAGTTGCAGATGTCGCTGCCTTTGTCGAAAACGATGCGCCAGACTCCCGGCGCTTCCCTGCGCCAGATCGAATTGAAAGTGGCGATGATCTTGCCTTGCGCGTCGTACACCGGGCCGGTGCTGAGCGCCAGCGTGCCCGAGTCCAGCACCTCCACTTCGGCCGGCTCCCAGGAGAAGGGCGCGGCGGGCTTGTCGTAATAGCGCTGCCAGGCATCCGCCACCGCCTGCTTGCCGCGCAGGGTGTCATGCGGCCCGGAGAAAAAGATGGTGTCGTCGGCCAGGAACTTGCTGAACGCGGCGTGATCGCGGTCCGCCATGGTTTTGGCAAAGGCCCGCTCGGTCTGCATCACCTGGCGTTGCAGCTCGGCCGTGTCCGCTTGTAGCGGCGCACCGGCGCAGCCTGCCAGCAGCATTGCGACCGCCGTGATGGTCGGAACTATTGCGCGCATGGTTGAATTCGGTGTTCTCCGAACTTGTCAAAGGATGTATAAAGCCGTTCCGGAATTGTAGGTCGGCTCAAGCGTAGCGGAGCCGACATCCTTCAACAAACGCGTCGGTTCCGGGCGCAAGCGCCCTTGAACCGACCTACAGTTCCAGCGCCCCTACTTCGCCGCCGCCGTCACCCGCCACACCGTATTCCCCACATCGTCCGCCACCAGCAGGGCGCCCGTACGGTCCACCGCCACACCCACCGGACGGCCCTGGGCCTGGCCCTGCCCATTGAGAAAGCCGGTCAGCACGTCTTCCGGCGGGCCGGCCGCCTGGCCCGCGGCGAAGGGCACGAAGATCACCTTGTAGCCGCTGCGCGGATCGCGGTTCCAGGAGCCGTGCTGGCCGACGAAAGCGCCGCCGGCATAGTGCGGCGGCAGCAGCGCGGCCTGGTAGAAGCACAGGCCGAGCGAGGCGGTATGCGCGCCCAGGGCGTAGTCCGGCACCAGGGCCCTGGCCACCAGGGCAGGATCCTGCGGCTGCACCCGGTCGTCGACATGCTGGCCGTAATAGCTGTAGGGCCAGCCGTAGAAGCCGCCGTCGCGCACCGAGGTCATGTAGTCCGGCACCAGGTCGCTGCCCAGGTCGTCGCGCTCGTTCACCGTGGTCCACAGCGCGCCGCCTTGCGGCTCCCAGGCCAAGCCGTTGGGATTGCGCAGGCCGGAGGCGAAGATCCGCAGGCTGCCGCTGGCTGGATCGAGTTCCAGGATGTTGGCGCGGTTGTGTTCCTGTGCCATGCCGTCTTCGGCGACGTTGCTGCTCGAGCCCACCGACACATACAGCTTCGAGCCATCGCGGCTGGCGAGGATGTTGCGGGTCCAATGCCCGGTCGGGACCGACGGCAGATCGGACACCTTGACTCCGGCCGCGCTGATCTGCGTGTCGCCCTCGTGATAGGGGAAGCGCAGCACCGCGTCGGTATCGGCCACATACAGGCTATCGCCGACCAGACTCATGCCGAAGGGCGAATTCAGCCCTTGCAGGAACACCGTGCGGGTTTCCGGCACGCCGTCGCCATCGGCATCGCGCAGCAGGGTGATGCGGTTGGCACTGACCCCGCCGGCCCCGGCGCGACTCATGATCTGGTGGGCGATCCAGTTCATGACGCCGCCCTCCCCAGGCTTGGGCGCCGGTTCCTCGGACTCCGCCACCAGCACATCACCGTTGGGCAGCCGGTAGAGCCAGCGCGGATGGCGCAGCCCGCTGGCGTAGGCGCTCACCGCCAGGCCGGGCGCAGCCACCGGCTTGCCGCCCGCGGGCCAGCCGACCCCCTTGGCGAATTTCAGCGTCGGCAAGGTGTCGTGCTTGGGCGGCGGCAGTACCGGGTGCGGGCCGTAGCCGGTTTCCACCGGCTGCGTGGCGGTGTCGCCGCAGGCCGCCAGGCCCAGGCCGAGTAAGCCGGCCAGCAACAGCTTGGGAATGATGGGGCGCATGGCTGTGTCCTCTTGTGGCTGGGAAGAGATTAGCTCATCGCCACAAATTCGTTTCGTTGTGCCGATTCTGCGTGCAGAATCGGCATATTGAGCCTCCTTGCGGACAATCCGATGAACCCCCGAACACTGTTGCGCGCCGGCCTGCTGGCGCTGGCCGGTCTGTACTGCGCCGTACCTGCGGCAGACCCGGCGCCCCCTGCGGCAGCCGGCGACTGAAGCACCGACCTGTTGGCCTGGCGCGCGGCGCGCGCGCAGAAGCTGTCCGCGCCCGAGGGTTGGATGTCTCTCACCGGCCTGGAGCCGATTGCTCAAGGCAGCAGCGCCTTCGGCGGCGCGGCGGACGACCCCGTCCATCTCAAGGGCCAGGTGCCTGCGCAAGTCGGCGTGCTCCAGCGCGACGGCACGCAGGTCAAACTGCTGCCGCCGACTGGCGGCTTTCCCGCCGGGCTGCTGGTGGACGGCAAGCCGGCGCAGGCGCAGATCCTGCATGCCGACGACGAGCCGCAGCCGACCCGGCTGACCGTCGGCAGCCTGGTGTTCTTCGTCATCCATCGCGGCGACCGCTACATCCTGCGGGTGAAAGATGCGCAGTCGCCGACGCGCACCCAGTTCCAGCACCTCAACTGGTATGCGCCGGACCCGATGTACCGGGTGCGCGCCAAGTGGACGCCCTATGTGCCGTTCAACACCATCTCCATCGCCAGCATCATCGGCACCAAGGACAAGTCGCCGGTGCCGGGCGTGGCGCAGTTCAGCATCGCCGGGCAGAGCTACACCCTGGAGCCGATCATCGAGGAGCCGGGCGACACCCAGCTGTTCTTCATCCTGCGCGACAGCACCAGCCCGAAAACCAGCTATGGCGCCGGCCGCTTCCTCTACGCCGACTTCCCCGACCACGGCCTGGACCAGCCCGGCGAACTGTGGCTGGACTTCAACCGCCTGCAAAACCCGCCCTGCGCCTACACGCCCTACGCCACCTGCCCGCTGCCGCCGAAGCAGAACCGGCTCAGCGTGCCGCTGCCGGTGGGCGAGAAGAAATACCACGAAGGCGTGGAGGCGCTGGCGCAGCAGTAAGCGTCATCCGACTCTTGCTGCAATTGGCCGATTTTCATCAATCTCCCGACGGCGCCTCCAGGCGCTTCGCCGCTTCTCTCCTTCCGATCTTGCGCAGTTCGGCAAGGGCGGCGACTTGCGCGGGACGTGGCGAGGTCTTTTCATTCTCCCAGTTGTAGATGGTCTGCCCCCCGACCTTGAGCAATTGTCCGAAATCGGCCGCGCTCAGGCCGAGCCGGCTGCGCAAGGACTTAAGGCCCTTCGCCGAGAAGCGGTGGGCGGTGCCGTCCGCATCTGCCGGAGCGGTGGTCCTGTGTGCCGAGGCGCGATGCAGCGCCGCAACCTCACGCTGCAGTTGCTGAACCTGCTTTTTCAGGGCCGCCATCTGCATTCGATATCCGCTCGCCGCAGCTTGAATCGGACTGATGTGCTGGCGCACGGCTTTCTTCGACAAGCGCGAGATTTCGCTTTTAAGTACTTCACCAACGTTAGGCATGGATAAACCGTGGTTATTGGGGATGTTCCCACGCTATTTTGCACGGTATTCACCAGGATTTATCAAAACAAGCGCCGGCCTGTCCGGTGAAGCGGGGAAATTGCTGTCATTCAGGCACGGCAATAAGCGGCTGCGCGAACCGCCGTTCAAGCAGCCCTACTCTTGACATGCAAGTAATTACTTGCCTATTATGCATCCATGCCTGAACGCGTCGACGACACCGATCTGCTGTTCAAGGCCCTGGCCGATCCAAACCGGCGCAAGTTGCTGGACCTGCTGCATGCCAGCGACGGGCGAACGCTGGGCGAGTTGTGCGGGCACCTGGACATGACGCGCCAGGCGGTGACGCAGCACCTGGGCGTGCTGGAGACGGCGAACCTGGTCGCCACCCGGCGGCAGGGCCGCGAGAAGCTGCATTTTCTGAATCCGGTGCCGCTGCAGGAGATTTACGAGCGCTGGATCGCCAAGTTCGAGAAGCCGCGCCTGAAAGCGCTGCATGAGCTGAAACGACGACTGGAAGGAAACGGAGATCATGACTAAATCGACATTCGTATACGTGAGCTATATCCGCACCACGCCGGAGAAGCTGTGGTCGGCGCTGACCGACGCGGAGTTCATCAAGCAGTACTGGTTCGGCGTGACCGGCGACAGCCAGTGGACGCCGGGTTCGCCCTGGCGCCTGGTGTTCCCCGACGGGCGGGTGGCCGATAGCGGCGAAATCCTGGAGGCCGATCCGCCGAGGCGCCTGGTGATCAAGTGGCGCAACGAGTTCATGCCGGAGATGCATGCCGAAGGCTACGGGCTCTGCGTGTTCGAGATCGAACCCGCCGGCGAGGCGGTCAAGCTGTCGATCACCCATTCCAACGACCATGAAAACTCCAAGTTCATCGCCGCCGTGTCCGGCGGCTGGCCGCGCATCATTTCCAATCTCAAGTCGCTGCTGGAGACCGGCGCAGTCGTGCTGAAATGAACGCTGCGATTTGATAGTAGCGTAGGGCGGCCACGGGCCGCCCTACGCTGGCCGATTTCCAGAACCGGGACCCGAACGCCCTCGCTCCTCCCGATACAGCCGCAGGCAAAACTCCGCGGCAGGGGTGTCCCGGAATTTGCGGATGAGCGCCGCCGCCTCGGCGGGCAACTTCTCCGGTCCGGGCAGCGGCACCGGATATTCCGGCGGACCCGCCGCGATCGCGGCCAGTGCGGCGAAGCTGATGTCGGCGGCGCTGAAGCGGTCGCCGGCCAGGTATTTCCGGCCGTCCGCAAGCAGGGCGTTGACCTCGTCCACCACCCGCATCGCCTGATCGAACGAGCGCTTTGCGCCCGCGGCGTCGATGCGCATCGACGAGCGCATCAGCGCTCGCAGCGGCCGGTACAGCAAGGGTGTCAGCAGGCGCTCATGGCGCGGCACGCCCTGGGTCCACATCGGCATGCACAGCGCGGGCAAGGGCAGCAGATGGAAATAGATCGTGCGCCGCAGGTGCGGGCCGAAGTGTTCGTCGAAGCGCTCCTCCAGCGCCAGGACCTCGCGGCGGGCGGCGGCATTGTCCGGATAGAGCGCGCGCCCCTTGGCCGCATGCTCATTGGCCCACAGCAGGATGTCGGTGGAATCTCCGATCACGCCTTCGCCGGTGAGCAGGATCGGCACGCTGCGCTGGCCGCCCGCGCGGCGCACCGTCAGGGCGTGAAACCCCGGCGCGTGCGCCTGTTCCCGGTAGGAAATCTGCGCGTGATCTAGCCCCCACCGCGCCTTTTCGCAGTAGTGACTGAGCGGGATGGTGATCAAGGTGGGAACGCCAGCTCCAGGTGTCTGCACAAGCCCCGCTCCCTTCAATTTACGCCGCTTGAGTTCGAACGCCAGCCTAAGTCGCCCGCCCGAATTTTTGGGCCGGTCTGCTTGAACCACCGGTTAAGGCTGAGTAATCGGCTCACTACCGATTCTCCACGGAACTATCGCTTGCGCCTTAGTGACGGGAGGAACGATATAAATGTCCGATGTGTTGATACCAAGCTTAGAGCCGGCCGCGGTTAATCGGACAGTAGCCTAAGTGGAATCTCTGCTCTAATCAGCGGCGCCGCGAG
>Ga0302314_10015795_pt1 | contig 12807 bp, 12 predicted proteins | sample III_Palsa_N2_3_FD_200533 | JGI IMG/M metagenome (GOLD analysis project Ga0302314, IMG submission 200533) | Peat permafrost microbial communities from Stordalen Mire near Abisko, Sweden - III_Palsa_N2_3 | ecosystem: Environmental > Terrestrial > Soil > Palsa > Peat permafrost | place: Sweden...
CCGGCCTTCCGGGATCACAGCGGTGCCGAGCCGACACCCGAGGGCGACGTCCGTCGCGCGTTCTACCTGTCCTACGACGACACGAACTGCGAGTACCTCACCGGTGAGCAGATCGACGAAAAGATCAACGCCGGAATCGATGTCGTGTCATCGACGTACGTGACGCCGTATCCTCCGGGCTTCCCGGTGCTGGTGCCGGGCCAGGTGTTCAGCCGCGAGATCCTGCAGTTCATGCGCGACCTGGACACCAAGGAGATCCACGGCTACGAACCGAACTTCGGCTATCGGGTGTACACCGAGAAGGCGATCGAGATGGTCGGCGCGGCGGTGGGATTGCCGTCCAACGGCCATCACGCAGCAGACGACGGGTCGTCGGCGAAGTCGTCGAAGAAGAAGCCGACGAAGCGCACCGGCAACGGCAGCGACCACAATGTCCCGGAGGTCGGGCAGGACGAGTTGCTCGGCCAGCAGCAGCCCGGCGACGCGCTGCACGCAAGCTCTTAGAGCGGCTCGCCGTCGAACCTCTCCCACGTGGCGAGGTCGGCGACGCTGACGCGCTTGAGTTTCGTCCGCTGCTTGTGCGGCTTGCCCAGCGGTAACACGGCGGCGACGGCATATGACGCTGGGATGCCGAGCAATTCGCGGATCCCGGGCTCCTCTGCCACCGCCATGGTGGTGAGGGTGCCGCCGTAGCCTTCGTTGCGGGCGGCCAGCAGGATGTTCCACACCAACGGGTAAACCGATGCGCCGCTGATCACGCCGATCCGGTCGAGGTCTTGATCCATCGCGGCGACGACCTCGAGGTCGACGCAGACCACCAGCACCACCGCGGCGTCGTGCAGGGGAGCGGTGAATTGAGCTGGCACGTCGGTGGCCGCGATCTCGGCCGGGGCCGGCCCCGGCGGATGGAGCGGGTTCCACGGGCTTTCGCCGTTGGCCAACTGGGCCGCATACCGGCGGGCGCCGGTCTTCGTCAGCTCAGCCAGCGCCTGGCGGGTCGCGCCGTCGCGGATCGCCACGATATGGGCGCCTTGGCGGTTGCCGCCGCTGGGCGCGAACCGCGCATTGTCGAGGATCCGCTCCAGTACCTCGTCGGGCAGGGGGTCGTCGGTGAATTCGCGTACCGCTGCCGTGGTGCGCATGACGTCATAAAGGTCCACGACCCCATACTGACTGCTCGGACATCTACAGTCCACGTTGTGAGTAACCGAGTAGACGCCCGGCGGCGCGACGTCGCATTCAGCGTCGTGGGCGGGCCGACGACGGTGGTCGATTTCGGTGGCCACAGGTTCCTGATGGACCCGACCTTCGACGAGCCCGGCCCGCATGACTACCTGACCAAGACGGTCGGACCGGCGATCGCCGCCGGCGACCTCGGACCCGTCGATGTGGTGTTGGTCAGCCATGACGAACATCCGGACAACTTCGACACAGCAGGCAGGCAGGTGGCGTTGGGCGCGCCGCTGCTGTTGACGCATCCGGGTGCCGCGGCCCGGCTGGGGTCGCCCGCGGTCGGGCTCGAGCCGTTCGAGGTTTTCCAGCTGCCGGGTGCCAACGCGGTTACGGTGCAAGCTGTTCCGGCGGTGCATGGTCCGGCTGACGGGCAACGTGACGCCGGCGGTCACGTCAACTGCGAGGTGACCGGCTTCGTGCTGTCCGGTGCGGGGCTGCCGACTGTGTACCTCAGCGGCGACAACGCCTCGGTCGCCGCGGTGAAGACCATCTCCGAGCGGGTGGGGACGGTGGATGTGGCGGTGATTTTCGCGGGCGCCGCCCGGGTGCCGTCGAAGGAGCGTGGACGTCCGTTGACGATGACGGGTCAACGGGCGGCGGCGGCCGCCGAGGTGCTGGGCGCCCGGCTGGTCATCCCCGCCCACGTCGACGGGTGGAAACATTTCAGCGAAGGAGTCGGCGAATTCGGCGGCGCCTTCGACGAAGCCGGACTCCTGGGCACCCTCGCCGTCGTCCCGCACGGCGAGTGGATCGTGCCGTCCTGGCTGTAGCCGGCGCGGTGTCGTTTCGGCCCCGATGAGAGTACGGTCGTAGCTATTCGGCGGGATTTCGTGTGGGATCAAAAAGAAGCTGAGACAACGTAAGTGAACATCCAGACCACGGGTGTGCGGCGTGCCTGACGGCATGTTGACAGCTGTCCGGCTGTCGGTGGCCGATGCGGTGCAGCTTCTCTTGGAGAACTCCACACTGCAGGCCCACACCGTCTCGTTCGTCATCATCGAGCCAACCGACCGCATCAGTCACGAGCGGCTGCACGCGCTGGTGGGCTCGTCTCTGCCGCGAATGACTCGCTTCCGCAGCAGGCTAGTCGACAGGCCGCTGGGAGTGGGCCCGCCGTTTTGGGCCGAAATCGACGACTACGACCCGGCTTCGCAGATTCACCGGGTAACGCTTCGGGCTCCTGGTGGTGAGCGTGAATTCGCCGACCTGATCGCGCGCCTGAGCGAGGTCACAGGTAACCATCGCGAAATGCTTTGGGAGGCATGGAGTATCGACGGTCTGCCAGGTGGCCGTTGGGCGCTGGCGGTGCGGACGTCGCCTGCGCTGAGCGACCGTGGCGTCGGCATACCGACCATATGGTCGCGGTTACTGCGCTCCGACCAGCACGGCGATCGGCGCGGCGATCCGCCACCGCAGTCCAGCCCTGCCGTCACTGCGGTGGGTGACCTCGTCACCGGGGTGGTGGCTGAGCTTCTCGAATTCCAGTTCAAGGGCCTCTGGCTCGCCACCGAGACCGTGGCCGGCGTGCTGGGTGCGCTGCGTCGCCAGCTAAGCGGAAATCATGTTGCCGACGAACGGGATTCGACTCCCGCGACGGTGTCGTCGATGACCGGGCCGCTACCGCGCAACGTGTTCAACGCGCCCCTGACCGAGCAGCGGGCCGTCGCGTTCGCCTCGATCCGACGAGCCGATCTGGAGATCGTCAGCAGCGCGTTCGGTGGCGACGTCACCAATGTTCTGGTGGCCGCCTGCACCTTGTCGTTGCGTGCGTGGCTGCAACGCCATGACAGTGTGCCCGACGATCCCCTCATGATGCGCATGCCACTCGCGCTGTCAGGCGTCGCACTCGATGCCGACGACGATTCGCCGGTCGCCGGCAAGATTCGCATTCCGGTGCAGCTGAGTGACCCCGTCGAGGTGCTCACCAACCTGCACACCGCCAGTGAGAAGATGAACATCGAGCGTGAGCGTGCTGCCGAAACAGCGGACTTCACATCTGATTTCGTGCACATCGCATCGTTGGTGCCGTCGTCCGTGGCCCGCGTGGGTATGCGAGTCTTCGGCCGGCTGAGTCTGCGGCAACGGCTGGCGCCGACATCGCACGGCACCATCTCCTACCTGGGCGACGAGTCGTCACCGGCGTACTGCGCGGGGGCCCGGGTCCTCGGCATGCATACCGTGACGCCTCTGCTGGACGCCGGCGGGCTGAGTATCACGCTGACCGCACATGGCGAGGCCATGGATGTGAGCGTGTGCGTGTGTCCCGACAACGTGCCCGAAGTCGCCGACATTGCGACCGGCATCGTCGATTCACTCGACGTCTTAGTGGCGGAAGCGGCTAAATCTCCTCGCGGGCAAGGCCGCTCGGTCGTTACCGAGATGGCCAGCAAGCGGCGATAGCGCTTACCAGCGCTAGTCGTTCAGCAGGCCGTCGATCGTCGACGCGTCATCCGGCGCCGCCGCGGCCATCATGATGCTGTGCGCGTGTTCCGGCTCGGTCCGAGCGGGGACCACCAGAAGAACGAGCTTCGTGCGGTTGCGTCCGATGATTTCCACGGTCTTGCCCGGTTGCCGGTGATATCCGCTGAGTCGCACCATGCCGCCGCCCGTCGAAAATTTGACCGGCGCTGCTGTCCAGTCGGCGAGGTTGTACAGCACGCGGTCGATCGAGCCGAGTCGTACTGACAACACCGCCAACAAATCTGGAAGTTCCGTTTCAAGATCCTCGCTGTGTGGCCACCAAGCCCCGTCGACATAGCCGGAAGTGGGAGCCTTGGGCTTCAACCGAAGGCGAGGCGTGGTCTCGGGGCCTGCGTGCGTCGAATCTGTCGCGCTGCGGCTGTGGCTTAGCGTCATGAGACGCTCCTGTCTTTGGCCGCGAATCGGCCCCATCAATCGAGTCGGCGACGACACAATCTCAACTGGTTGCGTGCGATATATCGCTGACCCTCACGACGCTACACTTACTCGGCGTTTTCGGGTCGGTAAGCGGTGTACTGTCGAGAGACAACGTTTGTGGCCAGCGGTGATGTGGGCGGCACGCGGCCGAACGTGGACACTCGGATCGGATTCGCTTGTCGATCCTGAGAATCCGCGCCCAGAGTAACTTCAGACTAAAGGAATCGTATGGGCCGCCAGTTCACGCGCGAGGTTGGCGCTCAACTCGAAGTCCAAATCACCGATCCGACGACGTTGGAATTCCAGATTGCGGTGGCGCCGCACCCGAATGCCCAAGTGTCAGAGTACTTGTCGTTCGTGTTGGACGGCCGTCCCATCGAAGCCACAGAGATCAGCGGTACGCACGGCAACCGCATTCACAAGTTCGAAGCGCCAGTGGGCTACTTGACCGTCGACTATGCGGCGACGATCGTCGGCCGCACCGACCCGGCGCCGGTGACTGAACACGACCTGTCGGTGTATCTGCGGCCCAGCCGGTACGCCGAGGCCGACAAGTTATATGGTTTCGCCGGAACGGAATTCGGCAACTTCGCCGACTCGACGACCCTACTGGAGCGGGTCTCCCTCTGGGTGGGCACTCGGCTGAATTATGTGCCGGGCTCCAGCGATCCGATCGACGGCGCGGTGGAGACGATGCTCTCCGGCGCCGGCGTATGCCGCGACTTCGCGCACCTGGCGGTCGCGCTGCTGCGGGCGGTCAACGTACCCGCGCGCGCCGTGTCCGTTTACGCTCCGGGGCTGTATCCGATGGACTTCCACGCCGTCGCCGAGGCGTTCGTCGACGGGCAGTGGCGGGTCGTCGACGGGACCTTGCTGGCGCCGCGGCAGGCCCTGGTGCGCATCGCCACCGGGCGCGACGCCGCTGACATCGCCTTCCTGGACAATCACAAGGGCGGGATCATCCTGCACAAGCTGGCGGTGACGGCGATCGTGGACGGCGACCTTCCCGTGGACTCGATCGACCAACTGGTCTCAATCCGCTGAACGCGGCAATGTTCGTAAATTCAGGCCAACTAGTGGATGGTGGGGGTATGTCCTCGCCCCTTCGATCTCCGGGCCACGCCGCCCGCTTCTCGGCTGGCTGATGTGCCGATCAACGAGCAGCTGAGAGCCGCCGTCGATGGCCAGCGCGGTCTAGCGGCTGCTGACTCACTGTGCGAAGCCTGCGTGATGTTGTTCGACATTGACGCAGCGGCTATTTCGCTGATCTTCGCGGGATCAAACAGCGGAACATTGGGCTCCAGCGGCACGGCCGCGCGCGCGTATGACGAACTTCAGTTCACTTACGGCGAAGGCCCGTGCTTGGACTCCGTTTCAACGCGGGCACCGGTCCTCGTCGCCGACCTCGCAAAACCCAGCAATGGTCGGTGGCCTGCGTACGGTCCGGCCATGCTCGACTACAGGGTCCGCGGCATATTCGCGATCCCGGTCGTGTTAGCCGGCGAATACGTTGGCGCCCTTGATCTTTTCCGGATAGAACCGGGCGAGCTGCACCGTGACGAGCTAGCGGGCGCTGTCGTCGCCGCCGAATTGGCCAGCGCCCCTTTGCTCGACGTGATGGACTCCGACTTGCACGCCGCGGTCAACGACCCAAAGAGCAATGCCTGGGCCGACTTCAACGTGTTGAGCCGCACCGAGGTCAGTCAGGCAACTGGCATGCTCATCGCTCAACTGGAGATCGAGCCTGCCGAGGCGCTGGTGCGCCTGCGTGCTCATGCCTATGCGACCGAGCGCAGCGTCACCGATGTCGCCCGCGAGATTCTCAACCGGCAATTGAGGCTCGAGGCCCACTGATGCAGTCCGAAAGGGAGGGCAACGTGACCGATACCCCTCGTGAAGCCCGCGTACTCGACGCGGTCGTATCGCTCGTCGACAACTTGCTCGACGACTTCGACGTCGTCGACCTGCTGACCGAGCTCACCGAACGCTGCGCAGATCTGCTGGATGTAGCGGCGGCTGGGCTTTTGCTCGGCGACCCGCTAGGCCAACTGCGGCTACTTGCCGCGACCTCCACGCAGACCTGGGAATTGGAGCTTTTTCAATTGCAGGCCGACGAAGGACCCTGCGTCGACTGTTACGCAACCGGCGAACCGGTGTCGGTGGCGGATCTGCGAACCGCGGCCACGCGGTGGCCGCGGTTCGTACCGGCCGCGCTCGAGGCGGGTGTCGCCTCCGTGCACGCGGTGCCCATGCGCGCCGCCGGTATCGTGCTGGGCTCTCTCGGCCTATTCGGCAGCCGGACAGGCCAACTCAATGAATCCGATCTGCTGGTCGGGCAGACACTGGCGCATGTCGCGTCCGTGGCGATCCTGCAGGAACGGCCGCCTGCGCCCGCGACAGTGATGATGCAGTTGCGCTCCGCGCTGACGCACCGCGTCGTTGTCGAGCAGGCGAAGGGCTTCCTGCGGGAACGGCTCGATATTTCGGTCGACGAGGCATTCTCGCTGTTGCGCAAGTACGCCCGTACCCATGGCGATCACCTGACCGATGTTGCACGGCAGTTGATTGCCGATCCGAGCTCTCGTCCGGGACTGCTGAACAGGATGAGGGAGCTCGCTCAAGGCTGAGTTCGCCGCGCGTGGGCGCGCCGCACGGCGTCCTCCACCAGACGTGCCGCGACCACCCGCAATTTGACGTTGCCGGTTTGACTCATCTGGACCAGCCGGCTGAAGGCCACCTCGGCGCTCGCTCCCGTACGGCTTCGGATGATGCCGACCGCCTGATCGATCACCGCGCGATTTTCCAAAGCCTGTTGCAGTCTGTCCACGTGCGCCCGCGCGCCGGCTAACAGCTCCGCGTTGTAGATCGACACCGCCGCAGGCTCGGCGAATTGCGTGCCCAACTGCACGGCATGCTCGCCGAACGCGTCCTGGCTATTCGCATAACAGTTGATCGCACCGATCACCTGCTCGCCGACGACCAGTGGCAGCGACAGTGCGGAATGCACGCCCATCCTCGCCACCCGCCCGCCGAAGCGCGGCCAACGACTGTCGGCCCCGAGTGATCCACTGACAGTGACCCGCTGTGACTGCGTACACGTGAGGCACGGTCCCTCGCGCAACTCGTCGTACTGGACCGCATGAATTTCGTGGACGAATCCCGCTGTGGCAGAAGCAGTGTGAAGTTTCGGGAGTTCTTTTCCCGCGTCGATCAATGCGACACCGGCACCGTCGACACCGGGAATGGCGCCAGCGGCGAACTCGGCGACCTGGCGCAGCAAGTCTTCAGCGCCGCGGGCGCCGGTCACCAACCCGGCCAGCCCGCGTAGCCCGGTGACCAAGTCAACTTCGTCCGCGTCCCTTTGAGCGCTCGACAATTCGGCCAGCTCTGGTGGCTCGCGACCGGGTTGAGCGTCAAAGTTCGTCATGGGCTATGACGATTTTAAGTCACTAACGCCAACGCGTGGGCGCGCCGCAATTTTCCTGACGGTGTCTTCGGGATCATTCCTGGCTCGAGCACGACCACGCTGCGGGGCCGGACATCGACCTCGGCGACAACCTCGTGGGCAACCTGACGCTCGACGCGGCGCACCTCGGCCGGGTCCTCCCAGCCGTTGGCTTCGACCGCGACCGCGAACGTCTCCCGTGGGTGGCCCGCCTTCAGGCGCACCGCCACCGCACAGCCGGGCCGGACTCCGTGGACGCGCGCGGCGGCACGTTCGATGTCCGTCGGGTAGATGTTGCGCCCGGCCATGATGATCACGTCCTTGACCCGCCCGCACACCACCACGTTGCCGGTCTCGGTGAGATAGCCCAAATCGCCTGTGTCGTACCATCCTTCGTGATTTTGAGCGGATACGAAACCGGCAGTCGTCGTGTATCCCAGCGTCACCGGTTCGCCACGCACCTGGATGACGCCGACACTACGAGAAGGCTGCAGCCCGCCGGCCTGGTCGACTATCTGGACCTCCAGGCCCTTCAGCGGAAGGCCGAGGGAGGCCAGTCGCCGGGTTTTACCCCTGGTCGCCGGGACCGCCCGGTGCAGCACGGCGAGCAGGTCGGCATCTACTTCGTCGACGGTCAACCCGCGGCCACACTCGGTGAACGACACGGCCACCGTTGTCTCGGCCATGCCATAGGCGGGCACCACGGCTTCCGGACGCAATCCGAAGGGCGCGGCTGCTTCGCACAGATCCTCGACGTCGGCAGGGTCCACTTGCTCTGCGCCCGACAGGGCCCATCGCAGCGAGGATAAGTCGAACTGACCGGGCTGAGCCTGCCTGCGCAGGCGTTTGGCGAACATCGTGTAGGCGAAGTTGGGCGCCGCGGTCATGGTGCCTTTGTATTTGTCGATGAGCCGTGCCCACAGCAGGGTGTCGCGGAGGAAGTCCATCGGCGTGACCTTGACCAGCTCGACACCGAAGTACATCGGGACTGTCAGGTAGCCGGTCATGCCCATGTCGTGGAAGCACGGCAGCCAGCTCACGATCACGTCGGTTTCAGGGTCGACGTCCGCGCCGACGAACATCGCCTCGGCATTCGAGACGACGTTGCGGTGACTGATCCGGACCGCCTTGGGGGAGCCCGTCGAGCCGGACGTCAATTGCAACAGCGCAACATCGTCGTCGTCGGTGTCGATGGGGTCGATCGGCCGGTTGTCGAGTAGCTGTTCGGCCGTCAGGACCTGCATGCCCTGCTGGGACAGCAGGGGTGCCGCGGCCATGAACGGATCGGAGACCACGACGGCCTTGGCGTCGATCATTTTGATGACGGCCGTCGTCTCCTCGGCCCAGCGTTGCAGGTCGGTGCGCGGGGTGGGCTGGTGCAGCATCGTCAGGCTGGCGCCGCGCATCCAGATGCCCTGCGCGGTCGGCGCGATCTCGACAGGCGCTCCGGCCAGCACCGCGACCGCATCGCCGTGCCCCACCCCGGCGGCGGCCAGACCGCCCGCCACGCGGCGGCTCCGTTCGTGCACCTGGCCCCAGGTGTGCCGGACGGGTGCGTCTGGCTCCCCGGTGTTCATGCCCTTGAGGCTGCTCTGGGCGTTGTCGAACATGGTTCGGGTAAATCGGCTCACGACAAATCCCTTGGCTCCGGCGCGACGGCGCGGGATGTATTGGTCGGATCGCTATTGCGTTGGTATCGACGGCGCCGCTGAGGCACGACCTTGGAAGAGCGTGACCATCTCTTGTACACCCCAGATGGTGTCAGACCTGCTGACTGTACAGACTCGATCGCTATCGACCGGCGCGGCGCGCCACGAACCGCGCAACCAGCAGTCACCAGGACCTCCAGCGGACAAGCGGAACCCGAATGGGCCGGCTTACATCGGGCATTGCGCCCCCTTCGGCGGGGAAAGCTGATCGCCGCCGTGACGTTTCCGAGAGGCTGTGGAGTCAACCGGGAAAGAGGTTACCTGCCTAACCGCGTGCTATCCAGGAGTTGGGCCGCTTCGTCACCTGCCTGCGCCCCGACCGAAACAGTCTGCCAAGTCGTAGTTCATCGACTGACCAGTGGTCATAGACATTGAGATAGCGTCGGGGCTTCGTTATTCTCTACCGCTGCAACGACTTTCGATATCAACCACTGCACCGCGCCGACTGCCTCGGCGTTGTCGAGGTTCCACGAGCCGACGAGCCGCTCGTAAGTAGGCGGGCTCCACAGCACGTCGAGAAGGCCGGCCAGCGCCCGGCGTTGGGCGTCAGGCAGCTTCGGCGCCGAGACGGCACGGTTCAACGCATCGTGTCGTTTGGCTTCGGCGCCCACAAAAGCCGACCCGTGCGGTGTGCCGATCGAGTCATTGATCGCGAATCGCCCTAGCGACGCGAAAACCCGCGCAGTGACCTCGGCAATACTGTTGAGCTGCACATCTTCGTAGGCGATGCCTGCCTCGTCTTCCAGCCGGCTCATGATCGCGTCGTGCAGACGGCGTTCGGTCGGAAAGTTGCGGTACACCGTTCGCTCGCTGACCTCGGCGCTTTCAGCGACGGCGCGAAACGTCAGCTCGTCCCAGTTCCACGTGTTGAACTCGCGGACAAGCCGGACGCCCGCGTCGATGATGCGTTCGCGGGTGGCCGCGGCCGCATGCTGGCGGGCCGGGCTGCGATAAGGCCGCCGCGGCGGCGTTGACAACTCGCGCATAATCGCGTCAGTATACTGACACGGATTCTCCGGAAGGGGATTATGCTGGCCGATCTCGACGGCGTCGTCGGTGCCGCGGTCGCGCAGACCGGGCTCGAGGACTTCGGTGACGACTCGTTCCGCGAAGGCCTCGAGGTGCTGCTCACGTCGCTGTGCGACGAGGCCCGGCTCAACGCCCGTGGCGAGGGCTACATCTATGGCCGGATCGTCGCCGCGCTGTCGCAGCGATTGCAGGTCGAGGACTGGTATCGCCGTCGCCCGGAGATCGATGACGTCGACATCGAGGCACCGCTGATCGGATTGGGTCTACCCCGGACGGGTTCGACGGCCTTGTCGGTCCTGCTCGCACAGGATCCCGCCATCCGGTACCTGCGCCGTTGGGAGTCGTCGCAACCCTGCCCGCCGCCGTCGACGGTGCAGGGTGCGGATCCGCGCATTCCGGCCGACGAGGGCAATCAGGTCGGGTCCAGGGCGCACGTGCCGACCGGAACGCATGCGCCGATGGAGTGCCTGGAGCTGATGGCGCTGGACTTCAAGTCCCACATCTTCCAAGCCTTTGCGCAGATCCCGTCGTACTCGGCCTGGCTGCTGGAAAAGGCCGACTTCACGCCGACCTACGCCTATCAGCGACGGGTGATGAAGCTACTGAGTTGGGGTGAGCCGACGAGGCCGTGGCGGCTGAAGTCGCCGTCGCATGTGTTGTCGCTCGATGCGCTCAACAGCGTCTTCCCCGACGCCCGGTTCGTGATGACCCATCGCGATCCCACCGACGTGATCCTGTCGGTGGCTGATCTCTACGCCGACATCGTCGGCGGTTTCACCGATCACCTCGACCGGCCCTACCTCGGCCAACTCAATGTCGAGCACTGGTCGGTAGGGATGGCGCGTGCGCTGCAATTCCGCGACGGCGATGCCGATAACCGCTTCTACGACATCGACTTTCGGGCGATGCAGGCCGATCCGATCGGCGAGGTCCGCAAACTCTACGCCTGGCTGGGCGAGCCGGTCAGTGACGAATTCGAATCCCGCATGCGCGCCTGGTGGGCCGAAGCCGCCGCGGAGCGCGAGCCCAGTTCGCACGCCGACCCGGTGGCATTCGGCATTGATTTCGACCAGGTGCGCCCGTTGTTCGCCGACTACCTCGCAAGGATGCCGCATGGCAGTTGATTTGACCGGTGGTATCGACCCGGCCAGAGAGCAGGTCTTCGCGACCCGGCCCGACGACCCGGAGATGCGGGACTCGGTGAGCTTCTGGGTCGTCGACGACCGCGGGGCAGTGGGCTTGCCGCGCATCGGGATTGAAGCCGTCGCCGCGAACTGGGATGCGCACGACGTCCAAGTCAACGTGGCCTTCCCGGACGGGCGGGTCTTCCGGCTGCGTGACAACGGTGCGAGTTGGCCCACTGCAGGGCCCGACGGCCGGCCGACCGTGCTCGGTGCGGGCGGGTTGGGTTTTCGCTGCATCACGCCGTTCGACACCTGGACGATGACGTTCGACGGCAAGGCGGTGCAGACCTCGTCGCAGGGTCTGATCGACGGGAACAAAGACGGCCCGCTGGTCGACGTGAGCTTCCAGGTCGAGGCCACCATGGCAGTCCCGCCGTGGATCCAGGGGGCGCTGTCCGCGGAGTCAGCGGAGCGGTTGAAGACCTCCATCGAGGGCGACCTGATGGGGGGCCCGCGCTACGAGCAGTTGTTCCGTGCGACGGGGACGTGGAAGGTCGGCGACGACGAGCACGACTTCACCGGGACCGGTCTGCGTATTCGCCGGCAGGGCGTCCGCAAGCTGGCGGGATTCTGGGGTCACGCCTGGCAGTCCGCGCTGTTCCCCAGCGGGCGGGCTTTTGGCTACATCGCCTATCCGCCGCGGCCCGACGGCGAGCCGACGTTCAACGAGGGTTACATCTTCGATGGCGACGGCGATTTAGTGCCCGCCCGTGTCGTCGAGGCGCCGTGGCTGACCCACCTGAAGCCCGTCGGCGAGGACGTCGCTCTCGTGCTGGAAACGCCAAGCGGCACAGTGCGTATCGACGGCGAGACGCTTCTGTCCACCCACGACGTGTATCACGACGACAAGATGTTCTCTTCGCAGGCGCTGAAACAGGAGATGCCGAGCTTTCCCGCGTTGCAGCAGGCCGGTGTGCGCTACCGCTGGGACGGCGAAGAGGCCTTCGGCATGCTCGAGCGATCCAATCCGCTGGACCAGTTGATTTTCTAGATCGCACAACGGGCGCGCAGCGCACCGGCGATACTTCGCGGCATGGACACCGAGACCAGGCTGCAACGGTTTGAGCGATACACCGAGTGGCCTCTGGCCGCCGCCGCCGTCGTATTCTTGGTCCTGTTTTCCAGGCAGGTACTCGCCGAACCGCATGGACGCGAAGCGCATATTGTCTGGGCAATCAACTGGGTCATCTGGGGCCTGTTCTTCGTGGACTACTTCGTCCGACTGAGCCTTGCCAACGACCGTTGGCACTGGTTTTGGCGGCACCTGCTCGACTTCGCGATCATCACGCTGCCGCTGTTTCGGCAACTT
>Ga0302314_10015796_pt1 | contig 12807 bp, 11 predicted proteins | sample III_Palsa_N2_3_FD_200533 | JGI IMG/M metagenome (GOLD analysis project Ga0302314, IMG submission 200533) | Peat permafrost microbial communities from Stordalen Mire near Abisko, Sweden - III_Palsa_N2_3 | ecosystem: Environmental > Terrestrial > Soil > Palsa > Peat permafrost | place: Sweden...
GCGTCTGCAGGAGCTCAGCCCCGAGGAGCGCGCCACCCTGCTGGCTGCGGCGCCCATCCTGGAGAAGCTCAGCCAATCATGAAATATCGGTAAATGTCGTGGCGTGCGACATTTGCCGATTGTCAGGTGGCAGGGCTCAGCTTCAAGGTCTCGAGCGGCTCGTAGCGTGGATGCCGGTCGAGTGTGCTGCGGATTAGGTAGATCTCTTCGACGGTCCAGTCTGGTCCCCGGTAGCCGCCGAGGGTGGCGACGATTTCGCGCACGTCGACGGGGACGCGGCAGCGGGCGAGGGTCAGGTGCGGTGTAAACCCGCGTTCGGCGTCGGGTGGCGTGGCGCCGGCCGTGCTGGCGGCGGTGGAGACGGCCGCCGCGAGGTCGGCGAGCGCGTGGCGATCGCCCGACATGCCGCTCCACAGCACGTTGGCCCGCGCCGGATGGGAGAACGCGCCCGCGCCCGCCACGCTGAGCGTGAAGGCACGGTGCCGCCTGGCGGCCTGCTCCAGTTGGGGCGCCAGCCGGGCCAGCCGATCCTCGCTCACCTCGCCGAGGAAGGCGAGCGTGACGTGCCACAGTTCCTGGCTGGTCCAGCGCAGGTCATCACGGGCGAGCCGGAACTCGGCGCACGCCGCCGCCAGGTCGTCGAGGACGGCGGCGGGCGGGGCGAGCCCGACGAAGAGCCTCACGGGGCACCGTGACCACGTACGCTGATCACGTGAACAGGGTTCCTGGGTGGCTGCTGCCGACCGTGCTCGGGCTGCTGGTGCTCGTGGTGCTGGTCGGCGCGATCGTGCGATTAGCGCGGGGCGCTAATGCTAGCCGCTCGGCCACGTAGTCGATGCACGCGGTGAGCGCGCCGACGTCTTCGGGGTCAACGGCGGGGAACGTGCCGATCCGCAGCTGGTTACGCCCGAGCTTGCGGTACGACTCGGTGTCCACGATCCCGTTCTCGCGCAGCACCCCGGCGATCGCGTCGGCCGAGAGAGTGTCGGCGAGGTCGATCGTCCCCACCACCGGCGAGCGCATCGCCGGGTCGGTCACGAACGGCGTCGCGAAATCCGACCGCTCCGCCCAGGAGTAGAGAATCTCGGCCGAACGGGCCGATTGCTTCGCCGACCAGGCCAGGCCGCCGTTTCCGAGCAGCCAGTCGATCTGGGTGGCGAGCAGCACCAGCGTCGAGATGGCCGGGGTGTTGAGCGTCTGGTCCTTGACCGAGTTCTCCACCGCGACCCGCAGCGACAGGAACTCGGGTATGTAACGGCCGCTGGCGGCGATCTCGTCGATCCGGGCCAGGGCGGCGGGCGAGAGCAGCGCCAGCCAGAGCCCGCCCTCGGCGCCGAACACCTTCTGCGGGGCGAAGTAGTAGGCGTCGAACTCGCCCGGGTCAACCGGTAGCGCCCCGGCCGCGCTGGTCGCGTCGACCAGAACGAGCGATCCTGGGTCGGCGCCGACCGGACGGCGCACCGGCATGCAGACCCCGGTCGACGTCTCGTTGTGGGTGAGCGCGTACGCGTCCACGCCCGCCTCGGCGCGCGGCAGCGGGTGGCTGCCGGGCTCGGCCGAGATGACAGACGGGTCCTTCAGCCATGGGGCGCGGGTGGTCACCGTCGCGAACTTCGCCGAGAACTCGCCGAACGACAGGTGCTGTGACCGGTCACGGATCAGCCCGAATGCGGCCGCGTCCCAGAACGCGGTGGTGCCTCCGTTGCCAAGGGCAACCACGGTACCGTTCGGAAGGCTGAAAAGCTCGGCCAGACCGGTGCGGATCCGCCGCACGACTGCCCGCACCGGTGACTGCCGGTGCGATGTGCCTAGCTCGGTCGCCGCCGCGAGCGCGGCGACCTGCTCCGCGCGGACCTTGGTCGGGCCGCTGCCGAACCGGCCGTCGGCCGGCTTGAGCTGGTCGGGTATCAGGATGCTGGTCACGGAACCAGCCTAATAGCGATCGAGGATCTCCGCCGCGTTGGTCACGTCCTTAACCGGGCGCGACGGCGGGCCGATGTAGCGGGCGGAGGGGCGGATGAGGCGGCCGGTCAGCTTCTGCTCCATGATGTGCGCCGCCCAGCCGGCGGTCCTGGCGCAGGTGAACATCGAGGGCGTGATCGCCGCCGGGATCTGCGCGAAGTCGAGCACGATCGCCGCCCAGAACTCCACGTTGGTCTCAAGCACCCGGTCGGGCCGTCGCGCCCGCAGTTCGGCCAGCGCCGCGTTCTCAAGCGCGAGTGCGACCTCGTACCTGGGCGCGCCGAGTTCCTTCGCGGTGCGGCGGAGCACCCGCGCGCGCGGGTCCTCGGCCCGGTACACCCGGTGGCCGAACCCCATCAGCCGGTCGTGGCGGTCGAGGGTGGACTTCACGTAGCCTGCCGCGTCGCCGGTCCGCTCCACCTCTTCGAGCATGTGCAGCACCCGGGCCGGGGCGCCGCCGTGCAGCGGTCCGGACAGGGCGCCGACCGCCCCGGACATCGCGGCGGCGACGTCGGCGCCGGTGGAGGCGATCACCCGGGCGGTGAAGGTGGAGGCGTTCATGCCGTGCTCGGCCGCGCTCACCCAGTAGGCGTCGAGCGCCTTGACGTGCAGCGGGTCGGGCTCGCCGCGCCAGCGGATGAGGAAGGCCTCGGCCGCCGTCTTCGCGTCGTCCACCAGGTGCTGCGGGACGGACGGCAGGTCGGCGCCGCGAGCGGACTGGGCGATGAACGAGAGCATCGCCGCGCATACCTGGCCGACGTCCTCGCGGGCCTGCTCCGGGCTGCAGTCGTAGAGCGGGCGCAGCCCCCAGGCGGAGGTGAGGGTGGCCGTCCCGCTCTGCACGTCCACCCGCACGTCGCCGGTGTGGATTGGCAGCTCCTCGGGACCGGCCGACGGAAGGCCGGGGTTGAAGGCGTTGTCGACCAGCAGCCCCCAGACGTGGCCGAAGGACACGTGGCCGACGAGCTCCTCGATGTCCACGCCCCGGTAGCGGAGTGAGCCGCCTTCCTTATCGGGCTCGGCGATCTCGGTCTCGAACGCCACCACGCCTTCGAGTCCTGGCTTGAAGTCGGACATCAGGCTCTCCTTTTCCCGTTGTGGGATCCTGCGAGCCAGGTCAGGCGCGTTGCTGGGACGCCGTTGGCCGCCGTTTCGATTGAAACGCCGCTGATCACGGTCGTGATAGTCCGCCAGCATGGAAAAATTTTCATTTATGGACAGGACGTTGACATTGGAGATGCTTGACAGTTCGCCGATGACGCAGTTCGCCCGGTGGTTCGCAGACGCCGGCGCGGCTGGGTTTCCCGAGCCGAACGCGATGGTGCTGACCACCATCGGGGACCGGCCGCACGCGCGGACCGTGTTGCTTAAATCGCACGACGCGGCAGGCTTCACCTTCTACACCAACAGGACTTCCCGTAAGGGACAGGATCTGGCGGGCGACCCGAGGTGCTGCGCGCTCTTCCCCTGGTACGGGCTCGGCCGCCAGGTGATCGTGGAGGGGGTCGCGACGCCGCTGTCCCAGGCGGAGAGCGAGCCGTACTACCATTCGCGGGCCTGGCTGTCGCAGATCGGCGCTTGGGCGTCGCGGCAGTCGCGGGTGCTCGCGGACCGGGCCGAGCTCGATGACCGGGTCGCCGAGCTCTCCGAGCGCTGGCCGGAGGGGTCCGAGGTGCCGATGCCGGATTTCTGGGGCGGGTACCTGATCGTGCCCGACGCGGTGGAGTTCTGGCAGTCACGACCGAACCGGCTGCACGACCGGCTCAAGTACCGGCGTTCCGGTGACGGCTGGTCGGTTGAGCGACTGTCGCCCTAACCGACGGCTGTCGACCGGGTCCGCGCGTCGGTGGCTGTGTTGGCGTAAGCGCGTAGCATCACAGTCAGGAGGAAGTTGCAGTGACTGCCCATGGGCTTATCGACACCACGGAGATGTACCTCCGCACGGTGTTCGAACTTGAAGAGGAGGGCATCGTCCCCCTGCGCGCACGGATTGCCGAGCGCCTCTCGCAGTCTGGGCCGACGGTTAGCCAGACGGTGGCCAGGATGGAGCGGGACGGCCTGCTGCACGTCGCGGGGGACCGGCAGCTCGCGCTCACCGACGCGGGCCGGATGCTGGCGACCCGGGTCATGCGCAAGCACCGGCTGGCCGAGTGCCTGCTGGTTTCCGTGATCCAGATGCCCTGGGAAGAGGTGCACGTCGAGGCGTGCCGCTGGGAGCACGTCATCTCGGAGAGCGTGGAACGACGGCTCTACGAACTGCTCGGCCACCCGGATCGCTGCCCGCACGGCAACCCGATCCCTGGCCTGGCGGAGCTGGCCGCGACGGTTCCGCCCGCCCGGCGGGAGCCGGTGGCGGCGGTGCTGGCGGCGCTGGCGGACCTGCCCGAACCGATGACGTCGACCGTCGCGGGCGCGGCTACCCCAACCTCTGATGAGACGATGACGGATGTTATGCGTGATGCCGACGGGGCCGTGCGGGTCACTGTTACGCGGATCACAGAGCAACTTCAAAGCGATATGGTCCTGATGCTTAAACTGAAGCGAGCCGGGATACAACCCGGACGCGAGGTGTTGCTCGGGGCGGTTGAAGGCGGTGTCCGAGTCCGCGGTGAGGATGGGGCGGACCCGATGGCACCGGCCGACCTAACCGACGAGATCGCCTCGCACGTGTTCGTGTCCAGGGAGTGAGCAGGAGACCTGTTGCTTTGACCGGAGCGTGGCGATGACGCGCTGGAACGAGGGTTCCGCCGCCAAGTATCTGCCGGCCGAGCTCGTTTTGAGCCAGGCGGAGATAGGCGTCATCGTCGCGGACACCAATGGCAACGTACTGTTCGCGAACGAACACGTTGCCAGATTGCTGCGACTGAACGGTGCGGACGCGGCGCTGGCCGGTCGTGCGCTTGCGTCCGTAGGGCTCAGCCCCGACCAGGGCAAGGCCGATGAGCTCGCTCGCCAGGTGCTGAGCGGAATGTCGTGCGAGGACACGCTGGCGGCCCGCCGCGGCGACGGCACCCTGGTGTTCCTGCGGGAGTTCGCGGTGCCGCTGCGCGGCCCGTCGGGCGACATCGACGGCATGGTGATTCTGGTGAGCGAGGCTGGACGTCGCGATGCCCAGCGCGAGCCGGACCGGCTGCGGCTGCTTGAGCGGATCGGCGAACGGCTGGCCGGCTCGCTTGAGTTCGACGCGACGCTCCGGCAGGTCGCGCAGATCCTTGTCCCGAGGTTTGCCGACCACTGCTTCATCGACTTGTTCAGCGGTGAAAAGCTGATCAGGCGCGCGGCGGCGCACGCGGGCGGCTGGGATCCGCCCCCTGGCACCTGGGCGCAGGTCGGCGAGCCCATCCATTACCCGCCCGGCCACTTCATGGAGCAGGCCATGTCGCGGCGCGAGACCATCGTCGTGCCCGATCTGCAGGCCGACTTCTACCCCGCGCCGAGCGAGGAGTCGATGTCCGCGGCCGACCAGGCGGGGCTCACCTCGGTGCTGGCTTCACCGCTCTACGCTCGCGGTGAGCTGCTCGGCGTGATCTCGCTCGCGCTGTCGCGTATCACCGACCGCCTCGACCCGCACTACGACCTGTCCGATGGCGACCTGATCGGGGCGATCGCCGGCCGGGTGGCGGTGGCGATCGACAACGCCATGCTGTTCGAGACCGAGCGGCGGACGGCGCTGGCCTTCCAGCAGTCCCTGCTGCCGCAGTCGGTGCCGGTGCTCGACGGCCTTGAGGTCGCGTTCCGCTACGTTCCGGCCAAGCCGCTTGCCACCGTCGGGCAGGGGATCCAGACGCAGGTGGGCGGCGACTGGTACGACATCATTCCGCTCGCGGCGGGCCGGGTCGGGCTGGTGATCGGCGACGTGGAGGGGCGCGGGGCCAGGGCGGCGGCCACCATGGGCCAGCTCCGCGCCGTCCTGCGCGCCTACGCGCAGGACGAGAAGTCGCCCGCGGACATCATGCGCAAGCTGGATGAGTGGGTCCGCTCCACCGCCCCGCTCGGGGCGGGCGGCGACCCGCCGACGGTCAGCTGCATTTACCTCATCTACGACGCCTGGTCGCGCGAGCTGACGTTCGCCAACGCGGGCCACGCGGCTCCCCTGATGGCTATCGACGGCGCCGTCCGGATGCTCGAGGTACGGCACAAGGGGGTGCTGCTCGGCGTGCGCGGCCGCGGCATCCGCGGGCTGCCCACCTACCGGGAGCAGACGGTGACCCTGCCGCCCGGTGCCGCCGTCGTGCTCTACACCGACGGGCTCACCGATCGGCGGACGCGGTCCGACGGGGCCGGGCACTACACCGAGGCCGAGGCGCTGGCCATGCTGCGCGACGCGCTGCTTGCCTCGCCTGCCAGTGCGGGCGCGCTCGCCGCCGCGGCCGAGACCGCCGTGCCCGGTGACATCGACGACGACATGGCGATCCTGGTCTTCCACTCCTCGCCGGACGACCTCGCGACCGTCGAGCGTTCCTTCCCGGCCGAGCCGATCATGGTCTCGGACGCGCGTCGCCTTGCGCAGGCCACCTTCGCCGCCTGGGAAATGCACCCGGACCAGGCCGACCTGGCCCTGCTGCTGGTCTCCGAGGTGGTCACCAACGCGGTGCTGCACGCGTCGGTGACGCCGAGCCCGTCCGGTCGCAGGTTCGATTTGGAAGTGGACCTGCCGACGTCGGCGGGCGGCACGGGCGGACTCGAATCGTTCGGGCTGGCGGGCGACCTCCCCGTCGGGGCGATCACCCCGGCGGGCGGCTTCCCGATGGCGGCGCACCGGCCGCGGGCTTACCGGCCGCGCGAGTTCACGCTTCGGCTGCGGCGTGGCGCCGAGTCGGTCTGGGTGGAGGCCTTCGACCCGGACCTGCGGCTGCCGCGGCTGCGGACCGCCCGCGCGACCGACGAGGGCGGCCGCGGGCTGTACCTGGTCGAGCAGCTCGCCACCCGCTGGGGCTCCCGCCCGACCCCGGAGGGCAAGGCCGTCTGGTTCGAGCTTCCGCTGGACGCCAAGGACAACTAGCAGCCAGGTGTTAACGCGTTGGGCGTCAGTGGCCGACGGTCGTATGCGGTGAGTTCTGGGCGCCGTACACCAGGGCGAGCACGATGACGACGGCGATGATGATCCAGAGCCAGTGCTTGCCGGTCGTCGGCAGCTTCATCTTCTTACGACCGCCGGTGACTAGCCAGGCGACGCCAACGCCGATGAGCACAAGCAGAACGATGCCACTCACGTGTTCGCCTTCCGCGCATCTGGCGGGCGCTCCCAACCCGCAGTCCTTCGTTTCCCTTCGAGACTACGTCAAGCCGCCCGATTCGTCGCGGTCCGCCGCGCGCCGGTGTGAACGAGCAAGGTCACGAGAACGCAAAGCGCCCGTGGGCGGCGGGTCGGGCGCCGCCCACGGGCAGTTGTTGTTTGCCGTTTCCGGCGCCTAGCTGCTCGTGCCGACGGACACGGGCTGCCCGCTGATGGTGGTGTCCGGGGTGGGTGCGACCGTCGGGGTCGCGCTAGAGGTCGGGAACATCGTCGCGGTCGGGCTGTCGCTCGGCCTCGGCATGCTCGCGAATGGCGCCGCGAACAGCACGAGCTCCGCCTTGAGCTTGCCGTGCGTGCGCGTCCCGGCCACCAGGACCAGGTCGCCCCGCTGCACGCCGTCGGTGGCCTGCCAGGCCGACTGGCGAGTCCGGCTGGTCTGGGCGGCGGTCATCGTCACCGGCTGCGTCATCGGCTGCGTCACCGTGGCGGTGGAACTGGCGACGGTGATCGTGATGACCTGACCGCCCGTGTTGATGCTGATCGTGGTCGGCTGGGCCACGGGCCTCGTCAGCTGGCTCACCACGCTGGTGGAGCCGGCCACGACGTTCTCGGTCGGCACCATGTCACCGGTAGACATCGCCGTATTGGTCGCCATGTAGCTTCCGGTCATGGCGGCCATCCCGCTCGCGGACGAGCCCACGTCCCTGACCCGGGTGGCCCCGCTCAGCCACCACAGGTGGATGCCGCCGTTGGCGGACCTGACGACAAGGAATCTCCTGGTCGCGAGGAGCACAATGCCGCGCTGGACGGCGAGCATGGTGTGGTGGAACTCCACCTGGCTGAACGTGCGCATCGGCATCATGTCGGCCAGTGTGTTCATCGACGACTGCGATGACATGCCGGGGCCGTTGAGCGCCTCGGTGAGCGCCAGCTGCTCGCTCATCGTGTGGTGGAAACTCCTGGTGAATCCAGCCGACTGGGCTGTCGTGGCCGCCGCGCTGCCGCCGTGGTTGGCGGCGACCGCTACCACGCCCGCCGCGCTGCCGCCGACGAGTACCGCCGCGGCGACTGCCAGACGTGCCTTCACGCTGGCACTTCGGATGCCGCCCTTGTTGAGGTTAATCATCGATGCCTCCTTCGGTCGACGTCGCCCGCCCTGCGTCCTTTGGTTCCGATGGCACTGAGCCTGCCGTGCTCGGCGTGGCGGGTCAGTGGTTCTGAGGCCACGTAAGTAGTTCGTTCGTGATTGCAGTTGTTTAGGTTGGGGAGGGAAAATCATCGCAGAAAGAAAGAACTCGTGGTCCCACGCAAAGCGACACGTCCTCACCCTGAAAGGGTGATGACGTGTCGCTTACCACCTGCCGGTGAGTGCGCGCCCTGTGAGCGCCCGCGCTACATGCGGTTGGGGATGGGGACGCCGAGCAGGCCGAGGCCGACGGTGAGGACGCGGAGGGCGGCGGCACAGAGCGCGAGCCGTGAGTTCCTGGTCTGATCGTCGTCGGCCTTGAGGACCGGGCACTGCTCGTAGAACGAGGTGAACAGGCTGGCGACCTCGAAGAGGTAGGAGCAGAGCCGGTGCGGCTCGGCCGACTCGGAGACCTGGGTGACGACCGAGCCGAAGTCAAGCAGCTTCCTGGCCAGCTCGCGCTCGGCGGTTGCGGGGACCAGGATCGGGCCCTGCAGCCCGGTCTCGTCGATGCCGGCGCGGCGGAAGATGGACCTGATCCTGGTGGTCGCGTACTGCAGGTAAGGGCCGGTGTTCCCCTTGAAAGAGATCATCCGGTCCCAGTCGAAGATGTACGCGCTCTCCCGGGCGGTGGACAGGTCGGCGTACTTGATCGCGCCGATGCCGACATCGGCGGCGATCGCGTCGAGGTCGAGGCCTTGGTCGTCCCGCTCGACCTCGTCGAGGAGCGCGCGGGCGCGCTGGGGGCCCTCGGAGATCAGCTCGCTGAGCGTCACGTTGTCGCCCGCCCTGGTGCGCAGCCGGCGGCCGTCCTTGCCCTGCACCATGCCGATTTGGGCGTGCTCGAAGTCGGTGCCTTCCGGCAGCCAGCCGGCCTGTTTCGCGACCGCGAAGACCATCTTGAAATGCAGCGCCTGGTCGGTGCCGACCACGTAGAGCGCGCGGTCGGCGTTCAGCTTGTCGACCCGGTACCTGATGGTGGCCAGGTCGCTAGTGGCGTAGTTGTAGCCGCCGTCGCTCTTGCGGATGATAAGCGGTAGCGGGCTGCCGTCCCGGTTCTCGAAGCCGGCCGGGAACGCGCACAGCGCGCCGTCGCTGACCCGCGCGAGCCCCTTGGCGATCAGATCCTCGGCCACGCCGGCCAGCATGTCGTTGTAGAACGACTCGCCCCTGATGTCCTCGTCGGTCAGCGTGACCCGCAGCAGCGCGTAGGTGTCGCGCAGATAGTCCTTGGACAGCTCCATGAGCTCGTCCCACAGGCGCTGCGTGCCGGGGTCATTGCCTGACTGGAGCTTGACGACGCGCTCCCGCGCCCGGTCGGCGAAGCCGGGGTCGGAGTCGAACTTGACCCGCGCTGCCTGGTAGAACGCATTGGGGTCGGTGCGCAGCAACCCGGCCTGGGCGGAATCGTCGCCCACGTCGTCGAGCTGCTCGAGCAGCATGCCGAACGGGGTGCCCCAGTCGCCCACGTGGTTGTCCCTGATCACGTGGTGCCCAGCGAACTCCAGCACCCGGACGATGGCGTCGCCCACGATCGTGGCGCGCAGGTGCCCGACGTGCATCTCCTTCGCGATATTGGGCGAGGAGTAGTCGACCACGACCGTCTGCGGCTCGGCCGCCGCCGGGGTGCCGATCCTCGGGTCGGCCAGCAGCCCGGTGACCGCGTCGGCGATCCACTGCGGGCGCAGCGTGAGGTTGATGAAACCGGGGCCACTGACCGACGGCGGCTCGCAGACATCGTCGATGTCCAGGTGGCCGACGATCTCGGCGGCAATGTCCCGCGGCGCCCTGCCCAGCCGCTTGGCCAACGGCAGGGCCACGTTCGACTGGGCGTCCGCGTAGGAGGACGGGCGGATCAGCGGGTCTGCGTCAGCGTAGTCCGCGCCGTATGCGGCCACCAGGGCATCGCGCACCCGCGCGCCAAGAACCTGCTGAGGGTCTACCATGAAGACAGTTTACCGACTCCAAGGCCAGCAGCCGATCGGTTAATGCCCGCCGCGGGCTTACCGCTCGCGGTCGCGGCGGAGGAAGTGGGCGGTGCGGCGCTCGGCCGCAGGGCCGATCCGTTCCCTGATCTTCTCGGTGATGTCGCCTCGGGAGAGGTCCGCTGCGAGCACGCAGGCGGCGGTGACCGCGCGGGCGGTGGACGCGCCGTGCGCGATCACGACGGTGCCGCCGAGGCCGAGCAGCGCCGCCCCGCCGTAGGTCTCGGCGTCGAGCCTGGCGCTGAGCTCGCGCAGCCCGCGCCGCTGCAGCAGGGTACCGATCCGGGCCGCGCGGGTCCCGGTAAGCGCGGTGCGCAGCTCGGCGGCGGCGAACCGCATCGATCCTTCCAGCGTCTTGAGCGCGACGTTGCCGGTGAACCCGTCGGTGACGATTACGTCAACCGCGCCGGCCATCAGGTCGCCGCCCTCCACGTTGCCCGCGAAGTGCAGCGGCAGGCCGCCGCCGAGGGGTTCGGCGGCGAGCAGTTCGTGGGCGCGGCGGGTCAGCGCGTTTCCCTTGCCGGGCTCCGCCCCGATGGTGAGCAGCCCGACCCGGGGGGCGGCGGTGCCGAGCGCGATTTGCGCGTACGCCACGCCGAGCTGACCGAACTGCACGAGCATCTCCGGCTTCGGGTCGGCGGTCGCGCCCGCGTCGATGAGCACCGTCGGGGTGGGATGGGTTGGCAGCAGCACGGCCAGGCCCGGCCGCGGCACACCGGGCAGCGGCAGCAGCCGGTGCCTAGCGCTGGCCACAATCGCGCCGGTCGAGCCGGCCGAAACGACGGCGCTGGCCTGGCCGCGCCGGACCAGCTGGCAGGCGATGGCCAGGCTTGACCTCGGCCGCCGGAAGCCGGCCAGCGCGCCCTCCGCCATCCCGAGGACATCCTCGGCCGGCACCACCCGCAGCTCCGAGCCCCCGCCGAGCCGGGCGATGACCGGGCGCAGCCGCGCGGGCGGGCCGGTGAGCAGCGTGGACAGACCGTGCTCGCGCTGCGCGGCGAGCGCGCCCGCGACGATCTCGTCCGGTGCGTAGTCGCCGCCCATGGCGTCCACCGCAATGACCGGCTCGGCGGGCCTCCCGGCGACCTGCTCAGGATCGGCCGCCAGCTCGCGGGCAGCATCGCGGCCCGGCGGCACATGACTCACGTGATGTCTCCCCGGGCCTTCCGTCGATCCCTTGGGCCTGCGCTGTGGCCAAGCGTAAACGGCCAGCGCAGCCATTATCCCCAAACTGGCTCGTGCCACCGCCACCGAGGCGGGCTATGCTCCGGCCATGGAACTAAATGGAACCTCTGCGATCGTCACTGGTGGAGCGAGCGGGCTTGGCGAGGCCGCAGCGAGGACGCTGGCGGCGGCCGGCGCGCACGTTATCGTCGCCGACCTGAACGAGGACCTGGGCAAGCAGGTCGCGTCTGACATCGGTGGACACTTCGTGCAGACAAACGTCGCGGATGAGGACTCGGTGCGCGAGATGGTTGCCGCCGCCGAGGCCTTGGGCACCCCGTTGCGGGTGGCGGTCAGCTGCGCCGGGATCGGCTATGCCTCCCGGACGGTGAACAGGGATGGCTCGCCGCACGACCTGGCTGGCTTCACTAAGGTCATCACCGTCAACCTGACCGGGACGTTCAACGTGCTCAGGATGGCGGCTGCGGCGATGGCGAAGACCGCGCCCGCCGACGAAGACGGGCAGCGCGGTGTGATCATCAACACCTCCTCGGTCGCGGGGATTGAGGGCCAGACCGGGCAGATCGCCTACTCCGCTTCCAAGGGGGGAATCATCGGCATGACGGTGCCCGCCGCGCGTGACCTGTCGGTCATCGGGGTCCGGGTGAACACCATCTGCCCCGGGGTCATCCACACGCCGATCTACAAGGCGATCGCGGGCGCCGGCCGGGACGCCGAGGCGTTCCTGGCCAAGCTGGCGGAGCCGGTGGTGTTCCCGAAGCGGCTGGGGCGTCCAGACGAATTCGGACAACTGGTGCGATCGCTGATCGAGAACGACTATATGAATGCGGAGGTCGTCAGGTTCGACGGCGGCATCCGATTCCAGCCGAAGTGACGTCGCCGCCTGCAGAGGTGGCATAGGGGCGGTATGTCGGGGATTGCGGGATGCCTCGCGCTGGCAGGGGGAGCCAAGCCAGACGCGGACTGGACCGTACGCGCCATCAGGCGGATGGCGCACCGGGGGCCGGACGACGAGGGCGTGTTCTCGGACGGCGCGATAGCTCTCGGTGCCCGGCGGCTGGCGGTCATCGACCCGTCGGCGGCCGGGCACCAGCCCATGCGGTCGGCCGACGGCCGCTACTGGATGGTCTACAACGGGGAGATCTACAACTACGCGGAGCTCGCCAAGCGGCTGCGAGATCGCGGTGTGGCGTTGCGCGGCGGGTCCGACTCCGAGGTCCTGCTTGAGACCTACGCGGCCGAGGGCAAGGACG
>Ga0302314_10015798_pt1 | contig 12806 bp, 11 predicted proteins | sample III_Palsa_N2_3_FD_200533 | JGI IMG/M metagenome (GOLD analysis project Ga0302314, IMG submission 200533) | Peat permafrost microbial communities from Stordalen Mire near Abisko, Sweden - III_Palsa_N2_3 | ecosystem: Environmental > Terrestrial > Soil > Palsa > Peat permafrost | place: Sweden...
GGGGTCTGCTGGGTGGTGGGTGCTGGGGGTCGGTGCGCTGTCAGCCGGTCGCGGGTGCGAGTGTCTCGAGTTTCGCGAACGCGGCTTTGAGCTCGGCGGCCCATGGCCAGGTGTGTTGGAGGTGGAGCTTGCCGCGGCGGGCGGAGAACGCGAGCCTGGCGGCGACGTGGAGCAGCCGGTAGCGCAAGCGTTTCGGTTCGGCTTTGGCGAGCTCGCCGTCAAGGCAGAGTGCTTGGGTCCAGACGATCAGGTCGTGCGCGAGGAGCACGAGCTCGAGCCATACCTCGTTGAGGGCGAACTTCTTGAACGGGAGCTTCTGAAGGCCGGTGTCCTTGTCGTCACGGATCCGGTCCTCAACGCGGGCGCGTTGGCGGTGGCGGCATTCGATCGCGGCGATGTCGTCGTTGGTTTGGTCGGTCAGGATCGCTTGGAAGCGGTACCCGTCGTGGTCGGTGAACGAGAGCTGCGCGCCGGGGTGGGGCCGCTCGCGGCGCACGATCACCCGGGACCCGCTCGGCCACCTCGAGAGGTCGACGCGGTCGGTGATCTCCACGACATCGCCGTTCTCGCGCACCGATCCGTCCTGGTCAAGGGCAGGGATCCACGCGCGAGCGCGGGTTTCGAGGATCGCGGCGCGGACCTGCTCGGTCAGCTCATACCCGAACGAGAACTCAAGCTTGCGCTCACGGCAGTGATCGGCGGTCCCGTGTGTCGCGCCGGCCGAGTCGGCACGGATCAGAATCTCCAGGCTCTCGACGTGCTCGGCGGGGAGCTGAGCGAGCGCCCGGTCGATCACGGTCACATGATCGGCGGCGGTGTTCGACCCGGCGTTCCCGGGACGGAGGATCATCGCGAGCGCTTCTCGCGTCTCGTCCGTCCATGCGCCCAGCGGATGGAACCCGTACCCGTGCTTGTAGTTCCCGGCCGCCCGCTCTTTCTCGGAGTGCGCGGTGATCAGCGTCGCGTCGATATCGATCGTCAACCGCTCCGGGGCGCCATCAAGCTCCCAGAACCGCTCACGCGCCCGGGCGTGAGCCGCACGGACCGCGTCCAACATGCCCGGTGTCGACGCGATCTTCTCGACTGTCCTAAACGCCGTCGAGTCCGACGCCACCTCCCCGAACAGCGCGTCCTGCTCACGGACCGCACCGAGGTCAGAAACACACTCACCGCCGTCGGCAAGCATCACCGCGAGATCACCGATCACCCGGCCCGGATCATGACCACGCTGGCGCTGCTTGATCCCCGCCAGGCCCGCCGACAACGCGCGCGTGAGCCCGACCTTGTCCGCGACCCGCCCGAGCAGCGCGCTGCCGGCGTGCGACACCAGGCCCGCTCCGTCCGCCGTGACTTCTACCGTTACAAAGCGTCCGTCACGCATCACCCACAAGGTGAACCTCCAAAGCTCGGGATCCAGGACTTCAGCAATCCCAAGAATCCCTGCTGTGCCGGACGTTCCCGCGCCCCCGGTCACCCCGAGGGCGCGGGTCTTACTGCACGATCAGGGCTAGTCGACGAGCTCGACGCCGATCGACCGTCTGGCCATCACCCCGCTCCCCGCCCCGCCGGCGGGAACGCCCTAACCGTCGTCGGGCTGTCTGCGCTTCTCGTTGTCCCTGTGCTCCGCCATCACCTGGGCGACCGTGTAGAAGATCAGCACGTTGGCGAGAACGCCGATGCCGCCGAATACGACGATGAGCGAGAGGGTCACGCCGGTCGCCAGAGTCCCGGAGACAAACATGACGGGCAGCTTACCTCAGCGACCGGCCTCCGCGCCAGACCTGACCGCGACTGGCGTCCGAACGGGTCCGAGAGCGCAGCGGCGGTCTGGTGCCGAGACCGGCGCCGGCAGGGCGAGGCTTGAGCCCGAGTCAGCGTCCGGCAGCCGTCGTGACCCTGAACGGCACCTGACAGCCGGCGGCCGGGTAGGTGGCGAACATGTAGCCCGCCCCGGGGCGAACCGGAAGGCGCTTCCCCCACGTGTGGGTCTGTTCGCTACCCAGATAGGTGGATGGGATCCGGTACGTCACCCGGAAGCCGTTGCCGTTGATCTTGTACGGGACCGCATCCCCGCCGCCACCCGAGCCGATTCGTGCCTTCACGCCAAGGAACACGATCGCAAGACCCAGTGCATGAGGCGGAAAGTCTCCACGTTGCGCCCCGCAGAAAGTCGACCCCGACAGCGTCACCGTCGCGCCCACCGCAGCCACGCCGGGACACACGGTCAACGTGCCGTACGCGGTCCGGTGGCTACGGCATCTCGGCGTCGCGCCAGCCGCGCTCACGACAGCGCCAGAGGCGCCAGCCAGGAGCAACGCTACCGACAATGCCAAGCCTGCAACCGCAGTGTGCGTGTCGCGAATCCTTGCGGTCATATCCGCTCCCGTCTCGCAACGAAGTCTGATCGCCGACACTATCGCCTCCGCTTAGCGGGTCGTGGCGGAGTCCGAGTGACTACCCTCGTCGATCAGCTTTGACCCCCGCGCTTCACGAGGCGTCGATGGCGGCGGCGATGTCGCCGGTTACGGTTTGGCAGGGGCTGGTGGCTGCGAGCTGGAAGTCGCCGGCTGTTGCGTTGATGAATTCGGGGTCGGTAGCGGTGGTGTTGCCGGTCGCGGCGAAGCCGCCGTCTGAGGTGTTTGGGGCGCCGCCGGTGATGCAGTTGTTCTGGAGTGTGTTGCCGGTGCCGATGGGGTTGCCGGTGGGGTACCAGGAGTAGACGTTGTAGCTTGGGTCTACCGGGTTGGCGATGATGTTGTCGTAGACGTCGGAGTTGTCGGCGGCGGTGCCGTTGTCTCCGGAGAAGTCGAAGTTCTCGCCGTTGTCGGCGATCACGTTGTGATCGACGGTGGTGCCTTGCGCGTCGGGGTAGAGCTGGATGCCGCGGTCGGCGTTGTCGTAGATCTCGTTCCAGGCGATGGTGGCGTTGGTCGAGTCCTGGACGTAGATCCCGTGTTCGTGGTTGTTGGCGGGGAGGATGCCGCAGTCGTGGATGCGGTCGTATTCGATCAGGGTGTTCGCGGCGACGCCGTAGCTGCTGCCGAGATCGAAGCACACTGCGGTGTGGTCGTTGGTCACGTTGTCGTAGCTGAAGGTCGTGTTGGCGGCGTTCACGGTCGGGCTCGGGAGCGCGCCGGCGTTGGTGCCGTCGAGGTCGAGCCCGGTCACCGTTACGTAGTTCGCGCCCTGGGCGACCCAGAATCGGCCGACGATCGTCGCGGTCTCGCCCGGTGCGCTGGCCAGGATGACGGGGGCGGTGGCGCTGCCGCCTTGGCTGACCGTGACGTCCTCGTTGTAGGTGCCTGATTCCAGGCATCCCGTCTGACCCGGTTGCAGGGAATTCACGAGCTGCTGGGCAGTCTGGAACGGCGCCTGCAGCGACCCGGCGGCCGAATCCGAACCCGACGGCGAAGCATAAAAAGAACACGACACCGCCGCAGGCGCCGAAGAAGTATCCGTCACGCTAGCGCTCCTCGCGGGCGAGGTGTTCTGCTTGGTGAGCCGGCGGCGGCGGCGGTGGTCGACGGTGCGTCGGCTACTGTGACGGCCGGGGAAGCGCTTGACGCCCCGCCGCAGCTTCCTCGCCCCAGGGCACCCGTGATGCTCGACCGCCACGGCGCTGCAGCGGGGGCTGCTCGGCGACCTGTCAGCGGCGTTGGCCAGCGTCGGCGCGGCCATAGCGAGGGCAAGTGCAGTGGTGGTGAAGACTGCGGTGACGGACGTTTTCATAAGAGCGTGATCGGCGCTCAGTCACCCCTCGACCCATGCAGGCGCCTCCGCTCAACGAAGGTCCACCGCGCCTGATACGACAAACGTCCATCGCGCACGGGCGCGTTGCGCCCGCAGGGTCGAACGGGCGCCCGGCTGTGCTCGCGCCATCCGTCCGGGCAGATGCGATCATGCGCCGGTGCGCCGGTTCACTCGCTCGGAGCTGTCGAGGCTGTTCCCGCCCGGCGTGGTCCCGGGGCTCGTCGCCGTCGGCCTGATGATCATCTGGGCGGCGTATGACGGCGGCTACTTCCCCGGCACGTGGTACTGGGGGGCACTGGCGACGCTCGCGCTCCTCACCGTAACCGTAGTCGGCCTCGGATCGCAGGTCGGTCTGATCTCACGCGCCGTGTGGGTGGCGCTGATCGCCTTCGGCCTGTACGTCCTGTGGTCCTACCTGTCGATGACCTGGGCCCAGTACCCGGGCGCTGCGCTCGAGGGCAGCAACCGCGCGCTCCTGTTCTTATTGGTGTTCGCGCTGTTCGTGGTGGTGCCGTGGACGGTGGAGGCAGCGCTCGCGGCGCTGATTCTCTTCGTCTTGGGCGTCGGCACCATGGCCATCGTGATCACGGTTCGGCTCGCGACCCGGGATCACATCGCGGCCCTGTTCATCTCCGGGCGTCTGGCGTCGCCGCTCGGCTACTACAACGCGTCCGCCGCGCTGTTCACGATGGCCGCGCTCGTCGCGATCGCGCTCGCCGTCCGGCGTGAGCTGCCGGTGGCGCTACGGGCGTTCCTGCTCGCGATCGCCGCCGACGGGCTGCAGCTAGCCTTGATTGGACAGAGCCGGGGGTGGCTGTTCACGCTGCCGCTGGTGGCCCTTGCCGCCATCGCCGTGCTCAGCGGCCGGCTGCGCGTGGTCCTGGCCGCGGCCGTGCCGGTGCTGGCGACGCTCGCGGTGGTGCACCCGCTGCTCAACGTCTTCCAGGCGTCAAACGGCGGGAACTCGGTCGGTCGCGGTTTCTCCGACGCCGCCATGCGCGCGGGCCGGGACTCGCTCGTGGCCTGCGCTGCCGTCCTCATCCTCGGCGCGCTGATGGCGCTGGCGGACTCTCGATTGCCACCGATCGTGCTCTCGGCCTCTCGACGGCGTGCCGTCGGCATTGCCGTCGCAGCGGCGATCGTGGTCGTTAGCGCCGTCGGCGCCACGGCCGCCACCCATGGTCGCCCGTTTCACTACCTATCGACGGAGTGGAACGGCTTCAGCCACCAGGAGACATACACCCGATCCGCTCCCAGCTCGAATTTCGCCGAGGTCGGGAGTGGCCGCTATGACTTCTGGCGGGTGGGGCTCGATGCCTTCCTCGCCCATCCTGTCGGCGGGCTCGGGCAGGACAACTTCCTTGCCTACTACTTGCGGCACCGGCGCACGACGGAGCAGCCGGAGTGGACGCACAGTCTCGAGATCCGGCTGTTGGTGCACACCGGTTTCGTCGGCTTCGGCCTGTTCGTGACCTTCTTGATCGCGGCGCTCCTAGCGGCGGTGGGAGCGTTCCGCCGAGCTGCGCCGTTGCCTCGAGCGGTCGCCGGAGCCGCTCTACTCCCGCTTATCGTGTGGGCGATCCACGGCTCGGTCGACTGGTTCTGGGAGTTCCCGGCTCTGAGCGGTCCGGCACTCGGGTTCCTCGGCATGGCGACGGCGCTCGCGCGTCCTTCGCCGGTGGAGGCGAACGCGGGCGGGCGCGTTCGCGCGCGCGAGGTGCGGGTACGCCTGCCTGTCTCGATGCCCACCAGGATTCCGGCGGTCGCGCTTCGCCTAGGGGGCGCGCTCGCCGTCCTCGCCGCCGCGGCGGTGCTCGCTGTGCCGTATCTCGCCGTGGCGGAGATCGCTAGGGCGAACGCCATCTCCGCCGGTGACCCCGTGGGTGCGCTAAGCGACTTTGCCCGCGCTGCGGGGTTCAACCCGCTGAGTGCCGACGCGGCGCTCGACGGTGGCGTACTCGCCCTCGAGACGGGACGCTACTCCGAGGCCGAGGAACGCTTCCGCCAGGCGATCAGCCGCGAGCCCGGAGCGCTCTGGGAGGCTTGGCTGGGCGAAGGACTCGCCGCCTCGGCGCTCGGCCGCCGTGCCCAGGCGCAGCGCGATTTTCTCGTGTCGCGCTCGATCAATCCGCTCCAGCCGGTGACCGGCCAAGCGCTTACACTCCTGAGGACGCGTTCACCGCTCTCTCCCGGCCAGGGGCTGCGCGAGCTCGCGCAGCAGGACTAAGGCCACCTGTCCATAGCACCGGTGGAGTCTATGGAGGTTATGGTGTAGGATTATGCCGGGGAACGTGTACTAGAAGCAGTTCAGATACCCTTGGGGCTCTATTAGGAGGGCTAATGAAGCGCAACATTGTTGCGGTGGTCGCGTCTCTGTCGTTGGTGGCCTCGGTACCAGCGGTAGCTGGCGCCGAATCGCCGACGTGCAGCACCTACCACCCGACCTGCAACAGCATCTCGTCGGCGATCGATGCACCGACCGCCACGACCACAACTACCACGGGGACCGGCTCGCTGCCCTTCACCGGTCTTGATGTCGGCCTGCTCGTTGCCGGCGGCGGATCGCTCGCAGGACTGGGCTTCGTCATCCGGCGCACGTCGAGGCGGACCAGCTAAGCACGCAGGTAGTAGGGGGGTATGAGGCTCCGGGATCGGGGCCTAGTTTCGGCTACGAGGAGACACGGAGCCCGGATCAGGCTCCGGGCTGCCGTCGACGCCCGGCGAGCAGCTCAGCGTAGAGATCCTCGAGACGTCTCAAGGTCACGTCGATCGTCAGCTCAGCGCGCTGCCGCTCGGCTCCTCGTATACCCATCTCACGAGCGCGGTCGGTCTGGGCGAGCAGGTCGTTGATCGCCTGTGCGAGACGAGCCGGCGATCGCGGCTCGACGAGAAGGCCGGTGATCCCCTCCTCGACGAGATCGGGGAGCCCGCCGACCCGCGTCGCGACCACCGGCTTGCCGGCGGCCATGTACTCGATCACCGCCTGCGGGCTTCCTTCGAAGTCAGAGCAGCACACGGCGACGTCCGAGGCCTCGAGCACGTCCATCACGTCGCGCCTGACGCCCAGGAGCAGGACCGTGTCGCATAGGCCCAGCGAGTCGATGAGCTGCTCCAGCCTCGGGCGCTGAGGTCCGTCGCCGACGATCAACACACGAAGCGACGGCGCCGAGGTTCGAAGCGCCACGGCAGCCTCCAGGAGCACTTCGAACGCTTTCTGTGCGCGCAGGTGACCGACGCTGACCACCACCGGAGCCGAGGCGGGGATGCCGAGCTCCGCGCGCACATCGTGCCCTGTCGCGTGGCGCTCTGGGATCCCGACGGGGACGATCACGATTCGCCGCGGATCGATGTGCTCGATCTCGATCATCCGCCGGCGGTCAAGGGCCGACACGGCGACCATGCGGTCGCATCGCGCGGAGATGAGGCGGCGATCGAGCATCCGGCGCACCGGCTGACCCTCGTAGGACCACGTGTGCTCGTGTGCGATCGCGACCGGAACCTGCCCGGCGCCGCGCAGAACGGACGCCCAGACATTCGACCCGAACTTGTGGGCGTGGAGCACATCCACATTTTCGCTCCGCAAGAAGCGCACGAGCTTGACGAACGGGGCCAGATCGCCCCGGTGACGGCGTCCCAGCTTGAGCAGGGTGGCGCCTGCGTCCGCGAGCTCGCGGCGCGTCTGGACTTCATCGACCGGGTCATCCGGCTCCCTGGTCACGCACAGCGTCCGCCGGTAGCGGTCGCGGTCGAGGTGGACTGTGATCAGGCGGGCAAAGCCCTCAGCACCGCCGCTCCAGCCGTCGATGAGGGAGACGATGTGGGGAACCCGCTGGCCGCTCGGCGGCCGCCAAAGCGCGCCCGCCGTCGTATGAGCCGCGGTGCTGTCCACGGCGAGCGATGGTACTCGCCTACTGGCGCCTTACCCGAGCGCGGGTTCGGGCCCGGCGCCGGGCGGCACATGCCAGCGTGCTTGCGCGCCGAGCTCGATCATTCCCGTCGGCCGTCGCCCGAGCGGCGATCGCCGCCGCAGGGGAGACGCTCCCCAGGTCGGCGAGGATGCGTTACGACCGCGCCGCCCAGAGCCGAGGAGCGTTCAAATCGCGCACAGATCGCGAGACCTTGAGGCGAAAGCGCCATGCCGCGTCGCGGTTGTAGATTCCCACTCGCGGCCAGCAATGGAGTCCCGTCAGCCCGGGGTGGCGCGAAAGCGTCGCCGCCGCGACGTACCCGGCCCGCTCGGCGCCGTCGACGACGCGTCGGTCGAAATCCCCGTACGGGTAGGCGATCGTATCGCCTGCACACCCGAGACGGTCGGCGATCTCTTGCCGCGACCCCGCGAGCTCCACCATCAGCTCTTCGTCGTTGACGGCGGTCAGATTGGGGTGAGTCCTGGTGTGAGAGCCGATTTCCCATCCGAGGTCGGCGAGGCAGCCGAGATCATCCCAGGACAGCGACCTCAGCTCGCTGGCGAAGGGCGTCTCGTTCCAATGGTCGACGCCGGGCCAGGCCAGCCGCTGTTCGCCCTCGATGCAGGCAGTGGGTACAAACACCGTGGCGGGCAGCCCGAGGCTCGCGAGGACGGGCAGCGCGAGGTCCTTGACGGAGCCAAAGGCGTCGTCAAAGGTGATGGCGAGGGTACGTGGATGGGGTGGGGAGAGCACTGCCTCCCGGAAGCCCACAGCGCGCCAGCCATGGCGGACGAGGTACGCGAGCTGGCTCTCCAGGGCAGGAGGAGTGACGGAAAGGGCGGCGTTCCACGTCGGGCTCACCGCGTGGTAACAGAGCACCATGACTTCGATCATGGCCGTGCCGCGGCCAAGGCTCGACGGCTGCGGGGCACGGCGCCGGGAGAGGTCTCTACGACGTCGTCCTCGGCAGTCCGTCGCGACAACGCAAGCAGGGTTGGGCCGAGGGCGAGCACCAGCCAAAGCTGCTTGGAGAACTCGCCCGAAAGGAAGAAATCGGACACCATGAACCCGACGATCGCGAAAATCACGCACCGGGACATGAGCTCGAGGTCTTGCTCGCCGGAGAGCCGGAACGCTTGGGCTGCGCGTGCAGCGGCGGCCACGGCGCCGCCGACGATGCCGAGAAATGCCAGCAACCCCACGATCCCCATGTCGGCCAGCACCTCGAGGTAGATGTTGTGTGCCACCTTGGGGTCGTCGACGATCAGGTCCGCCCGCGTCAGCGGTCCGGCATCCTGGACGTAATTGACCGAATCCGCGGAGAAGTTGCCTGACCCAACGCCGATCAGGGGATGCGCCTCCACCATCCGCCACGCGACCGCCCAGATCGTCGAGCGACCACTCGTGTCGGAGCTCGTGATCCGTGATTTCGTAGTGCTCGGCGCGAAGGCAACATAATCGATGACACCGCCGACGACCCCGACGATGAGCAGGAGCGTTGCCCAGCGGCGCCACCGACCACCGTAGATGACGCCCGCGATCAGCATGGCGGCCAGCGCAATCAACCCGGAGCGCGACAGCGTATTCACCACGCCGGCAATCGAGATGAGGATGGCAACCCCGCCCAGCAGGCGTAGCCACGGCTGGCGCCGGAAGACGCCCATCAAGCCGAACGAGAGCGCGATCGCGCCTACGAGCACGGCGGCCTGCTCGTTGGCATCACCGATCGTTCCAGTGAGCTGGCCAGGCTGATTGAGCGTGCCGGGATCGATGAATCCGTAGATAGTGGATATGACCGCACCGACGATGAACGCGCCCGCGAGCCAAAGCAAGTGATCTTTCCGCAGGATCGTGCCGAAGACGATCGGGATCAGGAGCACGTTGAGGAGATAACGGTATGTGTCGGTCAGCGCCAGACCAGAGCTCCCGGCCCAGACGACGCTGATCGCCGACCATGACACAAGCACCACACTGGCGATTACCAGAGTGGGGCTCGCCTTCATCAACGTCATCATCGGTTGGCGGTTCCTGGTGGCGGCGCTGGCCAGATAGGAAGCGAACAGCAGCAAGCCGGCAACCTTCATGAAGCTCGCCTCCGGCCCGCCGGAGTTCACGATGTCCAAGAACGACAGGATCGTGAAAAGAATCGTGCCGATCGACGCATCGCCGATCACGACCGCGGTGAAGGCGATGCCGATGGCGGCCGCGAGTCCGTAGGCGGGGTCGATGCCGGCTAGCACGCCGATCCCCGCGCACCCGAAGGCGGCTGACGCAAGCGAGGCGTAGCCCGGCCGGGGGATACCACTGAACCAGCTGGCCATCGAGGGACTGGCTAAGACTGACGGCGTAAACCCGCGGATTCCACGCGTAAGCCTGGTGGCCCGATCAGGCCCTTTCATGCCTGGGTACTATTGCACGTGGCATAGTCAGGGCCTTCGAGCGCATGAAGCGTGGATACGCCGCCGGCGATTCTGAGTCGCGGGAAGGTTTCGCCATTAGCGAGCATTGACAGGAGATATGGGCGTCGCATGACGGACTCGAGCGCCGACGCGACCCCCGCGCCGGCCGTCTTATCGGGAGGTGGCGACACCGTCGTACGCGGCACTTTACTGGGCATGGCCGCCCGGTTGGCGGGTGGCGTGCTCACAGCGGGCCTGACCGTGTTCCTCGCCCGGCGACTTGGATCATCCGGCTTCGGGGTCTTCTCGCTCGGTCTGTCAATCGGGTCGCTGCTCTTTCTCGTCTCCGACTTTGGCGTGATCCAGGCGGTTTCGCGACTGGTCGCCGAGAACCGGCACGATCAATCGGCCGTCGCCGACCTGCTCGGGGACGGGATCCGCCTGAAGTTGGTCGGCAGTCTGTTCGTGGGCGCCGTTCTCGTCGCCTTGGCGGGCGTTATCGCCCACGCCTATGGATCGCCAAGGCTAGCCCCGACGCTACGCCTGACCGCACTCGTGCTCGTCGGCATGAACGTCCTCCTGCTGTGCGTAGGGGTCTTCACGGCCTTGCGCAACCAGGCGTTGACGCTGACGGCGTTCTTCATGGAAAGCGCCATCGAGGTGACCGCCAGCATCGTGCTCGTCCTAGCGCTCGGCGGCCCCGCGGCGGCCACGCTCGGCCGGGCGATCGGTTATCTCGGCGGCGCCGTGGTGGCGCTTGCCCTGACACGTCGGTTAGTGGGTTCCAGCGCGCTGGCAAGCATCCTGCGGCCTCACCGCCACCTGCGAAGGATCGCGGGGGACGCCGGCGCGCTGCTCATCGTCGACGGCGCCTACGTGCTCTTCACCCAGGTCGATTCACTGCTCATCGGCGCCTTTCTCACCGTGACCTTGGTAGGTATTTGGCAGGCGCCCCTTCGCCTGATTGCCCTCATGGTGTACCCCGGCCAGGCAATCGCCAGCGCGGTCGGACCGCGCCTGGTGGGCTCGCGGGACCATCCCCCGGAGCCCGAGGCTTTCCTTGGATCGGTGCGGATGCTCGTGATCGTGATGGCGGCGGCGACCGCGGTCAGCACAGCCTGGGCCGATCCCGTCATCCAAATTGTCCTCGGGCCCTCGTTCCGGACATCAGCGGGCGTGCTCAGGGCCCTCGCGCCGTGTGTCTTCCTGAGTGGCCTGGGACCACTCGTGTCGCTGGGGATGAACTACCTTGGCCAGGCCCGGCGCCGGATTCCCATCGCGGTGGCGACGGTGCTCCTGAACCTGGCCATCGACCTCGTATTGATTCCCAGAATCGGCGTGCTCGGCGGGGCCGTGGGCACCGACATCGCCTTGGCCATCTACGTTCCCGCTCACTTCCTTTATTGTCAACGCGCGCTGGACCTCCCGTTGGAGCCTACGGTCCTCACGCTTGTTCGGTCGCTGCTGGCGGCCGTGGCGATGGGCGTGGTGATGGCGCTCGTCGGGACCAGCCACCTCGGCGCTCCTGCCATAGCCGTCGGTGCGGTACTGGGAACAGCCGTGTTCGCGGCCGTGCTCCTTATCAGCCGCGAGGTCACACCCCGTGAGCTCAGATCGCTGTGGTCGGCGGTGCGCCGGCGTCGGGTGAACTAACCTACGCGAGCCATGAGTGACCTGACACGGCGTATCAATGCGGTGCTTGGACAGACCCTGGGAGTTCAAGTCACGCCCGGGCGCAACCGGGCCATTCGCTTGGGCGCCGATTGGTTTGTCCGGCTCCTGTACTTCGAGCGCCTCCTCGATGCAGTCTCCTCGGTGCCCGGCGACGTGGTCGAGTGTGGGGTAGCCGACGGATCGAGCCTGGCCATGTTGGGAAGCTTGATGCGGGCTAACGGACAGCTTCGAGACGAGTGGGGATTTGACTCCTGGGAGGGGCTGCCACCTCCAAGCGAAGCTGACCTGACGCTGGGGGAGAGCATCGCGTCCGGCGGGATGTTCGAGCACGCGAGCATCCGCCGCGTGCATGAGGAGTTCGCCGGGTATGGCTGGAGCGAACAGGAGATCCAGAGAAGCGTGCGGCTGGTGCCCGGCCTCTTCGAGCAAACGTTGCCGAAATTCAGCGGCGCGATTGCCCTCCTCCACGTCGACGCCGATCTCTATGACTCCTACCACTCGTGCCTCACCAATCTCTGGCCACAGCTCGGCGTTGGTGGCATCGCCGCCTTCGACGAATACGACGAGCCCGATCTCTGGCCGGGGGCGCGCCGAGCCGTCGACGAGTTTCTCGGATCGTTACCAGGCGGAGCCGCCGAGCTCTGCCGCGACGAACGCTCGGGAAAATGGTGGGCGCGGAAACAGGCCTGACCTCTCGGCCGGGCCCGGCTCCGCCGAGCCGGTCAGTCGGATCCGGTCGGGACGGGCTCGCTCGCCGGCGGCCGCTCGCGTGGCCCGCGAGCTGACCGGGGCCGACGGAACGAGGTCTGGCCGGACTCCTCGGGAGCGTAGTCGTAAGCGTTCCGGCGTCGTGGCGAATCACCGATGAGCACGACTCCCGTCGGGTACTGGTCCTGCTCGTAGAGCAGGTCCTCGAGCTCCGAGATCTTGCTGAGCTTGGATACCGAGAGCCGGGCCACGACGAGTACATCGTCGGCCAGTCGAGCCAGCGGAAGCGCGTCGATCACCGTGGTCAACGGTGGCGCGTCGATGACCACGAAGTCAGCGAGCGCCGTCGCTTGCTCGATCAGATTGT
>Ga0302314_10015799_pt1 | contig 12806 bp, 9 predicted proteins | sample III_Palsa_N2_3_FD_200533 | JGI IMG/M metagenome (GOLD analysis project Ga0302314, IMG submission 200533) | Peat permafrost microbial communities from Stordalen Mire near Abisko, Sweden - III_Palsa_N2_3 | ecosystem: Environmental > Terrestrial > Soil > Palsa > Peat permafrost | place: Sweden...
GTAATCCGATCCAGCTCGACAACAGTGCCGAATGCGCTGCAGCGCGCATCAGCGGTGGACCGCCACCGCCGGGCTGCGTGTCGATGACCTTACCGGTGAAACTGGCACACCCCGCTTCGTCTTCGTCGTCGTCGTCATGGGTGCCGGCAAGCGATCAGTTCCATTGAGACGGTTTCGCTGCGCTGATCGCCTGTTCGCGCGCCATTGCTCTCAATGTATTCTGGTACTGCTGGCGCAAGCGCAAGGCGGAGTTTCGGAGTACCCAACCCCAATCGCTCGTTCAAGTGGACGTGTCCGGCGGAGCTAAATTCACGCATCAGGCCCCAGGAATGCAGTCGTTCCAATTACGTAACGCGACACTGGATGATCTTGGACTTACCTATGAGATCACCAGGGACGCCATGCGCGGTTATGTGGAACAGACCTGGGGTCGCTGGGATGAGGACGAACAACCCCAGAAGCACCGGGACAATTACACGCCCGAAACCCACCGGCTTATCGAGGTCGGGAACGCCGTTGCCGGCTTTTTTGCTACAGAAGACCTGCCCACCCACGTCTGGCTTGTGAAGTTGTATCTGCTGTCGGCTTTCCGTGGTCAAGGCATCGGTGCGGCCCTGCTTACCCATATCCTGCAAGACGCGGGGGAGCTCGGTAAGCCAGTGCGCCTGCGGGTGCTGCGGGTCAACACTCGAGCGCAGGCCTTGTATGCAAGGCATGGTTTTAAGGTTTTTGACGAAACTCCTGAACGGATATTCATGGAGTGCGCGGTGCGTAATGTTCGATGACTTCAACTGAGACAGCGCCTGGCTTTGAGGTCAGCTAGCTGTGACCCAAAAAAATGGCCGTAAAGACGGCCATTTTCAACACCGAGAAGAAAGCCTTCACGATAACCGCGACAGCTCCCTCGTCAGCGGCAGCCGGCGTATGCGCACCGCCGTCGCGCGGAATACGGCATTGGCCAGTGCCGGCGCAGCGGTAGGCATGGCGAGGAAGCTGGCGCCGGCCGGGTCGCGGTCGCCGGGCACGGTGATTACCTCCACGGCATCGGGCAGCTGCGCCATGGTGGCAAGCGCGTAGTCCTTGCCACTGTGCTGCTGGATCTGGCCGTCCTTGAAGGTGATGGACAGATTCAGCGCGGTCGATAGTGCATCAAGCGTGGCACCGGCCACCTGACCTTCCAGGCCCATCGGATTGATGATGCGGCCGACGTCGACGGCGCAAACCACGCGCTGGACAATGAGCTTCTGATCCTTGGTCGCGATTTCGACGGCGTGCGCTACGTAAGCGCCGTTGAAGTGCCAGCAGGCGATGCCGAGACCATTGACGCTATGCAGCCAGTTTTTCCATTCGATGCGATCGGCGACCAGCTTGAGTACGTTGATCAGCCGTCCGGTGTCGAACGTGCCGCCGCCGCTGAGCGGCACCTCGCGCGCATCACCGAGCAGGCGCAGATGCGTATCGAGTGGGTCCTCTTTCATGCTGTGCGCGATTTCGTCGATGAAGCTTTCCACCGCGAAGGCGTTGCTGAGGTGCGGCATGCTGCGCGCGGGGCCGCGCGGCATGGTCGAGGTTTGCGCGTACCAGTCGCTGCGATAGTTGGGCACCAGCGCGGCGGGCAGTTGGTCGACGTCAACCTCGGACGTCCACAGGCGACTGTCCGGTACGCCGCGGTTGACCAGGGTGGAGGCGCTGGCCATGCGCTGGTTCCAGCCGGTGATCTGGCGCTTGTGATCGATGATCACGCTGAGCTGGTGCACGCTGCCGGAGCGGTAGTAGTCGTGGGTGAGATCCTGATCGGATGTCCAGATCAGGCGCACGGATTTGTTGATGTCCTTGTTGGTCGCGAGCATCACCGCTTCGGCTACGTAATCGTGATCGAGCCGGCGACCGTAGCCACCACCTACGCGAGGTACGCTGATCTGAATCTGGTCGGGTGACAGGCCGGTAAGGCGGTGCACCACGGCCCAGGCTTTTTGCGGCGCTTGCGTCGGCACAACCAGGGTGGCCTTGTCCTTTTCCACGCGCACCAGGCAGTTCATCGGTTCGGCTGTGGCGTGCGCCAGCCATGGCTGAAAATAAGTGGCTTCGAGTCGGCGTGCGGCTTTTTTTCCCGCAGCATCGATGTCACCGTCGTTGCGCACGCGGGTGGTGGGGTCGGTCTTGCCGGCGAGCAGGGCGCTAGCCTGCTGTTCCAGCGTATCGCTGCTCTCGCTGTTGCTGGCGCCCGGTTTCCATTTGAGCTTGAGCTTCTGGCGACCTTTCAAGGCGGACCAGGTGTCTTCAGCAACCACTGCCACGGCAATCGTGCTCAGCGTGGCGCCGGTCTGCTGGCCGGCTTCGGGGTTGAGCTGCAGCACCTTCACCACGCCCTTGACGGCCAGCGTCTCGGTGAAATCGATGCCATCGAGCGAGCCGTCGGGCCAAGGGCAGTGCACGACCACCGCGGTCAGCGTATCGCCGTACTGCTGATCGATCGCAAAGCGCGTCTGGCCGGTGACGATCTCGCGCGCGTCGACATCGCCGGCGGGGTTGCCGATCAACTGGTAGCGTTCGGCGGTTTTCAACGCTGGCACGCTGTTGGGCATGTCGATCTTGCTGGCGTCTTCGACCAGGCTGCCGTAGGTAAAGCGGCGCCCGTCCAGCGCGATCACGGTGCCGGACTCGCAGCGCAGGCGATCCGCTGGCACGCCAAGGCGACGCGCGGCGGCCTGCAGCAGCAGCCAGCGCGCGACCGCACCAGCCTGACGCAGATCGGCCCAGGCAGCTGAAATCGAGCCGCCGGTGCCACCCACTTGCCGACCGTAGATCCAGCTTGGCTGGCCATTGTTGTTGCTGACGCCCAAGCCTAACGACAGCACGCTGACACGATTCCAGTCGGCGTCGAGCTCGTCGGCGATGATGCGTGGCAAGGCCGTGGCAACGCCCGTGCCAGTATCGGGATCACGCACGCCGATCAACACATTGCCATCGGTGTCGATGCGCACGTAGGCGCCGATGCCGTAGAAGGTGTCGCCGAGCAGCGATGGCGGCAGCGGTGCGTCGGTATCGGCGGCATCAGCCATGCGGATGCCGATGACCAGCGCGCCGGCACTGCCGGCAAGCACCTGCAGAAAACGGCGGCGCGAGAGCCGGATACCCTGGTTTCTGTTTTGATCGCTCATGGCAGGCCGGCCTTGCCGGCAGCCACGCGTTTTATCGCGCGGCGCACGCGCGTCTGGCAGCCGCAGCGGCAGACGTTGGGCAAGGTGTCGATGTCGTCGTCGCTGGGCTGCTTCTTGCGTTTAAGTAGGTCGACCGAGGCAATGATCCAGCCCGGCGTGCAGTAGCCGCAGCCGATGGCATCTTCGTCGATAAAGGCCTGTTGCACCGGATGCAGGGTGCCGTCGTTCGCGGCCAGGCCTTCCACAGTGGTGATTTGCACGTTGGCCAGCTTGGCGACGGGGGCTGAAATGGCAGAGGACGCCTTGCCGTTGAGCAACACCAGATCGGCACCGTTCTCGCCGTGGTCGCCGCCGTATTTCGTACCGGTAAGCCGCAGCACATCGCGCAGGTACCAGAGCAGCGGCATCTGCGGATCACCGGTATGGCGGTAGTGCTCGCCGTTGATCTGCAGGTCAATGCCGTCGCGGATTTTGTCGGGCACGATGGTGTCGGTGGTGGCCGGCAGGGCGTGGGCTTGCGCAAGCGCCATTCAAAATCTCCTCAAAATCTGTACAGACATTGTCGCATTGCTTAGGCGGGCGCTGCTGAATAGCCTGCGCCACTTGTGGCAAACGCTACGGTTTCAAGCCGAATAGCCGGCGCCACGTGTGGCAAACGTTACAGCTTGGAGCCGAACAGGCGACGCCAGATGAAATACACCGGCACTCCGGCGACGATAATGGCGAGCCCGATACCCGCATTCATGGGGTTGTCGCGCATCGTGGCAAGCACCACCCAGGCGATCACCGCGATGAAAATCAGTGGCATCAGCGGATAGCCGGGCACGCGGAAGCGGGCAGAGCCGTCATCATGACGGCGATACCAGAACAGGGTGGCTACGCCCACGGCGCAGGCGAGCCAGTCGCCAAAGGTGGCGTAATCCAGCAGCTGGCCATAGGTGCCAGAGAGCGCAAGCACGATCGACCACGCGATGAGCAGCAGCAGCGCAATATTCGGCGTGTGGTAACGCGGATGCAGCCGTGCCACCGAGCGGAAAAACAGGCCGTCCTCGCCCATTACCTGCAGCACGCGCGCACCCGCTACCAGCGTGATGTTGCAGAAGCCGAGCGCGGAAATCGCCACGCCCAGTGCAATCACACGCGCGCCGAGCGGGCCGAATACCTGTTGCATCACGTCAGCGGCCGGCGCGTGGCTTTTTGCTAGGCCGTCGTGTCCCAGCACGGCGAGGTAGGCCACGTTGACCAGTACATAGGCGACGATCACCAGCAACATGCCCAGCATCAGCGCACGCGGCAGGGTGCGCTGCGGATCGTGGATCTCGCCAGCCAGGTTGTTGAGATAGGTGAACCCCGAATAGGCGAACAGCACCGGCAAAGCCGCGCTCATGAAACCGACGCCGTGCCGTGCCGGGTCCGCTGCCAGCACCTGACCATGACCCGCACCAGCGAGAAACAGCCCGCACACCACGAGCGCCGCCACCGCCAGCAGCTTGAGCAAGGCGAATACGTTCTGGATCTGCGCGCCGAGCTTCAATCCAAACAGGTTCAGGCCAGCGACGATGACCAGCGCGCCCACCGTCAGCGGCAATCCCCAGGTCGCCGTCGGCAGGCTGAACAGGGCACAGGCGTAGCTGGCGAAGATCGTCGCCACTGCAGCGCTGGAGCCGGAGTAGATGACCAGCAACATGGTCCAGCCGAACAGAAAACCCGCCAGCGGACCAAACGCCTCGCGCATATACACATAACTGCCGCCCGCCTGCGGTCGCCGCGCGCCCAGTTCGGCGTAACAGAGTGCACCGATCAGGGTGAGTACGCCGGCGCCCACCCACATCAACAAGAGCGTCAGTCCGGAATCAGTGCGTTGCGCCGCGATGCCGGGGTTGAGAAAAATGCCGCCGCCGATAATGCCGCCCACCACGATCAGGGCGGCGTCCCAAGGACGCAGGCTGCGCTGGTAACCCGGCTCGGCGGTCGGCATGGGATGTTATGTCCTTGATGTTGATTTCCCATGGTGGCTGCATCACGGCGTGACGTGCAATACCGGCCGTGCCATTCGATACGGATTCCCTAAGTCGCGTGACTTTGTGAGAATGCGTCGTCCGCATGCATGAGGCGGCGGGCGGGAAGCACCAATACAGGGGAAAACATGAAGAAGCATATTCAAATGATCGCCGTTGCCGGCGTGCTGGCGGCTGCCTCGGGTAGCGCATTCGCGGCCGATCCGGGGGCGTTTTTCATCAACGGCAATCTTGGTCAGTCGACCTTTCACGATGGCGGATTGAGTAATAACACCGACACCAGCGGTGCAATTCGCGCCGGCTACAGCTGGCAGAGCGACGTAGTCGATTTTGGTGTGGAAGCCGGTTACGTTGATCTCGGCACGGCCTCTACCCGGTTGTATTCGGATTTGCCGGGCTTGAGCGAAAAAGTCAGCGAAAAAGTCAGCGGGCCGCTGGTTGGTCTGAACCTCAAGTACAAGTTCGAGAATCACATGTTTGTCTCCGCGCGCGGAGGCCTTTTCCACTCATCATTGGACGTCAACGTCGGAGACTTCGGCTCAGAGCGTTTTCACGGTAACGGCGGTTATCTTGGCGCCGCTGTGGGTTACGACTTCAACCAGCATTTCAGTCTGGGTCTAGCTTATGACGGCTATCACGCGCGCATCAACAGCGGCGAATTGAAAGGTAACGAGAGCATCAGCGTGTATTCGGGTTTTGCCGAATACCGTTTTTAATCGAACACGTTTTTCAAATGTGGATCAAATAGCAACGGCCGCAAAAGCGGCCGTTGCTATTTTTTCATGGCTACTTGTCGAGACGTGGCTCAATTCAAAATAAGCTCGCCGCGTACGCCAATGACGCATGCCCCGCCGATCGTGATCGCAGAGGTGGCGATATCGGCGCTGATTTCGACCGTGCCATTTCGAGCCACTTCACGCCCCTGGCTTGCGAGGTAGCTTGGGCCATAAGCGGAGAGTCCATTGGTAGCGAGCAGGTATGCGGCGATCGCCGCGTTGGCGCTGCCGGTGACAGGGTCTTCTGGCATGCCGTCGGCGGGACAAAAGGCGCGCACGGCCATGGCGGCGGTGCCGTCGCGTTCATGCCCGAATACGCAGACACCGACCGCTGCCGCGTGCTCGCAGATCGTTGCGAGGGCGGGGAAGTCTGGATTCAGTGTTCTCACCATGCTGGCCTCGACAAGATCGCAGACGATCCATACCGGTCCGTTGTTGACCTTACGCATCGCCGCCGAGTCAACCACGGTACGCAAGCCGTCGGCTACACGATGAGCAAAGGCTTCATCGCAGCGGCCGATCGTCGCCGGCGGCGCCTGCACATGGATGATGCGCGACTGGCCTTCACCGTCGACTTGCACCGGCAGCAGCCCGGCCTCGCACTCCTGCACCAGCGAGCGCTTGCCTGCAGCGACCTTGCCGGCCTCGATCGCAACAAAGGCGCTGCCGACGCTGGGGTGACCGGCGAATGGCAACTCCTGCCGAGTGGTGAAAATACGCACGCAGTAGTCCGCCTGTGGCTGCGTCGGTTTGAGCAAAAAGGCGGTCTCGGAGAGGTTGGTCCAGCGCGCGATGCGCTGCATGGTGTCGGTATCCAAGTCATCGGCATCGATAACTACAGCCAGGGGATTGCCGTCGAACAGTCGACTGGAAAAGACGTCGAGCTGGATGTACTGGAAGCGACGGATCATGGCAGAGGCTTGTGCTGGGAAAGACCTGAAACCATGGTACCAGCGCGCCTCAAGTGGCAAGCGCCTCGCCTGCGCCATCGTCCAGTCAGATTCGCTCAGCTCGGTTGCGGCACAATAGGCGGGTGGTGCGCGGCAGATCGAGGCCGGGCACGGCACTTCCCCTTCAACGTCGGCCCGCACTGGCCCATCCTCAAAAGCCGCCTCATGACCATCATCAAGCAAGACGATCTGATTCAGTCCGTTGCCGATGCGTTGCAGTACATCAGCTATTACCACCCGGTCGACTACATCAAGGGACTCGCCGCCGCCTATGAGCGCGAGGAAAGCACGGCCGCCAAGGATGCGATGGCGCAGATCCTGATCAACTCGCGCATGGCCGCGGAAGGGCATCGCCCGCTGTGTCAGGACACCGGCATCGTCACGGTATTCGTCAAGGTCGGCATGCAGGTGCAGTGGGACGCGACGATGTCGCTGGACGACATGATCAATGAAGGCGTGCGCCGCGCCTACAATGATCCGGACAACAAGCTGCGCGCCAGCATCCTGGCTGACCCTGCTGGCAAGCGCATCAATACCAAAGACAACACGCCGGCGGTGATCAACGTCAGCATCGTGCCGGGCGACAAGCTCGATGTGATCGTGGCGGCCAAGGGCGGCGGCTCCGAGGCGAAGTCGAAATTCGCCATGCTCAATCCATCCGATTCCATTGTCGACTGGGTGTTGAAAACCGTGCCGACGATGGGCGCTGGCTGGTGCCCGCCCGGCATGCTCGGCATCGGCATCGGCGGTACCGCCGAAAAGGCAATGCTGATGGCGAAGGAGTCGCTGATGGACCCGATCGATATCCAGGAGCTGATCGCCCGCGGCCCGAGCAACCGCGCCGAAGAACTGCGCATCGAGCTGTACGACAAGGTCAACGCGCTGGGCATCGGCGCGCAAGGTCTGGGCGGCCTCACCACGGTGCTCGACATCAAGGTCAAGGATTATCCGACCCACGCCGCTAACCTCCCGGTGGCGCTGATCCCGAATTGTGCGGCCACGCGCCATGCGCATTTCATGCTCGATGGCTCCGGCCCGGTCGCGCTCGATCCGCCGTCGCTGGAAGACTGGCCCAAGCTCACCTACAACCCGACCAACGCGCGCCGGGTCGATCTCGATACGGTGACGCCGGAAGACGTTGCCAGTTTCAAGCCCGGCGAAGTGCTGCTGCTCAACGGCAAGCTGCTGACCGGCCGCGACGCCGCGCACAAGCGCATGGTCGAGATGCTCAACAAGGGTGAGAAGCTGCCGGTCGATTTCAATGGTCGCTTCATCTACTACGTCGGACCGGTCGATCCGGTGCGCGACGAAGTGGTGGGTCCGGCCGGCCCGACCACGGCCACGCGCATGGACAAGTTCACCGAGCAGGTGCTGGCCGAAACCGGCCTGCTCGGCATGGTCGGCAAGGCCGAGCGCGGCCCGGCGGCGATCGAGGCGATCAAGAAGCACCGCTCGGTGTACCTGATGGCGGTGGGCGGCGCGGCGTATCTCGTGGCCAAGGCGATCAAGGCGTCGCGCGTGGTCGGTTTCGCCGATCTGGGCATGGAGGCAATCTACGAGTTCACCGTGCAGGACATGCCGGTGACGGTGGCGGTCGATTCGCTCGGTACGTCAGTGCATCAGACCGGGCCAAAGGAATGGCAGGCGAAGATCGGGCGCATTCCGGTCGTGGTGGCGTAGTTGGAAGGTCTGGACTTTCTTGATGAAATTGATGGAAGTCTAAACGTCCAGACGTCTGATCATATCGGGCCATTGCCATTTTCTTATCCCAGCGCAACACTTGGACGATGACTTTCCCAATCGCCGACAATCAAAGCCCGTGAGCCAGACCACTCTTGCACCACTGCCCGCGGGCGCCCCCTGGATCGTGATGAAGTTCGGCGGCACTAGTGTCGCCACGCTGCCACGCTGGCAGAACATCCTCGAGCTGGTTGCCAGCCGCCGCGCCGAGGGCGCTCGCGTGCTGGTCGTGGTATCCGCGCTCACCGGCATCACCGACGCACTGAAACAGCTGTGTACGCAGACCGCCACCGATCTTCGCCTGCTCTCTGCGCAAGCCATCGCACGGCGACATCATGATTTGCTGGCTGATATGCAGCTCGATCTGCCCGATACGCTGGCCACGCGGCTGCACGATTTGGATGGCCTGGCCGCGCACGGCACCGGCGATCTGGCCTGGCAGGCGCAGGTGCAGGCGCACGGCGAGCTGATGTCCAGCGCGCTGGGTGCGGCGTTTCTCAGCGCGAACGGGCTAACGACTGAGTGGCTCGATGCGCGCGAATGCCTCGAAGCAGTGACGCTGCCGAATCAGAACGAGCGCACGCGGCTGCTTTCCGCCATCGTCGATTCGCAGCCCGATCCCGCGCTGGCAGCGCATCTGGCCGCGCGCGGTGATGTGTTCATTACCCAGGGTTTCATCGCACGCGAGGGCGTCGATCCAGACGATGCGTCGAACAAGGGTGGCCGCACGGTGCTGCTGGGACGCGGCGGTTCGGATACCTCGGCCTCGTATTTCGGTGCGGTACTGAAGGCGCTGCGGGTGGAAATCTGGACCGATGTGGCCGGCATGTTCACAGCCAACCCGCGTCAGGTGCCGGGCGCGCGCCTGCTGCGTCGGCTCGATTACGAAGAGGCGCAGGAAATCGCCACCACCGGAGCCAAGGTGTTGCATCCGCGCTGCCTTTCTCCGCTGCGTCTGCCACGCGTGCCGCTGCTGATCAAGGACACCAACCGGCCGGATCTGGCCGGCACGCGCATCGGTCCTGAGCTGCGCGAAGAGGCGCCGAGCATCAAGGCGATCAGTACGCGCAAGGGCATCACGCTGGTGTCGATGGAGTCGGTCGGCATGTGGCAGCAGGTCGGCTTTCTGGCCGACGTGTTCAACCAGTTCAAGCAGCATGGCCTGTCGGTGGATCTGATCGGTTCGGCCGAAACCAACGTCACCGTATCGCTGGACCCGACCGAAAACCTGCTCGATTCCGACGTACTCGCCGCGCTGGCAACCGATCTGGCGAAAGTCTGTCGGGTCAAGGTCATCGCGCCGTGCGCGGCGGTGACCATGGTCGGGCGCGGCATGCGCTCGATGCTGCATCGGCTCAACCCAGTGATGGCTGAATTCGGCCAGCACCGCGTCCACATGATTTCGCAGTCGTCGAACAACCTCAACCTGACCTTCGTCGTCGATGAAAACGTCGTCGATGGAATGCTGCCGCAGTTGCACGAGCAGCTGGTGCGCGCCGGCGCCATGCGCACCGACGATGCCGATCTGTTCGGCCCGACCTGGGAAGGTATCTACGGTGCCGAAACAGCCCCGCACGATGAAGCCTGGTGGATCAACGATCGCGCCAAACTGATGCAACTGGCCGAGCAGCACAGCCCGCGCTACGTCTATCACCTGGGCACCATTCGCGAACGCGCGCGGGCGCTGCTGACCAAGCTGCCGGTGGATCGGCTGTTTTATGCGATCAAGGCCAACTCGCATCCGGCGATCCTGCGCGCGCTGGCCGAAGAAGGGCTGGGGCTGGAATGCGTGTCGCCCGGCGAACTGGCGCGCGTCGCCGAAACCGTGCCGGCGTCGACGCCGCGATTGTTCACCCCCAACTTCGCGCCGCGCAGCGATTACCGTGATGCGCTCGAGGCTGGCGTGATGGTCACGCTCGACTCACTGCATCCGATGGAACATTGGGTCGAGACGTTCGACGGTCACGACATCAGCCTGCGCATCGATCTGGGTCGCGGCTCTGGCCACCACGACAAGGTGCGCACCGGCGGCAGCACCAGCAAGTTCGGTCTGCCGCTGGATCAGCTCGATGCGTTCGTGCATCTGGCTACGGCGCGTCATGCGCGCATCGTCGGCCTGCATGCGCATCTGGGTTCGGGCGTGCTGGAAGCCGGTCATTGGGCCGAGGTCTACGCACAGCTCGCCAGCCTGGCGGAGCGCATTCCCAGCGTGGAGTTTCTTAATATCGGCGGCGGCCTCGGCGTGCCCTCGCATCCCGGCGAGCAGCCGCTGGATCTCGACGCGGTCGGCGCGGCACTGGCCGAGGTCAAGCAGCTATATCCGCGCTATCAGCTGTGGATGGAGCCCGGCCGTTTTCTGGTTGCCGAGGCGGGCGTGCTGCTGGCCAAGGTCACCCAGCTCAAGGGCAAGGGCAGCTGGCGCTATCTGGGCGTGGATGCGGGCATGCACAACCTGATCCGCCCGGCGCTTTACGATGCCTGGCACGAAATCGTCAACCTCACGCGCTTCAACGAACCGGCCACGGCGATGTATCAGGTCGTCGGCCCGATCTGCGAATCCGGCGATGTGCTCGGTAGCGACCGCCGCCTGCCGGAAAGCCACGAGGGCGACGTCGTGCTGATCGCCACCACCGGCGCCTACGGTCAGGTGATGTCTTCGCCGTACAATCTGCGTGGTCCGGCAGAAGAAATCATTCTGGACTGACGTTCATGGCGGCCGGAAATAATTGCAGGTGATAAACGTGATCCAACCGCGCCTGACCCAGGTGTTTCGTTTCATCCGACACACTTATTCCAATGGTGTAGTCGAGCTGGTCTATGCGTTCGACGATGGCGACGAGCTGATCGAGAAAATCCATTTTCCCGATGCGCCGACGTTGCCACCCGAGCGCGCCGACGCGTTTGCACGCGCGCTGCAGCTACTGCATCTGATCGCCGGCGTCAGCTACTACAAGGCCGGCGTGCCGCCAACGATTGAAGTGATAGATGGTCCGCTCGACGACGCCACGGCGGACGTGCTTGATGCACTGTATCTGCATGGACTGGCCGAGTTCGCGTACCGCAACGGTCTGGATCTGCGCGGACGCATCGCCTTTCCACGTGGCGGCTCGGCGTTGCCTGCGGCGGCATCGCTTGGCTTGCCGCAACGCACACTCGTGCCGATCGGTGGCGGCAAGGATTCGCTGGTCGCGGTCGAGGCGATCAAGGCCATCGGCGGCGACGCGACCGCCGTGTGGGTCGGCAATTCGCCCTTGATCGCGGCCTGCGCCGAGCGCACCGGTTTGCCGATGCTCAATATCCAGCGTGAGCTGGCGCCCGGGCTGTTCGAGCTGAATCGGCTCGGCGCGTGGAACGGGCATATTCCGGTGACGGCAGTGAACTCGGCGATCCTCGCGGTGGCGGCCGTTCTGTACGGCTACGATTCCATCGCGTTCGCCAACGAACGTTCGGCCTCGGTGGCTACGCTGGAGTACGACGGCCTGCAGGTGAATCACCAGTGGAGCAAGGGCTACGCGTTCGAGCAGCTCCTGGGTGACTGGCTGCATACGCACGTGGCGGCCGATCTGGATTACTGCTCGCTGCTGCGCCCGTATTCGGAGCTGGCGATCACGCGCGCGTTCGCCAAGCTCACGCCGTATTTCGACACGTTCTCCAGCTGCAACCGCAACTTCAAGCTGCTTGGCCCGAAGCCGGCCGACCGCTGGTGCGGCCAGTGCCCGAAATGCCATTTCGTGTTTCTGGCGCTGGCGCCGTTTCTGTCCAAGCCGCGTCTGCTCGGCATCTTCGGGCGCAACCTGCTCGATGACGAAACGCAGTCCGCCGGTTTCGATGCGCTGATGGAATACCAGGATCACAAACCGTTCGAATGCGTGGGCGAAGGTGCCGAGGCGCGTGCGGCGATGTTCGCGCTGAGCCAGCGGCCGGAGTGGCAGGAAGATGCTCTGGTCACGCGCTTCCGTAGCGAAATTCTGTCGCAGCTCGACGCGACGCAGCTGGCGCTGGAACCGTGGCTGCAGCCGGATACGGAACATCGGGTGCCGACACGTCTGCAGCCAGCGCTGGCGACCATCGGCTGATGCGTATCGCCGAGCTGGCCGGTCGGCGCGTCGCGGTCTGGGGTTTCGGTCGCGAGGGCAGGGCGACGATTGCGGCGGTGCGCGA
>Ga0302314_10015800_pt1 | contig 12806 bp, 10 predicted proteins | sample III_Palsa_N2_3_FD_200533 | JGI IMG/M metagenome (GOLD analysis project Ga0302314, IMG submission 200533) | Peat permafrost microbial communities from Stordalen Mire near Abisko, Sweden - III_Palsa_N2_3 | ecosystem: Environmental > Terrestrial > Soil > Palsa > Peat permafrost | place: Sweden...
CCCGAGGCACAGGGCCGCGGGCTCGCGCGCGAGGCGGCATTCGCCGCGCTGCGCTTTGGCCACGAGCGGGCAGGGCTGGAACGCATCATCGCAGTGGCGCGGGCGAGCAACTTCGCCTCGCGAACCGTGCTCGGCGGCATCGGCATGACCGAATGTGACACATTCGTCCAAAGCGGTTTCGCAATGGTGCTGTATGAAAGCCGCGCAAAAAGCAACGTGCCAAGTGACGTACCCGGGAGCGGACCGGGCAGCACGCCCCGGACCCAACCAGGGAGCGCGCCGGAACGCCAGCAAGCCAGCGAGCGGTGGGGGACCGGCCGCCGCGCGGGTGTTAGCCGGCCTGGCTGAGCTGGTTATGCAGCGCGGCGATCAGGGCGTCGACGCTGTAGCCATGTTGGCTCAGGAACGACGCGTAGTCGTCGCGCTGGGTCAGGCGCATCGAGGTGCCCTCGGCGATCACGTCGATGATCTTCGGATCGGTGGTCGCGTTGGCCACCAGCCATTGGATGTTGGTGGGCGCGTTGTTTGGCCGCGCGATGACGGTGGACACAATCTCGCCGGCTTCACGATCCTGCGTGGCGCCGACCGTGAAGGTTACTCCCTGGTAGTCGCCGAGCTTGGACGCGATGTTCACGATCAGCATGGTACGAAACAGCGACTGATATTGCTGCTGCTGAGCCGGCGTCGCGGTCCGCCAGAATCGGCCGAGGCAGAAGCGCGCCACGCCGTCCACGTCCACGGTGCTGCCGATGATCTCGCCGACCACCTGGCGCCGCTGCGCGGGTGACCCCGACGTCGCATTAATCGCCGCGACAAGTTTTGCGCCGGTCGCCTTGATAAATGCGGCGGCCCTGTCACCTGCGGTCGAGGCCTGGGCCGGATGCACGACACCCACCGGCAGGGCCAGCAGGGCGGGCAGCGTCAGCAAAGCGGGCAGGGCCGCGATCAGGGAGATGGACGCGCGTCGATTAATCATGGTGCCTCTCGGGCTCGGTCAGTTCTTGGGCGTCGTCTGCGGTTGTGGGAACCAGACCGGCACGGTGCCACGGTCGTCGTTGCGCGCCGCCTCGATCTCGGCCCTGCGATGCTGGCGGTACAGGCTGCGGAAGGTCGCATAGGGATCGAGCGCGGTCTTCTTGATCGAAGCGATCGCGTCGAGATACTGCGACCGCTCGTCGAGGACGGTCAGACCGTAGCGCGACCAGTTCAGCGCGGTCACCGCGGCACCCTTGCCGACCCAGGTGAACGGATCGGCCACGATGTCGACCCCTCGGCCGACGGCATCGCGCGGATTGGACGGGCCCAGCACCGGCAGGAACAGGAACGGCCCGTCCGGCACACCCCATAGCGCGAGCGTCAGGCCGAAATCCGTGTCGTGGTTCGGATAGCCAAGTTTCTTGGCCACGTCGAAGATGCCGACCACGCCGAGCGTCGTGTTGATCAGGAACCGCATCGTGGTGTCGCCGGCGCGGCGCGGCTTGGCCTCCAGCACGTCGTTGCCGAGCTGCACCGGCGTATTGAGATTGGACAGGATGTTGTGCACGCCGGTGCGGACCGGCTCGGGCACGACGGCCTGGTAGGTCAGCGCTGCCGGGCGCAGTAAGATGGTGTCCAGCCCGTCGTTAATCTTATAGAGTACACGGTTGGTCGGCTCCAGCGGATCGTTGGCTTCGTTGAAGTCGGCCACGGCCTCAGGATCGTTCGCCGGCGGCGGCGTGGCGCAGCCCAGCAGCGGACCCAGCAATAGCAGCAGCATGGCTGCCAGCGTCAGGCGAGGATGGTGGGCGGGCGGCATAGTGCTCCTCGTATCGCAGCGCGGTTGCGCGTGGCAGCGGGGGGGTGCAGCGGGGTTGGCAGTGGGGGTGGGCAATCCTGGCGGGTATCGACGCGGGCGGCGACATGGCAAATGGTTGCCAGCCCACCGAATTGAAGCACGGCAATGGTAACGCTTTGGTATATCGGTTCTAGCATGCGGTGAAACGCGCGCAATGCGGCCCTGACCACGAGCAGGCTGGGGCTGAGCAGTATCGCAGACGCTTGCCTTGACCGGCAATTGCGGTGATGGGGGATAGATGGAGCAGGTTGTAGCAGATCCAGGCGCGCCAGGCATAGTTGCCCCCAAGATGGAGGCCCCACCGGTGGGTACGCCAAACCCCAATGCGCCAAATCTGGGTGCGCCCAATCCGGCTGCGCCACATTTCGGTGCGCCAGCGGCAACCCTCGAACGCTGGCTCACAGGGCCGCGCTTCGGGCCGCTGCCAGCGCGTGGCGCCGACCACAAGCCGCCCTCCCTGTCCTTCGAGTTCTTCCCGCCGAAGACCGAGGCGCTGGAGCACCAACTGTGGACCTGCATCCGCCGCCTGGAACCGCTGCAGCCGCGTTTCGTCTCGGTCACCTACGGCGCCGGCGGCACCACCCAGGCGCGCACCCATGCGACGGTGACCCGCCTGGTGCGCGAGACCACCCTGGTCCCCGCAGCGCACCTGACCTGCGTCGGCGCCAACCGCGAGGCCGTGGATGAAGTCGCCCGCAGCTACTGGGACGCCGGCGTGCGCCACATCGTCGCCCTGCGCGGCGACGCTCCGGCCGGTGAGACCTACGCGGCGCACCCGCAGGGTTATGCCTTCGCGGCCGACCTCGTGGCCGGGCTGCGGCGCGTTGCACCATTCGACATCTCGGTCGCCGCCTATCCGGAAATGCACCCGCAGGCGGTCTCGCGGGTTGGCGATCTCGACAACCTGAAGCGCAAGCTGGATGCCGGGGCGAGCCGGGCGATCACCAATTTCTTTTTCGACACCTCGGTGTTTCTGCGCTTCCTCGACCTGTGTTTGGCGGCCGGGATCACCGCGCCGATCGTCCCGGGCATCATGCCGGTGACCAACCTGGCGGGCCTGCGACGGATGTCGACGCTGTCCGGCGTCAGCGTGCCGCCTTGGCTCGGCCACATGTTCGACGGGCTGGATGACGACCTGGAGACGCGGCGCATGGTGGCCGCCGTGGTCGCGGCCGAGCAGGTGCGGCTGCTGCAGGCCAACGGCGTGGACGAGTTCCACTTCTATACGTTGAACCGCGCCGACCTGAGCTACTCGATCGCGCATATCCTCGGTGTGCGTCCAACGCCCCACCAACCGGCGCCCCAGGAACCGGCGCCGGGGAAACCCGTGCCCTCTGGTAGCTGACCGCGCGCTGATCTCGCCATGACCGAACACCTGGCCCGGCTCAACGACGCCCAGCGCGAGGCGGTCGAGACGATCGACGGCCCGCTGCTGGTGCTGGCCGGCGCCGGCACCGGCAAGACGCGCGTGCTGACCACCCGCTTCGCCCACATCCTGCTGAGCAAGCGGGCCTGGCCGAGCCAGGTGCTGGCCGTCACCTTCACCAACAAGGCGGCCCGCGAGATGCGCGAGCGGGTCGGCGCCATCCTCGGCGCCCCGGTCGAGGGGCTGTGGCTCGGCACCTTCCACGCGCTGTGCGCCCGCATGCTGCGCCGCCACGCCAACCTGGTCGGGCTCGAGGCGAACTTCACCATCCTGGACGCCGATGACCAGCTTCGCCTGCTCAAGCAGGTGATGGAGGCCGACCGGATCGACACCAAGCGCTGGCCGCCGCCTGGGCTGATGGCGGTGATCCAGCGCTGGAAGGATCGCGGCCTGACGCCGGCACGCATCACCAAGAACGAGGACAGCGACTACGCCAACGGTCACGCCAAGGCGCTGTATGTCGCCTACCAGGACCGCCTGCGCACGCTCAACGCCGCGGATTTCGGCGACCTGCTGCTGCACGTGACCGAAATCTTGCGCGAGCAGCCCGAGGTGCTGGCGCAGTACCACCGGCAGTTCCGCTACATCCTGGTGGACGAGTACCAGGACACCAACCTGGTGCAGTATCTCTGGCTGCGGCTGCTCGCCCAGGGCAACCATAACATCTGCTGCGTGGGCGACGACGACCAGTCGATCTACTCGTGGCGAGGCGCCGAGGTGGAGAATATCCTGCGCTTCGAGAAGGACTTTGCCGGCGCGCGCATCGTCCGGCTGGAGGCCAATTACCGCTCGACCGCGCCGATCCTGGCCGCCGCCTCGGCGCTGATCGCGCACAACGAGGGCCGGCTTGGCAAGACGCTGCATCCCGGCCGGCCCGACAGCGCGGGCGAGAAGGTTTCGGTGGTCAGCCTGTGGGACTCCGACGAAGAAGCCCGCATGGTTGCCGGCCGTATCGAAGCGCTGCGCCGCGATGGCGAAAGCCTGGCCGAGATGGCAGTGCTGGTGCGTGCCGGCTTCCAGACCCGCGCCTTCGAGGAGCGGCTGATCAACATCGGCATCCCCTATCGCGTCGTCGGCGGCCTGCGCTTCTACGAGCGCGCCGAGATCCGCGATGCCATCGCCTATATGCGCTTCGTCGTGCAGCCGTCCGACGACCTGGCGTTCGAGCGCATCATCAACGTGCCACGCCGCGGCGTCGGCGAGGTGGCCCTGCGCGCCCTGCACGAGGCCGCGCGGGCGAACGCCATCCCGTTGACCGCCGCGACCGCCAAGCTGATCGACGAGGGCGGGCTGAAGGGCCGGGTCAAGGAGGCGCTGGCCGAACTGCTGCGCAGTGCCGCGCGCTGGCGCGAAATGCTCGACCGCGACGGCCATGTGGTCACCGTCGCCACGCTGCTGGACGAGAGCGGCTACACGACGATGTGGGAGCAGGACAAATCGCCCGACGCGCCGGGCCGGCTGGAAAACCTGAAGGAACTCGTCCGCGCGCTGGCCGATTTCGAGACCCTCGCAGGGTTCCTCGATCACGTCGCGCTGGTCATGGAGAACGACGACCGGTCCGAGGCCGATCGGGTCAGCCTGATGACACTGCATGGCGCCAAGGGCCTCGAGTTCGACACCGTGTTCCTGCCGGGCTGGGAAGAGGGCGTGTTCCCCAACCAGCGCTCGCTCGACGAGGGCGGCCTGAAATCGTTGGAGGAGGAACGCCGGCTGGCCTATGTCGGCCTGACCCGGGCGCGCCGCCGCGCCATCGTCAGCCACGCGGCGAACCGGCGGATCTACGCCAACTGGCAGAGCAGCATCCCCAGCCGCTTCCTCGATGAACTGCCGGACGCCGAGGTGACACGCAGCGGCTCGGCCGCTCTGGCGCGCGATGCGAGGCTCGCCGCGCCACCGTCGTTCGGCTCGCAATTCCCGCTGCTGGCGCGCCGCCCCAAGGTGATCGAGGCCTGGGAACAGCCCGCCCGTGCGGCACGCGAGACGGCGATCCCGGTCGGCACCAGGGTGTTCCACCAGAAGTTCGGTTACGGTGTCGTGACCGCCGCCGAGGACGACAAGCTGGACATCGCATTCGACCAGACCGGCGCCAAGCGGGTGCTCGATCGTTTCGTCGAGAAAGCGTGAATCGCGGCAGCATGGCACAAGGCTGGGGTTGCCCGTCGGCCGCTGTCGATCCGGCGACGCTGCCTCTCCGTCATGGCCGGGCTTGAGCCGGCCATCTACGCACCATCGGTGGATGCGGATGGTCGGTTCAAGCTCGGCCACGATGGAGAGAGTTGGCGCAGGGCAACCAAAATGACAAACGCTGATATTCGACCATGCAACAGAGTTCACCGGTCTGATATATTCGACCGTGCAACAGACTAGCCCACGACAGCCTGCCGTCGTCCCGCCCTCACACCCGCATTCCGACCCGGAGCCGTATTGATGCTGATCTGCCAGATGACCGACCTGCACATGTGCCTGCCAGGCCAGGTGGCCAATCGCGTGGCCGAAACGAACATGCTTGTCGAGCGTGCCTTCCGCACCGTGGCCGCCTTCACGCCGCGCCCCGATATCGTGGTGATCACCGGCGACCTGACCGAAAGCGGGTTGGACGGCGAATACGTCAACCTCGCGCGGTTGATCCGCAAATTCCTGCACATGCCGGTCTACGTCATTCCGGGCAACCACGATCGGCGCGGCGCCTTCCGCGAGCAGTTGGCACACCTGCCCCTGGTCACCGCCGACCCGCATTTCGTGCAATACGCGGTGGAGGATTATCCGGTTCGCCTGGTGATGCTGGACAGCCTGGTCCCGGGCGCCGGGCACGGCGAACTGAACGGCGCACAGCTCGAATTTTTGAATCGCACCCTCGCCGCGGTGCCGGACAAGCCGACCATCGTCGCACTGCACCATCCGCCGTTTGTCTGCGGGATCGCGCACATGGACCGGATCAACCTGCGCGATCGGGACGCCTTTACCGCGGTGATCGCCAGACACAAGCAGGTGGAGCGCATCATCTGCGGCCACCACCATCGTCCGATCGTGACGCGCGTGGCGCACGCCATCGCCTCGATCGCGCCGTCGGTCGCGCACCAGGTGGAGCTGTCGCTCGATCCGCATGACAACGGCGCGCTGATATTCGAACCGCCTGCGTTCCAGTTGCACCGCTGGACCCCGGCCGACGGCATCGTGTCGCACACCGCCTATGTGGAACACTACACTGGCCCCTTTCCGTTCGTGAACGCCCCGGACTATCCCGGCGCCGCCTGACCGGCGATGGCCGGCATGCGCGCCATGCGGCTGCACGCCGCTCACACACCGCTGCGGCTGGAATCGATCGCGATCCCGACACCAGGACCCGGCCAGATCCTGTTGCGCGTGCACACCTGCGCGGTGTGCCGCACCGACCTGCACGTGGTAGACGCCGACCTGACCGAGCCGAAACTGCCGCTGGTCCCCGGCCACGAGATCATCGGCACCGTTGCCGCGCTTGGACCGGACGTGGGTTGGCTCAGCGTTGGCGCCCGGTTCAGTGTCGGTGATCGCGTCGGCGTGCCATGGCTCGGCTGGACCTGCGGCGTCTGCGAGTTCTGCCGCGCCGGGCGCGAGAACCTGTGCGCCGAGGCGCGCTTCACCGGCTATCAGATTGACGGCGGCTACGCCGACTACACCGTCGCGGACGCTCGCTTCTGCTTTGCCGTCCCCGCCGCCTACAGCGACGTCCAGGGCGCGCCTCTGCTGTGCGCGGGCCTGATCGGCTACCGGGCGTTGGTGATGGCGGGCGAGGCACGGCGCCTCGGCCTGTACGGCTTCGGCGCCGCCGCGCACATCATCGCCCAGGTCGCCCGCTGGCAGGGCCGCGAAGTGTTCGCCTTCACCAGCCCGGGCGATACCGCGGCGCAGGACTTCGCCCGCGCGATGGGTGCCACCTGGGCGGGCGGTTCCGACACCGCGCCACCCGAGCCGTTGGACGTGGCCATCATCTTCGCTCCGGTCGGCGCGTTGGTCCCCGCCGCGCTGCGCGCGGTGACCCGCGGCGGCACCGTAGTCTGCGCCGGCATCCACATGAGCGCGATCCCGAGCTTCCCCTACGACATATTGTGGGAGGAGCGCGTGCTGCGCTCGGTCGCCAACCTGACCCGCCACGACGGCGAGGCCTTCCTCGCCCTGGCGCCCAAGGTCCCGGTCGAGACCCGAACCGTGCCGTATCGGCTGGAGGACGCGAACCAGGCGCTCGATGACCTGCGCGCCGGGCGGCTGACCGGCGCCGCCGTGCTGGACATCGCCTCGGCGGACCCGTCGCCCTAAGGGGAGAGCGGGCCCTTGCACAGCGGTCGCCACAGGGGGATGTCCCGGCGGAGCCTTGATCTCGGCTACCTCCAGCATTACCCCCGGGTGGCTTGAAGCGATGCGCGGGGGTAGATAGGGTCGCAGCAGGGTCGCAACAAAAGGATAACTGGTTCGCATGTCCGGGTTTTCGGCCGCGCCTACGCCACCGATCAGCCCCGCGGAGATGCAGGTTCTGGTGTCCCGTGCCGGCCTGACGCTCAATCCCGGGCAGATGGCGGACCTGGTCCTGGCATGGCGCCAGATGGTCGGGCTGCTGGGTCTCATCCCGCGTGACCGGCCGATGCTGGACGACCAGGCGCTTGTGTTCCGACTGCCGCCGCCGGCCGGCACCCGCGAGTCGCATGCCGCCGGAAAACCCGCATCACCCAAGCGTGCCGCCAAGAAGTCCGTGGCGACCGCCCCCCGCGCCGCCAAGAAACAAGCTGCCGCCCCATCGAGTGCCGGGCCGTCGCGTGCCGCCGGGAAGAAGGCTGCATCACCCAAGCGCGCCGCCGCCAACAAAGCCCGACGCCGGCGATGACATCCATCCCACCGTGGCTCACCGTTGCCGAGGCCGGGCGCCTCATCGCCGCCAAGAAACTGTCCCCCGTTGAGCTGGCCAAGGCGCTGCTCGCGCGGATCAAGACGGTCGACCCCAAGATCAACGCCTTCCTCACGATCACCGAGAAACCCGCAATGGCCGCCGCCCGCGCCGCCGAGCGGGCCGTAATGGCCGGCACGAAGCACCGGCTGCTCGGCATTCCGGTGGCCTACAAGGACATCTACGAGACCGCCGGCGTGCCGACCACGGCGCATTCCCGCATCCTGCAAGCCAACATCCCAAAGCACGACGCCGAGGCGGTGCGGCGGCTGCGCGAGGCCGGCGTCGTCATGCTGGGCAAACTGGCGACGCACGAGTTCGCCATCGGCGGCCCGGCCTTCGACCTGCCCTGGCCGCCGGCGCTCAACCCATGGGACACCCGCCGCTTCACCGGCGGATCGAGCTCGGGCTCCGGCGCCGCGGTGGCGGCCGGGCTGGCGTTGGGTGCGCTGGGCTCGGACACCGGTGGGTCGATCCGGCTGCCGGCGTCGTTTTGCGGCATCGCCGGGCTGAAGCCGACCCCTGGCCTGGTGTCCCGCCGCGGCGTCATCCCGCTGGCCCCCAGCCTCGACACCGCCGGCCCGATGGCCTGGACCGCCGAGGACTGCGCGATCCTGCTGGACGCGCTGGCCGGCCATGACCCGGCCGACCCCGCCTCGGTCCCCGGCCCGTCCGTCTCCTACGCCACCGCCATCGCCACCCCGCTGAAGGGCCTCCGCGTCGGCGTCCTGCGCCATGTCTACGAACACGACATGCCCGCCGCCCCGGAAGTGCACGTGGCAATGAACCGCGCCGCCGCGGTGCTGAAATCGCTCGGCTGCCGGGTCGAGGACGCCACCCTGCCGCCACTCCAGGAGTACAACGCGGTCGGCCGCGTCATCATCACCTCCGAGGCCTACGCGCTGCACGAGGCCAACCTGCGCACCAGGCCATCCGACTACTCGCGCGCCTTCCGCATCCGCGTGCTGTCCGGCGCGCTGATCCGCGCCGCCGAGTACATCGCCGCGCAGCGCCGCCGGACCGACCTGATCGCCCTTACGGCCAAGGCGTTCCAGCGGTTCGACGTGCTGATCTCCAGCCCCACCCTCGGCGCAGCCCCCCTGTTGAGCGAGCAGCGACCGGATGACGGGTTCGCCCGGCCCCTGCTCACCACCTTAGCGAATGTCGCGGCCGTCCCGTCGATGGTGGTTTGCGCCGGGTTTACCGCCGCGGGCCTGCCGCTGGGGCTCGAGATCATGGGACCGGCCTGGGGCGATGCGACCGTGCTGCGGGTCGGCCATCACTTCGAGCGGGAAACCGGCACCCGCGACCGGCGGCCGACGATTTAGCGGCGCCACCCCGGTCGCCTCCTGTCGGCGCGAGCCGCGCATGCCGTTAGCCGTGCAGTTGCCTCGACCGACTTGCCCCCTGACACCGGAATACGCGGCGACGGCTGACCGTCGATCATGCTTCCATCAGCGATGCCCCCAAATGGTCATGCGCCCACCGGTCAGTCCCCGCCGGTCATGTCCCCGCCGGTCGTTCCACCGTTGTTAATCCGGCTGGCGGCCATGACGGCACTCCGGCCGCCGTCGCGCCGGTGTCGATCCGGGCGCCAAGCGCCGCGGCGATGCGCTCGAACACGCCCGCCCAATCGCCGCGCTGTGTCTGCCGGAACAGGCGCATCGTCGGATACCATGGCGTATCAGACGGGGCAGTACCGGATGGGGTATCGACCGGGCTTCCAGGCGCGGCACCCGGAGTGCGGTCTGCCTCAGCGTTTTCCCGAACTGTATCCGAGCGCGGCAGCATCCACCGCCAATCCGGCACGTGCTGTAAGGCAACCCAGACCGGCCGCCCCAAGGCGCCCGCCAGATGCGCGATCGAGGTGTCCGAGGTGATCACCAGATCGAGGCTTTCGATCACCGCCGCGGCATCCAGGAACGCGTCGGTCCCGGCGTCGAATGTCTCGCCCAGGGTCTCGATTGGCGAGTCCGTCGGAAGCTGCGCGAGCTGATCCAGTCCGTCATGTCTCTGCAGGCTGATGAGTCGCACGCCGGGAACCTGCGCCAGCACCAGATAATGGGCGAGGCGGATCGAGCGCCCCAGCTCGGCTTGGCTCGACGGGTTGCCCTGCCAGGCAATGCCAACCTTGAAGCCATGCGCCCCCGGCCGGTCGCGCCCCAGCTGGTCGCGCCCGAGCCTGTCGCACCCCAGCCTGTCGCACCCCAGCCTGTCGCACCCCAGCCGGTCGCACCAGTGAACGACGCGATCGCGCTCGGCGCCGAGATACGGGACGGCGTGCGGGACGGTGTCCGGCGTCGTGGCGAACAGTCCCGGCAGGCTTAGCAGCGGGCATACAAAGTCGAACGGGGCCAGTGGCTCGCCCATCGCGACGATCGACGGAACTCCTTGCAGGGTCGCGAGCAGACGTGCCAGTCGGCGCGGCACCTGGAATATCACCCGGCCGGTATCGCCGACACGCTCGGCCAGCAAGGGCACATAGCGGCAAAACTGCATTGTGTCGCCCAGCCCCTGTTCGGCATGCACCAGCAATGTCCTGCCCTGCAACGGCTCACCCATCCAGCGCGGCTGCGTGAACGGTGGATGCGCCACGGCCCCGGCGCGTGAACGGGCTTCGTAGCCGGCCCAACCCTCCCGGAATTTTCCCACCAGCAGCAGCAGCAGACCGAAATTGTAGCGCAGCGCAAGATCGTCCGGCCTGGCGCGCAGGGCATCGCGCAACAACGCCTCGGCCTCCGTTACGCGGCCAATTTCCTTCAGCACGTTTGCCAGGTTGGCGGTAATGCCCGGTTCGCCAGGCTCGCGGCGCAGCGCCTCGCGCAGAGCCTGCTCGGCCTCCTCCAGCCGTCCGGCGTGGCGCAGCGCGACGCCCAGGTTATTGTGGATGTCAAACAACCCGGGCTTGCGCCGTGCCGCCTCACGGTAGGCCGCCAGAGCTTCTTCGCCACGGCCGAGATCGCTGAGCACGTGACCGAGGATCTGCTGCGCTTCGGCGCTGCTGCGGTCGAGCCGCAGTGCCTCCTGGCAGGCGGCGACGGCCTCGGGGCCGCGGCCGAGCCGATGCAGCGCGTTGGCCCGATTCAGATGATAGCCGGCAACCCTGGGGTTGGCCGCGATGGCCTGGTCGATAAGTGGCAGGGCGGCCTGCGGCTGGCCCGCCTGCAGTGCCAGGACGCCCAACATGTGCAGGCTGTCGGCATGGGTCGGGACGGCCGCCAGGATCTCGCGATACATGCGTTCGGCGTCGCCGGCCTGTCCGCCAGCTTGCAGCCGGGCTGCGCGCTGGAAGTATGCCTCGATCGCGTGCTTGCGCTTGCTCATGTCGGTTGGCTGCGAGGGCAGGCGGGTGCGAGGTTGGGCGGGTGCAAGGCTGGGTGGATGCAAGGTTGGTCGCAGCCTTCATAGCAGGCTGCCGGCCTGTCATCATCTGCAGTCCGGTCATCATTTGGCGACGCGGCAACCCCCTCGCCCGGGCATCTGGATATCCCGCCATTGGGCGCTAAGGCGACGTCCAAGAATAACCGAATCGGGGGATGCCAATATCGCTGGCCTGGTCCATCCCAGTACCCGCCGCTGCAGGGACGGTAAGCGCTTGCGTCACCCACCTGTTTTGTCCCCATGCCGCCAGCGTGACACCGCAAACGGTGGATGGCGCGAGAGCTTATCCACCCTTGACCGAAGCGGCAATTGTTGGGCGCCAACTGCCGGGGGCCCAGGCCTGTGGCACGTGCCAACCCACTGGTGGCGCGGGCGCCCCAAACATCCTGTCCAGCAGCCCGCGCAAAGGCAGTGTCGAGGTCCCCGCCGCGAGCACACCAGGCGTCACGCCCCGCCCATCCGACCCCCAACCCTCACTCCTATTTGGCGCAGGACGGAAATGCGCAGCGCCTGCCGTCACTTTCCTGCCGCCGCCATGCCTCGCCCCGCCGCAACAAACGCCATTCCCACCAGCGAGCCCGTCAGGCCGGCGCCTTGTGGCGAACCCCCGCGGGCGCCGTTACCGCAAGACCGACCGGCCTCATCCTCGCCGGTGTGAGACAGTTGCACGGGGTTCAGACGCACCGCGCCGGTTTCGCCACTTTTCCCCCGCCCCTGCCCGGCCGACGTCACCGCCCCCACCACCCGCTTCGCCGCCCAGGCCGCCCGCCTCACCGCACGTGCGCCCCGCTTCTCCGCCTGCACCGTCCGCTTCACCACCCGAGCAAATGCGATGGCCTGCCGCCATGGCGCCTGTAAAGCCGCCTCGGCCAGCGCTGCCCGGCCGTTCAACGCCAAACCCACCGCCCCGCCAGTCCGGGCGCGAGACGCACGGCGCAGCGGTAGCAGACAGGTGCAAGGGGTTCGTTGCGGTCACGCCGCACGCCAGAACACACTCAATCAGGCCTTCCGCGACAACCCGGAGCGTTTCGTCAACAAACCTCCAACACCGCCCGAAAAACCATCTGCCGCGTGGATCAATCCACCGCCGCCAACGCTGAAGATTCGAGCTTAAATGCCAACCCCGGCTGTATCAAAGTCGTTGACACGTTCCGTTATGCCAAACACGTTGAAAGTCTGATTCTCCGGATCAGCAAGCCCCTCCTGAACAAAAACATTGGCCTCCTGAAGAAGGTGATGTCGAGATAGCG
>Ga0302314_10015801_pt1 | contig 12806 bp, 9 predicted proteins | sample III_Palsa_N2_3_FD_200533 | JGI IMG/M metagenome (GOLD analysis project Ga0302314, IMG submission 200533) | Peat permafrost microbial communities from Stordalen Mire near Abisko, Sweden - III_Palsa_N2_3 | ecosystem: Environmental > Terrestrial > Soil > Palsa > Peat permafrost | place: Sweden...
CGCCGACTTCATCCGCGTGATCGAGGACGTGATCGACACGCTGATCTCGAAGAACGTCATCAACATCACCGACCTGCCCGTCGAGGCGCAGACCAAGCTGTTCGGCCGCAAGGGCTACCGCGAGCGCACCACCAAGGATGCGCTGAAGCTGTTCGGGGACGGCGACGAGGGCAGCGCGATCTAGGCCGGATCGCCGGACTCGAGGTCGACGCCCAGCTCGCGCGCCAGCCGCGCCACCTGCGCGCGCAGCCGCTCCAGCTCGCCCTTCATGCGCAGCTGCTCGGCGCGCATCGCCGCGACTTCCGACAGGCCCAGCGCGCTGTCGCCCAGCGGCGTACCGGGGCCGCCCGCGGACACCGCCGGCGCGGCGTCGGCCACCGGGCCCGACAGCAGGTGCGCCCAGCGCGACTCGCGCGCGCCCGGCGCGCGCGCGAGCTTCACGACGAACGGCGGCTCGTGCGTGGTCATCTCGTCGAGGAAGCCCTCCACCGACGAGATGTCGGCGAAGCGATGCAGGCGTTCGGTGTTCAGGCGCAGCTCGGCGGCGGTCTGCGGGCCGCGCAGCATGAGCATCGCCAGCAGCGCGACGCTCTGCCCCGGCAGCCTCAGCACGCGCGCGGTGTTGTGCTCGAAGCGCGGCACGCGGCTGCCCGAGCCCTCGAGCACGAGGTGCAGCGACTTCAGCGTGTCGAGCGCGGCCAGCACGTCCCCCTCGCTCGCGTTGATCACCGGGTCGCGCGCCGTCTTCTGGTTGCAGCCCAGCGTCAGCGCGTTGAGGCTCAGCGGGTAGCTGTCCGGAACGGTGTGCTGCTTCTCGACGAGCACGCCGAGGATGCGGGTTTCGATGAGCGACAGCGTGGGCAGGGACATGGCGGAGCGGGCGAGGAGGACGGACGCCGCCAGTATCGCTCGCGCCCGCCTGTCACATTCCCTCGCCGCCCTCGTGACAATTTCGTGAATGCTCCATCCTCGCCGCAGGCGCGCGGCAGCGACGAGGTGACACGGTTTTTTCACAGACCGCCGATAGCGTGTGCGTTTGGTCGGGATATGCGGCCCCGCCAATACCACCTCTGAGGAGATCCAACTTGAAAAGCAACCTTGCGCAGCGCCGTGCCGTGCACATCCTGACGCCCATCACCCTGGCCTGCGCGCTGGCCGCATGCGGTGGCAACAGCAGCGGCGGCAGCACCACGCCGACGCAGACCACCGTCAGCTACACCGGCAAGGTCGTCGCGACCGCATTCACGCCCGACGCTTCGGGCAACCCGAAGCTGACCTCCGGCTACTACCAAGGCGCCACCGTCTTCATCGACGTGAACGGCAACGGCATCCAGGACTCGAGCGAGCCCGCGGCCACCACCGACGCCAACGGCAAGTTCCTGCTGACCGTCGATCCGAGCATCACCGGCCAGCTGGTCGCCAACATCCCGACCACCGCCACCAACACCGCCACCGGCGCTGCCGTGCCGGCCCACCTGATCCTGCGCGCCTCGGCGGCGCAGGTCACGGACCAAGGTTCCGCGATCGTCATCAGCCCGCTGTCGACCGAAGTCCAGCGCCTGGTGGAAGCCAACGGCACCAGCTACGCCATCGAGAAGGCCAACATCGCGGCGCGCCTGAGCGGCCCGGCCTTCAGCAAGGGCACGGCCACGGTCACCGCCACCGACATGCTGGGCGACCCGAGCGCGATCAGCAACGCCGCCGAGCAATACGCGGTGCTGTACGAAGAGAACTCGCTGACCAACCGCTACACGTACGCGACCGCCAAGCTCGATCGAGGCGACAAGTATCCGGACGCGCTGGCCGTGGCCGGCGGCGATCCGCGCCTGGCCGGCGTCTCGGGCATCACGGCCGGCGAGACCATCCCCGCCGACACCCGCACGACGATCACGTACGCGCAGGCGCAGCAGGCCGCCTTCAACATCGAAGGCGTGCCGGCGTACGACAACATCTTCATCATCATGGAGGAGAACAAGTCGACCGATGCCATCCTGGGCAACACGACCTACGCTCCGTACATGAACCAGCTGCTGAACAAGTACGACCAGCTGACGACGTACTACTCCACCGGCAACCCGTCCGAGCCGAACTACACCGCGCTGGGCGGCGCCGACGACTGGGGCATCACCGACGACAACTGGTTCGGCTGCGGAGCCTTCGGCGCCAATGCGCCGCAGGACGTCGCCTTCACGGGCGGCACCGCGTCGGACGGCCAGCCGCTGGTGGCCACCGGCGCCCTGCCGCCGACCGACAGCTCGCACCTGGCCGGCTACAGCGCCACCGCCGGCGCCGCCTGCAGCACGTCGCCGACGACCGGCACGAACCACAACGCCCAGGGCGACAACCTGTTCACGCTGATCTCGAAGGCCGGCCTGACGATCCGCACGTACAGCGAGTCGATGAATCCTGGCCAGGATCCGCGCGCCGACAGCGTCGCCGACCCCGCGGTCGTCGACACCTACAACGAGACCGATCCCGTTGACGGCAGCACGGTGACGGGCACCCCGAACTTCGCCGTCATCAACGCGCTGTACCGGGTCAAGCACGGCCCGTCGATCGCCTACCAGAGCGCGCGCCTGCTGCCGGAATTCCATGCGGACAACCGCACGATCTTCGGCACGCAGTACACCGCGGCCGACTGGGCGAAGGCCACGACCTACCCGGTTCCGACCGGCTGGATGTACGACCAGTTCAGCGCCGACCTGGCCGCCGGCGACGTCGGCAACGTAAACTTCATCGTGCCCGACCAGTGCGACGACATGCACGGCGTGGGCAGCGACGCGAGCTGCAGCGACAACAACAACGGGCAGACCATCGGCATCAAGCGTGCCGACATCTACCTGAACAAGGTCGTCACCGCCATCCAGAACTCGGCGCTGTACAAGAACCCGAACAAGCGTGTCGCGATCGTCGTCATGTTCGACGAAGGCGAAGGCTCCAGCACCTCGTGCTGCGGGTGGAACGCGGGCGGCGTGAATTCCGGCGCGCATCCGGTGACGGTGTCGGCGAGCGGCGTGGCCACGGCGGCGTCGCAGCCGACGAACTACACGCAGGGCAACAACGGCCACGGCAACTCGATCTTCGCCGTGATCACCAACCAGCAGGACGTCGGCACGGCGGCCAAGGGCATCAAGGACAGCGACGCCTACAGCCACTTCGCGTTCGTTCGCACGCTGCAGGACATGTTCGGCCTGGCCGATCCGGCCAAGGACGCGACCTACCTGAACCGCGCGAAGTACACGGAAGCCTTCGTGGCCGCCAACATCACGGCCCTGCCGGAATTCGCGGGCAGCGCGGATACGCACTTCGACTCGGTGCGCCCGATCAACCACGCGTACCAGATCCCGGCCGGCTACGTGCAGAAGCTGAACCCGGCGGACATCGTCCCGCTGGCGGCCTCGGCGGTGCCGGTGCAGACGGGCCCGGACGCGACCCAGACCAACGTCTGGTCGCTGAAGTAAGCAGGACCCGCGTGGGACGGTTCGCCGTCCCACGCGCCTTGGTCACCAGGAAGACGGGCCTGTCTCACGACGGTCCGTCTTTCGACGTTCTCGCGGTCCCGTTTCATTCGCACGCCGTCCACCGCGCGGACGGCATGCGAATAAGACGGCCCCGGCAAATCGGAAGATGAAGATGCGCAAGTTTTCCCTCACCGCCCTGCTCGCCGTGACGCTCGCGCTCTCGGCATGCGGCGGCGGCGGCAGCGCAGCCGCCGCCAGCAGCAGCAGCAGCAGCGGCGCGAGCACCCCCGCGTCGGGCACCGGGCCGGGCACGGGCACCACCACGACGACGCTGAGCCTGATGGCCCAGGTCGGCCAGAAGGCGTTCTTCGACCAGACGCTGTCGGGCGGCAAGAACATGTCGTGCGCCAGTTGCCATTCGCCGCAATACGCCTACGGCCCGCCGAACAGCCTGTCGGTGCAGCTCGGCTCGGACCCGACGAAGGCCGGCACGCGCACGCCGCCGTCGCTGCGCTACAAGGACGAGACGCCGCCGTACGCCGACCAGGCCGCCAACCCCGACGGCGTGACGCTGGCCGCCGCCGGCGGCGGCTTCATGTGGGACGGCCGCGCCGCCACGCTGGCCGACCAGGTCGCGCTGCCACTGCTCAATCCGCTCGAGATGAACGCGCCGTCGACGGCGTCGGTCGTGCAGGCCGTGCAGAACGGCAGCTACGTCGCCCTGTTCCAGCAGGCCTTCGGCGCCGACGTGTTCGGCAACACCGACACTGCATTCGCCGACATCGGCCTGGCGATCCAGGCCTACGAGCACGAGGACCTCAGCTTCCACCCGTACAGCAGCAAGTTCGACCTCTACGTCCACAACAAGGTCGGCGGCACGCTGACGGCGGCCGAGGAGCGCGGGCTGCGCATCTTCAACGACGGCAGCACCGCGAACTGCTCGGCCTGCCACTACGCCGGCGTCAACTTCGACGGCAGCCAGGGCCTGATGACCGACTTCACCTACCAGGCCATCGGCGCGCCGCGCAACGACAGCTCGATCCCGGGCAACCCCGATCCGATCCCGGCCGACGACGCCGACCAGACCTACTTCGACATGGGCCTGTGCGGCCCGCTGCGCACCGACCACACGCCGGCGCAGCTCGGCACGCCGGATCCGTACTGCGCCAAGTTCAAGGTGCCCACGCTGCGCAACGCCGCCACGCGCAGCGTGTTCTTCCACAACGGCGTGTTCCATTCGCTGAACCAGGTCGTGCACTTCTACAACACGCGCGACACCAACCCCGAGTACTGGTACCCGTCGACCGGCGGCTCGGGCACGGCGACGGCCACGCCCAGCTGGGCGCTGCAGCTGAGCGTCGTCCCGGGCGCGACGGTCAACAAGTTCAACGACATCCCGTCGAGCGAGCAGGGCAACGTCGACGAGGAAGTCCCGCTGGGCACCGGCACCACGCCGCCGAACAACGTCAACGCGACCACGCTCGGCGACGGCGTGCTGCCGCGCGATCCGGGGTCGACCCCGTCGATGACGGAAGACCAGATCGCCGACCTGATCTGCTTCCTCGGCACGCTGAGCGACGGCTACCAGCCGCCGGCCGTCGCGCCGACCACCGGCGCCTGCGTGAATTGATCCCGATGCCGACGACACGCACCCGGGCGCTGCCGGCCCTGACGATTCTTGCGCTGCTGGCGGCCTGCCAGGACAAGCAGGCGCTCGAGCCCACGCGCGCCAACTTCACGGCGGCGGTCGCCGACTACCTCGCCCAGCGCGGCAACCTGTGCGTCGCCAAGTACGACTGGCCCATCGCCGTCACCAACGCCGACCGCCAGGCGCGCAGCCTGGACGCCCAGCAGATGCCGGCGCTCGAGGCGCTGGGACTGGTGACGAGCCGCGACGTGCGCGTGACGCGCCCGGGCGCGAGCGCCGCGCTGCCGGCCCGCGAATATGCGCTGACGCCCGAAGGCCTGAAGTACTACCTGCACGTGCCGGTGGTGGTCGCCACCGCCACCGAGCACGTCGTGCATCCGGCCGATCTCTGCGTGGCCAGGCTGTCGCTGGACCGCGTGTTCGGCTGGGAGAAGCCGCAGACGATCAACGGCCGCGTCGCGAGCTCGGTGCTGTTCTCGTACCACGTCGTCGACCCCGCGCCGTGGCTGGCCACGCAGGACGCGCGCCGCGCGTTCCCGATGGCCATGCGCGCGATCGCCAACGCCGGCACGCTGCAGCTGCGCCTGGGCGTCCATCTGACCGACAAGGGCTGGATCGCCGACGAGCTGTCGGACTCGTAGACCTTTTCCGACATCGACCTCGCGCGCCCTGCGGCGCGCATCCTTTCCCGAACCTTGAAACCTCGACATGAAAATCCTGACTGCAACGATGGGTGCCGCGGCCGCTTTCGCGCTGGTGGCATGCAGCCATCCGACCGACATCAAGACGCCGTCGCGCGACAGCTTCGAGGCCGGCCTGCGCACGTTCCTCGCCGACGGCCACGACCAGCTGTGCCTGGGCATGTACGACTGGCCGATCGACCTGACCGAAGCGGAGGCCGGCGCGCATTCGCGCCACGCCGTGCAGCTGCCGGTGTTCGAGAAGCTGGGGCTCGCCAGGAGCACCATCCTGCCGGTGCCCAAGAGCGCCGAGAACCCGGACGGCGCGATCAAGCGCTACGAGCTGACCGACGAAGGCCGCAAGTACTACAAGGAGCACGCGTACAAGAGCCGCGACGGCGCCGTGCACAAGAACGACTTCTGCGTCGCCAAGCTGAGCGTGGCCAAGGTCGAGAGCTGGGAGATCGACTCGTCGCACGACGCGCAGCATCCGGCCGCGACGGTCAGCTACACCTACCAGATCGACCCGGCGCCATGGATGCAGGACCCCGACGCGCAGCGCGTGCTGCCGATGGTGGCCAAGGTCATCAAGGGCGCCGGCGGCGGCCTGCAGATGCACCAGGGCTTCACGCTGGGCGACAAGGGCTGGGTCGCCGTGGCGGGACCGGTCTGAGCGCATGGCGCGAGTGATCCGCTTCGCGCCGCAGCTGGGCCACTGGCTGACGGGCAACCTCGACCGTGGCCAGGCGCCGGCGGCGCTGGTCGACACGATGCGCCAGCAAGGCATGGCGCCGCACGCCGCCGAGGCGATCGTCGCCGCCTACGTGCAGGCGCGCGCACGCGGCGTGGCGCCGCCGGCCGACCGCATCGAGCTGCCCGACGAGGCCGAGGCCAGGCCGGCCGCGCGGCTGGCGCCGGGCACGCGCCTGTTCGCGGGCGACCGCGAGATCGTCGTGCACATGCGCATCGAGGATCCGGTCGCCGCCTCGCTGGGCAACGTGCTCGACGCCGACGAGTGCCGCACGCTCATCGAGATGGCGCGCCCGCGGCTCGAGCCGTCGACGCTGGTCGACCTGACGACCGGCCAGGACATCGTGAGCGACAAGCGCGCGAGCTGGGGCATGTTCTTCCGCCTCGGGGAGAACGACTTCATCGCCCGCCTCGACCGCCGGCTCTCGCTGCTGATGAACCTGCCGCTGGAGAACGGCGAAGGCCTGCAGGTGCTGCACTACCCGACCGGCGCCGGCAGCGAGCCGCACTTCGACTACCTGCAGCCGACCAACGCGGCCAACCGCGAGTCGATCCTGCGCAGCGGCCAGCGCGTGAGCACGCTGGTGACCTATTTGAACGACGTGCCGGCCGGCGGCCAGACGATCTTCCCGGCGCTCGGCTGGGCGACGTCGCCGCTGCGCGGCAACGCGGTCTACTTCGAATACGGCGACGACCGCGGCCAGGTCGACGCCCGCTCGCTGCATGCGAGCGCGCCGGTGACGCAGGGCGAGAAGTGGGTCGTGACGAAGTGGATGCGCCAGCGGCGCTTCGTGCCGGCGGGCGGCAAGGCCTGATTCAGGCGCCCAGCAGCCAGCGGTCGCGCACGGGGACGTGCGGCTCGACGTGGCTGGTCAGCAGGATCACCTGCTCCGCGCGTTCGGCGCGCGCGGTGAGCGTGTCGGCGAGGTGCCTGGCGGACGCCGTGTCCAGCGCATTGAACGGTTCGTCGAGCAACAGCAGCTTCACCGGCAACGCCAGCGCGAGCGCGAGCAGCGTCTTGCGTTGCTGGCCCAGCGACGCGTCGCGCAGCGGTGTCGGCAACGCCGCCGTCAAGCCCAGCGCCGCCACCTGCTCGCGAAGGCGCTCGGCGTGGACGCCGGGATAGGTGCCGCTGACGAAACCCAGGCACTCGGCGATGGTCAGCCACGGTGTCGGCAGCGGATCGCTGAGGCACCAGAACGTCTGCTGGCGCCAGCCGAGCGGCGCGCCGCGGTCGCCGGCCGCATAGCGGCAGCCGGCCAGCTCGAACGAGCCGTGGCGCGGCACCAGCGCGCCGGCGAGCAGGCGCAGCAGCGTGGACTTGCCGCTGCCGTTGGCGCCCTGCACCCACGTCACGCCGGCGCCGGCGCGCGCGCTCCAGCCCTCGAACAGCCAGCGCTGGCCGTAGGCGAAGACCAGTCGGTCGATGTTCAGGCTCAGTTCCACAATTCGCTCCCCAAGGCCGTCAACAGGCCCGAACAGACCGCCCACAGCCCGACATGGGCCTGGCGGTTGGACGACGGCACCGCCGACAACGCGATCGGCGTCGCCACGAGGCCCAGCGCGAACGCCGCGAGCGGCGGTCCGCGCCACGGACGCGACACCAGCACCAGCAGCACGGCGACCGCACCCGCCGCGACCATCGGCGCGCAGACCAACGCCCGCGCGCGCCAACGCCACGCGCCCGACGCCGGCAGCGACTCGAGCCAGGGCGCGAGCGCGGCCAGGTGCGACTCCATCGTGCGCTGCAGGCGCTCGGTCGACGCGGTCGCCAACGCGGCGAACATGAACGCCCAGGCGGCGCCGGGCACCACGGGCCACCAGCCTTGCGTCCACGCGACCGACAACGCGATCATCGCGACGACCCCGGCGACCAGCGAACGCGCCCCGGGCGTCAACGCGTCGCGCCAGGCCGGCCACCACAGCAGCGCCGCGAACTGGCCGGGACGCGCCGCAAGCAACGACTCGGGCGACCGCGTGCGCATCGCGCGTGACGCGCGCGTGCCAGTCCTGCGCCGCTGCCATGCGAGCGCCGCCGCCCCCAGCGTGCACGAGGCGATCCAGGAGGCGACCAGCGACGCCAGCGCCCCGGGCATCGCCTGCACCCACCAGGCGGGACGGTGGAACGCGAACACGCCCACCGACAACGCATAGAGCGCGGCCAGCGGCGCCAGCACCGCCGCGCTGACGGCCAGGTCCGACATCCACAGCGCGCGCGCCGCCAGCGGCAGGCAGCGCAGCTGCACGCACCACGCGTCGGGCAGCAGCCGGCGCCGCAGCGCCCACACGGGCCAGGCGGCCACGACGGCTTGCCCGATCCACAAGGCCGCCCCTTCGCGCCACGGTAGCGTCACCGCCTTCATCGGCGGCACGCCGGCCCACGCGAGCAGCGCGAGGCTCGCGACGAAGATCGGCCCCGCGATGCCGGCCAGGATGGGCAGCGCGTTCTTCAACGAACGCAGCAGCTCGCGCAGCACTTCGCGCGTGCGTTCGAGGCGGACGGGGATGAGTGTCGTCTTCAGGATCGGTTCCCGGCAAGTCAAGGCGCGGGACGGCATCCGCCCTGCAAGCCGGAGGCATCCCGGGCGCCGGCGAGCGGGGCGCTCATTTTCTCGCCAGCACCGGCCCCAGCGCGATCCCCGTATGCGTCCGCTTCGCCACCAGATGCTCCGGCGGCCCTTCGGCCACCAGCTTGCCACCGGCCGAGCCGCCTTCGGGGCCCATGTCGATCACCCAGTCGGCCTCGGCGATGACGTCGAGGTCGTGCTCGATGACGACCACGCTGTGGCCGCCGTCGCTGAGCCGGTGCAGCACCTTGATGAGCTTGGAGACGTCGGCCATGTGCAGGCCCACGGTCGGCTCGTCCAGCACGTACAGCGTGTGCGGCGCCTTCTGGCCGCGGCGGCCCACCTCGTCGCGCACCTTGCTCAGCTCGGTCACCAGCTTGATGCGCTGCGCTTCGCCGCCCGACAGCGTCGGCGACGGCTGGCCCAGCGTCAGGTAGCCGAGACCGACGTCCTGCAGCAGTTGCAGCGGATGCGCGATGGACGGCATGCTGGCGAAGAATTCGACGGCCTCGTCGACTTCCATCTGCAGCACGTCGCCGATCGACTTGCCGCGCCAGGTGACGGCCAGCGTCGCCGGATTGAAGCGCGCGCCGTGGCACAGGTCGCAGGCCACCTTCACGTCGGGCAGGAAGCTCATCTCGATCGTGCGCACGCCCTGGCCTTCGCAGCCCGGGCAGCGGCCGCCGTTCGCGCCGCCGGTGTTGAAGCTGAAGCGGCCGGCCGCGTAGCCGCGCGCCTTGGCTTCGAGCGTCTCGGCGAACAGCTTGCGGATCGCGTCCCAGAAGCCGATGTAGGTCGCCGGGCACGAGCGCGGCGTCTTGCCGATCGGCGTCTGGTCGACCTCCAGCACGCGGTCGACCGAATGCCAGCCTTCGACCGACTCGCAACCCACGGGCTCCGCCTTGCCGCGGCTGCCCACCAGCGCCGCGACACTGGCCAGCAGCACGTCGCGCGCGATCGTGCTCTTGCCCGAACCGCTGACGCCGGTGATGGCCACGAGGCGCTGCAACGGCACGCGCACCGGCATGCCCTGCAGGTTGTGCAGCCTGGCGCCGAAGATCGTGATGTGGGTGCTGGCGCCGGCGTCGTCGGCCGCGAACGCGACCTCGCGCCGCGGCTGCATCGGGTGCGTCTGCGGATGCGCGAGGCAGCGGCCGGTCACCGACTCGGGCACCGCCGACAGGTCGGCCGCCCTGCCTTCGGCCACCAGCCGCCCGCCGCGCTTGCCCGCGCCCGGGCCGATGTCGATCAGGTGGTCGGCGCGGCGGATGGTGTCCTCGTCGTGCTCCACCACGACCAGCGTGTTGCCTTTCGAGCCCAGGCGCGCGAGCGCGTCCAGCAGGATCTTGTTGTCGCGCGGATGCAGGCCGATGGTCGGCTCGTCCAGCACGTAGCAGACGCCCTGCAAGTTCGAGCCCAGCTGCGCCGCGAGGCGGATGCGCTGCGCCTCGCCGCCCGACAGCGTCGGGGCCGCGCGATCGAGCGTCAGGTAGTTCAGGCCGACGTCCTCGAGGAACACGAGCCGGCTGCGGATCTCGCTGATGACGTCGCGCGCGATGTCCGCGTCGCGGCCGGCTAGCCGCAGCGATTCGACCCACTTGCGCACGTCGGACACCGCCCACTGCGCGACGTCGGTGATCGCCTGGTCCTCGAACTTGATCGCGCGCGGCGCGGGCGCGAGGCGCGCGCCGTGGCAGTCGGGGCAGGCGGCGTCGTGCAGCTCCTCGGCGTCGGGCTCCTTCGTGATGAAGGCCTGCTCCCGGCCGCGCTCGTTCTCGTCCAGCACCGAGTCGTCGAACGCCGCGCGCTGCTCGCGCGTCAGCGCCAGGCCGGTGCCGACGCAGCCCGGGCACCAGCCGTGCTTGCTGTTGTACGAGAACATGCGCGGGTCGGGCTCGCCGTAGCTGGTGCCGCAGGTCGGGCACGCGCGCTTGGTCGAGAACACCTTCACCGCGCCGATGCCCAGCGTCGAGTGGCCCAGCTCCATCGCCTCGGTCAGGCCGTCCAGCGGCGTCAGCAGGTGCATCACGCCCTTGCCGATGTCGAGCGCCTTGGCCAGATGCGCGCGCAACTCGGCCTCGCGCTCGGGCGCGATCAGGAGATCGCCCACCGGCAGCTCCAGCGTGTGCTCCTTGAAGCGATCCAGGCGCGGCCACGGATCGACCTTCAGGAACTCGCCGTCCACGCGCAGGTGCGTGTGGCCGCGCGCCTTGGCCCACTTCGCCAGGTCGGTGTAGACGCCCTTGCGCGCCACCACCAGCGGCGCGAGCAGCCCCACGTGCTGGCCGCGATAGTCGCGCAGCAGTTGCGCGGCGATGCTCTCGACGCTCTGCGGCTTCACCGGGCTGCCGTCGTGGATGCAATGCTGGATGCCCAGCTTGACCCACAGCAGGCGCAGGAAGTGCCATACCTCGGTGGTCGTGGCGACCGTGCTCTTGCGACCGCCGCGCGACAGCCGCTGCTCGATGGCCACCGTCGGCGGGATACCGTACACCGCATCCACCTCCGGCCGCCCGGCCGGCTGCACGATGCTGCGCGCGTAGGCGTTGAGCGACTCGAGATAGCGGCGCTGTCCCTCGTTGAACAGGATGTCGAACGCCAGCGTGCTCTTGCCGGAGCCAGACACGCCGGTGACGACCGTGAACTTGCCGCGCGGGATCGCGACGTCCATGCCCTTCAAGTTGTGCTCGCGCGCGTTGACGATGCGGATCGAGTTGTCCTCGACGCTGCCTTCGACCGCGCGGCGCCGCTTGCTGACCAGCGACTGCAGGCTCGGGCCGTCCTTGCTCGCGTCGCGCGCGCCCTCGGCCTTGTAGCGCGCGTCCTCGACCGCCGCGTAGCGCGCATGCTTCTCCTTGGCGACGTCGGACGCGGCGTAGCGTTCCAGCCCCAGCGTCTCGACGTAGTCGCGCAGCGCGCGTCCCGTGTGCGATCGCGTGTTCGCCTGCAGGTCCTCGGGCGTGCCGACACCGACGAGTTCACCGCCGCCCTCGCCGCCTTCCGGCCCGAGGTCGACCAGCCAGTCGGCCGAGCGGATCACGTCGAGGTTGTGCTCGATGACGATCAGCGAATGGCCCGCATCGAGCAGACGGCGCAGCGAACGCATCAGCTTGGCGATGTCGTCGAAGTGCAGGCCGGTGGTCGGCTCGTCGAACAGGAACAGCGTGCCCTTCTTCGCGGCCGGCTGCTGCGGGCCTTGCGCGGCCTCGGCGAGGAAGCCGGCCAGCTTCAGGCGCTGCGCCTCGCCGCCCGACAGCGTCGGCACCGGCTGGCCCAGCTTCACGTAGTCCAACCCGACGTCGACGATGGGCTGCAGCCGGCGGATCACCTCGCGGTCGTCGGCGAACAGCTGCACCGCCTCGCTGACGGTGAGCTCCAGCACGTCGGCGATCGACAGCTGGCGGTCGCGCCGCACCAGGTGCGCGTCCAGCATCTCGGCGCGGAAGCGCCTGCCGTCGCAATCGGGGCAGCGCAGGTAGACGTCGGACAGGAACTGCATCTCGACGTGCTCGAAGCCCGAGCCGCCGCAGGTCGGGCAGCGCCCGTCGCCCGCGTTGAACGAGAACATGCCGGCGCCGTAGTTGCGTTCGATCGCCACCGGCGTCGTCGCGAACAGCTTGCGGATCTCGTCGAACGCGCCGACGTAGCTCGCCGGGTTCGAGCGCGCGGTCTTGCCGATCGGGCTCTGGTCGACGAACAT
>Ga0302314_10015802_pt1 | contig 12806 bp, 10 predicted proteins | sample III_Palsa_N2_3_FD_200533 | JGI IMG/M metagenome (GOLD analysis project Ga0302314, IMG submission 200533) | Peat permafrost microbial communities from Stordalen Mire near Abisko, Sweden - III_Palsa_N2_3 | ecosystem: Environmental > Terrestrial > Soil > Palsa > Peat permafrost | place: Sweden...
CACGGATGCCCCCGGCAGCCTCCGAGAACCGCCCTGGCCGTGGCCCGCCACCTGCAAGACGCCACCGGCGTCACGATCAAGAAGCTCGTCCAGACCCTGCGGCCGCTTCACACCGTGACTATCGCCATCGGCCCGCCCACCCTCACCGCCGAACCGCTGATCAGTCCCGAGGCCCGCGCCATCCCCGACCGGCTACCCCGATCAACGGGCCAGGGCACTAACCCCTGTGCAACTCAGGTTCAACGGCGGCATGGAGAGGCTGGTCGACTTCCTGCTCCGCAGGACCTCCGGGCATCAGCCGAGCGCCGTTGCCAGCTCCGGATGAGCCAGGAGCCCGGGCAGGCCGCCGGTGTGCAGGAAGACGGTGACCTGCCCCGGGCTGATCGTGTGTCCGGAGCAGAGGTCGACGAGGCCGGCCATGGCCCGACCGGTGTAGGTGGGGTCGAGGAAGATCCCCTCGGTCCGGGCAGCGAGCAGGATCGCGTTTCTGGTGGCGGCTGTGATGGCCTGGTATCCGTCCCCTACCTGGCCAGTCGAGATCTGCAGGTCCGCCGCGTGAGCGTCATGCCCGGTCAGTCCGGCCAGCAGGTCGGCCACGGTGGCCGCCGGATCGGGAACCGCGCCGGTATGGACGCCGATGACACGGCTGGCGCCCAGCCCGGCGACGAGACCCGCCATCGTTCCGCCGGAGCCGACCGCGACGATCACGTGGCGGAGATCAGGAACCTGGGCCAGCAGTTCGGTCGCGCAGTCGACGTAACCGCGGGCAGCGTAGGAGGAGGACCCGCCGAACGGGATGACGAACGGGATACCGCCCGCGAGGGTCACCTCGCGGGCGGCGAGGTCGGCCTCGACCCGCGCCTGGCCGGGCCGGGCCCAAGTCACGGCCGCGCCGGCGAGAGCGTCCAGAAGGAGATTGCCGGGCCGCGCAGCCGGCCGCTCGCCCTCCAGGATCAGCACGCAGCCCATTCCCAGGCGCGCGGCGGCAGCCGCGGTGAGCCGCGCGTGATTGCTCTGCGCCGCTCCAGTGGTGATCAGCGTGGTGGCGCCGACCGCCAGCGCCTGAGCACAGCTGTACTGGAGCTTGCGTACCTTGTTGCCGCCGCCACCCAGGCCGGTCAAGTCGTCGCGCTTGATCCACAGGTCATCAGCGCCCAAGCCCAGGGCCGCGGCCAGGCGCGGAGCGCGCTCGACCGGAGTCGGCCACGTCCCCAGAATCAGCGGAACCGGATCGCCGTCAGCATTCATCCCGCTAGTCTCCCCGACCGCGGCGAGAACCAGGAAACCGATCGCGGCAGGTATTTCATAGCAGTCGATGATAGGCACCTTGGCGTAACTGATCGGATTTGACCCATCACACGGGTTCCAGCCCTCTTCCGGAGGGAGCCGGCATGAGACGAGGGCCAGCACCGCCAGCGCCAGGGGCCGATGCCGGGGCCCGGGCCTGGGCTACCTAACCTCCAGATGGTGGCGACGGCGCGGACTCGGTCTGCCATGGCTCGTCGAGCCACGCCAGCGTCGGGGACGAAGCGCTCGAAGCCGTGCGGGGCACCTGGGTGGACATGGAGTTCGATGGGCACGCCCGCCTTGGCTAGCCCGAGGGCGTAGGCGATGCTCTCGTCTCTGAAGATATCGAGGTCGCCGACTTCGATGTACGCGGGTGCGAGTCCGGCGAAGTTGGCCAGTCGGGCTGGCGATGCGACGGGCGAAACGTCGTCTCCGCCGAGCGCATCGCCGAGCAGGGTCACCCAGCCGGTGTAGTTGTTGTCGTAACTCCAGGTGAGCAACTCTGGTCTCAGGGAGCCTGGCGTCGTGTTGCGGTCGTCGAGCATGGGGTAGACGAGGATCTGCCTCGCCGACGGCACGTCGCGGTCACGGGCCAGGATCGCGGCACCGGCGGTCGGACCGCCGCCGCCGCTGTCGCCCATGACGGCGATGCGGGACGGGTCGACTCCCAGGTCCGTGGCGTGGTCTGCGAGCCAGGTGAGTCCGCTGAAGACGTCTTCAGCCAGGCTTGCTGGGCTCGTCGCCTCGGGGGCGAGTCGTAGTCCGACGGACAGGAACGGCACCCCACTTTCGGCGACGTACCAGGAGACCACTTCGTCGTAGAGGTCGACGCTGCCGCCGAGCATTCCACCGCCGTGGGTGTATACCACTGCGGGCCCCGGTGTCGCGTTGGTGGTGCTGTACCAGCGCAGCGCGATCTCGCCTTGCCCGTCGCTCGTCGGAGTACTAAAGGAGGTTGTCGTCACCCCTGACGAGGGCGGGTTGATGCTCGCCATGTAGGCGAGACCAGCGGAAGCGGCTGCCCGCACCGCTCGCCAGTCGCCGCGCGCAGGGGACGTGGCCTCGGCCGCTTGTGCGGCCAGGGCAGCCATGGCCGGTACCAGCTCAGGGTCGAGTTTGTAGCTCATGCTTGTCTCCAGTGATTCGTTCAGTCGCTGGCTGACACCGGCCATTGCGGGTCAGTACGGCGAGGGCTGGCTGCCGCCCGCGACGAGGCTGGGTGACCTTGCCGTCGCAGGCGCTGCCGTCTTCGAGAGGATTCGCGTCGCGGGGCAGGCCCTACGCTGTCGTGAGCTTGCCGTCCCACTCGCCGCCTGCCGGGACGGACGCGTGCTGATGGATCAGTTCCCAGCCGTTCTCTCGCCGTTCGAAGCAGTCGGTTTGCCGCGCCATGACGTGCTTGGTGGCACCGCTCTTGAGCACGATGTTTGTGCTCTGCACCGTGCAGACGATGCCCATGTCCCCGTTGACCGTTACGTCCAGTTCGAGGATGCCGACCTTGCAGGACTCGAAGGTGGCGAAGGTGTCGTCGAACAGCTTCCGCGCAGGCGCAACACCCCGCGACGCGAACGGGGGAATGTCGAACCACAGCACGTCTGGCGCCCAGTGCCGAGTGCTCTGCGCACCGGTCATCGACTCCGCCATCTCGCGAACGATGGAGATGATGGCTTCTTTGTCCTGCTCAGTCGTCGTCATGGCTGTGCTCCATTCGTCTCGCGGCCCTGATTGGCCGCTACGAAGGAGCATGAGGCGTGCCGTCATGGGAGGTGCAAGGCCCAGTTCGACGCTTGTACCTCCCCTAAGGGGAGATCTCATACTTAAGGCATGCCGTCAGGGCAGCTGCGGGCGATGATGATCAGCGAGTTCGAGCAGTGGCTGCGGTCGCGCACCAATCAGGAGAAGCGCCCGTTCCAGGAGGACACGATCCTCGCCTACGCCAAGGCCGCCCGTGCGCTCGACGCCTGGATGACCCGGAAGAAGATCGACGGGGACTTCACCGCCTGTGACGCGGCGACGCTCAACCGGTTCTTCCGCGAGTACTACCTGGAGCGCGGCCAGGGCGGCACGCACACGCTCCAGCGGAACCTCATCCAGCTGTTCAACTTCCTGGAACGCGAGCGCCGGCACCCGAATCCCTACAAGGACGGCCTCGATGACCTGCTTGAGGTCACGGGCGGCGGGAAGGCGCGCGACTTCGAGACGTCCAGGGATCACGCGATCATCCGCATCCTGCGTAGTGAGGGCATTCGCCGCGCGGAACTACTCGGAATGGTCATGCACATGCTCCCGGCCGACGTGATCAGGAATCCACTCTTCCGGCTGGTTCCGCTGAAGAGCGCGCGGACCGCGGGCGAAGGACGACTGGTGGTACTCGCCCTGCGGGTGCGGACCCCGTCGAGGCTAACGACATGCTGCCAATCTATAAATTGGCAACCTATAGATTGGTTATCCATGATTCGGTAACATGTCAACATGCGTGAGATGGTGGATCGTGATCGGGAGCGCCAGCAGCTCCTTGACGCAGCACGGGCAGTGCCGTCGCTGATCGTCGTCATCGGCAGACGGCGGATCGGCAAGAGCTTCCTGCTTGAGCGGACCTTCACCGGCGACCGCGTCATCTCGTTCCAGGGAGACGAGCAGGACGAACGGCACCAGCTAGAGCTGTTCGCCGGGGAGGCAGGACGGGTACTGCTCGGCAGCGACGCCCTCAGGTTCGGCACCTGGGATGCCGCGCTGTCCTTCCTCGGCGAGCAGGCGCGCACCGCACCACTGACGATCATCCTCGACGAGTTCCAGTGGCTGAAGCACGCGCAGCCCGCGCTCGACTCGGTCATCCAGCGGCACTGGGACCGCTGGGACCGCCAGGCACTGCCGGTGACCCTGGTCCTGGCCGGAAGCGCGCTGACGCTCATGGAGCAACTGCTCGAACGCGGCGCACCGCTGTTCGGGCGGGCAACGGCGCGGCCGCGGCTGGAACCACTCGACTACCGAGACGCAGCAGGCTTCGCCGCCGACCAAGACCCGGAGGCCCTGCTGCGCCGCTGGGCGGTCCTCGGCGGAACCCCGCAGTACCAGGTATGGGCCGGAGACGGGCCGCTGGAGGGCGTCATCACCAGCCGGATCCTCGCCAAGGACGCCGCCCTGTACGACGAGCCGCGCCACCTGCTGCGCGAAGGCGAGGGCATCCGCGACCCAGGCACCTACCTGTCGATCCTGCGGGCCATCGCCAACGGCGCAACCCAGCACAACGAGATCGCCCAGCAGGCCGGGGCGACATCGGCCAGCCTCGCGCCCAAGCTCGCCCGGCTTGAGGATCTCGGCTATATCGAGCGCCGCTACCCGCTGACGCCCGACGGACGCGAGCAGCGACCCGGCTACCACATCGAAGACCCCTTCTTCCGCTTCTGGTTCCGCTACGCCGCCGGCAACCGCAGCCGCCTCGAACGGCACCGCGTCACCGAGGTCAGCCAGGAGATCCAGGCCGACATGGACAACACCATGGGCTGGGCCTTCGAACGGTGCTGCCGCCGCTGGGCTGCCGTATACGCCGACGAGCAGATCACCGGCGCGCCCCGCCGGATCGGCTCCTGGTGGTCACGCGACGGCCAGACCGAGATCGACGTCGTGGGAACCAGCCGCCACCGCTACGCACTGCTCGGGTCGTGCAAGTGGCGCAGGGTCGTGGACGTCGACGTGCTCGACCAGCTACGCGACCACCAGGCCGACCTCGGCGGCCACGCCGCAGCGGCACGCCTGATCATCTTCGGCCGCGAGCGGTTCACCCCCGCGCTCCGCGAACGATCAGCGGCCGAAGGCATCCACCTCATCTCCGCCGCACGGCTATTCCACGCCACATGAGCCCGCGTCGCTCTCGAGGCGACACCAGACCCCAAACCGTTCCGTTTATGCAGGCAAAACGGCGCAACCAAGCACGACGAGATAGCACAGCAGTCGGCTACATAGAGTGCCGCTGCCCGCTGGTGCCGGGCGCATCGGACCGCCGGCCACGACAGCGCTCATGCCTTACGCGCCGTTAAACGCGCCCGGCGAGCCCCTCAGATATGCGCAGCGGGGCGGCCGTGGCGTCGCGAACGGTTTTCACGTCAATCCCTGGTGCGAGTTCTCGCAGCACCAGCCCTTCGCCATCCGGAAGTACGTCGATGACGGCGAGGTCGGTGATGATGCGGTCGACGACACCGCGACCTGTCAGGGGCAGCGTGCACTCGTCGAGAATCTTCGGTTGGCCTGTCCTGGTGACGTGTTCCATCATCACGATCACTTTCCTGGCACCGGAGACGAGGTCCATCGCGCCGCCCATTCCCTTCACCATCGCGCCTGGAATCATCCAGTTGGCGAGGTCCCCAGCCCGGCTGACCTGCAACGCACCGAGGACCGCCACGTCGATCTTGCCGCCACGGATCATGCCGAAACTGACCGAGGAATCAAAGTAAGAGGCTCCCTGGCGTACCGTCACGGTCTCCTTGCCGGCGTTGATGAGGTCGGGGTCCACTTCGTCGTCATACGGGTACCGGCCAACGCCGAGGATGCCGTTCTCTGAGTGCACGACGACCTCGACGTCATCGGGAACGTAGCTGGGGACCAGGGTCGGGAGGCCGATTCCGAGATTGACGTAGTCGCCGTCCGACAGCTCCCGCGCGACGCGCTCGGCCAGTCGCCGGCGATTGCTCGCTACCTGGTTCGCCGGGGTGCTGCCGCGCACCGACAGGGTACGCTTCTCGATGCCCTTGGCCGTTGCCTGCTCCGGTGTCAGCGGCACGACCCGCGACACGTAGATGCCCGGCAGGTGAACCGCGTCTGGGTCGATAGCTCCCGCCGGGACGATCCGCTCGGCTTCCAGTATCGTGACGCGGCCTGCCATCGCGGCGGGCACGTTGAAGTTCCGCGCGGCCGCGTGGAAGACCGCGTTGCCGTGGGTGTCGGCGATCGCGGCTCTGACCAGTGTGAAGTCGGTGGTGATGGCTTCTTCGAGCACCTGGATCCGGCCACCGAGCTCGCGGGTTTCTTTCGCGGGTGAGGCTACTGCGACCGAGCCGTCGGGGTGATAGCGCCATGGCAGGCCCCCGTCGGCGACCTGCGTTCCCACGCCTGCGGAGGTGAAGAAGGCGCCGATTCCTGATCCGCCGGCCCGCATCCGCTCGACACGATCGAAAGGCCGGTCGTGCCCGACTTCACCAAGGCGTCGATCAGTACCCGCGGGATGCCGCTGAGGCCGAAACCGCCCACGGCCAGGCTGGCTCCGTCCGGGATATCCGCGATGGCCTCGAAGGCGCTCGCTATGACCTTGTCCACGCAAACCTCCAAGGGGCTGCACCGGTGCGGGGCTCAGGCGAGAGCGTGCGCCAGGACGCTGATCTCTGCCAGCATCTCTGCGTCGGAGCCGCCCATGGCGGCAACCTGAAGCGCGAGCTCGTCGACACCGCGGGCGCTCAGGTCCTTCTTCAGGTCGGCTAGGCGGCCGGCGACTTCGTCGGCCGTGCCGGTGACGGCGAGCGCGTCGAGCAGGTCGTCGGGGATCAGCCGACCGGCGTGCGCCCAGTCGAGGCGCATCGCCTCCCCCTGGATCGCCGCGACATCGGCGGACCAAGGCGACCCGGCGAAGACGCCGGAAAATGATCTGTTGGACAGGTACTGCGCCAGCCGGGTCCGCGCCTTGCCGCGGGCCTTCTCCCTGTCGACGTCGACGCTGGCCACGCACCAGCACGCGAGCCTGGGCGCTGTTCCCCGCGCGGGCGTGACGGCGGGCAGGACCACATCGTCGAGATAACGGCGGTAAAGCGCCAGTGGGTGCAGCGTGATTCCGTCGGCGACGGCCGCCACCGCGGCCAGTGCCGTTGGATTGAGCCCGGACCCGTAGACGCCGGCCGAGTGCGCGGCGGCGTTCGGATTAGCGAAGGCGGCGAGATCGGCTGAGTAGAACCACCCGTGGAAACGAAGGCCAGAGGTTGCGTCAAGCGCCGCGCGGACGTAGGCGATGTACTCGGCGAGCCGTGCGGCCGGGTGGTCAAATTCGATTCCGAGTGCCTGGCGGATGGGGACAGGCCCGGCGCCGATCGCGAACGTGACCCGGTGCCCCGACGCGGCGCCTGCCTCGATCGCGGCCGAGGCCATGGCGATCGGATGGCGGGTAAACGCGTACGCGATGCCGGTGCCGACGGCGATCGAGGTCGTCTCGCGAGCGACATGCACCGCGCGGGTGATGGCGTCCCTGCCGGGGGTTTCTGTCACCCAGATCCGGTCAAGACCCGCCTTCTCCGCCGCGCGGGCGGCAGGCGCAAGCACGTCGAAGGACTGGACCGACAGCACCATGGAGCGCTTCACCGGCCGGCCTCCGCCGCGGGGGCAGCCTGCGCGCCGGACGCGATGTCGCGAATCTCGGTGTCGGTGAGCAGCTGTCCGCGTCGGCGGAACTCGGCCATGACCGCTTCCAGCGTGCGTTCGACGCCGGCCCGGTCCGGTTCGAAGCCGAGCTCGGTCAGCATGTCCCACATCGTGAACGGCCCGCTGACCTCGGTGATCGGGGTGCCGACGACGCTTCCCGACCAGGCTGGCGCAATCGCGTTGTGCGGCAGCCGGTCGACGGCGACCTCCTGGGTCATGAAGTCCATGCCGCCCCAGTTGTAGACGCGGTCGCCGGTGATCGGGTGGTTGTAGGCGATGCGGTAGCCGGTGAGCTCCTCGCCCGCCCGTGACAGGGGCTTCAGCAGCTCATGGCGGATTCCTGTGCGCACGCCGTAGACCGCCTCGAACGTCGCCGTCGCAGCCGCGAGGTCCGCGTTGCCCGGTCCGCCGCAGTAGCCGTTGACCGAGACCTCGATGCAGTCCGCCCCGGCCCGCGCCGCGGCCACCGCGGCGGCGACGGACAGGCCGAACGTGTTGTGCGGGTGCACGCCTACTCCGACATCTGGGAAGTGCTGCTTCGTCACCCCGACCAGGTGACCGAGTGCCTCGGGCGACATCGCGCCAGGACCGTCGAAGAGCGCGATCTCATTGACGCCGGCCGCTACGAGCTCCGCGCAGGTCTCGAGCAGCCCGTCGAGGCTCAGGAAGGAGACCATCAGGAGCGGTGCCGTCACCTGCAGTCCGAGATCCCGTGCCCGCTTGGTCAGATCGGCGGCCCGGGCCACGAACCCCGCGCGGTCCTCGGGCAGGCCGAGGGTGCGCCAGTCGCCGCCCCGCCACGCGGTGGCGTGCACGCCGCCTTCGTACAGGCAGGACGCGCGGCCCCAGGGCGGGACCCAGATCTGCACCGCGTCGTAGCCGGCCTCGGCGGGACCGGGCAGATCGGCGGCGGTGAAGACCAGCGGGCACGTCACCCGAGTCGCCGGGTCCGCGCTCTTGATCAGCTCGAGGTCGGCCGCAAGTTCGGGAACGGTCCGTCCCCGCGCGCCGGCCGTCACGATCTCAGGGACATGCGCCTCGACCAGCAGCCGAAGGTAGGCCGACTTGGCGTCGCCGCTCAGCACGACACCGGGCAGGGCTTCGATCGCCCGCAGGGTGATATCGCGGAGCCGGACGCGGGCGGGCATGGCCCCGACCACAGCAGGATCCCGGTTGAGCGGGCTCACCGACCGCTCTCCCGGCCGGTGCGCGCCGTCAACCCGGGCAGCGTTGATCTCGTCGCGGAAGCTCTGCTGCTCCCGTGTCGTGAAAATTTGCGGTTTTGACTCACCCATGGCTATGGCGATTGTCCTTCCAGGCGGTGCTGTCGGGTGGCGTGCCAGGCGGCGGAAGCCAGCGTCAGAACATGCGGCTTCCGCCGCGCTGGCGGGAGAAGACCGTCGACAGGCCCGCCGCGGCGAACAGCACCAAGCCATTGAACAGGTTGGAGACCCAGGCGCTGGCGCCGGCCAAGGTGAGCCCGCTCACGGCGAACGCGACAAAGAAGACGCCGACGATCGTGCCGACCGTGTTAGGACGGCCCGGCTTGATCGTTGTCGCGCCGAGGAAGACCGCGGCCAGGGCCGGGAACAGGTAGCTCGGCCCCGTGGTGGAGTCGGCTCCTCCGGCCCGCGCCACCATCAGCGCTCCGGCGATCCCCGCGATGAAGCCCGCGGCGACGAAGCTCACCAGGACCGTGCGGTCGACGTTGATGCCGACAAGACGGGCAGCCTTGCCGCTCGATCGGATGGCTCGCTGGTTGCGGCCGAAGGGCCGGCATTCCTGCAGGTACCACAGGACCAGGGCGACCGGGACGACCAGGTAGGCCAGCTGGGGGACGCCAAGCCAGTTCAGCGAGCCGAAGTTGAGCAGCGAGCCAGGGATGCCGCTGGAGATGGTCGAGCCGGCCGTGTACCACTGCATCAGGCCGGTGAGCGCGGTGCTCATCGCCAGGGTAGTGATGACCGGGCTCAGCCGGAAGCGGGCGATGAGGATCCCGTTGACCAGGCCGATGAGGGTGCCGACGAGGAGCGACGCGATGACGGCGACCACGACGGGCAGACCGAACCTGGACATCGCGCTGGCGCACGCGACCGAGGAGACGCCGGCCGCCGCGCCCGCCGACAGGTCGAAGTACCCCATGTTCAGCGGGAGCATCACCGCGAAGGCGACCAGGATGACAACCATCTGGCTGCCGGCGATCTGAATGAGGTTGGCGTGGCTGAGGAAGATCGATCCCGTCGTTCCCTGGAGCCCGAAGGCCGCGATCATCACGGCGAACATGACGAGCAGCCCGTATCGCTCCGCGAGATCGCCGATCGGCGAATGACGCCGCGCGGCGGGTTCCGGTGTCGGCGTCACGGGCTCGGTCGTCTGCGTGGCGGTCATTCGGTTCCTGCTTCCCTGGCGAAGATGAGTTCGGTCAGTCGGGTCGGGTCGATGTTCGGCCCGGTCACCTCCTCAGCGAGGCGGCCGCCGCGGACGATCGCTACCCGGTCGCACACCCCGGCCAGTTCCTCGAAGTCCGACGAGACCATGAGCACGGCCGCGCCGAAGGACACCGCCTGCCTGATCAGCAGGTAGATCTCAGCCCGAGCGCCGACATCGACGCCCTGCGTGGGCTCGTCGAGCAGGAGCAACCGCGGCTTGCGCCTGAGCCAGCGCGCGAAGATCACCTTCTGCTGGTTGCCGCCCGACAGCGCCGACAGCAGCTGATCGGGCGAACTGACCTTAATGTCGAGCTCGGTGATGAGCCGCTTCGCCTCGGCCGTCTCCGCGGCGGTGTCAAGCCGCCCGTGCCGGGTGAATTCCGCCGTGGACGCCGCGCTGAGGTTCTCCCTGACCGTGTGCTCGCCGAACGCGGCTTCGTTGGCGCGGTCCTCGGGCACCAGGCCGACGCCCGCTCGCATCGCGTCGGCCGGGCGAGCGAAATGAACGGGCGTCCCGTCGATCAGCATGGTGCCGCCCCGCATCGGGCGGTCGCCGAAGATCCCGTGCAGCAGCGCTGACCGGCCCGATCCGAGCAGCCCGGCGACGCCGACGACCTCACCGCGGCGGACCGTCAGGTCAACGCCGGTGAGCGGGCCGACGGTCGCGCCGCGAAGTTCCAGCGCGATCTCGCCGGACGGAGTGTCAGCGGGCGCCGGGTACACCTCTGCCAGGTTCCGGCCGACGATGTACTCGATGAGCCGCGCCTCGGTGAGGCCTTCCTCCGGGCGGGTCACGATGTGCCTGCCGTCACGCAAAACGGTGACGGTGTCCGCCACGTCGAGGATCTCGCCCAGGTGATGGGTGATGTAGATGACCGACTGCCCTGCCTTGGCGTACCGGCGGATGGTGTCGAGCAGCGCGTGCGCCTCGTGCTCGGGCAGCGAGGCGGTCGGCTCGTCGAGGACGAGGATGCCCGAGTGGAGCCCTTCGGTGTCCTTGAGTGCCCGGGCGATCGCCACCGTGGTCCGCTTGCTGGCGCTCAGGGCCGCCATGAGCTCATCGGGCGAGACCTTGACCGCGAAACGTTCGAGTACCTCGATCGCCGCGCGGCGCTGCCGACGGCGCGAGATGTGCCCGGCGCGAGTCACCGGGAACGAGCCGCCGAGGAACAGGTTGTCCGCGACCGTCATGTCGGCGAACACGGCCGGGTCCTGGTGGACGAAGTGCAGGCCCGCCGCGCGGGCGACGTGCGGCGTGATGGCGCTGGCGTCCACCTCGCGCCCGGAGACGGTCACCGAACCGCCCGGGTCGCTCGCCACCACGCCGGCCAGGATCTTGGCCGCGTTCCTGACGAGGACGGGCGACCCCGGCTTCACCGTCGGCTCCGCCGACCTTCCGCTCACCGTCCTCTGAACGCGCCCCCGCGACCGGTAGCGGCGCTTACCGGCAACAGGGATGTTCATGAATGTTTTCGCGCGCGGCGATGTGCCTTTCTCGCGGCGTTGCCATATTAACCAGAAATGTACGAAGACATCGCCCTAGGGCGGCAACCGGGACCTGTGCTAGTTCGTCCAACTATCCGTAGTTAGCTCGACCGGTAAGAATTTCCGGCGGCCATTCACAACGGGGGCTCACGGGGAACCGCATGAGCCAGGTGGAGGAGTAGTCATGGGCGACGCGGACCTCAAGACGGCTGTTTCAGAACCTACCGACTTCCAATTCGGCGAGGCGTCGAGCTTCACCACGCTGCGGACGCTCGGCTCGGCGGCCCCCAGCCTGGGGCCGCTCGCCGCCTTCACCGGCACGTTCACCGGCAGCGGCTTCAACACCATCTTCCGGCCCGACAGCGGGGCCACGCCGACCGCGCTGCCGACCGCGGTGTCCGGAAGCGACAACGTGCTCGAGCTGAACCTGACCCGCGAGACCCTGTCGTTCTCGGAAAGCCTCGGCTCCGTCCCCAACCGGGGGTTCGTGCAGGGTGACATCTTCCTGAACGGCATCTCCTACCTGCAGACCATCAGCGATGTCACCGTCCCCAGCCAGCCGGTCGGCATCCACTTCGAGCCGGGGCTCTGGATGGTGGTTCCGTCGACCAGCGACCCCGCCGAGGGGGCGACGGTGGTCCGGATGGCGTCGATTCCGCACGGTACGACGGTGCAGGCTCAGGGGACGTCGTCGGTCCTCGCCGGGAAGCCGACCATTCCGGCCGTGAGCATCACCCCCTTCACGACCGGCTCGCCGGGCAGCGCGATCTCCTTTCCCAGCCAGACCGCGGCGACGGGCGGCACGCCGCGGATCCCCCAGAACCTGGCCCCCTTCATCGCCGACGGCACCATCACGCAGGAAATGCTGAATGATCCCAACAGCCTGCTGCGCAACCACATCGCGTCGCGGACGATCACGTCCACGACCGCCATCTCCATCTCCACCGCCCCGGGCGGGCGCCTATTCGGCGGCGGCACCGACAACATCGCATTCCTCCTGGGCGACGCGAAAGCCACCGGCCCGAACGCTCAGGCCCTGAAGATGGAGGCGACATTCTGGATCGAGACCGCCGAATTCATCATCGACGTGCCGGTCTTCGAGCCGGGCCAGCCGCCGCTGACGATCCCGGCGCAGGCCGGAGCAGCCGGGCAGCCCGTTCCCGAGTTCCTGGTGAACCCGCCGGTCCCGATCACGGCGCCCCGCTC